>Ga0209573_1000277_pt1 | contig 120737 bp, 108 predicted proteins | sample TNRBio252014_DNA_FD_185870 | JGI IMG/M metagenome (GOLD analysis project Ga0209573, IMG submission 185870) | Wastewater treatment Type I Accumulibacter community from EBPR Bioreactor in Madison, WI, USA - TNR Reactor_6/25/2014_ DNA (SPAdes)... | ecosystem: Engineered > Bioreactor > EBPR >...
AAGAAACGCGGGCAACGATAACCCCGGTTGAAATTGGATGCGATTCATCGGCATGGCCGGACTCCAGGGTGAGAAGGGTGCGCCAGTTTGCGCTCGATTTACGGCACAAAACAGGGCCGGCTGAAGAATCTTGCTAATCAGGAAGGCGTTTGAGCTTGATGCAAGCGTCGGTTCATTCCCCCGTTTTCAGAAAATCACTTTATCTCAATGATTCGCAGATAATTTTTTCGATATGCGCAATGGCGTTGTCTGGCAGCCAGTCGAACTGGCTGCGCTTACCTTTGGCCAGAGAGCCGCGGTTACCGCTGATCATGCGAATCAGCCGGGAAATCTCATTGGCGGGAATGTCGAACTGGGCATCGATATGGCGGAAAGCGTCATCGTAGCCCTGTAGCCAGGCAAGTTCCTGTGGGATCTCCTGTTCTACCGTCTGCTGAATTATGTCGCGAAGAAATTTAACCTCGTCATCTGCGGTGAAGTAGCGATACGGTACGGGGCCAGGATGGCGCTGGATATCCGGTCCCTCGTCAAACCGCCGGTAATCCCAAAGTCGGGTGAGCGGTTCGGAAAAGCCGGTGAGTATCTGATGATAGTAGGGGATGTGCTTCATGATGACCGCGGAAACGGGGATCACCAGTTCCGGCGTCGTCAGCCCGGAGCGATTCAGGACATGGTGAATAACGTAGCCAACGTAGCGCGCCGTCGGTTTGACGCCCGCATCGAGTGGTGCGCCGGTCAGCCATTCCCACATGGCAGGCAATACGACGGATGTACTCACCATTAGGGTTTTCGCGCAGACGAACAACCATGGCGTCCCGGCCAATCTGTGGCAAGGCGGCGGCGATCATCGCTAAATCAAGGCCTTCGTGGCGGATGGCGAATTCCAGATGGCCAAGCGGTGTGTCAGTAAGGGCCACTCCGGTAGGGAAAAGGATACGCTGGTCCGTATCCATCCGGCGATTCACCGAGGCGGCCATGTACGCCGGCGTGGCAGGTGGGCGCACTGGCAAGTCCCAGCCAGTTGATCAAGGCGCTGTAACCTACTGGCATCATCGGCGATGGCCTCGAAATTTGTTCACTACAGTCGAGATATTGTCAGAAAATGCCAATTTTTCTCCTCCTGTAAATTTTCCTGTGATCCGGACGGTGGATCGGGCCAATGTGCTAAGCATCACTCAGCAGGATCAATAGGTTGGATGAAGTCGACGCCCTAGCCCCGCGCTACCAACGCCCGCCATCACAGGAAAATTTACAGGACCATTTTTCTTGGGGAAGTCGAATTTTCATCGCTTCCGGTTTCAATGCTCCAATACCATACGCTCCAATTGACTATGGTTGACCAGTGTGTTCTTCACTAGCAGAGGTGACACTCGATAGTGTGCCGCCGCTGCTTCCATAGCCTCTTCATCCGGTTCTTTATTTGAAGTAAAAAATTCCGATAACCCTTGATAGGGGCATAGAAACTCCTGGGCAAAGGCGCGCTGAAATTTCTGGCGTGAGGTAGACGCGCCGGTTGCCAATAACCAACGATCACTCGATCCAGCGGACAAATCATCTCCCACCAGGCGCGCCAGCTCGAAGCGAAGTCCAGTAGGTGACCGCTTGCTGAGGATCACTCGGAAGTTTTTACTTTTCTTTGAGCTACGAATCCCAGCGCCCATCACCCAATCAGGATGAACGTAATCGTCGAAGTTCACCCTTTTTGGCAATGAAAACAATTCCGATAATTGCTGGTCATTAATCGCTGCTGTTCGATTGAGGCCCCAAGCCTCACGAGCCATCCGCGCCGCACACTCCGCTCTTTGCCACGGTAATAAGCGATTTGAAATATGCCGTACTTTGGTCTTTAGAGAATCACCGGCATCGACCACTACTGGAATCGCTGTTTCTTCTGCCGCTAATAATGTTTGAAGATTGCAAGCGGTTTCGGCTTGGCCTGCCGCCGCAAATTCTTCAACAGCCGACCGACTCAATATCGCTTCATACTGTTGTAGAGACGCTATTAATGAGTCGGGAGCCTCACCGGCATCGAATCCCAGGAGGGCTTCAAGTTTACGCCAAGCAGCTATTTCAGGGGTTTCCCGCTCCTCTCGCACCTCAGCCCACAGCGCGGGCAAAGGCGTGTCCAGATCAGGAAACACCATGATGCGCTCGATCACGGCATCCATGAAATGATCGATGCCACGCTCGAATTCCTGAACGGGTAACCTCTCATCAAAGGTTCGAAGATAGCGTGTAGGCGTCCCTGACCAATCCGAGGTTGGCCAACTCTGCACTCGCACAAAGTCACCATCGCTGCTGAAGGATAAATCGGGCCAAGCGTACCCTCCCCCTGCCGCGCCCAATCGATGGCTCATCGCCCAGGACAATGTTTGCCTTTGAGGTTCCCACCGCAAACGCCACCAGTTTGTAGCAAACCAGAGCGCCATCTGGCAGGCTGAAACCCGTGCGTAGCCCCGCACGGTCCGGGCGCGTCGATCCTCAAGTTCCGTGGCATTACTGCCATTGACGCGAATAACCAGCGCGGCAAAACTGGCTTGGTCCGGGGTCTCTATGACCCCTGAAGTCAGCCAGTCGAAGTCAATATCCAGTCCCCGGTGACTTATAACGCTTTGTTCCAACACTCAAGTACTCGCTCGCGAAAGGGATCAGTTTCCGGCATGGGATAGCCGTGGTAGACGCCAGTGTCAGGATTCTCCAATTGTGCTTCCAGTGGGTCTCCTACCTTTGAAACGGACCAGATATTCTGTGGAAAGCATCCACGGAACTGCTGGCTGATCAATCCCTTCTCTATCCCTTCTCGTAGCAGGCGTATTGCTTGTCTCCTGCTTTGGATGCCTATGCAATCACATAGCGTTTTATCAGGCCGTGGGCTGGATGGAGGAGTTAAACCAAAATCGCCTGGATCACGTTTATGTTCGGGATTGCCGCCATATCCCACATGGGTTTTCAAAAACGCCAGCGTATCTTTATCAGGATCAGGATTGATTTGGCGTTTCCGGTTGAAGTGGTCGTTTCTACGCTTCATACATAACTACATCCAAAATTGTGGATCCTGTAAATTTTCCTGTGATAACGACTCAATGTAGGTTGGGTTGCCGTCTTTTTGGCAACCCAACAGGCGCTGTCAAACGGTTCAGAATGATGTTGGGTTGTCTACGTCAACCCAACCTACACTTTAGATCACAGCAACGCTATCTCTCGCGCAAAATCATCCGCATTGTTCTCTAGCAGAACCGCGCCTTCTTGCATGGCCATTAACAAAAAATGGGTTCGCGGCACACCTGTCCAGCGCGCCGCCATCCCCGAGGACAACTTGCCTTCCCGAAACAGCGCCAGGGCGGTCTGCCGCTTCATCAAACTGGAGAGATGCTCGGCATCCATATGTAATTCAATAAGAATCTCCGACGGGCACTCAACCGAAATGACATTTAGCATCCATCACCTCGCTTCGTGCAATAAAAACCCAATTTTCAATCCGGCAGCAGCAGCATCATCCATTCATCGAGATGCTGGTCCAGCATCCAGTTCGACAACACCCAGTCATGCAGTTGTTCCCCCGCGGCGCGGGTGGCGTCCATGTCGTGAATATGGGCGTGAATCGCATCAATCCAGGCTTTCGGGTTGTTGGAAACACAGGTGACCGGGGCATTTCGGTAGGGTTCAATATCAGTACAGATCACCGGGTACCCAACTGCGCCATATTCCAGCAACCGCAAATTGCTTTTGGCGGCATTAAAACGGTTGATTTCCAGAGGCGCAATCGCCAGATCGAGATCCAGCGCCGCCAGACCTGCCGGATATTCATCAAAAGACACCGGGCCATGTAATTCAGCGATATGGTAGCGGAGTTTGGTCAGAGACATGCCCATGAAAATCCAGTCAACTTCGTTAGCCGTTGCCTCGACCACCGGTATGATGAATTCCAGATCGCCCTGATGTTGTTGGGCGCCGGCCCAGCCCACCCGCAGTTTGCGCCGTTCCTTACGGGGCGGTTGCAAGTCGCCCCACCGGGAACGCTCCAGGTAGTTCGGCATGACCCGGATATCGTCCACCATCCCGCGCATCGCGTCGGCAATCGGTTGCGAGGTCGCAATGACGCGATGACAGAGCGAAGTGACCTTTCGCAGTCGGGCTTTGGTGTCCTTAGCAAAGAGTTTATGCACTGAACTTTTCTGTGGTACCGAAAACACGATATCGTCCTGACCGAAGACGCGGAAAATATCGGGCAGCAGCTCGGCATAACTTTCAACTTCACCGATATGCCAATGACTAAACGCATTTTGCAAAAAAAGTACCGTTGGTTTAACTCTGGCAAGTTCGGATGGAAAAGGCAGGAACCGCGCTTCGCTGTTGATGGGAGGTAACAGGAAACTGCAGATTCGTCCGCTGTCTGTGAGCGCCTTGAGTGGGCCAATCATTCGGTATTGCCCTACACCCGTAGTATCAGGCGGCTGGGCGACAATACGCGGCAGAGGTTCCAGGTCAGGATGCCAAGGCACATCAAAGTCGCCGTCGATCATCCATGTACGTTCGCGTAAACTTAAATGACGGTTATAGGCTGGATCGCGGGGTTGGTGAATAACCCATTTTTTCTGGAAGTTTTTGATTGATTTTAAATTTTTTTGAATTCTTTTCTCTTGTTCCCTTGTATCTCCTTGTGAGTTCAGACTGACACTGCCATGATGAATAAGTGTCGCATGTGGAGTCCAAACCACCCGATAACCTTGCTTGCGTATTTTCAAGCAGAGATCTACATCATTGTACAATATGGGAAATGCTATTTCGTCCAGTCCACCGGCTGCAAAAAACAAATCCTTGCGCACTAACAAACATGCGGCGGTCACTGCTGAAAAGTCCTGAGTTGATTGCAGGCGTCCCATATATCCTAAATCAGTCATCGGCAGATCAATCCCGACATGGTCGGCATTGCCCAGCATACCGATAATCACGCCTGCATGTTGTATCCTGTGATTAGGGAAGATCAATCGACATCCAACGATGCCGATATCTCGGCATGAGCCAATTGCTACCATTCGCTCGAGCCAATCACTTTCTAAAACTACAGTGTCATTATTTAATAGTAGCAAAAAATCGCCTGTCGCTTGTCGCGCTGCAAAATTATTGATTGCTGAATAATTGTACTCTTTTGAGTAATTCAATATCTTAATATTCTCATCAATTTTCAAATTTTCTAAATATTTAAGCGTCGCTGAATCTGTACTGCCGTTATCTACAATGATTATTTCATAGTTTTTATAACAAGTTTTTTCACTTAAATTCTCAATACAAGGCTGGAGTAAATCAATCCGGTCTTTGGTTGGAATGATAATACTGACTTTTGGCAATTGATTAGGTAGTTTGTAATCAATAAAAAATGTATCAGGAATCGACCCATTACTCACTTCAGCATCAATCTTGCAACGTCCCAAGTGCTGCTGCAATAAAATTTTAGCCAGAGGAGTATTGATATACTCATCAGCCAAAATTTCTGGAACATGCACGAGAATCTCGTCGAGATGACCAACCGAGGTAACGCTTTGTTCGGTCGCCATCAGCGCTGCACCGTAGTTGCGTGTTAGTCCAACAGGCAGCATCGCAATGCGGGGGTCCAGCATCAGAGATTTATGGATGAGAGTTGCTGCTCCGACGTAGGGACTCGAGCGCAGGAATTCAAGATTGATATCGGGTTTCAGTGTGGGCTGCAAGTGTTCACCATCTGTGCTGATGAGATCTTCATCGGTATACAATAACAGGGTATTCGGTCGATCAAGCAGACGCATACCAACCAGTAAGGTAAACGCGGGTGATAAGCGTAGACCAGTCGGTGCGCAAATGAACCATTCGGCAGAACTGGCTTCAACGACCGCAGCAATTGCATCAGTTTGTTGGGTAGAAGAGATTTCGATCCATTCAAGCATTTTGCTAGATATAAAATGTGGATTGGGGCAAGCATGTTCAGAAAGTATCGTGAGTCGCCAATTGGGCAATGTTTGAGCGGTTAGGTCATCGATAGTGTTGGCAACAAGTTTGTTGATCAAATCAGACAAAATCGCTAGTTGTTGACTTTCCCCTTTGTAGTTTACAGTTAAAAGAATATGTATGCTTTTAATTAACTCCGGAGCTTGAACGCTTTTTAGCAAGCGCTGACAACGATGCTTAGTCCAGGAATGAGCGATAAACCACTGAGAATAACTTGGCCCCTTGGAGTTAATCGATTGCTTTGACTTAAAATTATTGATTAGAACTCTAGCCTCGTTGTTATTAGGGTCTTGCTCAAGGACTTCTTCTAATAACATCAGAGCATTTTCCGATGTATCCAGAAAATTAGGATTTAATACATGGTATTCGAGCACACATCGCGCTATTTCAACTAAAAACTCGTTACGAAATTTATTAATTAATTGAGCAATGGTAGGGTGGTTCCCTTGGACCATCTTACGAGCAACATCAACGATTGACTCACCGGTTAGCCATCGGATTTGATTCGCTTTAGCCATCAGGCGAACGGGCCAAGACCAGAGATCAGATTCAAAAATCTTGTCATGAAGATAAAGATGACCAAACCCAGATAGACCCGCATCATTTAATCGATTAGTTTCGCATTTTCCATGCGATCTATAACGTGCAAGCGACTCATGAACATAATAAGCGGGGCCTTTCGCCGCAAGACGCATCCAAATATACCAATCGCCTACATGATAGACATCTGCAGGATTTGGCCCGCCTACTGAATCACAAACTTTGCGCCGGAACAAACAGCAAGAATTAGTAATCCAGTTATAAGTTAAAAGTAATCCCGATTCTTGATAGCAACCACTACGGTCATGTGGAATAAAATAAGCGTTTTCAACGCCATGATTTTCCTGTGCAATATCATCTACAAAAATTCGCCATGCTGTATATGCAAATGAACATTCTGGATGCCGATCTAAAACCGCCACGGTTTTTTCCAAAAATAGTGGCTCTAGCAAGTCATCTGCCGATAAGAATAATACCAATTCCGCTCGAGTAAGCGCATAAGACTTGCGACTGCTACCGAGCAAGCCGATATTGGTTTCGTTGCGAACATAAGTAAATCGTGCATCTTTTTTTACCCACTGACTCGCAATTTCCTGAGTGTTATCTTCAGAAGCATTATCGATAATCAATACAACATAATTTTTGAAGGTTTGATTTAGTACTGAATGTAAACATTGTTCTAAATAGCAACCATAATTGTATGTTGGAATAATGACATCTACTCTTGGAGAGGAGTCATTTTTATCTTTCATGAAGTTTGTTCCTCAATAATTTATAAAAGTTTAGTAATCATAATTTCCAGAATCAAAAACCAGTATTTTTCATTAGTTGCGACCATTGGTGTTCGACATTAAGAATACACAGTTGGCAGCCAGAATTCAGACAGGAAATAGAATTTCATCGCGTGGCCTCCAGTTGTTTTGCCCAGTGCTGCAATTGTGGGTCGTTAGGATAAATCTCCCGGTAATGAAAGAGCGAACTTTTGGTTTTTTCGTACAGGTAATGGGGGCCTTGTTTGGTTATTCGCAGCAATTCTTCAGGCGTTTCATCCAGCGGGAACCGCCAAGCCTCGTCTCCTTGGCAGGCACGGAACCAGTCAGCAGGCGTCATTCCAAACACTGGGCGAAAATCAAAAAGTCGTTTTTCCTCCTCAAGTACCGCATGATAATGAGACTGGAGGGCACGGGCCGTGTGTTGAATGGAAAAACGCTCACGGACTTCCCTGCTGGCGTTAGTGGACAACCGGAGCCTTTCTTCGGGATATGCCGCAAGATACGCTAGGGCATGAGCAAAAGTAGTGGGAGAGTCTACCACTAAACCGGTTTCACCATGCCGAACGAGATGCCGTTCAGCGGGATTATCAAGCACTATAGGCACGACACCCATTGCCATCGCTTCCAGCAATGCGTTTTCCGTCGTGCCGTAATGCAGGGGATTAAGCAAGTAAGCAAAAACACTAAATTGAGCAAGTTCAGCCGCCACATCGTTTGTATATCCGCGTATATCCAAGCGTTCAGCAATACCTCTAGTCTTGGCTTGGCCCAGAAGATCGGCACCCGTCGTAGGATCGCCGACTAGACTCAGCCGGAATCCTGGTAAATCGACGGCCGCTAAAAAATCGAGGAGTCGTGGATGCAACTTGGCGAAGCTCAAGGTACCCACATAGCCGACTCGGAGTGGTTCATTCGGCAGACGTAGCGGCGGATCGGGCAAATCATCGAATCCCCCTGAACTGAATACGGTATCTACCCGTTGCCGGACCTCTGGTCCTAAAGCAGTTAAACGTGAATGTTCCCAAGAACAGGGGGACGTGAAGAGAAAGCGATGGGGCATGATTACAAAGTCAGGCGGAATCTCGGGAGGATGTAGCCCGGAAACATGGCTCCACACCACAAGGCGCATAGCGGGTAGAGCGCTTCTGCCGAGCCAGTCGGCTACCGCCGGGTGGTGCCACCACTCCACCTGCACGATGTCGGCCTCGCTGGCGCATACAGTCAGTTCATCGAGACTAGGGCAGATAAGCAGATCGCCGCCATGGGAACGCACATGGTCGATGAACTGGTTTTTTTCCGGTGCCTCCAAGCAAGCAATGGTGTGATGAACACCACAGCGATTACAGGCGGAGGCTTCCACCAAGCGGGACAGCACTTTACCAACGCCGCCGCCCAAATGGGCGGTGATGTGCAGAATTTTCACTAGGTTTAATGTAGGTTAAACTCTCGGGACCGAGTAGCCCAGTCGGCATCGGAGTTGATGATCTCTTCAAATCGTCTCCGATGTAAAATAGCCTTCTCGTCAAGTCCACCCTTCAAACGATAAGCCTGTGAAAGCGCGTAGTGGGCGAGGGCATGATCGGGGTGATTGTTGACGACATTTTCAAAATAGCCAATCGCAATATCATAGTCACCTTTCAACAAACGATGGTTATTGATGAAATTGACATCCAGATTGACGTGGTACACATAGCGCGTCAATTCTTCGGGATCCATCTCACAGGTGCGGATATTGGCTTGGTAGATATTGGCGGACAGGATGTCGCTGTCGTCAGTGATAAACCCCTTCTCTACGCAAATATCGTATAGACGGCTGCCGCGAATCGGGGCGGCGGCATAGATATTCGCCCAGTCGATACCCGCATCCTTAATCATGTTTACCGTGGCCTGTCGATCTTCTGCCGTTTCTCCAAGAAAGCCGAAAATGAAGAATCCATGTACCAACAATCCATTGTCTCGAAGCATATTTACCGCAGGACGGACATCTTTCACCTTCATAGGCTTGTCGATAATTTCCTTCAATACGCGCTCCGAACCGGATTCGATAGCCAAGTTGGCGATTTCCAACCCGGCAGCCTTGAATAGTTGGGCTAACTCCGGATCAATGAACTTGACGTTGAGACCGCTGGGAAATTCGAGTAGTAGATTCATCTCAGCCAGGCCGGCCAAGATTTCCTTCATTCGATCCTTGCGCAACAGTGCCTGGTCATCGTTGATGACGATCTTGGTGAGGCCAAATTTCTCGACGGCATTGCGCACATCCGACAGGAACCGCTTCGGACTCATGTAGCGCATCTTGGTGCCGGATAGCGAGCCTGCTGCACAAAATACGCACTTGAACGGACACCCCCGGCTACTGATGAAGGGCAAGCGCTTCCCGCCCCTTCCATCGTTATGGAAAGGATTGTTGTTCCGACAGCGGGTGTCATACAGGTCCAAGTCCAGCAGACCAAAATCCAGCGGGGGGATGTCGTCGAGATCCTCGATGTACAGTGCGTGTGCATGAAAACCGTTCTGGTATTTTTCCCGCGTGATCCAAGCCTGGTGTGAATCCAATAAAGCCTGCTGATCCACCGCATTGATCAAATCGAGCATGGGGATTTCGCCCTCTGAAAAGCAGGCAGCATCCACATAGGGGTTGTACTTGAACAACTCCTCATGGCAATTTGTGGACACATTGCCACCCACTACCAACAGTGCTTGCGGTCGGATGGCCTTGATGATTTCCGATACTTCACGCACTTGGTTGAACATGGACGTGAACAAGCCTGATACCCCCACGATATCCGGTTGGAATTCGTCAAGATACTGGCGAACCAATTTTTCTGCCGGTTCACCGTAAAGATTCATATCAAGAACCTTGAACTGGACATTTAACTGCGCCCTAGCTTGGACATAGGCGATAACGGACAATATGCCGTAAGGGATTTCCTTGTACTGAGCAAGATTTTTGGTGATGCCGTCGATTCCTGTATGTGTTGGTGGGATCACAAAAAGCACCTTTTTTTCCTGGACGGTGCCATCGGATGCACTAGGAACCTTCCGTATTTTCTCGGCTTTAATGCGAAATTCCTGCATTTTAAATACCTCCTTCCCCGCCAAGCAATCTGACAATCAAGTCTCTGGATGCGAGCAATTCATCATCAACAGCACTAGAAAAGTCGCACCGCTTGCATATCGGGTTAAAATCCATATTGACCAACGAATAACGAAGCTCCTTCAGCGCGGGACTATTTATGAAATAACGGAAGTCTTCCGCTTCTCTGAAATCTCCGATAACGAAACTTTGGGTCGTATCCGCGCAGCATGAGGAAACCCTGCAGTCGGAATGGACGAAAAGCGCAAAGAAAGGAAACTCGCAAGGCTTGTTTCTCAAAAATGGCTGCCCGTGACCCATCTGCCCGACCCAGTTCCGTTCATCTCTCCAACGGAGAATGGCTCCTGCTGTCTTCCCGACCTTGTCGCCAAATATGCGATTAATCGCTTCTTCCTCGGAAAAGGCTCCGGCCATGCCCGGCTCCTTGAGTCTGATACACTCGATTATTAGAGTGGCATTCGTATTGATCGAGTCCATTATATTAAGGCAATTCAAAAGATTATCTTTTAGTATTTCGGCCTTGTCAGCACCTTTTACCTTTTCATAAACCTCTGGAGTGATGCAATCCAGGCTGACACGGATTTCATCCACTCCTGCATCGATCAAATCGCGAAACTTGGTTTCATTCAAGAGCGTTCCATTCGTTGTCACAACGATTCTCTCCGTAACGCCTTTCTCCTTGGCCAAGGCAATCATCTTGGGCAAGCTCTTATTGAGCAAGGGTTCCCCATGCCCCGAGAACTGCAGCATCTTCAGCTTCGGAATGCTAAGTAACATTTCCATCAAGATTGAAAAATCTTCATAGCACATCCTAGATTTACTTTTCCTAGCGAATTTCCCTTCCGAGCTATCATCCAGATCCACGACAGTGCTGTGCATGGCACAGAACTGACAGGCCAGATCACAGTTGGATGTAGGTTCAACAAACAACGATATCAATCGCTCTTCCCGCAACGATGAGATGATGCTCTCTAATCTCATCTTTGAGTAATTGGTATCGTTCATTTGACATGACTCGAAGGACGACACTCTTTCATTGGGGTTGCTGCTACTTCCCATATGCGCTCCAAGAACCTAAATTATCTATAATGTGTTCGGCATAATACCCAGCAAATCTCATTCACGATTTCCACAATAAGTCTTCATAAGCATACTGGAGCATTTTTGCGGGACGCCGTGAATGCCATGCCCAGTAACCGGCGCGGGGTGGGGCAGTGTTATACTTTAGGTCGAGGTTGGGTGGGCTGGTCAGAGTGCAATTGAACAGAATCGAGACATGGTGTCGTCGGTTCGCACGCTCAGAGTCAATGGTTTCAAATAAACCCACAGGAATTGGCTCGAAAGACACGCTGACGCCTAGTTCAACTGCAGCTACAGCCTTAATTCGATCGGAAAACCTTTCACCTAACCGAACGCACCCCCCCGGTACATGCCAACCGCTGCCAAATATCTCGTCATCTCGCCAAGTCAACAGAACATGGTCTTCCTCGTTACGGATGAGGAGATCAACATTAACCAAGGGTGTTAGTCTGCTGGCGAGAAGAAAGACCTCTTCCGGAAGCCCCTTGTCGGGTGAAGGCATGCATTGTTCGATGTAGCGGATTGCATCGGACAATCTGCTGCTGAAGTCGTCCTTTGCCATCTTAGACATCACAGTAAGAATCTATTAGTCGCTCGGCGCTATCGTCGAGTACGTCCTCGGGAAACATCGCGAAACGGAACTGCTCGCAATGAGCACAAACCTGGTTTTTGGAGCGATGTCCCGAGAGCATGGTGCGCCGGAACGCATTAAGAGTATTGCCGCGCCAGATATCCACAAGTGAATTATTGGCGACGTTAGCCAGCTTCAACGGTGATTCCATCCCGCAGCAAGGTACAGCAAAGCCATCTGGATTGATTTGCAGCATGTAAAACGGCTGAGGGCAAATATCGGTAGTAGCTACTTCGGCACCATTCTGAGTTCTGTCCATAGTTGCTCTGCCGGCAATAAGGGAGTAATCAATGAGTGGCGTTGCCGGCAAAAGATGTTCGATGGCGAGAGTGTCAGCAATGTCACCAAACAGGCGATAAAACTTCTCTTGGTCTTCCGGCGTGTTCAAGGTGGAATCAATGATCTTTACATAGACCTCGGTCTTGTTCCGGATCGAATAGAGATAGGCGACACTGTCGACGATGCGTTCAAGGTCAGAATAGGCACCGGTTATCTCACGATACTTCTCTCGACTGACACCCTGGATGGAAATGCGGATGCGGTTGAGACCACTGGTAACGAGTTTTTGCGCCAATTCCGGGGTTAGCAAAACGCCGTTGGTGACGATGTCGATGGATTCGGCTACGCCAGCAGAGGCGGCTATTTCCACCATGTTGGCAATCTGGGGGTGCAACAGCGGTTCGCCGGTGCCAGCAAAGCGCAACATCCGCAATTTGTCAGGAAAACAGCGAATATCATCGATACATTTTCGATATAAATCAAAGTCGAGGAATTTCTGATCTGATATATAACCGCGTTCGGCCTTGGGCAGCGAGAGAACGCAGTAATTGCACTTGAAGTTGCAGGCGTAAACGGGAAAGACCTGCACCATGTACGGCGTAGCCAGTGGCAACGCTGGAGCAAGCTGCGAACGCTGGCCAACGGGCGTCTGATTGGTGATGACACGGGCTTTCACTATGACCGTCCAAAGTCGATATTGGCGAGACGGCGAATTAGTTCTTCCCTATCGTCATCAAGAATGTCTTCCGGATGAGCCACGTCATCCGGGGCATTGCAATTCGCACATTTCGGGTTGTCATAACGCTCACCACGCAGGTGCTGCATCCAGAACTGGCGTAACCTGTCACCCCGCCACATATCCACCAATCGGTCGCTATGCACATTACCAAGGACAACCGGTTTGTAGATGGTGTCACAAGGTTCGACATCGCCCTCGGGAAAGACGCCAAGCATGTAAAAGGCCAGAGGACAGACCTTGCGGTGGGTGATCTGGCGTCCGTATCGATCATAGTCAACCTGCTGCATGCTGTCGGTGATTTCGACGCCGGCATAGGCGGGCAACATCCGTTCCACATACATGCGGTCGGCACAGTCGCGGAATTTTTCGTAAAACAGATCCTCCTCGCCGGGGTCGAGGGCGACATCCATGATTTTCACGAACAGTTCTGTATTCCGTTTGTTTTGGTAAAAGTAACGGATGTTGTCGTGGAACTCCTCGAAATTCACCTTGACGCCGCCGATGTCCTGATATTTCTTGCTGTTCAATCCCTGCAGGGAAATGCGCAGGGTATCAAGGCCAGCCGCGATCAGATTGTCGGCCATCTTGTTCGAGAGCAGGCGGCCGTTACTGATGATCTCGATGCGTTCAGCGACGTTGGCCGCTTTGGCAATGCTCACCATTTCCGCGATGTTCTTATTCATCAACGGTTCGCCCTGACCGGTAAGGGACAGCAGACGGATCTTCTCGGGGAATTCGGCAATTTGGGCGATGGTTTCCCGATAAGTGTCCAGAGACATGTGATTGCGGTCCAGCCCGTATTTTTCCTTGATCACCTCTGGCGGGAACATGTGCGCACAATAGACACACTTAAAATTGCAGTAGGTGCTGGGGAATACATAAATGCTGTAGGGGGTGGCCAACGGAATCGCCGTCGCCAAGCGAGTGCGCTGAGTGCCGTAGATAGGCTTGATTTCGGCGACCATGGCTAATTCCTTATTTATTATAGGAAGCGCTGCAACAGACGCGGCGCATCTTTGTCGAGGTTTTCAAGTGGATCGTTGATGGCGTTGAAACAGGTGCAACCACGGCATGCCGGAATTCTGTCCTTTTCCAGCTTGAGCATAGTCACCAGCAATTGCCGACGGCGTGGGCCATTCCAGATATCCATCAGTGATTTTTCCTTCATGTTGCCCATGGAAAACGTCAGGGGGAGTCCGGGAACCGGGCAGGGGAAGGTATCGAAGTTGCAGCCAACTTGCAGGAAATAGAACGATTGTCCGCACACCTTGCGATTCGGGTCGAGTTCCTCGTTGTAAAAAGTCTTACTGTGGTCAACCACCATCTTGAGTTCTTCCATCTGCTGCTGCATGACCACGAGGTGTTCGATGAAAATACGATCCGCGATATTGCCGAATAGCTCGAAGAATTTCTCCTCATCCTGCTTTGACTTGAGGGTGGCATCGATGGCTTTGATATAGATTTTGGTCGAGCCGCGATTTTCGTAGAGATAGGTCAGGTTCTCCATGAAACGGGGGAAGTCAATTTCCTTCTTGCAGGTATCAAGATATTGTTTCGCATCAATGCCCTGAATGGAGATGTTAATGTTGGTCAGACCGGAGCGAACCAACTCGTCCGCTTTCTTGTGCGTGATTAACAGACCATTAGTAATGACTTCGATGCGTTCGGCGATGCCAGCATCCGCGACTTGGCGAATCATTTCTGGCAAGCGCGGATTCATCAGTGGTTCGCCCAAGCCTGAAAAGACAACACGCTTGATGCCTTTGAACTGTTGCAGATTCTCCACCAACTTGTGGAACCCTGTCAGATCCATATGCTGGACCCCTAAGCCGAGCTTTTGCATGGCCCCATCAGGCTCATCCTGAGTGGAGATCAGGCAATAAAAACATTTGAGGTTGCAATAGCGCGTTGTCTCGATATAAACCGTGAAGGGATGAGCAAGCGGAATAACATCGGCCAGGGGGGTGCGCTTGTTGTCGACGTTGGCTTTCAATTCGGCTTTCATCGGAAATACCCTCTGGGTTATGCCGTAGGATTGCGGAAAGCGTACAGCACGGTTTCCAACCCCAGGTAATTGTAGTTGCGCAAGTAGTAGCGGTAATCCGAACGCATCGAACTGATTAGCCAAGGGATTTCCCACAAATCGGACAGTCCGTGATAAACGCAGATGGCCAGCGATGGGCCATAAGTCTCGATCAATCCCTGTGCGCCCTTGAGCGCGGCGGTTTCCGCGCCTTCGATGTCCATTTTGATAAAAGTTGGCGCAAACCCCAGCAAGGCCTCGTCAAGACGAACGCACTGGATCATGCTGTCGCCACCGGCACTCACCCTAGCGGCCGATTGGGCATCGCCGTTGGTGGCGAAACGCAATTGAGTAGTTTCGGCATAGACGCCGCAGGGAAAAAGGAAAGCTTGTTCCGGCCGCGCTGGATGCTCTTTCACGGTCGCCGCGTATTTGCGGTACATGTCTGTTTGTGGCTCGAAGACCGCCAAGCTGCGGATATGACAACCCTGTGCCGTGAGTCCGCGGAAGGTATCGCCATCGTAGCCGCCGCAATCGACGAAGCGGGAATAATCCCTGGTTTCGGAAATGTCGTGGGCAAGGTATTGCAGCGATATATCCAAGGGTTCGTCCAAGCGGGTGAAATCCATAGTGAGATGGGCTTTCAGGTAACGCAGGAATAATCTCCGGTCGCTGTCGCCTGACAGAAGGCTAAAGGCGTGTTCCAGCTTGTAGCGGTCATTGCCCAATATATCTATTTTGTTGTAGCTATCGTCGAACAGTGTTTCTCGGAATGCACCGCCATTGACCTGATTGAAATTGACTTCATGCAGAGCATGAACATGACGGAAACCCAGCACGGACAGTTTGGCCTTGATGTCACTGCATATCTTGAGCGGGAACAAGCCAGAAAGAATGACCGTGCAATTGTCGCGCACTGTAGCAAGCGCCGGATCGTCGGGAAGATGAATGGGGGCGTCGACCCCGGGAAGTGCTACCGCCGGATTGCGGTCGATAAAGCCAGCCACGGTGATGCCATTCGCCCTGAGGTTGTGAAACAGGCGCTTGCCAACATTGCCGGCGCCGTAGAGATAAAGCTGCCGACCCTGGAGGTCTTCGAGCTTGCTTTTGTCCGTTTCGAGTGTGCCTGCAGCAAAACGATCCAGCAATTCATGCAGAGCATTCAAATCAGCCATGTTATTCGCCCGTGTCATAACTTTTTTGGGGATTGGCCTTGGTGAGGGTGCAAACGGCGCAGTCCCGTAGGCAAGTCAACAGTCGGTCGCCAACCGGGGAGAATATCCGCTGCCTCCCAAGGCTGAAATACTTCCCGCGCCCGGTAAGGCCGGGCACCCCATCTCACATTCACCGGATGATCAGGATTGACTGCATTGAAGACCGTCACCAATTCGCGCACGGAAACCGCCTTGTCTGAGGGTAAGCGGTAAACACGGCGTTCCCCGGCATTGAAACTACAAACCTGTTCGCAGGCCATCGAAACTCCCCGACTCAAATCATCCACATGAACCAGATGAATGTGCTGCTCACCTTCTGACATAGACAACTTATCGGCAGAGCCGGCGGAAAACTTGAGTGTATTAGTCAACTTTTTTCGCAAATCATTTTCACCATAACTATCATAGAGGTGCAACTCCAGTAACCGCAGCCCCGCCGCATCCCGATAAAATTCCGCCAAGGTCGAAAACGCCTGCTTCGTCGCTGCATACAGATTCACCGGGCAATACTCCTGATCCCGATAGTGCTGCCAAGACGTCCCTGCATAAACCATAGCATCACAGCCAACTTGCCGCATGGCCTCCAACAGATAGGCGCCAAACAGCACATTTGAGCGTACCAGAACCCCAATGTCTTCATAGGCGTGCTCAGCCACATAATGCGCCGCCAGATGCACGACCACCTCCGGCCTGAAACTGTCCAGCGCCTCCCGGAAGCCAGAACCATCCTCTCCCACAACCCAGTGCGGCAACGCAGCAAGTTCTGCCTTGAGCACCGAACTTGCGCGTAGCAGGCAACCCACCGGATGTCCTTCCTTCAGCAAATGAGGAACCAGATGCGAACCCAGAAATCCCGAGGCTCCAGTCACCAAAATCTTCTTCATAACAGCACTTCTTCACCTTCGTAAACAAACGGACTCTCGTACTGATCCAAGGGTAGATGCGACTGATCACGTTCTGATAGAACAGGGTCTGTTACCGCCCACGGAATGCCTGCCGAACTCCACAATACACCCGCATCATGTCGAGCTGAATACACGGTAGAAACCTTGTAAACCAAGGTCGCAGTATCACTTAGAACACAAAACCCATGCGCTATACCTTTCGGAATATAAACCATATTCGCTATATCAGCATTCAACTCGATCAACGCATAACGCCCAAAACTTGGCGAACCCACCCGCAAATCAACCACTGCATCTTGCACTCGTCCAGCCACACAATAAACCAGCTTAACGTGATCCATGGGTGGCGTCTGGAAATGCAGCCCCCGAATCACCCCACGTCGGGACACCGAGTAATACTCCTCGGCATAAACCGTCTCCAAACCGCGAGCCGCAAAAGCCTCTTCATGAAAGACCTTCACGAAACGCCCGCGATTATCATCGAAAATACGCGGGTAAATTTCAAAACAGCCCGGAATCGGCGTAGCTCGTACATCCAATAAAGGCTTGTCAACACTCATAATTAAGCAAGCTGCTAAAATTTAATGCGGCAAAAGTTCATCCTTCATTTTCTGTTGACTGCCCAAGCCAAAAACCTCTTCCAAACTCCCCGCCGACAACACTCTGATTCCCCAAATTTCCAAATCCTCCGGGGTCGCCTGCTGCACACGCGCCTCCACCCAGCCCGGTAATTCCCCAAACCGTTGCTGGAGCAGAAAACTGAAAAACTTCACTTGCCCTTCTGCTCTCCCTTTCTGGTGCGCTTTCCGCTCAAAACTGGCCATATATTCCATACGATTCGCCTCATCAAATTGCTCGATTTCCGTCCACAACTGATCTTCCAGCCCCGCCGGCAATTCCAGCACCCAGTCGATAAACCGGAACAAATCCAAAATCGCCTGCCGTGGATAGCCGCGTTGATACAGACTGCGAATCAGCCCCAGCTTCGTCCGATACCGCGTTTCATCATCCGATCCCGCCGTCTCCTGCGCCTTTAAGTGTGCCTGCGTCACCACTGCAAACGGATTCGCCGACGCCTCCAGTTCCCCCCACCGTGCCCGATACGCCGTCAGACTCACCACCGGAAAGCGCAACCGCATCCAGCTCCCCCAGCAGCCATAGCCAAACTTGCCGTAGTCCGAAGGATGCGACTCCCCCATGACCACCAGACTCACCACCGGCCGGCCGTACAGGTCATACGTCCGATAATTGTAGACAAACATCCGTTGCGCAAAGTCCGCCGTCTTCTCGCCCTGCACTTCCACATGCACCAATACCCGGTCTTCCACGCCATCCAGGCCGGTGACGCCCACCAGTTGATCCGCTCGCCGCTGACCCAGCGCCGCGTCCCGCACGATCTTCTGCAACTCCTTGTCCAACGCCGTATAAGGCTTCGTCCAGTCAATCCCCGCATGAACCTTGGGAAAGAAAAACGCCAGAAATTCCGGGAAATACTGCGCCAGCATCTGCTTCCACGGGCTATCGTAATCCGTCATTACGCCCCCACCTCATCACGCCTCAAAAATTCACCCCAAAGAACGTCTCCAACCGTTCCGCGACCGACTCCAGCATCGGCTCCGTCAGCCCCGGATACACGCCCAGCCAAAACGTCTGATTCATCACCACTTCCGTATTCGGCAATTCCCCACCCCGCCGATAAGCACGGCTCTGGAAATACGGTTGCCGCAGCAGGTTCCCGGCAAACAACAACCGCGTGCCGATCCGGTACTGATCCAGATAGCGCAACACATCCACCCGGTTCACCCCCGCAGCCTCCCGCAGCGTGACCGGAAACCCGAACCAGGACGGCTCACTGCTCGGCGTCGCCTCCGGCAGCAGCAGGAACTCCTCGCAACTCTGCAACCGCTCGCGCAGGAACCGGAAGTTGCGTTGCCGCGCTTCAATCAATCCTGGCAACCGTTCCAATTGCGCCAATCCACATGCCGCCTGCATATCGGTGATTTTCAGATTGTAGCCGAGGTGCGAATACACATATTTATGATCATAGCCCGCTGGCAACTCACCCAGACGCCACTCAAATCGTTTCCCACAGGTATTATCGCGCCCCGGCGCGCACCAACAATCCCGGCCCCAGTCGCGAATCGACGCCAGAATCCGCGCCAGCAACGGATCGCGGGTAAACACCGCGCCACCTTCACCCATCGTGATGTGGTGCGCGGGATAGAAACTCAACGTCCCGATATCCCCAAACGTTCCGACCTTCCTTCCGTCCCAGGTCGAACCCAGCGCATCGCAACAATCCTCGACCAGCCAGAGTCCGTGCTCACGGGCCAGGCGCGTCACCGCCTCCAGGTTAAACGGATTCCCCAAGGTATGCGCCAGTACGATGGCCCGGGTGCGTGGCCCGACCGCCGCAGCCAATTGCAGGACATCGACGTTATACGTTCCCAGTTCCACATCCACGAACACCGGCGTCAACCCGTTGACCAAAATCGGATTGACCGTGGTCGGAAATCCCGCTGCGACCGTCAGCACCTCATCGCCCGGTCGCAGCGCCCGCTCGCCCAGCAACGGCGAGCACAATGCGGACACGGCCAACAGATTCGCCGACGATCCCGAATTCACGGTCAATACCTGCGGCAGGCCCAGAAACTCTCCCAACTGCTGTTCAAATGCTGCATTAAACCGCCCGGTGGTCAACCAGCCATCCAGCGCGGCCTCGACCATATTCTCCAATTCCGGCGCACCAATCACCTTGCCGGACGGGGGAATGAGCGTTACACCGGGTTCAAAGGTCGTCGGCGCAAAGGCTTGCGCAGCGTAATGGACCACTCGATGACCAGTTGCCTTGCGCAGTACCTCATCAAGTTTGGCCGCGCCTAACCGAGCGACCGGGCGGCACTGACGAGCATCGACGGTGATCACCTTATCCACCCGCACGATGCTCTCCCGTTTCAACGTCCCTTCAGCCAGATCAGCATTCCTGATCATGACCGCCGATGGATCGAAAACATAGGCATCCACTTCAGTAGTCAGATAAGCGACCTGTAGATCCCCGTATCTCTCACAGTTAATCGCAATGACCAGGCCCGGTCTGACCTTGCTGCCGGCCTGGTTGGTATAGGGAAAATCCAGCAACACGATCTCACCGAGGCGGAACATCAAACACCTCTTCCCAGTCCACTTGGTTATCGTCATCCGTATCGAAAAAATGGGCCATGCCCAGCGCCTTGAAGTCGTGTTCCGAATCATCGGGCGCCCGACGGAACGACCCTGCAGGAAGATTAGTTTCCCCGTCTCGATCCAGGACCACCACCAACAATTCAGCCTCCTCAACGCCGACCAAGGGCGCCAGTAACTGAATATCGCCCGAGCGATAGAGCGCTTTAACCACTTGCATAAACACCTCTCGAATCTGACCAGGGCTAAAGAACGCTCATCGCCCAGTTTCCTCGAATTGTTCAATCTGTCCCAACGTCACCGCTCGCACATCCGCGCCTGCCTGATGCGCCCGGTACCAGACGACCGTTTCCGTCAGCGCCCGATCCAAATCCCAGCGCGGCGTCCAACCCAGCCGCACCCGGGCCTTGGCGCAGTCCAATTTCAAATAATGCGCCTCATGGGGATGCGGTTCTCCATCCGGTTCCCAACTCGCGTCATCGCTCCACAATTCCGCCAGTCGATCCACCAGCCAGCGTACTGGTCGGGCGTCATGCTCGCGCGGACCGAAATTCCAGCCTTCCGCAAGCGCTGGTCCCTCGATCCACAAATGTTCCGCCAGCGTCAAATAACCGCTCAATGGCTCCAGCACATGCTGCCAGGGGCGCACCGCTTCTGGACAGCGGATGGATGCGGGTCGGCTGGCCTGGAATGCGCGAATCATGTCCGGGATGAGCCGATGCGCTGCCCAGTCCCCACCGCCAATCACGTTCCCGGCCCGCGCCGAGGCCAGCGCCAAGCCATGCCGGGCGTAGTCGGCCGGCGGAAAGAACGACGCCCGATAAGCCGCCGTCACCAACTCCGCGCACCCCTTGCTGCTGCTGTAGGGATCTTCGCCGCCCATCGGTTCGTTCTCCCGATAACCCCACAGCCATTCCCGATTGGCGTAGCACTTGTCGCTGGTCACATTCACCACCACCCGCACGCCACCGACCTGCCGCACCGCTTCCAGCAGATGCACGGTTCCCATGATGTTGGTTGCGTAGGTCTCGACCGGCTGTTGGTAGGACGGCACAACCAGCGGTTGGGCAGCCAGATGGAACACAATCTCGGGACGATATTTCGCCACGGTTGCCTGCAGAGTGTCGAAATCCCGGACATCCCCCACCGTCGAATCCATGCTCTCGCCAACCCGCGCGGTCTCAAACAGACTCGGTCGACTCGGTGGCGCCAGCGCGTAACCGGTGACCGCCGCACCCAACTGCTGCAACCAGAGACTCAGCCAGCCACCCTTGAACCCGGTATGGCCAGTGACCAACACTCGCCGGCCCGGCCAGAATGCCGGATTCATAGCCAGACTTTCCAAGGGGCCTGGCCATTTTGCCAAAGCTCTTCCAAGTGGTTCTTGTCGCGCAGGGTATCCATCGGCTGCCAGAAACCCGGATGCAGGTAAGCGGACAGTTGATTTTCGCCAGCCAACCGCGCCAGCGGTCCGTTCTCCCAAGGAGTTTTGTCACCCGCGATGTAGTCGATCACTTGGGGCGACAGCACGAAAAACCCGCCGTTGATCCAGCCACCATCCCCCTGGGGCTTTTCTTGAAAGCCGGTCACCTGTTTCCCTTGCAACTGCAAGGCTCCATAGCGGCCTGGTGGCTGCACGGCGGTGACCGTCGCCAACCGGCCCTGCATCCGATGAAAAGCGACCAGCGCGGTAATATCCACATCAGCGACCCCATCGCCGTAGGTAAAGCAAAACGCCTCATCGCCAAGATAATGGCGCACACGCTTCAAACGTCCGCCGGTAAGGGTATGTTCGCCGGTATCCACCAGCGTCACCCGCCACGGCTCGGCGTGCTTTTCATGAACCTCCATCCGATTTTGGGCCATGTCGAAAGTGACATCGGACATGTAAAGAAAGTAGTTAGCGAAGTACTCCTTAACCAAAAAGCTCTTATAGCCGAGACAGACAATGAAGTCGTTGATGCCATGCGCCGAGTAAATTTTCATGATGTGCCAGAGAATCGGCCGCCCGCCGATTTCCACCATCGGCTTGGGCTTGAGAACGGTTTCTTCGCTAAGGCGGGTACCGAAACCGCCGGCCAGGATAACGGCTTTCATAGATGGGACTCTCATCAGGCCAATGACGGGATTGCCTCCTACCAGGCGACAACAGCCGCCGGATGGATTGCAGCAAAGAGCAGGCATATTGTAGGCCAAAAATAAAAGATCATGAAAATCAATTACAAATCACAGATCCAGCCTTGCTCCAGCGTCAACGGATTGACGACGGAATGCTGGGTTGCCCTGTAGTCAGACTTGCCCTATACGCCGCCGGCCAGATCCAGTCGCGCCATTCAAAACATCACAACGCCGTCTCGATGAGAACTGTGCTGATCCATCGCCCCGATTCACCAGAGTTTTGGCGTGAATCCCGGACGATTTTTGACCTCTATCAACTCGTCGCCCACCCCCAGCACTACCAATCCCTGTCGCTCGGCATAGTTCAACACGCTGTCCTCAACGGCCAGGCTCGCCAGAACCCCGACCACCGGATAGCAGGCGTACTCCGGAAAAAATTCTCGAAAAGCCGCAATCTCCTTAGTCACAAGGTGATCCACATCCGCACTGCGCAAGGAACTTTTCGTACTGTTTAAACCGACCTGTTGCCCTTCCGTGATCGCGATCGCGTCAAATTCCCAGGTCCGCCCATCCTTTAACTTTCGTTTGCGCCGCACCGATAAATCGGCCACTTCCTGCCCCAAGACTTCCTGGACGATCGGGGACAAGCTCGGCGCTACCAAATCCTCCACCATGGCGCCCATTTTATTCGCTAACTCACCCCAGCGCCGGTTCATCTCCCGATTCGCCTGGCGTGATTCGTTTTTGAAGTCGCTCATCTCGCCTTTAAATCCTCTCATCTCATTTTTGAACTCCTTCATTTCGTCCTTGAACTCCTTCATTTCGTCCTTGAACTCCTTCATTTCGTCCTTGAATACCCGCAATTCTGCTTCCGTGCGCATTTGCGAGTTGTATAGCTTGTTGAATTCAATCCCCACATTGAGAACAAATTCATGTACGGCCTCTTCGAGGCGATCAACTCTTTCCACAATCTCAGACATCGCATTCTCCAATATCATCTATTTCCACAATCAGCAGACCAGGAACAACTATCATGACCCGCTGGACGAATGTGCGTTTCCAGCCCCGCGCCGCAACCCGCCGCCATCGCCGGAAAATTTTACCTGAGGAAAAGCCATGCCGCCGCAGACCTCTGCTTTTCGCATTGCGACCTGGAATGTCAACTCGCTAAAGGTGCGCCTGCCGCAGGCGCTCGATTGGCTAGGTCAGCACCAGCCAGACATCCTGGCCTTGCAGGAAACCAAATTGCCTGATCCGGATTTTCCGACCCTGGACATTGCTAACGCTGGTTATCAATCCCTTTTCGCCGGGCAGAAGACCTACAATGGCGTCGCGATCCTCAGCCGGCTCCCCGCCAGCGACATGGTGACTGACCTGCCGGGCATGGACGATCCACAGCGGCGGGTGCTGGGCGCGACCGTCGGCAGTGTGCGGGTGCTGAACCTCTACATTCCCAACGGCCAAGCTGTTGGCTCGGATAAATACGCCTATAAACTGGCCTGGCTGGACCGGCTCACCGCCTGGGTCGAAACTGAACTGGTCGATCATCCCCATCTGGTCGTGCTGGGCGATTACAATATTGCTCCTGAAGATCGGGATGTGCATGATCCCATTGCCTGGGCCGGGCAAGTGCTGTGCAGCGAACCGGAACGGATGGCCTTTCGCCGGTTGCTGGATTTAGGCTTGCAAGACGCCTTCCGCCTGTTCCCCCAAGCAGAAGGTTGCTTTACCCAATGGGACTACCGCGCTGCCGCTTTCCGTCGCAATATGGGTCTGCGCATCGACCATATTCTGGTCAGTCCCGCCCTGGCGGCGGCCTGCACCGCCTGTTGGATCGACCAGGCTCCGCGCCGGCTGGAGCGCCCTTCCGATCATGTGCCGGTGATCGCCGAATTCAACCTTTCATCTCAAGTGAAGTGAGCCGTCCATGGAACATCATCCCCATAACATGCTGGTGACCGGCGGCGCCGGTTTCATTGGCTGCAACTTTGTCCGCTATCTGCTGGCCAGCGATCCGGACATCCGCATCGTCAATCTCGATTTGCTGACCTACGCTGGCTCATTGGACAACCTGCGCGACTTGCCCGATCCTGCCCGACATCTCTTCGTCCAAGGCGACATCTGCGATCGGGCGCTGGTGGGTCGCCTGTTGCGCGAGCAACAGATTGACACCATCGCCCACTTCGCTGCGGAAAGCCACGTCGACCGTTCGATCACCGGACCGGCGGCGTTTGTGCAAACCAATCTGGTCGGCACATTTACTCTGTTGGAAGCAGCACGCAGCGCCTGGCGAGATGAAAAGAAAGCGGAACTTTGCCGGTTTCACCACATTTCCACCGATGAGGTCTACGGGACGCTCCAGCACGACGATCCCCCGTTCAGTGAAATCACGCCGTATGCACCGAATTCCCCCTATTCCGCTTCCAAGGCCGGTTCCGACCACTTGGTGCGCGCTTACTTCCACACTTACGGCCTGCCGGTGGTCACCACCAACTGTTCTAACAATTACGGCCCATTTCAGCACGGCGAAAAGTTTATTCCCACAGTGATCCGTTCCTGCTTGCTGCAAAAACCGATTCCGGTCTATGGCGATGGCAGTAATATTCGCGACTGGCTGTATGTCGAAGATCATTGCCGAGGCATTGACGCGGTGATTCGCCGGGGCCAGTTGGGCGGGACATACAATATCGGCGGCTGCAACGAGTGGGCGAATATCAATATCACCCGACTGATCTGCCAATTACTCGATGAACGTCGCCCGGAACACGCCCCGCATGACCGGCTGATTACTTTTGTCACCGACCGGCCCGGCCATGACTGGCGCTACGCCATTGCCGCCGACAAGATGGATCAGGAACTTGGCTGGAAACCGCAGGAAACTTTCAATACCGGCCTTGCCAAAACAGTTGACTGGTACTTGCAACGCTACACGGCTGATTCTCTATAGGAGCGCAGTGACTCGATGCGCGGCAAACTCACCACCTATCAGTTCCGCATCACGGGTTTGTAGCCTGGATGGAGCGAAGAGGTGATTTTCATGCTACGCATTGAACCCCAAAGCCTGTCGGAACCTGGCGGCGTTCTGGTTTGTCTAGTTTCTTCGATGCGATTGTTTCGGAAGGTAAGAAGCTGCCTGCTGGTGATGAAACGATGCAAGTTCGAGTGATCAAAACTGGCGGAGAGCTTGACTCTAAGCTGGCCGATGTTCTCGATAACCCCAAGGAGCGTTAATGGTTGCCATTGCTTTCGATCTAATATTTTCCGCCTCGGTACAGGATATTCGCGCCAGAAAAATCGAACACTGGTCGGACCTTACCTCGTTGGTGAAAGGTTGAACGACCGACAATCGCCCATTGCCAGCCTATCCCGTATCCCTTCACTCTGACCGCTGACCCTAAAAACCCAAACCATGACCCATTTTGCCTTTCAGCACCTGCGTCGCCATCCGATTCCCGCCCTTCGGCTCGAATTTCAGGAATACCGCCACACCGCCACCGGCGCCCGGCATCTCCATCTCGCCGCCGACGACCCACATAACGCCTTCATGGTGGCCTTCCTGACCGTGCCGCAGGACTCTAGCGGCGTTGCGCACATCCTTGAACATACGGCGCTCTGCGGCAGCCAGCGTTATCCAGTACGCGATCCATTTTTTATGATGATTCGCCGGTCGCTGAACACCTTCATGAACGCCTTTACCAGCAGCGACTGGACCGCCTACCCGTTCGCCAGCCAAAACAAAAAAGATTTCAATAACCTGTTGGACGTCTATCTGGACGCCGCATTTTTCCCGCTACTAAATGAGTATGATTTTGCCCAGGAAGGCCACCGACTGGAATTCGCTCAACCCGACGATCCTCATTCGGAATTGCTGTTCAAGGGCATTGTGTTCAATGAAATGAAAGGCGCGTTGAGTTCACCCGTGCAGCGACTCGGGCAAGAATTGCAACATCGATTGTTCCCAACAACGACTTACCACCACAACAGCGGCGGCGATCCGGTGGCGATTCCCGATCTCACTCACGCGCAGCTCAGAGCCTTCCACGCTCGTCACTATCACCCGTCCAACGCCATTTTTCTCACCTACGGCGACATTCCCGCTGCCGAACATCAGGAACGCTTCGAGACACGGGTGCTGAATCAATTTCAGGCGCTGCCGCTCGATTTGGCTATTCCCGACGAGCGCCGTTACACTACTCCGGTCACCGACCTGACTCACTATCCGCTGGACGGAACCGACGACCTCAGCGACCAGACCCACATTGTATTGGCCTGGTTGCTGGGGCCGATCACCGATCCGTTGGCGACGTTGCGGGCGCGACTGCTCAGCGACGTACTGCTGGATAACAGCAGTTCACCGCTACGTCATGCGTTGGAAACCTCGGAACTTGGCACCTCGCCCTCGCCGTTATGCGGTTTCGACGCGGCCACCCGTGAAGCCACCTTTGCTTGCGGGCTGGAAGGCTCCAATCCCGAACATGCGGCAGCGGTCGAGGCCCTGGTGTTCGACGTATTGCAACACGTCGCCGCTGAGGGCATGCCGCAGGAAGCGATTGACGCCGCCCTGCATCAACTGGAATTGAGCGAGCGGGAAATCACCGGCGACGGCTTCCCTTACGGCCTGCGCCTGATCATGGAGGCGCTCACCCCGGCGATTCATGGCGGTGATCCGCTCCCAGCGCTGGACAGCAATCCGCTGCTGGAACAACTCCGTGCTGAAAGCCGCGCTGCCGATTTTATCCCGCGCCTGGTTCAGCAACTGTTGCTGAATAATCCGCATCGCGTGCGATTGGTGATGGCTCCCGACCCGGAACTGAGCGCGAAACAGGCGGCAGCGGAACGGGACCGGCTGGCGGCTCTGCGCGCCACGCTGACCGACGCTGATCAAACCCGTATCGTTGAACAAGCGCGCCGACTGGCCGAACGCCAGCAACGTCAGGATGATCCCGAACGGTTGCCCAAGGTTGGCCTGGAAGATGTGCCGGTGGACTTGAAAATCGCCGAAGGCGTCCACCGTCCAGTCGGCGACCTCCCTGCCGCCTGGTATGCTCAAGGTACTAACGGCATGGTCTACCTCCAGGCTATTCTCGACCTGCCGGCGCTGGAATCGGATGAACTGGAATTACTACCGCTGTTCTGCGCCTGCCTGAGCGAAGTCGGCAGCGCCGGACGCGATTATCGAACCACCCAGGCGCGACAGGCGGCGGTCACGGGCGGACTCAGCGCCCGCGCTAACGTGCGCGGCGGCGTGGATGATGTGCAGCAGTTCAAGGGCGTCATGGTGCTGGCCGGCAAGGCGCTGACCCGCAACCAATCGGCCCTGTCCGATCTGCTCTGGGAAACGCTGACCCGCGCCCGCTTTGATGAACTCCCCCGATTGCGGGAGCTGGTTGCCCAGGTGCGCGCTCACCGTGAGGAAGGAATCACCGGTCGTGGCCACCTGCTGGCCTTGGCTGCCGCCAGCGCCGCCCTGAGTCCGGTGGCGGCGCTCAACCACCGCTGGGAGGGGTTGGCCGGGCTGAAGCGCCTGAAAGCCCTGGACGAAGTGCTGGACGATTCCACAGCGCTGGCCCAGTTCGCCCACCGGCTGGAACGGTTGCGCGACCGCCTGCAACACGCTCCCCGCCAATTGCTCATCGTCAGCGAGGCGGAACGACAGGACGCCATCGCCGAGGCTCTGGCGGTGCACTGGCGGAACGGCGCGGCCGGGGCGGAACCCTTCACCCTGCCCTCACCAGAGGCGTCTCCCACCCGCCAGGGGTTCAGCGTCAACACTCAAGTCAACTTCTGCGCCAAAGCCTATCCCACCGTTGCGCCGAACCACCCCGACGCTCCGGCGCTCCATGTGCTCGGCGATTTCCTGCGCAACGGCTATCTGCATCGGGCCATTCGGGAGCAGGGCGGCGCTTACGGCGGCGGCGCGGGCTACCATCCCGATAGCGGCGCCTTCCGCTTCCACTCCTACCGCGATCCGCGCCTGGCCGAGACCTTGACCGATTTCGACCGGGCACTGGATTGGCTGCACACCGATGATCACCCTGCCCGAACGTTGGAGGAAGCGATCCTGGGCATCATCGCCGCCATCGACAAACCCGGTTCCCCGGCTGGCGAAGCCATCAGCGCTTTCTTTGGTACGTTGTTTGGCCGTAGTCCACAACAACGCCGTGCTTATCGACAGCGGATATTGGCGGTGACGCTTGATGACCTGAAACGGGTCGCCGCTGCGTATTTGCAACCGGAAAGCGCTCATTGTGCAGTGCTGAGCAGCGCCCGAACGCTGAATGAACAGGCTGATTTCACCGTGATCGCGGTTTGACCGATCGGGGCCGGCAAGGCGCATTTTCCTTCAGAAACCTCCGCTGACGAGGCGCGATGGTTGAGGTAACCGCCCTATCTGGATTAGCCGCGTCCGGCACTGGCCGGATGCGTTGCGGGGATGCGTAGCGATTTGCGCTAGAGTCGATTAACCTTGTGGAAATCAAGGATACCTGACCTTTCCCCTGGACTCGACTCCAAAAACTATTGCCAGAAACGCCGCCATGGAAATCTTTGTCTACCACACTCCCGACCAAGTCCCCGACTTCAGTAAAAAAGCCCGTAAGGGTGGCCTTCAGCTCGAAATGCCGGCCTGCGCCATCGTCATTGACGTACTGCGTGCGACCACTACCATGGCAACCGCACTGGAATCCGGTGCGGAGGCGATCCAGGTGTTCGATGACCTCGATGAACTGTTCCGGATCAGCAAACGCTGGCCCGTCGAACGGCGCCTGCTGGCCGGCGAACGCGGCGGTGAAAAACTGGAAGACTTCGATCTGGGCAACTCGCCAGCGGAATGCACCCCGGACCGGGTCGCGGGCAAACGGCTGTTTATGAGCACAACCAATGGCACCCGTGCCCTGGAGCGGGTGCAGCAGGTTCCCATGCTCATGACCGCTTCGCTCACCAATCGAGGGGCGGTGGTGCGCTATCTGCTGGAACACCAACCGCATACTGTCTGGATCGTCGCCGCCGGCTGGCGTGGCGGTTTCTCGCTGGAAGACACCATTTGCGCCGGAGCCATCGGCCACCTGTTGAGCGTGGAACGCGACAGCGATTGTGCGGGTGATGATGAATCCATTGCCGCTGTAGCCCTGTTCGAGCAGTGGAAAAACCGGCTACCACAACTGCTGCGCTACGCTCACCATGGACGCGGCTTGGCGGCGCTGGGTTGTGGCGAAGATTTGGATTATTGCGCCCGAATCGACAGCGTTAACGTCGTTCCACTGCAAGTTCAACCGGGGGTATTGACGGCAGCGGCGCTGGACGGATGAATTGAATCAAAAGCCCTCTGATCTCTCTAAATAGTCTCTATAATTAAACCCGAAAATTCTTCCATCCATCCTGCAAGCGTTATGCCGAGGAGTCAGAAGTAATGGAGATGATTAAAACCGATGTCGCTATCGTCGGTGCGGGAGGCGCGGGGTTGCGAGCCGCCATCGCCCTCGCTGAAGCCGACCCGAAACTGCGCATTGCCTTGATTTCCAAAGTTTACCCCATGCGCAGCCACACTTGTGCTGCGGAAGGGGGCGCTGCTGGCGTCATCAAGCCCGACGACAGCCTCGACCTGCATTTCAGTGACACGGTCGGCGGTGGCGACTGGCTGAGCGATCAGGACGCCGTCGAATACTTCATCAATGAAGCCCCTAAGGAACTGACCCAACTGGAGCATTGGGGCTGCCCGTGGAGCCGTGAGCCGGATGGTTCGGTCGCCGTGCGTCCCTTTGGCGGCATGAAGATCAAGCGCACCTGGTACGCCGCTGATAAATCGGGTTTCCATATCCTGCACACCCTGTTTCAAACCTCGCTGAAATATCCCAGCATCCAGCGGTTTGATGAGTACTACGCCACGGACCTGCTAGTCGAAGACGGGCGCTGTCAGGGCCTCACGGCGCTCGAAATCCGTAGTGGGGACATGAAGCAGTTCCAGGCCGGCGCGGTCATTATCGCGGCGGGCGGCGGTGGGAAAATGTTCCCGTTCACCACCAACGGCAATATCAAGACCGGCGATGGCATGGCTCTGGCCTATCGCGCCGGAACACCGCTCAAGGATATGGAGTTCGTCCAGTACCATCCGACCGGCCTGCCGAATAACGGTATTCTCCTCACCGAAGGTTGTCGTGGCGAAGGCGGTGTCCTGTTTAACAAGGATGGCCGCCGCTATTTGCAGGACTACGGCATGGGACCGGAAACGCCCATCGGCCAACCGGTGCTGAAGACCATGGAACTGGGTCCCCGCGACCGGCTCAGTCAGGCGTTCTGGGGTGAGCAGCAGAAGGGCAACACGGTCAAAACTCCCTGGGGCGATTGCGTGTTGCTGGACATGCGCCATCTGGGCGAGAAGAAAATCGATGAGCGGTTGCCGCTGGTGCGCGATCTATGCATCAGCTACCTGGGCAAAGACCCGGTCAAGGAGCCGATTCCGATTCGCCCGGTCGTCCATTACATGATGGGCGGCATTCATACCGATGTGCAGGCCGCGACCCGGTTGCCGGGACTGTTCGCCGCCGGCGAATGCGCCTGCGTCAGTATCAACGGCGCCAATCGACTCGGCTCCAACTCACTGACCGAGCTGCTGGTGTTCGGCCGGCGGGCGGCGCTCAGCGCCATCGCTCATCTCCAATCCGGCTTGCCGGCCAGCAAGGACGCAGCACTGGCCGCCAAAGCGAAAGCATCGCAGGATCGCATCCAGAGCCTGTTCGACAAGAGCAACGGCACGGAGACCATCGCCGGATTGCGTCAGGAAATGATGGACACCATGGAAGCGAACGTCGGCATCTATCGCACAGGCGAAGGTCTGGCGGCGGCGTGTGAAAAGATTGCCGAGTTGCGGCAGCGCTATGCCAACATTTCGGTGACGGACAAGAGCCACGTCTATAACACCGACCTCATGCAAGCCCTGGAACTGGGGTCAATGCTCGACTGCGCCGAAGCAGTCACAGTGGGCGCACGAGATCGTAAGGAATCGCGGGGCGCGCATCAGCGACTCGACTTCACCGCTCGCGATGATGAAAACCTGCTCAAGCACTCGCTGGCCCACTACCATCCCACGGAACCGCCACGCATCGAGTATCTCGATGTCGTCATCACCAAGTCGCAACCCGGTGTGCGTGACTATTCAGGAGCCAAGAAATGAGCGAACTCCAGAAACGCCAGATTCAACTGGAGGTGCTCCGCTACAACCCGGAGACCGATACCGCGCCCCGGTATCAGACGTATTCCGTACCCTGCCTGGAAGAATGGGTGGTGCTGGATGCGCTGAACTACATCAAGGACCACCTCGACCCGACGCTGAGCTATCGCTGGTCCTGCCACATGGCGGTCTGCGGCAGTTGCGGGATGATGGTCAACGGTGAACCGAAACTGGCCTGCAAGGCCTTCATCCACGAATACAAGGAAGGTCAAATCAAGGTCGAACCGATGGCGAACTTCCCCATCGAGCGCGATTTGGTCACGTCGGTCGAGGATTTCATCACCAAGTTGGCCAGCGTCAAACCCTACCTGATTCCCAAGGAAGATAAGCCCATTAGCGCCGGCGAGTTTAAGCAGACGCCGGCGGAACTGAAGAAGTTCAAACAGTACACGCTATGCATCAACTGCATGTTGTGTTACGCCGCGTGTCCGCAATACGCCCTGGTGCCGGAATTCCTCGGTCCGGCAGCGATCTCGATGGCGCACCGCTACAACCAGGACTCCCGCGATGGCGGACGGGATCAGCGTCAGGAAGTGGTCGCCTCCGACGAGGGGGTGTGGGAATGCTCGTTTGTCGGAGCCTGCTCTGAAGTCTGTCCCAAGCATGTCGATCCCGCCGGCGCTTTGCAACAAGTCAAGGTCGCCAGCACCATCGACTGGTACAAAGAACACCTGATGCCCTGGATGAAGAAATGAACAGCAAACCCTATGTCCGTGAGGTCTCCAAAACGACCTGGTTTCTGAGCCATCCTCGCTACAAGCGGTATATGGCCCGCGAAGTGACCTGTATTTTCATCTTCGCCTACACCTTCCTGCTGGTCTGGGGCCTCGGCGCTCTGGCGAACGGCCCGGAAGCTTTTTCGGGTTTTGTGGAGTCGCTGCGCAGTCCGTTGGGTGTCCTGTTCAGCTTGGCGGTGCTGGTCGTGACCGTGTATCACAGCCTGTCCTGGTTCATTGTGACGCCGCAGGCTATGCCCATCCAGCGAGGTGAGGAGTTCGTACCCGGCAATATTATCGTCAACGCCCATTACGGGGCTTGGGCGGTGGTCTCGCTGATCATCCTGATCTGGGGAATATAAGATGGCCAAATCCAACAAACCGATCTTCTGGGGCCTGTTTGCCGCCGGCGGCACGGTCACGGCGTTTGTGACCCCGGCACTGGCGCTGATCACGCTGTTCGCTGCCTTCGGGGCGGGCATGGACATGTTCACCTATGAGTCAATCCATGCCTTCGCCGGCTGGTGGTTGGGCAAGCTGATCATTTTCGGGGTCATTCTGGTGTCGCTATGGCACGCCGCCCACCGGCTGCGGGTCACGGTGCATGACTTTGGCGTCCGCGCTGATAAACAGGTCGCCATCATCGTTTATTCGCTGGCCGGTCTGGGTACGCTGCTGACGCTGATCTACCTGCTACGCATCTGAGCGTTAATCCCTCACCTCTCAACCCCTCTCCCTTGGTGGGAGAGGGTGTTCAAGGAAGCTTTTGCATGACGAGTTCTGAATCTGCCCAGTGTGCGGCCACGCTGCCCCGGCCGCCGGCACTGGATCGCCACGCTGGTCTGGAATCCGGCGCTGAAGAAACCACGCACCTCGCAGACCCCCATCCAGCGACGGAGCATCCGATGCCGGTTCCCCTGCCGGTGTACTTGCAGCAAACCTACTGGTGGGCTTACCTGCATCCGGCGTCGGTGCGTATCTTTGAGCGGCAATGGCTGGTCAATCTGATTTTGTGGGGCAATTTTGCGGCATTGCGCGACCGGGCGTTGGCGGAATTGGAACCGTTCCGCAATGGCCATATTCTCCAAGTGGCCTGTGTCTATGGAGATTTTACCGAGCGCTTAGTGCAACAACTCGGGCCGAATGGGCGGCTGGACGTGGTGGATGTCGCGCCGGTGCAACTGGAAAATCTGAAGACGAAGCTCAATGGCCCTACCCCACATATTGGCCTGCACCATCAGGATTCAACCCATTTACGTTTCACGGACGCTAGTTATGACAGTGTGGTGGTCTTTTTCCTGCTGCATGAACAACCAGAAAACGTCCGCATCCGCACCATTGCCCAAGCGTTGCGGGTGGTGAAACCGGGTGGCAAGGTGGTGTTCGTTGATTACCACCAACCCGATTGGCGTAATCCGTTCCGCTATGTGATGGTTCCAATCCTCAGCTCCCTGGAGCCCTTCGCCATGGACTTGTGGCGCAAGGAGATTGCCGGGTGGCTACCCGACGAAGCATGCAACGTGCAGATCGACAAGCAGACTTACTTTGGCGGGCTCTACCAGAAGGTGGTCATTACTCGCTGAACGGCTGGCCTGGCCTTCCCACCGCTTCTCTTGAGGGAGCGGTGGACCAGATGGACATTAAAAAACCCCGAGACCGGGGTTTTTTAATGTCCATCCAAGGCCGCCGGACAAATGGGCATCAGACTACGATATACGGCTGTTCAAGAGATGGATAAACGCGAAAATCTGGAAAATACATCATCTTCAAGATGATGCCAGGTTTTCGGAAACAACGCCGAAAACGCAGCGCCGACCGGCAGCAGGAACACCAGTGCGCCGACCAAAGCTACTAACCAAAAACCCAAAAACGGCGACAGCGCCAAGACTAAAATAGCGAACCCAGCGATTTTGCACAGTTCTTTCATGATTAATACGCGGCGAAACTCTCGCTTTCTATGGCGTAGAGTGGTCGCGCCCTCCATCGTCAGATGTTAAAAATCCGGCTGCAAACAATATCGGGGTCTATGTAGAACGCTTGCTGCCCGGAACCTGGTGTTGTGGGACAGCCGAAATTCCTAGCGCCTAACGTGGCGGGTGATGTTTCGCAACTATCTCACTTGTACGAAAGTCTAACAAAAAAAATGTTGCAACGCAAAAAAAATTGCGTTTTCCTGCTTCTTTTACAGTGAGGTTAGTCATTTCATATTGGCTGGCGATGATCGCGGTTGAATAACCTCTCCATGGTGGCCCTGGATACAATAGACCATCGTCGCCACCGTACTCATCCCTTTGGACCTTCCTATGACCGATCTCAAACCTGAAGTCCCCGCCACGCCGAAGAAGCCCAGCCTGTTTGAGGTGCTGAATCGACCGATCCGCTTCCCCTCCTTTCGCCGGGACGCGGCGCCTGAATCGACGACTGCGCTGGCGCAACCGGTCGAAACCAAACCCTTCGCCCGGTTGCGCGATCGGTTGCGGCGCACCCGACAAAATCTCGTTTCAGGACTGTCCAGCCTCTTCACTGGACGAAAGCTGGATGACGAGGCGCTGGAGGAACTGGAAAGCCGCTTATTGATGGCTGATGTCGGCGTGAACGTGACGAACCACCTGATCCAGCGACTGACCGAGCGGGTGTCGCGCCAGTCGCTGAACGATGTACCGGCGCTGATTCAGGCTCTGCATGATGAACTGCTGGCCATTCTCGCGCCCTGCCAGCAACCGTGGCAACCCAGCGATTCCCGCCCTTACGTGATCCTGACCGTCGGTGTCAACGGCGTTGGCAAAACCACGACGATTGGCAAGCTGGCTCAATGGCTGCAAAACACCGGGCATTCCGTACTGCTGGCGGCGGGCGACACCTTCCGCGCTGCGGCGGTTGAGCAATTGCAGGTTTGGGGCGAACGCAACCAGATTCCAGTCATTGCCCAGAAGAACGGCGCGGATTCAGCCTCGGTGATCTATGATGCGATCCAGGCCGCCACAGCCCGGCACATCGAGGTCGTCATCGCTGATACCGCCGGTCGCTTGCACACCCAGCTCAACCTGATGGAGGAACTGAAGAAAATCAAACGGGTCATTGGGAAGCTGGATGCAACCGCACCCCATGAAGTGCTGCTGGTGGTGGACGCCAGCACCGGCCAAAACGCTTTGAATCAGGCGGTGCAATTCCATGAGGCCGTCGGAGTTACCGGCCTGATTCTGACCAAGCTGGATGGCACTGCCAAGGGTGGCATTGTCTTCGCCATCGCCCAGCGGCTGAGTTTGCCGATCCGCTTCATCGGCGTCGGTGAGAGCATCGAAGATTTGCGCACCTTTAACGCTGCCGAATTTGTCGCTGCCCTGTTGGACGAAGAAGCGAACGATTGAAAGAACTTCCCGGCGCATTTGGCACTCTGAGGACGTGAGTGCTAAAATAAAGCCAGATTGAATGAGTGGGAGGAGTAAATGACGATGACGACGACTGCGCTGGTTCCCCGTATTGAGAATCTGCCGGTGTTGGCGGGCAGTCTGGACAGCTACATCCAGACGGTCAACCGGATGCCGATGCTCAGCACCGAAGAAGAGCAGGAACTGGCCCAGCGTTTGCGGCTGCAAAACGACCTGGACGCCGCGCAACGCTTGATCGTGGCCCATCTGCGCTTCGTAGTGCATATTGCCCGTGGCTACCTTGGTTATGGCTTACCGTTGGCTGATCTGATTCAGGAAGGTAACGTTGGCTTGATGAAAGCCGTCAAGCGCTTCGACCCGGATCATGGTGTGCGGCTGGTATCATTCGCTGTTCATTGGATTCGTGCGGAAATTCACGAATTCATCTTGCGCAACTGGCGGATCGTCAAAGTCGCCACCACCAAGGCGCAGCGCAAGCTGTTCTTCAAGCTGCGCGGCGCCAAGAAGCGCCTGGGCTGGCTGAACCACGATGAGGTCAACACCGTCGCCCAAGAGCTCGGGGTCAGCCCTGACCATGTGCTGGAAATGGAATCGCGACTGAACGGCTATGATGTATCGTTTGATCCAGCCCCGGAAATCGATGGTGACGACGAATCGGAGAGTTTCGCGCCTGCCGCCTATCTGCGTGACGAGCAGGCCAATCCCGCCGAGGCGCTGGAGCGGGATGACTGGGATGAACAGGCCGTCAACCAACTGGGCGATGCGCTGGAACAGTTGGATCCGCGCAGCCGGGACATCGTGCAACGCCGCTGGTTAAGCGACGCCAAGCCCACCTTGCATCAGTTGGCTGCGGAATATAAGGTTTCCGCTGAACGCATCCGGCAGTTGGAAAACAACGCCATGAAAAAACTGCGCGCCGCCTTGCCCGCGCCGGCGTGAATACCGTCCCTCCCTCTGCCGCAATGGGAGCCAAACAGATCACCCACCCGCCCACCGGCGGGTTTTTTACGGACATGTCCTATGCACCCGCCCGCCATCAGCCAGCTCGCCAGTGACAACTACTCTGGCATTTGCCCGGAAGCTTTGGATTTCCTGCTGGAAGCCAATCAGGGCGATGCGCCTGCCTACGGCAACGATGCCTGGACCCAGCGCGCTACCGACCGCTTTCGCGATCTGTTTGAGACCGACTGCGAAGTGTTCTTCGTCTTTAACGGCACTGCCGCCAATTCGCTGTCGCTGGCCGCTCTCTGCCAGTCGTACCACAGCGTGATCTGCCATGAAACAGCGCATATCGAAACCGACGAATGCGGCGGCCCAGAATTCGCTTCCAATGGCTCTAAATTGTTGCTGGCCCAGGGTGCGCAAGGCAAGCTCGATCCGGCGGCAGTGGAGCGCTTGATCACACGCCGCTCGGACATCCACTATCCCAAGCCCAAGGTCATCAGCGTCACCCAGGCAACGGAATTGGGGACGGTTTACGACTTGGATGAATTACGTGAATTGCAAAAACTGGCCCATCAGTATGGGTTAAAAATGCATATGGACGGCGCACGCTTCGCCAATGCCTTAGTGGAAATGGATTTAACCCCGGCGCAATTGAGCTGGCAGGCCGGGATCGACGTATTGTGTCTGGGCGGGACAAAGAACGGGATGGCCGTGGGTGAAGCGATCCTGTTTTTCGACCAAGAATTGGCGGCTGATTTCGCCTGGCGCTGCAAACAGGCCGGACAACTGGCATCCAAGATGCGTTTCATCGCAGCGCCCTGGCTGGGACTGCTGGAAACCGGCGCCTGGTTGCGCAACGCCCGCCACGCCAACGCCATGGCCACCGCTCTGGAGCAGCGGTTGCGAGATATTCCTGGACTACAACTGTTGTTTCCGCGTCAGGCCAACTCCGTTTTTCTGCAATTACCGCCGCCAGTCATCCAGACCCTGCACGCCAGGGGTTGGCAGTTCTATACCTTCATTGGGGTTGGCGGGGCGCGACTGATGTGTTCCTGGAATACGCCCCGCGAAGTGGTCGATCAGTTCGCCAATGATTTGCAAAAGGCCCTGCATCAGGCGGCGGCTGGACGGCACTGATGCCGATCGATCTGCTGCAACGCGATGCGCCGCTGGATCGCCTCAATACATTTGGCCTGCCGGCCCGCGCTGCCGGGTTGGCGGTCATTGAGACGTCGGCTCAGTTAGCCGCCTTGATGGCTCTGCCCGAATGGCGAACCTGGCCGCGCTTTATCCTGGGCGGCGGCAGCAATCTGGTGCTCACCGGCGATTTCGCTGGTTTAATCTTACAGGTGCGCATTCCCGGACGGCGACCCGTCGCCGAGGACGCTGACGCCTGGCTGATTCAGGCCGGAGCCGGGGAAAGCTGGCGCGACTTCGTCACCTGGACGCTGGATTGCGGCTGGCCAGGATTAGAGAATCTGGCGCTGATTCCGGGTACGGTCGGAGCCGCGCCGATTCAGAATATCGGCGCCTACGGGCTGGAAGTGGCTGAGCGGTTCCAGCAGTTGGAGGCCGTCGATCTGACGACCGGCGCAACGGTGATCTTCGACCGCACTGCCTGCCGATTTGGCTACCGGGACAGCGTGTTCAAACAAGAAGCCGCCGGGCGTTATCTAGTAACGAACGTGACCTTCCGGTTACCCAAACGCTGGCGACCCATCACGAGCTATGCCGAACTGGCGCGGGAACTGGTGGAAGCGCGGAATCTTCTTCAACCGACCGCCCGACAGATTGCTGAGGCAGTGAGCGCGGTGCGCTCTCGCAAGTTGCCCGACCCGGCCCAGATCGGCAACGTCGGCAGTTTTTTCAAGAATCCGGTGGTCGATGCGGTCGCCTTTGCCCGTCTCGCTGAGCGCTATCCTGAATTGCCGCGCTATCCGCAGCCGGACGGCGCAGTCAAACTGGCGGCGGGCGGGCTGATCGAGCGGTGTGGCTGGAAGGGACGAAACCTGGGCGCGGTCGGCGTTTATGAGCGCCAGGCGCTGGTGTTGGTCAATCGCGGCGGGGCGCGGGGCGAAGATGTGCTGCGACTGGCGCAGGCCATTCAGGCATCGGTACGCGCCGAGTTCGGAGTCGAACTGGAGCTGGAGCCCATGGTGTTGTGATCCCATTCCTGAAGTATCTGCACCGACTATGGGGCTTCACGGTGCGACTGGAGGCGGCGGACGAGGACGGCAAGGTGGAACTGGTCGGGGAATGCCCGCAATCGAATGAGCGGTGAAGATCGCCGACCGAACCCGTACAATTCGCATCGGGAGTAGGTTCACCCCAATTTCGCTGCGAAGGATCGGTGGGCGCTGATCAAATTTTGTCGGCAACTCCTTAGCCGCAAGCCCAGTGCCGCCGGAACACAACTTTCGAACGAACCGCTCGAAGCGGGAACGGCCTGTTACCCGGCATCCCTTGCGCGGCGCGCGCGGGCCGGACCCTCGCCGCACTTTTCACCTTCACGACACAACCTAACGGATAACCATGGACAAGCGCGAACTCGAACAAACTCTCGTCCTCATCAAACCGGACGCCCTCAAGCAATCCCTGACCGGCTACATGCTTTCCCTGCTTTCTGAGGTGCATACCGGGCTCCGGTTCGCCGGCGCAAAGATCGTGACCGTACACGCCATGCTCGCCGAGGAACACTATGCGGAGCATCGCGGCAAGCCTTTCTTCCCCTCCCTGATCGATTACATCACCGGACGCATACACTACAGCGAAGAGGATGCTTGGAAACGCCGAGTGGTGGCCCTGATTTACCAGGGTCCCGACGCCATCAAGAAAATTCGCGACATCGCCGGCCCGACCAATCCTCAGCAGGCCCGCGATAGCAAACCGGGCAGCGTTCGCGCCTTGGGTACGGTGATCCCGGTGGAAGACGGCAATGGCGCGGTGGTGGACAGCCGCATCGACAACCTCATTCACGCCTCCGCCAATCCCACTGACGCCGAGCGGGAAATCAAACTCTGGTTCGCGCCCTACGATATCCCGCCGGCCATGCACGAGTTTGAAACCGCCGAGAGCGATGAACACTACTATTTCAAGGGCGGCCGGCTTTTCACCAGCCACGAACCCGGCAGCGCCTGCATCATGGCGCCCGGCGACGTGGCGTGGCAGTCGGATCTGGAAGCCTTGCGGTCGATCATGGCGTGCAGGAAAGCCGCCTGCTCGCTAAACGCAGTCGTGGCCAAATATCTCATCAACGAGCAACGGGAACTGATATCAAATCCCGGTTTGTAGAGGTCACTTTCGATGGTAATAAATTGAAATAAAATGAGAAAACGTCCCAATAATAAGGCCGCTACTCATCGGGAAACGGTATAACTTTCGCCCAAGCCTGGCCCGTCTTGCAACGGGCCGGGCGGTTTCGGTCGGCTTAGAGCGATCCCGCCCGCTGTAGCCGCCAGCCGCTCAATCCGAGCCGCAAGCTCATCAGCAACAGCATGGCCCATTCGGACAGGGTGGGGGTGTCCGCCTTGATCCACGATGTTGCCGTTGGCCGTTAGGTCGTCGTCGCCCAAGCCGCCATCGGTGTGGGCAGTTGCAAAAGTTTTGACCGGTTAGGGGGTTTCCGGCCCGACCGGATCTTCGGTGGATTCCGCAGACGGATAGAGGCGCTTGAGTTTGACCCGGACCCAGTCGGTACCAAGCTGCCAGTGGACTTTAGTCTGGAGCTGGTTGCGTGGGCCTTCCCAGGCAGCGATTTCCTCTCGCAATGTGTCGATAGCCGAAATGTGGCGGTCCAAACACTGGCCGGCAAGTACGGCCAACTCGTACTCGGCCATATTATAGTTTTTCTGCCCGAGATACGGACATCCCGAACCACCCCGGTGCTGCGCGCCACCCCTCCTGCGCCAAGGAGGGGAACTGGGCTGTCCGGTTATTATCGGGAAAGACAATATGTATGAGCTTTTTTCATATCAAAGCAAAAAAGCACTTAGCCTAGGTTCAAATTATAGGCTAAGTGCTTGTTTCGATTGGTCGGGGCGAGAGGATTTGAACCTCCGACCACCTGCACCCCATGCAGGTGCGCTACCAGGCTGCGCTACGCCCCGGGATCAACGGCGGCGGACCGCCAACCGTCGTAAAGGGGATGAATGCTAATGCAATTCACTGGATTTGCCAAGAGGTCTTTGCGAACTACGCATCGCCCTTGAACCGGTCTACCCGGGCCTTAAGTTTCTGTCCCGGCCGGAAAGTCACCACCCGCCGCGCAGTAATGGGGATCTCCTCCCCGGTTTTGGGATTGCGTCCGGGCCGCTGATTCTTTTCACGCAGGTCAAAGTTGCCGAACCCGGACAATTTAACCTGATGCCCTCGCTCCAAGGCGCTGCGAATCTCCTCGAAGAAGATTTCTACCAATTCCTTGGCCTCGCGCTTGTTAATACCCAGTTCTTCGAATAATCGTTCCGCCATATCGGCTTTTGTCAGTGCCATGCTCTAAATCCTAAGCGTTGCGCCAAACTGTTCCGCCAGTCCCGCTAAAATGCCGGACACGGCTTCCTCAACTACATGATCGGTAAGATTGCGCGAAAAATCCTGTAGATTCAACCCAAAAGCCAAACTTTTCTGTCCCTCGGCAATACCCTTGCCCCGATAGACATCAAATAGCCACACTTCACGCAATAAATCGCCGCCCCGTTGGCGAATAACCTCCTGCACCGCCTGGGCGGTTACGCGCTCATCGACCACGATAGCCAAATCGCGGCGGCTGGCCGGGAATCGGGACAATTCCCCGAACGCCGGTAACCGTGCCGACTGCACACCTGCCAACCGCAGTTCAAAGACAAATGCGTCACCTTCCACATCCAAGTCTCGGGCGACCTGGGGATGCAGGGTCCCCATCCAACCTATCAGCGCCCCAGCTCGGTCGATGCGGGCGCTTTGGCCGGGATGCAGCGCCGGATGGGCGGCAGCGACAAAGGCCAAGCTCTCCGGTTCACCCGCCAGGGTCAGCAGGGCCTCGACATCCGCCTTGAGATCGAAAAAATCCGCAGGCCGCGCTGGGACGCCCCATTGTTCCGGCAACGCTGATCCAGCGATCACGCCACCGATATAAGGTTCCTGACGCAATGCACCGCCTTCCGGGATGAAGTTAAGACCGTGCTCAAACAGCCGCACCCGGGTCTGTTGCCGCTTCTGATTATAGATCAGCGCCTTGAGCAAACCAGGCCACAGACAGGTGCGCATCACTGCCAGATCAGCAGAAATTGGATTCGCCAGAGCTAGCGGTTCCCGTTCCGGATCTAGCCGTTGCTGAAAATCTGGATCAACAAAACTATAGGTGATGGCTTCCTGAAAACCACGTTGCACCAGCGTTTCTCGAAGCCGCTCTAGTTCGACCCACCCTTCTGGTTGCGATGGCATCTCCAGCCGGGTCAACGGCCGATTGCTCGGCGCCTGGTCGTAACCGTAGACGCGGACAATCTCTTCGATCAAATCCACTTCCAGCGCAATATCGAAGCGGCTGCTGGGCGGAACCACTAGCCAATGATCCACCTCAACTGACACCGCCATGCCCAGCCGGTGCAGGATGTCTTCGACCTGGGCGACGGGGATTACCATGCCGAGCAGTTTGTTGAGTCGGCGCGGGCGCAAGCGAATAGCCGGTGCCGCAGGCAGATGCCCGGGCGACACGGCTTCGATGATCGGTCCCGGCTGACCGCCCGCCATGTCGATCAGCAACCGGGTCGCCCGCTCTGCGGCGCGACGCTGCAATTGCGGGTCCACGCCACGCTCGAAGCGATACGAGGAATCCGTTTGCAGTCCATAGCGGCGGGCGCGCCCAGCGATGCTGGCGGGGTTGAAAAAAGCGCTTTCCAGGAATACATCACGGGTGGCGTCAGTACAGGAACTGATCTCACCGCCCATAATCCCCGCCAGCGCCAAGGGGCCATGCTGATCGGCAATCAGCAAGGTCTCGACATCCGGTTCGACGACTGCGCCGTTGAGCAGTTCCAGTCGATCGCCAGGCCGGGCGCGGCGCACTTCGATCCCGCCCGTCAGTCGGCCCAGATCGAAGGCGTGCATCGGCTGACCGAGTTCCAGCATCACATAATTGGTCACGTCCACCAACGGCCCCAGGCTGCGGACGCCGGCCCGGCGCAGCCGCTCCTTCATCCACAACGGAGTTTCAGCGGCGGGATCGACCCCGCGAATGACCCGGCCCACATAGCGCGGACCGTCGGCAGGATCGAGCAGCGTCACTGGAAAAACGTCGTCCAACACCGCCGGAACTTCGTCGGTGGGTAGAGGCCGGAACTCGCAACGGTTGAGCGCCGCCACTTCACGAGCGATGCCTTCCATGCCCAGACAGTCGCCGCGATTGGGTGTCAATTCGATCTCGATGATCGCATCGTCCAACGCCAGCAACCCGCGCACATTCTGACCGGGCTGGCTATTCGCGGGCAGCGGCAACAAGCCGTCTGAACTTTCTGCCAGTCCCAGTTCCTTAGCCGAACACAACATCCCCTGCGATTCGACACCACGCAGCTTGGATTTTTTGAGGGTCAGCCCGCCAGGCAGCACTGCGCCAATCAGGGCGGTCGGGGCGCATAAGCCGACAGCAACATTCGGTGCGCCACAGACGATTTGCAACGGTTCCACCTGACCGATGTCCACCGTCGCAACCCGTAGTCGGTCGGCGTCGGGGTGCGGAATCAACGCCACAACCCGCCCCACTACGACTTGCTCAAAGGGCGGCGCGGCGGGTTCAACGTGATCCACTTCCAGACCGGCCATGGTCAATTGCGCGGCCAGTTCGTTACGGGAGCGCGGCGGGTCAACCCATTCCCGCAGCCATTGTTCACTGACTTTCATGAGGATAACCCTTACTGAAACTGCCGCAGGAAGCGCAGATCGTTGTCGAAGAACAGGCGCAGGTCATTGACGCCATAGCGCAGCATGGTCAATCGTTCGACGCCCATGCCAAAGGCATAACCGGTGTAGCGCTCATGATCGATACCGACTTTTTCAAAAACCGCCGGATGCACCATGCCGCAACCCAGCACCTCTAGCCAGCCGCTGTGCTTGCACACCCGGCAACCTTCGCCACCGCAGATCACACACTGAATGTCCACCTCGGCGGACGGTTCAGTAAACGGGAAATAGGATGGACGAAAACGCACCGCCAGATCGCGTTCGAAGAAGTTGCGCAGAAAATCATCCAGCACACCTTTCAAATCGGCAAAGCTGACGTCCTCGTCGACTAGCAATCCCTCGACCTGATGAAACATTGGGCTGTGAGTCACATCGGAATCGCAACGGTAGACCCGGCCCGGCGCGATAATCCGCACCGGCGGCGTCTGCTGTTCCATCACCCGGATTTGCACGGGCGAGGTGTGGGTGCGCAGCAGGGTGTGGGCGTCGAAATAGAAGGTGTCGTGCATCGCCCGCGCTGGATGGTGCAGCGGGATGTTGAGCGCCTCGAAATTGCGGAAATCGTCTTCGACTTCTGGCCCCTCGGCGACCGTGAAGCCAATCCGGGTGAACAGCGTCTGAATACGAGCTAAAGTGCGACTGACCGGATGATAACCGCCGGACCGCTGGCCGCGCCCTGGCAAGGTCACATCCATAGCCTCACTCACCAGTCGGGCGTCCAGCGCCGCTGCTTCTAGTGCGATCTTGCGGGCGGTGAGTGCCGTTTCCAGCGTCTGTTTGGCCTCGTTGATCGCCTGACCGGCCTGCCGCCGCTCCTCAGCCGGCAGTTTGCCCAACGCCTTAAGGCGCTCAGTGAGCACACCTTTCTTGCCCAGATAATGGACGCGCACTTGATCCAGGAGAGCGGGGTCATGGGCTCCGGCAATGGCGGCTTGGGCGTTGTACAACAGTTCGGGCAATGCGTCCACGAGGGAGGGTCTCTCGGTAACAACTGAATAAAAAAAGGGAAAGGATGAAGCCCTTCCCCTGTTTAAAGCCGTATTAAACCAACGCACTGATCATCAGGTGCAGGGTGAGCTTCAACCTACCGGGGCGGGATGGCGCTTGGCCCTGCACTACTCTATCAATCCATCGGATCGGCGCGATTCAGGCAATGCCCAGGGCGGTCTTGGCGCGATGGGCCAGTTCAGCGAATGCTGGCTTATCGAACACCGCCAGATCGGCTAGCACCTTGCGGTCAACTTCGATCGCTGCCTGCTTGAGGCCGTTAATCATCCGGCTGTAGGACAAGCCGTTTTCATGGGCGCCGGCGTTGATGCGAACAATCCACAGCGCCCGAAATTCACGCTTTTTCTGGCGACGGTCGCGATAGGCATACTGACCGGCTTTAATGACCGCCTGCTTAGCGACCCGATAGACCTTGCTGCGGGCGCCGTAATAGCCTTTGGCTTGATCCAGGACTTTTTTATGGCGGGCGTGGGCAGTAACACCGCGTTTCACTCGAGACATGGCTTAGTTTCTCCGATCCAGGAACATCAAGCGTAGGGCAACATCCGGCGCACGGCCGGGGTGTCTACGGCGGCCACGATAGTTGTGCCGCGCAGTTGGCGTTTCCGCTTGGAACTCTTCTTGGTCAGGATATGCCGGAGATGCGAGTGAGAACACTTGAACTTGCCGGACCCGGTGCGGCTGAAGCGCTTGGCGGCGCCGCGATTGCTTTTCATTTTGGGCATTACATAACTCCGCAATTTTAAAAGGTAAATTCAACGATCGACCCCAGCCTGCGCCGGTGGCTGAAAAAATCCGGGTCTGGCAGGGAGAATTACTTCTTCTTGATCGGCGCGATGGTCATGACCATCTGCCGCCCTTCCATTCTGGGCCGTTGCTCCACCACGCCGTAGGGGGTGAGATCGTCTTCGACGCGCTTGAGAAGGCTGATGCCAAGATCCTGGTGCGCCATTTCGCGGCCCCGAAACCGCAGGGTGATCTTGGCTTTGTCGCCTTCGCTCAGGAAACGGATCAGGTTGCGTAGTTTGACCTGATAGTCTCCTTCGTCCGTGCCTGGACGAAACTTGATTTCCTTCACTTGGATCTGCTTTTGCTTCTTTCGGGCTTCACTTTGCTTCTTGGCCTGCTCGAACCGGTATTTACCGTAGTCCATGATGCGGCAGACCGGCGGCTTAGCGTTCGGGGAGATTTCCACCAAATCCAGTTCAGCTTCCTCAGCCATCCGCCTAGCTTGCACCAGGGTGACGACCCCTGCCTGCTCGCCGTCCTGATCGAGCAGACGCACTTCGCGCCCAGTGATCTCTTCGTTGAGCCGGAGTTCGTTATTCGCTGCGATGTTACATTCCTCCAGTGGTTACTCGGTTCGCCCACGTCGGGCGATATCCGCCTGCAGCCGTTCGACGAAAACGGGCAAACTCATGTTGCCCAGGTCTTGGCCCGTGCGGGTGCGCACGGCGAGAGCTTCCGTTTCCATCTCCCGGTCGCCGACGACCAGCAGATAGGGAATGCGCTGCAACGTGTGCTCGCGGATTTTAAAGCCGATTTTTTCGTTTCTCAAGTCAGACAGGACACGGAAACCTTGTTGCATCAGAGCGTTTTCGACCTGTTTGACGTAGCTGGCCTGATGATCGGTAATATTCAGAACCACCGCCTGCACGGGAGCCAGCCAGGCCGGCAACGCTCCGGCGTATTGTTCAATCAATATTCCAATAAACCGCTCCAGCGAGCCGAGAATAGCGCGATGCAGCATGACGGGAACCCGTTTGCTGCCGTCTTCGGCGATGTAGTGCGCATCCAGCCGACCTGGCATGGAAAAATCGACCTGAATGGTGCCGCACTGCCAGAGCCGGTCCAGGCAATCACGCAACACGTACTCGATCTTGGGGCCGTAAAACGCGCCTTCGCCCGGCTTGAGCGTCCACGACTGGCCGGTGCGGTTCAGGGCCAGTTCCAGCGCCTTTTCGGCTTTGTCCCAGACGTCATCGCTGCCGACCCGCTTTTCGGGTCGGGTCGCCAGAGCCAACTGTACCTCGGTGAAGCCAAAGTCGGCATAAACCTCGAACAGCAGATCCATGAAGGCGGTGACTTCCGGTTGAATCTGCTCTTCAGTGCAGAAGATGTGGGCGTCATCCTGCACGAAGTTGCGCACCCGCATCAGTCCGTGCAGGGTGCCGGAGGGTTCGTTGCGGTGGCAGGAGCCGAATTCAGCGATCCGTAGCGGCAGGTCGCGGTAGCTCTTCAACCCCTGATTGAAAATCTGGATGTGGCCGGGACAGTTCATCGGCTTGACCGCATAGTCGCGGTTTTCCGAGGCAGTGGTGAACATGTCGGCGCGAAATTTTTCCCAATGCCCGGAGCGCTCCCACAGGCTGCGGTCGATGATCTGTGGGGTATGCACTTCCTGATAACCCCGCTTGCGCAACATCTGACGAATGTAGTTCTGTACCTCGGTATAGATGCGCCAACCCCGGTCATGCCAGAACGCCATGCCCGGCGCTTCTTCCTGGACGTGGAATAGGTCAAGCGCCTTGCCGACCTTGCGATGGTCGCGCTTTTCGGCCTCTTCCAACCGGCGCAAATAGGCTTTCAACGCTTTCTGGTCAGTCCATGCCGTGCCGTAGATGCGTTGTAGCATTTCGTTGCGGGAATCGCCGCGCCAGTAAGCGCCTGCCACCTTCATCAACTTGAATGCTTTGATTTTACCCGTTGAGGGAACGTGCGGGCCGCGACACAGGTCGATGAAATCACCCTGCCGGTAGAGCGAAATCGCTTGGTCAGACGGAATGTCAGCGATGATCTGCGCCTTGTACTCCTCACCCATCTGGCGGAAGAATGTCACAGCTTCATCACGCGGCATCACCGAGCGCTCTACCGGAATATCCTGGGCGGCCAGCTCCTCCATCCGCGCTTGAATGCGCTCCAGATCGTCGGGGGTGAACGTGCGCTCAAAGGCAAAGTCGTAGTAAAACCCGTTTTCGATGACCGGACCGATGGTGACCTGGGCAGTTGGATAGAGTTGCTTGACCGCGTGGGCCAACAGATGGGCGCTGGAGTGACGGATGACCTCCAGTCCTTCAGGGTCGCGCTCGGTGATGATCGCCAGGTTTGCGTCCTGGTTTAGAACGTGCGAGATATCGACCAATTGGCCATCAACCTTGCCCGCCAGAGCGGATTTGGCCAAACCAGGACCGATCGCGGCGGCGATGTCTCGGACGCTGACCGGGTTGTCGAAAACCCGCTGATGGCCATCGGGAAGGGTGATCGTCGGCATCGTTGCAATTCTCTTGATCCAGTAACTGCTTTTCCAGGGAAATAGTAAAGGGCGCGCCTTTATACCCTTCTTTTGGAAGGAAGACGCGCCCTTTGGCAAACCATTCCGCTTTGCAACCTATAATAACTTGGTAGGCGCGATTGGACTCGAACCAACGACCCCCACCATGTCAAGGTGGTGCTCTAACCAACTGAGCTACGCGCCTAAGCGATAGGCGCGGAAGATTACCCAAAGAAAACCCGGTTGGCAAGGGTTGTGCGAAAAAAGGCAATGATGCCATCGGAATTGATGGCGGTGCGCCTTAGGCCAACCGCTGGGGCGCTGGCGCCAGCCAAGCGGTAGCGAACTCGTCGGCGGGCAGCGGGCGGGCGAACAAATAGCCTTGGGCCAGGTCACAACCCTGCTCCAGCAGAATCTGGCGCTGTTCCTCAGTTTCCACCCCTTCGGCCACCACTTCGAGTTCCATTTGGTGACCGAGGGTCACAATGGTGGCGGCGAGGGTGCGATCGTCGGCGTCGATGACCAGGTCGCGCACAAAGCTCTGGTCAATTTTCAAAGCCGTGAGCGGTAGGCGCTTGAGATAGCTCAGACTGGAGTAACCCGTGCCGAAATCGTCGAGGGCCAGACCGACGCCGCACTGTTTCAGTTGCTTCAGCGTATCGGCGGTGTACGCATTGGCCTCAAGCAGAGTGGATTCAGTCAGTTCCAGCTCCAGCACTGAAGACGGTAAACCCTCGACCACCAATAAATCCTGAACCTGATCGGCCAACCTCGGGCGACGAAAGTGCCGGGCCGCCAGATTGACCGCAACCTTCAAGGGTGGCAAGCCCTGCCGACGCCAAACGGCCAGTTGCCGGCAAACCTCAGCAAGCATCCAGTCGCCCAGTTCAACGATCAAATCGCTGGCTTCCGCTACTGGGATGAATTGCCCCGGCGGAATCAGTCCGCGTTCGGGGTGCTGCCAGCGCACCAGCGCCTCGGCCCCAACCATGCCCCGGTCAGACAGACGCACCTTGGGCTGGTAATAGGCGCGCAATTGGTTCGTCTGAATGGCTTGGCGTAACTCCCCTTCCATCACGAGCCGCTCGAAGGTAGCCACATTCATTTGGCGGGTATAAAAGGTCCAGGTGTTGCCACCTTCTCGTTTCGCCCGGTAGAGCGCTGTATCGGCGTTCTTCAGCAATTCGGTGAAATCCGCCCCATCGTGCGGATAAAGCGCAATCCCTATCGAGACAGTGACCGGTAATGAGTGCCCCGCAATGTTGAACGGCTGACGAAATGCGGCCATTAGTTGGCTCGTCACTCGCAGTGCGCCCTCCTGGTCAACCTCTGGCAGCAGTAACGCAAATTCATCGCCCCCCAGTCGGCACACTGTATCTTCCGTTTGGATGACCGTCTGCAGGCGGGCTGCCGCCTGTAGTAACAGGGTGTCGCCTTCCGCATGACCCAAGGCGTCATTGACTTCCTTGAATCGATCCAGGTCGAGCAGCAACACAGTCAGGGTTTCGCGCCGGCGCGCCGCCAGCGCCAACGCTAACGCCGCCCGCTGGGCCAGCAGTGTCCGGTTGGGGAGGTCAGTGAGGGTATCGTAATACGCCAGATGCTCGATGCGCTGCTCGGCTTCTTTCTGCTGGGTGAGGTCGGTAGCAATCCCCACGTAGTAGGCAAGCCGGCCCGCCGCGTCGCGCACCTGACTAATGGTAGCCAGCACCAAGTAAAGCTCGCCATCCTTGCGCCGATTCCAGAACTCGCCCTGCCAGGCGCCTTCCTGCGCCAGGGTCTGCCAGACAGTCGCGTAATAGGCTTCTGACTGGCGTCCAGACTTGAGCAAGCGCGGATTTTGCCCCAGCGCCTCAGCTTCCGTGTACCCGCTCAAGGTGGTGAATGCCGGGTTCGCAGCAACAATGCGGCCCTCGATATCCGTCACAATGATAGATTCCCGCGCCGCTTCGAACACCGCTGCCGCCAATTGCTGACGCGCTTCCGTGCGCCGGCGTTCAGTAATGTCTTCGATAACCCCGTCCAGCCATTTGATCTGGCCTTGAGGGTCGTAGGCGGCGCGTGCGGTGACGGAGCCCCAGAATGTCGCACCATCCTTACGGCGCAGGTGCAATGTCCTGTTCGTCACCTGGCCTTGGCTCAGGATCTCGGTGATGAGGCTTTGTCGTTCCTCCTTGTTAGCGCAGAGGTCTGACGCTTTGACCTGGAAAAAATCTAATTCGGAGTCATAGCCGAACATTTGCATGATGGCCGGGTTTGCTTGCAGGAACCATCCCCCGTAAGTGCCGGTGGTGCGATACACGCCAATATTCAGATTGTCGACGAGTGTCCGATACTGTTCTTCACTCTCTCTGAGCGCTGCTTCCGCTTGTTGACGCACATAGGCATGGCCGAGCGCCGCAGCGGCGGTGCGCAAAATATTTTCCTCGACCGCCATCCAAATCCGATCCGTGTGGCAATCATCGAAGCCGATGAATCCCCAGAAGTCGCCGTCAAGCAAAATCGGCAACACCAGGATCGAGCGAATATCCTGCGGTTCCAAAACGGCGCGTTCTGAATCAGGAAACCCGCGCACCAGGCCCTTGACAGCACTGCCGGCCGCCAGGATATGGCGCCAGCGCTGCGAAAAAACTTCGTAGGGCAGGTTCTGGAGTCTGGGGTTATCGATTTGCGGAACTACTGACTGAGCGCACCATTCATAGCGCTGGCTCAAGAGCAAGGCGCCAGTCGCTGGGTCAGGATGATTTTCGATGATATACGCTCGGTCGGCGTCGGCGGCGGCGCCCAGCGTGGCCAACGCCCTATTGATGGCTTCGTCCAGATCGTGGCCAGACAGCAACAGCCCCATCGCATCCGCTGTCCCTTGCAGCAGACGATCACGTTGCTGCAGTTCCACCATAACCTGCTGGCGTTCGGTGATATCCTGCATGACGAACAACAGACAGGATTCGTCATCGACGACCAGGGGGCGAGCGGAAAGCTGGCCGGTGCGTACCTTGCCATCGTTGCGCCGGAAGGCAAAGTCGCGATAAAGCACCTGGCCATACAAGCGCAGATCGGCCACCAGCCGATCCCGGTCGACGGGATCGACCCATAGCCCCAGCTCCAGCGTGGTGCGACCGACCGCCTCGGCCCGGCTGTAGCCCGTGATTGCTTCAAAACCGGGGTTGACGTCCAGTAATAACCCATCCTGTATCCGGGAAATAACCACCACATTCGGTGTGGTAAGAAAAACCTTGGTGAATTTCTCCTCGGATTGGCGCAGGCGATCTTGGGTACGCTGGCGTTCGGTGACGTCGGTAAAGGCGATAGCGATGGCGTCCGGCGCCGTCTGGAAAGCGATAACCTCAAAACTGCCGGCGATGTGGTGATCCCGATACTCCACCACCTTCCGGATAAGCGTCCGGCCCTCGTGCGCCAATCGGCGGTAGATGCCCGGGATTTCGGTGGAGGCCAGCCCAGGGAGAAAGGCTTCCAGGGGTTGGCCCACGTATGGAGCATGCGCGAACTTCAGGATGGTGTCTGCGGCGGGGTTGGCGCCCTCAAACATCAATTGGTCATTCGGCATCAACCGGTAGAAATGAAAGCCGAAGGGTGCGTGATCGACGATGCGGCGGAACCGATCTTCACTGGCTTGCAATTCGGCGGTGCGCACCGTCGCCAACGCTTCGGCCCGCCACCGCTGAGAGACCAGCGCGAACAGGTACAGCGCCAGCAGCAGTGTGATTGCGCCACCCGCCAGTTCAATCGAGAAGTCGCCTGGGGTAAGCAGATTCTGCCGATGGAGTTCCCAACGCAAACCGACCGTCAGCGTCAGGCCGATCAGGGCCACCAGGGTAGCAGCGCCCCAGGCTGACGCTGTGGCTGTTGTTTTGCCCTCCCGAATTCGGCTGCACCACCAGGACTGGCCGAGCAACAGGATCAGGGCGGCCAGCCCCAGAGTACCTATTAGAGCGCGGCTGGTGCGTTGCGCTGTCGTGGAAATGGTCTGCCGAACCGGGGTGCGCAGCAGAACGATGGGTTGGCCCGTCAGATCCAGAATCGCCTCGTATGCGAACAATACGCCCCCTGGCCCTGGACGCAACGTAGGCTTGTTTGCCGGGAGCGTCTGCCAAAAGGCTTGTTCGTCCGCCGTCAGACGTGGATCATCCATTGGTAGCAGGTCGAAAGCGACCTGCGCCTGTTCCGCCAGCGCTCGCCGCTGCGACTCATCCAGGAATCGACCGAAGACTAGCAGGCCGCGCGCTGGCCCCGCGCCCTGCGTGGTCAGAATGGGGCGCGCCGCCAGCAATAACAATCCATGCTCGGTGAGCAGGAAGCCAGTCTGCGCTGCTTCCTGTTCCAACCCGGAGCGGAGCATGGCCCAGACCGCCGGCGGGTCGCCCGCAAACGCGATCGGGAGCACTGCTCCACCCAGGTCGGAATCATAGCCGTCGCTGTACAGGCGCTGCCCCTGGCGGTCGAGGATGACGCACAGATTTAATTGGGAATTTTTTTCCAGTACACCCCAATCGCTAAGGTTGGACTGGATGAAAGCGGGATCGCGGTTCGCCGCGAAGGCGAAGGCGTCGTCCCACTCAGCCCAATTGCCCAATATATAGTTCAGTTGCCGCAGCTCGCTCTGAATCGCTGCCCGCGCCCGTGCGCCGTCTTCCAGAGCCTGCGCCTGCTCCAATTCCACGAAGGCCGGCTGAACGATCCAGCGGTTTACCCCCCAAATGACCAGCAGCACCGTGACAAAACCGGCCATAGCGGACAAAATGGGTCGGAGTTGGATGTTCATACCGGACTCTCTTTAAACTTTTAACAGGTGGAGAAACTTAAGACACTCCACACCATCAGCGTGGCACTTCCAGTACGGCCTCCAGCCCACCGGCAAGATGATTGCGCAAGGTCAATTCACCGCCGTGGGCGCGGGCGATGTTGCGGGCGATGCTTAGCCCCAGACCCGTGCCACCGGTGTCACGGTTGCGTGAATTTTCCAGCCGATAAAACGGCTCAAATACCCGCTCCAACTCAGCGTTGGGGATGCCGGGGCCATGGTCACGAATCGTCAGCGTCAACCGATCTGGCTGATCAACGACCTGGATTTCCGCGCCTTGTCCATATTTCAGCGCATTATCTACCAGATTAGTCAAACAACGCTTCATCGCCAAGATCCGGCAACGCAACGGCTGGCGGGCGGCGCCAATCATCCGCACCTCATAACCAGCGTCCTCCGCATCCTCCCGCAGGCAATCCAGCAGGGCGTTGATATCGACGGGCGCAACGGTTTCGGACTCCTCGCCGCTGCGCAGAAAATCCAGGGACGCCTGCGCCATCCGCTGCATATCATCAAGATCAGCCTGAAATTTTTCCCGAAGTGGCGAATCCTCCAACAGTTCAGCGCGGAGTCGCAACCGGGTAATGGGCGTTTTCAGATCGTGGGATACGGCGGCGAGAATGCGGTTGCGGTCTTCGAGATAGCGGATCAGCCGCTCCTGCATGGTGTTGAACGCATGAGCAGCGCGTTGCACTTCCAGCGGCCCGGTTTCGACCAGCGGTGGGCGATGAATGTCGCGGCCCAATTCCGCTGCTGCACTGGCCAGTACGGTCAGCGGGCGGGTCAGGGCGCGCACCGCCCAGGCGGACAGGACCGTTACAGACGCCAGCAGCACCACCAGGATGAGTAACAAGCGGGCCGGCCAGGCGATCACATCTTCGGGAAGCGCCTGCTGAAAAGTCACCGTCGCGCCATCCTGCAGGCGCACCTGCACGACGAAATTACGTAAACCCATCATCATGGCGTGCATCCGCCAGCGCGGCAGCCGCTCAGCCTGATCGGGCGGCGGGGAACGATCTGGGGCCAGCCGGGGCCTCCGGTCAAGTCGCGGCGGCGGTAACAGGTCATCGTTAATTTCCAACTGAAATGGGCGCTCAGATCCCAACTGACGCTTCAATAGAGCGCGGAATAGGGTGGTGTGATAACGCTCATCTGGCGCAGTGCTGGTTTGCCAGGGCAAATCAAGGCTTAAGCGGGTCGGCGGCAAATCCAGCGCCGTGACCAGTCGTCGCCGCTCGGTCCCATCGTCCAGCGTATCGAGCAGATTGACAATGGCGCCGATTCGCTGGGCGACATGGCCGCCGATGGCGTGGTAGAGGGCCTGATCCCGGTCTTGCAGCAGGATAGCGGCGCTGAGCAGTTGAGCAATGATCAGCCCGCCGGTCAGGAACAAGGCCAGCCGGCCAAACAGGGATTGTGGTAACCAGCGGCGCATCAGCATCAGGATTCCGGTCGGACCTGCACCGTCAACAAGTAACCCTCATTGCGGACTGTCTTAATCATCGCGGCTTCGCGGGGATCATCGCGCAAACGGCGACGCAGGCGGCTGATCTGCACATCGATACTGCGGTCGAAGGGGGCCGCCTCACGGCCCTGGGTAAAATCCAGCAACTGATCACGGTTTAACACCCGTTGCGGATGTTCCAGAAAGACCCGCAGTAGTCGATATTCGCTGGCGCCCAGCGGGATCAGCACCCCATCCGGGGCGATTAACTGGCGAGCGGCCACGTCCAGCGACCAGCCCGCAAAGTGAAAGCGTTTCACTGCGCCGGGCTCGCCGACCGGGTGGCGACTGCGCCGCAACACGCCTTTGATCCGCGCCAACAGTTCACGGGGATTGAACGGCTTGGGCAAATAATCGTCAGCACCCATTTCCAGGCCGACGATGCGGTCGGTATCGTCGCCACGAGCCGTCAGCATGATGATCGGCATTCGGGAGCGGGCGCGCAGATTGCGGCACAGCACCAGCCCGTCGTCACCCGGTAGCATCAGATCGAGAATGACCAGATCGACCGATTCACGCTCCAACGCCGCCCAAAAACCGCGCCCGTCAGCGACCGTACTCACCCGGAAATCGTTACGGCCCAGGTAATCAGCCAGCAACTCGCGCAGGCCGGGGTCATCATCGACGATGAGAAGGTGGTCACTCATGAGATCGTGGCGCTATCGGTGAGCATAGTGAAATTGTAGACCGTTTATCGATCTGGAAGCAGGATAGCCGTTGACACGGTGGGGAAAGGGTCTAACATTCAAACAACTTTATGATGAAGAAGCTAATTTTGTCTGAGGAACATCGTTGTGAAATCACCCCTGATTTGATTGGGTCTGCGAAATCCTCTCTCCCAGCGCCGCCCGTAAAGATCGAGCATTGAAAATGCCTCCGCCGCACCCTTTTCTCTGGTGGTTCTGTGGGGTTGATACAATTTGTTACAAAATTCCCCTCCTGGCAAAACTCTGGTTACACGGCGGGCGTCTAATACACCCATCTTCAACGAGAAACCGAGGAGTTCGCTAATGAAAATGTTGCGTAAAAATCTGTTGGCCACCGCTATCGTCGCCGGCCTGGGTCTGTCTGCGGTCGCGGTCGCCAGTCCCTGGGGTGGCCATGGACCCATGGGCGGCGGCTGCCCGATGATGAGCAGTGGCGGTCATGGGCCGATGATGGGCGGTCGGTACAGCGGCGGTCCGGGATCGCGCCAGGCGATGATGCAGCAATATCATGCAGAGCGGATGGAGTTGCTGGCAGCGCGGCTCAAGCTGAAGCCGGATCAGGAACCGGCCTGGAAAGGGTTCCTTGCCGCCCAAGATGCGCATCATGCAGCCAAATTCAAAGCCCGCCAGGAGATGCGCGACAAGGACGACACCGCGCTAGCGCATTTCGAGGAGCGAGCGCAGTTCATGGAACAGAGCCTGGCAGGCATGAAGGCGCTGACCCAGGCGGCTGGCAATCTGTACGCTACGCTCGACCCGACGCAAAAGCAGGTTATGGACAAGTTCTTTACGGACCGTCCGGCCTGGCGTGGTCAGGGCCGTGGCCAAGGGCGTGGACCAGCGGCGAATACAGCGCAACCGACGGATGCAGCAGCACCTACCGTGGACGATAGTGACGAATAATTTTTCGCGTTAATTGACTACTCAGGGCGACGCTGGCCAGCGTCGCCCTATTTTTTTTTGAGCCGGGGTGCGGTACTCCATGCCCTTGGTGTCTACATAAATCCGCAAATTTGTTATGTTAATAACCTATGGCGCAAGCAGCGCAACACAAAGAAGGTCAGGGCGATGCTAGAAGAAAATATCATCAAAATTATAGAATTACGTCATGACGCACCTTACATAGTGCTGGGTCCTCACTACGACAGTCGAGAACGGGCATTGTTGATTCGCGCCTTTCTGCCACAGGCAGAAAGCGCCTATGTGTTGCTGGCGGACGAAACCAGCAAACGCGAAATGCAACGTTTGCATCCGGATGGGCTGTTTGAATTCCGCCTGCCAGGCGTGACACATCTCGACTACCAGTTGATGACGCTCAACGCCGCTGGTCAAGCCGCGACATTCCGCGACCCTTACGCCATTCACGATCCTTCATTCAGCCGCGCTGACAGCCAAGCGTTTAGCCGGGGAGCGCTGGAATCGCTGTTTACCAAACTGGGTGCGCACCCCCGGTTGAAAGAGGATGTCATGGGGGTCAACTTTACCCTGTGGGCGCCGCACGCCAGCCGGGTCAGTGTGGTGGGAACTTTCAACCAGTGGGACGGACGCCGACATTTGATGGAACGGCATGAATCCGGGGTCTGGGAGCTGTTTATCCCCGGCATCGGTTCGGGCGAGCTGTATAAATATGAAATCCGCAACGGCGACGGCGCTGTCTTTCTCAAAACCGACCCTCTGGCGTTTCAGACCGAGACGTATCCCAGTACCGCTGCTCTGGTGTGCGACCTCCAGTATCGTTATCCCTGGACTGATGGGCGATGGATGGCGCGGATGCTGGAAACGCCTGGTTGGGAACTGCCAATGGCCTTGCATCGGGTGACGTTCGGCGCCAACGCGGGTCCTGACCAAGTCGCCAGCTATGCGCAGTTAAAAGAGATCATCCTGCCGCACCTGTTGGCGCAAAAATTCAACTCTGTAGAATTGAGCTTATGGGCGCCCGGCGAGACGGTAGCCGGTTATTTTGCGCCCAATCCACGCTATGGCCAGCCCGATGCGCTCATGGCGTTCATTGATGCCTGCCATCAGCACGACATCGGCGTCATTCTGGACTGGATTCCTGCGCTGATTCCCCGTGAAGGCCAGGAATTGACCTGGTTCGATGGCACACGCCTTTACGACCTCGACGTTCCCGGCCAACCGGATGCTTTGGCGTTCAACCTGGAACAGCCGGAAGTGCGCAATATTCTGGCAGCCAACGCCCGGTTCTGGCGGCAGATTTACCATGTGGACGCCCTGCGCACCGAAGTTCGCACCTGGGTTGCCCGGTTAGGCCCGCTGGATCGCGTGGACGGGCTGCGCTTCCTGTTGCGCAATGATGCGCCCCAACCGACGCTGGAGGCCGCCGAGCGCGATGCACTGGTGCAAGGGCGGCATACCCATCCCCATGCCGTGTTGGGACCCCACTCATTAGCCGAGACCGGTCTGACCGTAGTGCGCGCTTTTCTGCCCGATGCGGAGTCGCCTTATCTGTTGCTGGAGAACCAACCGCAAACGCTGTATCCGATGCAGCCGATCTACGCCAACGGTTTGTTTGAAACGGTGGTCGCCGCTGAAGTGGAGAGTTTGCGCTACCAGATTAACGCAATTGAACACGGCCAAGCCCACACGTTCGCTGATCCTTACGCCACGACCTTCTCGATGCTGAGTGACCAGGACTGCCACCTGTTCGCTGAGGGCAATCATTATCAGATTTACGAGAATCTCGGTGCGCATCTTTGTGCCGTAGCCGGACAGCGCGGCGTTAATTTCGCGGTCTGGGCGCCGAACGCTCAACGGGTCAGCGTGGTCGGCGCTTTCAATCATTGGGATGGCCGTCGACATCCGATGCGTTTACGCCCCGGTTCCGGCATTTGGGAGTTATTTGTCCCCGGTCTGGTGGAAGGCGATCTGTATAAATTCGAGATTCTGGCCCGCAACGGCAATGTCTTTCTGAAAACCGACCCTGTCGCCTTCCATACTGAAGTGCCGCCTGGCACGGCCAGCGTGGTCTACGACCGGGCTGGCAAGCATGTCTGGCGCGACGGAACATGGATGCAGCAACGGACCCGTGAACCCGTTTGGCGACAACCGGTAGCGATTTACGAGGTTCACGCCGCATCATGGCGACGCAGGCCGGATGGCGAATTCCTGTCCTATCGGGAGCTGGCGGATCAACTGATTCCCTATGTGCTGGAAATGGGGTTCACGCACATTGAATTTCTGCCACTGGCCGAGCATCCCTATGGTCCATCCTGGGGCTATCAGATTTCCAACTTCTACGCCCCAACCGCCCGTTTTGGCCGCCCGGATGATTTGATGGAACTCATTGACCGTTGCCACCAGAACGGCATCGGCGTCATTTTGGACTGGGTGCCGGCGCATTTCCCGAAAGACGCGCACGCCATGGCCTGGTTCGATGGCACCTGCGTCTATGAACACGCCGATCCGCGCCAGGGTGAGCATCCCGACTGGGGTACGCTGATTTTCAACTATGGCCGGCATGAGGTGGAAAACTTCCTGATCGCCAACGCCTTATATTGGCTGGACACCTTCCACTTTGACGGGTTGCGAGTGGACGCGGTGGCGTCGATGCTGTACCTGGATTATTCCAAGAAGGACTGGATTCCGAATAAGTACGGCGGCAACGAGAATCTGGAAGCGATTGAATTTATCAAGCACACCAACGCTGTCGTCCACGCCCGCTTCCCCGGGGTGATGATGATTGCTGAGGAATCCACCGCCTGGCCGAATGTATCCCGGCCCACGGATATGGGCGGGCTGGGTTTTGGCTTCAAGTGGAACATGGGCTGGATGCACGATGTGCTGTTTTACATGCAAAAGGAACCAGCACACCGTTGCTACCATCACGACAAGCTGACCTTTAGCTTGGTCTACGCCTTCAACGAAAATTTCATCTTGTCGCTATCGCATGACGAGGTGGTGCATCTGAAGAAATCGTTGCTGGGCAAGATGCCCGGCGATGAGCGTCAGCAATTCGCCAATCTGCGGCTGCTATACGCCTTTATGTACGGCCATCCGGGCAAGAAACTGCTGTTCATGGGCGGCGAATTTGGCCAGCCGGGCGAATGGAACCATGACGCCGAACTGGACTGGGTGCGGTCGCGCCAGCCGCTACACCAGGGATTAAAACGCTTTGTCGCGGCGCTGAACAAATTACACGCCCGTGAACCGGCTTTTCATCAGGTGGACTTTCACGGAGCCGGCTTCGCGTGGCTGGACGCGAATGGCGCGGAAACCAATGTGCTGGCCTTCCAGCGCAAGGCCCGCGATCCGCGTGATGCGCTGGTGTTCGTGCTGAATTTTTCCGACCTGCCGCGCCCGATGTACCGGATTGGCGTTCCCTATCCGGTAGCCTATCGCGAGCTATTGAACAGCGATGCCCGTGATTATGGTGGTTCCGGCCTGGCCTTACCGGGTGGGAAGGTAAGCGCCGAGGAGTTTTCCAGCCACGGCTTACCTTTCTCGCTGGTGCTCGATCTACCGCCGCTTAGCGCAGTCGTGCTGAAACCGGGGCCACTGCTGTTGGGCTAACCCGAATCATCCACTGAACCGGCTGGCCGTCGCGGTAAAGATTATTCTCCCGGCGACGGGCCGCCTGATAAGGGTGGAAATTCAGGATGGGGCGATTCCTGTCGCCGCACTGCGGGATTGTAGCGCAGACAATTGGGAACGCAGGCGCATTCAAAAGCGATCTTCATTGGCGCGATCCGGCCCTCGCCCTTGAGTTGAAACAGCCGTGGCACTACCCGGTCGCGTAAGGTTTCAGGATCGACGGTGTTGACATAAATCTTGGTGCCGCCCTCGAACCCGGCCGGGGTCGATACCCGCCATTTGATCAGAATGCGCCACGGTATGGGTACGTCCACGTCGGGCGGCTTGTAGTACCACTCTTCGTTGCAGGGAATATTGGACCCGGTGGCGGCGTGGCAGGCATGAACCAGATCGGAGACACCGCGTAATTCTTCAGCGGAGTGGTTCCAAGGCTGGCTGCGCTCGCTCTTGGAAAAAATCTCCAGCGTGGGGAAGCGGTGGCCGAAGCCCGCATAGGCGATGGCGTAATCGTTTTCCGCCACCACCAAATTACGGTAAGCGGCGAAATTGACGGCGGCTTCGTTGTAGATGTTGGGATTAGCGCGAACACGCTCCAATTCCATCTCGTTCTGAACGCCGCGCTCATCGATCGCCACCAGTTGCTTGTGAAGGTGGTCGAAGGACGCCCCAGCCGGCTTCAGCCAGTTTTGAAATACCGCCACATAACGGACGTAGCGATTGTTGACATAAATGTCACGCAGGGCGTCAATGGTGAAGCGCAGGTATTGATAATGCTCTTCGGGAAGCAGGGCGCCAGAGGAAGCCAGTCGATCGTCGTGAGTGGCCCCGTCGACGAAATGGCGCCGCCCGACGATCAACTCATGGCCACCGCCAAAGAAGGCGTTAGCAAACTGTAATCGCTCGTCCAGGGACATCCGATCCCAGGCCGATTCGTCGAAACCGGCGGCTTTCAACCGTTGTTCCGACATGCGGAGGACATGCTGGCGACCGGCCACTGAGGCCAGGTAATTACGCTTGTGTTGTTCGATGGCGTCAGGTAGCCGGTAGCCGAAATTTTTTTGCCAGTAGTTGTAGGAAACGATTTCAAACAGGTTAGGAATACGACGAAATTCAGCGACTGTATCAAACAGTTGTTCGGCGTGGAGATGGCGCAGGGTTGTGAAGCCTTCCCCGGTTCTAACCAGCCGCGCTTTTTCGGGCGGGGTCTCCAGATAGCGCCGGGCGCAAAACGAGCAGTGGGCATCGTGCTGGGCCGGATCAACAGGCATGGGGTTGAGCGCATTGACGCCCAACGGTCGATTGCCCCGGCCCGGAACGGTCCACACCTCCGTACCCGTGAAGGGATTCACCTGTTTGATGGTCCCGTCGGCCATCCGCACCAGATAATTGGATTCGGGAATAATCTGCGGCGACATGCCAGTTTTACCTCACGGTTGCAAAAGCACCTCACCCCCAGAGTGAGTATGAATCATGTAAATCTAGTTCAAGACTTGCCCATCTGCCACCGGGATTGAATGCCTGATAACTGAGACATATCGAGTGGTGTTACCCACTTCAGCACATCATTTTTCCACGAGAGTGGCGGTTACTATCTTGACCAAAGACCAAACAACCGTATCCGGCGCGTCGCCATCAATCACTCTGATCTTCTGATACCTCCATCCACAACGCGCCCAGCTCCAGCGCGATCTCCTGGAACGGCTCGACACTGACAATCTCCTGCTCCTAGAACTGCCCGATGACGGTCCAGCGCCCTTCCCGCAAGGCGAAGGCTTCCAGGGTGTGGGCCAGCGGATCGACCAGCCAGAGATACGTAACGCCATAACGGGCGTAAACCGGCATTTTGGTCATTCGATCCTTGCGCGCCGTGGACGGCGACAGAATTTCGCAGACCCAGTCTGGGACCACTTCAAAGCGATGATCGTGGGGCAGGCGCGGCATTCGTTCCCGTCGCCAGCCGGCGAGTTCGGGAACCAGCACTTCGGTATCACGAACGAAGTGGATTTCCGGTTCAACCAGAATCCACCAACCGCCCGGCCCGCCACGTCCACGATGGTAAGGACCGTACAGTTCTCCGCCCAAACTTGATTCTGCCAGAGTATGTCGGCTGACCGGTCGGGGTTGGGTATACAACCGACCGTTGATAATCTCGCCGGTCAGATTTTCCGGCAAGGCTTCCAGTTCGGCATAGAGATCATCAGCATACAAAGCTGCTTTCATGACGGCGGGCATGGTGGTCTCCTCTTGAAGCCGCGCCGTTGGCGCATTCTGCTCATTTTAGAGCGTTCTGGTGCTAAAACAGCGCCAACGTCTCCAAACAGCGGCGGCGATGACGGTCACCCTGCCCCGGTGGCATCTGCACACCCGGCAAGCGCAATCCATAGCGGCGGCCTTCATTCTCCGCCTTCAGCACCCACTGACAGAGTTGCGCCAGTCGCGCCTCGACCGGGTCATCGCCCAGCAGCGCCCAATCCAGCCACAATTCCGGTTGGGCTTGATCAGTAAAGCGTTTAACCAGTAACTGCTCGCTGCGGCCAGCCGCCTTCCAGGCGATCCGACGCGGCGAATCGCCGGGCACATAAGGGCGTAAACCGGCGTAATCTTCGCTGCCTGACCCCTGCTCCTGTAAATGACCGCCGGAACGGTTCGGTAATGCCGCCGGTAACGCCCGCCGTCCCCGAGGGGATGGATAAACCAGAACAGCAGACTCGAATTCCACCCAACTCCACGATTGCAACAGGCCGAGCGGAAAGCGGGTCAGCACCCGGAGGCGCCCAGGCCGCAGCCAGCCGCGCCGCTCAGCGGGAATCGCCAGGGTCACGATGGCTGCACCGGAGGCTGGCGCATCGACATACCGGGGCGACTGATTCCGCCATTGCAGAGCCACTCCGTAGCGCGGCTTGGCATCGGGATTTTCCAGCCGGAAGCGGAATTGCGCTTCCTGACCAACGAAAGCAGGCTCAGCCACGCCAGGATGAACAATCAACCCCTGCAACGTATCGTGCGCCTGCCACATGCTGTTGTGCGCCACCGCCACCAGCAGGAAAGTGAACGCGAAGCCCATGCTGTTGCTGTAATTGATTGACCAGAGAAAAAGTATCAACAGCAACATAGCGAAGGCGTAGCCATAACGGGTCGGCAGGATGTAGATGCGGCGGCGTTCCAGCCGCACCGGGTCATAGGTTGGATGCTGACCGCGAGTAACCCAGTTTTCGAAGCGTTGCTGCAATGCCTTAAACATGCGAACCGGATTCAGACCGGCAGGGTTACGGCATCGAGCAATTGCCCGACCAACGCCACCGATGATTGTTCGAGATTCTCGTCACCCGGATGCAGGCGATGCCCCACGACCGCCGGCAACACCGCCTGTACGTCTTCCGGCAATACATGCGTGCGCCGATGCAGCAGCGCCCAGGCCCGCGCCGCCCGCAGTAACCCTAGTCCGGCCCGAGGCGATAATCCTCCCCGGAAACGGTTGGATTGGCGGGAGAACGCCAGCAGCGCCTGTACATAGTCCAACAGCGGCGCTGCTGTGTGAATATGCGCCGCTTGCGCTTGCGCCTCGTGCAATTGCGCCGGAGTGATGCTGACAGGCAACCGCGCCAGCACCTCGCGCCGGTCCTCACCCTCCAGCAGCATCCGCTCTGCCTGTGCATCGGGATAGCCCAGTTCAATGCGCATCAGAAACCGGTCAAGCTGTGATTCCGGCAGGGGGAAAGTGCCGATCTGATAGGCGGGATTCTGCGTAGCAATGACGAAAAAGGGCTTCGGCAATTCGCGGCTCTCACCTTCAATCGTCACTTGCCCCTCTTCCATCGCCTCCAACAAGGCGCTCTGGGTCTTGGGCGTAGCGCGGTTGATCTCATCGGCCAAAATCAGTTGGGCGAAAATCGGCCCGGGATGGAACACAAAGGTCTCGCGCTGGCGTTCGTACACCGCCGCGCCAAGAATATCCGCCGGCAATAAATCGCTGGTGAACTGGATACGCTGGTAATGCAAACCCAGACAGCGGGCCAAGGCATGGGCCAGAGTGGTTTTACCCATGCCTGGCAGGTCTTCGATCAACAAATGACCACGCGCCAGCAAACAAGCCAGCGCCAAGCGGATCGCACGCTCCTTGCCCAGGATGGTGGTGCCGACTTGCTGGATCGTCAACTCCAGTTGATCTTCAAGCATCGCCATAGATTAGTCCTGCTGGCGCAAATCGCGCTTAAACCGCTTGAAATTTTCTACATAGCGCCCGGCTGACAGGCGCAAATTCTCGATTTCCTGCTCGGTCAGCGTGCGCACAATCTTGCCTGGCGAGCCCATGACCAACGAACCGTCCGGGATGACCTTGCCTTCGGGAATCAGGCTGTTGGCGCCGATCAGGCAATTCTTACCGATCACCGCCCGGTTCATGATCAGGCTTTTAATGCCAATCAGGCTATTGTCGCCGATGATGCAACCGTGCAGCATGGCCAGATGGCCGACGGTGACATCGCGGCCGATGGTGAGCAGAATGCCAGGGTCGGTGTGGAGAATAGCGCCGTCCTGGACGTTGGAATTTTCGCCAATGGTAATCACGTCGTTGTCGCCGCGCGCTACCACGTTGAACCAGAGGCTGGCATTTTGTTGGAGCACGACCGAGCCGATCACGGTGGCGTTGTCGGCGATGAACCAGTCGTCGCCATGGAATGCGACCTTACGGTCGCCGAGGGAATAGATCACCGGGTTCTCCTTGCGTGATGTCTTGGAAAAAACCGGGACAGTATAAACGAGAGCAGCGGGGCGCCGATGGTGCGGGTGAGAAAAGCAGAGCGGTGGGGACGGGCTTCCTGCCCATCCGGGGGTTAAGCGGACTTACTTGGTTTTGGCTTCCAGGGCGCTGACCGGGGTCTCATCATAGACGCCGGCGCCGACGGCATGCGCACCAGCGGGTAACACGTAGCTGACCTTGCGGAAATTACCTTCAGCACCCGGCTTGGTCCACATGTACTCGACCCAGCCGCCCTTGGAGCCTTTGGCCGCCGCCGCGCACAGCGCCGTGCCGAGATCCTTGCCATCCTTCGCCTTGAGGTCGGCCAGCTTCATGCCCTTGACCTTCTCATTCGGATGAGCCGTCATGACGCCGGCTTTGCAATCCATCACGAAAACGTAGGTGTCCTTCCACGCCCATTTGCCTTTGGGATCGTTGAACGCAGCGAGAGCAGCATCGCCGCCCGCGGCGACAGCGGCGGCGGATTCCTTGACTTTAGCAACCACTTCGTCAGCCGTCGCAGCGTCGGAAGCCCAAGCGCCAGCGGATAAGCCCATTGCACAGATCGCGGCCAAGCCGGTCAACAGTTTCTTGTTCATCAACAATCTCCTTTGGATCTCGTTATTTAATTCAGGTTACGTCGCCACAGGATCGCGACGCTTTGAAAGCGTAGACGCTGAATCCAACAGGGGCAAGGTGGATGACGCAATAAAAACTGTGTGAATAGCAATGTTCAACTTTACACCTCGGCCAGATGGCCTTTCTCCTCCAGCCAGGTTTTACGATCACCCGCCCGCTTCTTGGCCAGTAGCATGTCCATCAACACCACCGTGTCATCCCCGGCTTCAAGCGATAATTGCACCAGCCGGCGAGTGGCGGGGTCCATGGTCGTTTCCCGCAGTTGCAGGGGATTCATTTCGCCCAACCCCTTGAAACGGGTCACGTTGACTTTACCTTTTTTCTTCTCGGCGGCAATCCGGTCGAGAATGCCCTGCTTCTCCGCTTCATCCAGCGCGTAGAACACGTCCTTGCCGACATCGACCCGGAACAGCGGCGGCATGGCGACATGGACATGCCCGGCTTCCACCAGGGGGCGAAAATGCTTCACGAATAGCGCACAAAGCAGCGTCGCAATATGCAGCCCGTCGGAATCAGCGTCGGCGAGAATGCACACCTTGCCGTAACGCAGTCCCTTCATCTCCTCGGAGCCGGGATCGACGCCCAAGGCGACCGCGATGTCATGCACTTCCTGCGAGGACATCACTTCGGCAGAATCGACTTCCCAGGTATTGAGAATCTTGCCCCGCAACGGCATCACCGCCTGGAATTCGCGACTGCGAGCCTGTTTAGCGGAGCCGCCGGCGGAGTCACCCTCCACCAGAAACAGTTCGGTGCGGGCCAGGTCCTGAGCGGTGCAATCGGCCAGCTTGCCGGGCAGCGCCGGGCCACTGGTAATCTGCTTGCGCACCACTTTGCGACTGGCCCGTAACCGCTTTTGCGCGTTAGCCAGCGCTAATTGAGCAATACGTTCGCCGGTTTCAGGATGCTGGTTCAGCCACAGGCTTAAGGCGTCCTTGACCACGCCGGCGACGAAAACTGCACATTCCCGCGAGGACAGCCGTTCCTTGGTCTGGCCGGAAAATTGCGGGTCCTGCAATTTCACCGACAGGATGTAGCAACAACCTTCCCAAACATCCTCCGGGGCGATACGCAACCCACGCGGCGTCAGATTGCGAAAATCGCAGAATTCGCGCACGGCGTCGGTCAACCCGCCGCGCAGTCCGTTGACGTGCGTACCGCCCTGGGGGGTGGGAATGAGGTTGACATAACTTTCCGTGATCGGCTCGCCACCTTCCGGTAACCAGGCCAAAGCCCAGTCAGCGGCTTCCCGTTCGCTTTTCACCTGTCCGACAAACGGCGGATCAGGCAACACTGCTGCTTTGCCCAGCGCCTCGCGTAGATAGTCGGTCAGCCCGTCCTGGTAATGCCAGAGCGTCTGCTCACCAGTGGCTTCATCGGTAAAACGAACTTTCAATCCCGGACAGAGCACCGCTTTAGCCCGGAGTACATGCAGGAGGCGAGGTGTGGAAAATTTGGGTGAGTCGAAATAGCGCGGGTCTGGCCAGAAGCGCACCGTTGTTCCCGTGGCCCGGCGCGGCGCGTTGCCGATCTCCTGGAGTTCTGACGTTTTATCGCCACCGGCAAAGGTCATCTGATATTCCCGGCCATTACGCTTGACCCGGACCTCAAGATGGCTGGATAAGGCGTTGACCACTGACACGCCGACCCCGTGCAAGCCGCCGGAAAACTGGTAGCTGCGGTCGGAAAATTTGCCGCCGGCATGGAGACGGGTCAGGATCAGTTCCACGCCAGGAATACCCTCTTCAGGGTGAGTATCCACCGGCATCCCACGCCCATCGTCCTCGACTGAGAGCGAATCATCCGCGTACAAAATAACCGCAATCGTCGTCGCGTGACCCGCAATGGCCTCGTCCACGCTGTTATCAATGACTTCCTGCGCCAGATGGTTAGGCCGGGTCGTATCAGTATACATACCAGGCCGCTTGCGCACCGGGTCCAGACCGCTGAGCACTTCAATGGCGGCGGCGTCGTAAGTATTCGCATTCATACGTTCAAGAAAATCCAATAGAAAAAATATCAGGGAGCAGATTCGCGCGCATCGCCGCCAGCATACCGCCTCATGCGGCGTCAACCGCAGGGATATACGCCCCGGCAACGGCGCCGATGCGCCCGGAGGATGGATCAGGAACCAGAGAATGTCACGGTCAACCAGTTCCGCTGGCCCGCAGGTATCGCTCCTGGCTTGTAGCCGCTACCTCTGCGCGCGATTCTTGTCAATGCGTAAGTTCTACTATAAAAAAGAAAATAAAAATTTTAAAATCAATGCTTGTCCGTAATAGGTCTGTCGTTTGTCCCATGCTCATCCGATGGCTTCAAGAGCGCTCGCTGCGCCAGAAGATGATGTCACTGAATCTGTTCGGCGTTACGGTGACGCTGCTGGCGACCTTTGCCCTGTTTGCCCTGACGTACTATTTTACCGCCCGGCAGCACTTGACCGACAGCGCCGTGGCTACTGCCCGTCTGTTGGCGCAGAACGCCGCCCCGATGTTGGTGTTCGAAGATCAGGGGGCAACCCAAACGTTGCTGGCTTCTCTCGACACGCAGACCGAAACCCTACTGGCAATCGTCTATGACCGACGCGGCGAATTTTTCGCTGCTTGGGCGCATCCCCAGGCCAGGCCTGACAGGGGGGCCATCCCACCGGCGCCCACTGACGCCGGGGTCGATATTATCCGTCGCCTCCAAGCCGATCGATTAGAGATTATCGTCCCCATTCTCATGCAGGAAGAACGAGTGGGCACTTTTTTTCTGCGGGAAAGCCTGCGTTCCATCGACCAGGAGATCTGGCGGTTCATGGGGATCGGGCTGGTGCTCGCCTTGAGCGCCATCGCCCTGACCGCACTGCTGCTCCATCAACTCCAGCTTCGCGCCCTGACGCCGGTGTTCGAGTTGGCGGCGCTAGCCGAACGGGTCGCCCGCGAGTATGACTACCGCCTGCGCGCCCCTGTTCAAACCGACGACGAAGTGGGACGCCTGGCGCATTGCTTCAACCAGATGCTGGAGCGCATCGAAATCCGGGAGCGCAATCTCAACATCGAAATCGGTGAGCGACGAGCGGCGGAGTGCAGGCTCGATCGACTCGCTCACTACGACAGCCTAACCCAGTTGCCCAATCGCTACTTCTTCCAAAAAGCACTTCGGCGCACTGTCGAGGATGCCGTGGCCAACGAGCAACTGGCCGCACTGATGTTCATCGACCTGGACAACTTCAAATATGTCAACGACACCGCCGGCCACGACGCGGGCGATGTGCTGCTTGAGGTGGCCGCCAAGCGTCTGTTGGCTGCATTGCGCAGCTCGGATATGCTGTGTCGCCTGGGGGGCGACGAGTTCGCGGCGCTTCTGCCCCGGCTGGGTGACATCGCGCAGGCCCAAGCCCTGGCCGAACGGCTGATCGCGACGATGCGGACGCCCATCTTGATCCAAGGGATGGAGATGATGGTCGGCGCCAGTATCGGTATCGCCTGCTGTCCCACCCATGCTGTTGAATCGGCCATGCTTCTGCGCCAGGCGGACGTCGCCATGTACGCCGCCAAGCAGTCGGGCAAAAACGCCTGCCGCCTGTTCGACCCGTCGATGGCGGTCGCCGCTGCCGTTCGACCCACGCCGGTCGCTACGTTGAAGGGTTGAACATTGTGAAAACGTGACACCGGGACCGATGTTGCGCTCACGCCCGGTTTTGGTGGTCAGCGACTCGCCCGAAGCTTTTCAGGAGAAGGCCATGATCGTGTTCGCGATGGAGCCCAACCGGGTGACGTTCCGGATCAATCTCACCGCAGCGCGCGATTCGGGGCTTTTTCTCAGCTCGCAACTGCTCAAGCTCGCCCAAGCAGCTCGCTAGCAAGAAGCCCGGACTCTACCAAAGGGAAGGCGCGACGGTCCGGTTGCTCAGCAATCCGGCGCTTTTTCCATGCCAATTTCCGGTCATAATGAGTCTTTCGTTTCGCCCTGCTCAACCGGGTCAAAATTGAAAATTTTGGATTGGATGATTTGTTTCTGCTGCTGAATGTTACCCTTCGATTATCCAAAGCGATTGGATTGACTAGGGGTATTCAAGCCATCGCCAGGTCAAACATCGCATACTGCATACCGCGCCCTGCCGCGACCGCCAATCTCTATCATCTGAAGACCGTCCATGGACAAGACTTACGAACCGAACACGATTGAACAACGCTGGTACGCTTTTTGGGAAGAGCGGGGCTGTTTCGCCCCCAGCGGCCAGGGTGCGCCTTACTGCATCATGATCCCTCCGCCGAACGTGACCGGCACTCTGCACATGGGCCACGCCTTTCAGGACACGATCATGGACGCGCTCACCCGCTATCACCGCATGAAGGGTTATAACACCCTGTGGCAGCCTGGCACGGATCACGCGGGCATCGCCACGCAGATGGTGGTGGAGCGGCAACTGGCCGGCGAAGGCAAAACGCGCCATGACCTGGGCCGCGAGGCGTTCATTGAGCGGGTCTGGGCGTGGAAGGCGGAATCCGGCGGCACGATCACCCGGCAGTTGCGGCGCATGGGTTCCTCGGTGGACTGGGCGCGCGAGCGCTTCACCATGGACGACGGCCTATCGGCGGCAGTACGGGAAGTCTTCGTCCGCCTGTACGACGAAGGGCTGATTTATCGCGGCCAGCGGCTGGTCAACTGGGACCCGGTGTTGCATACCGCCGTTTCCGATCTGGAAGTGGCCAGCGCAGAGGAAAACGGCTTCCTTTGGCAGATCCGCTATCCGCTGGCTGAAGGCGGCGGCGATTTGATCGTTGCGACGACTCGTCCCGAAACGATGCTTGGCGATACTGCCGTGGCGGTGCATCCCGATGATGAGCGCTATCAACATCTTATTGGCCTGCACGCTGTCCTGCCGCTCACCGGGCGGAGCATCCCCATTATTGCCGACGAGTACGTTGACCCGGCCTTCGGCACCGGCTGCGTCAAAATCACCCCAGCCCATGATTTCAATGATTATGCGGTCGGCCAGCGTCATAACCTTCCGATCATCAACATCTTCACTGCTGACGCTCGCCTCAACGACCAGGCGCCCGAAGCGTATCGCGGGCTGGACCGTTTCGAGGCGCGCCGCCGCATTATCGGCGACTTGGAGGAACAGGGATTGCTGGAGGAGACAAAGCCGCACAAGATGATGGTCCCACGCGGCGACCGCAGCCACGCCATCATCGAGCCGTTCCTGACTGATCAGTGGTATGTGAAAACCGCGCCGCTGGCCGGCCCCGCTATCGCTGCTGTCAAAACCGGCAAGATCCAGTTTATCCCGGAAAACTGGGAGAAAACGTATTTCGACTGGCTCAACCGCATCGAGGATTGGTGCATCAGCCGGCAAATCTGGTGGGGCCATCGCATCCCGGCCTGGTATGACGCGCAAGGCCAGGTTTACGTCGGTCGGAGCGAAGCGGAAGTTCGCGAGAAGCACCAACTCACCCCGAGCGTGACTCTCACCCAGGATCTGGACGTACTCGACACCTGGTTCTCTTCCGCGCTGTGGCCTTTCTCCACACTCGGCTGGCCAGAACACACCGAGGCGCTCAAAGCCTTCTATCCCACCAGTGTGTTGGTCACTGGCTTCGACATCATCTTCTTCTGGGTGGCGCGGATGATCATGATGGGCCTGAAGTTCATGGGCGATGTTCCGTTCCGCGAGGTGTATATCCACGGTCTGGTGCGCGATCACGAAGGCCAGAAAATGGCAAAATCCAAGGGTAATGTACTCGACCCGCTGGATATCATCGACGGCGTGGGATTGGAGGAACTGGTCGCCAAGCGCACCACCGGCCTGATGCAACCGCAAATGGCGCCGCGTATCGAAAAAGCCACCCGCCAGCAATTCCCAGCCGGCATCCGCCCGCACGGTGCTGATGCGTTGCGCTTCACGTTTGCATCTCTAGCGACGACTGGCCGCGATGTGGCCTTTGACATGGGGCGCATTGAAGGCTATCGCAATTTCTGCAACAAACTCTGGAACGCCGCCCGCTATGTCCTGATGAACACCGAAGGCCAGGATACCGGTTTGAACGGCGGCAACCTTGAACTGAGCCAGGCCGACTGCTGGATTCGCTCCCGGTTGCAAGGCGCCATCGCCGAAGTCAATGTGGCAATTCAGGGCTATCGCCTGGACCAGGCGGCGCAGGCGCTCTATGAATTCACCTGGAACGAATTCTGCGACTGGTATTTGGAGTTGTCCAAACCGGTGCTAAATGATCCCGCCAGCGCCGAAGCAGCCCGGCGCGGGACTCGGCAAACGTTGGTTCAGACTCTGGAAACCCTGCTACGGTTACTGCATCCGCTGATGCCCTTCATTACCGAGGAAATCTGGCAACGGGTCGCGCCGCTGGCGGGGGTGGCGGGCGATTCCATCATGCTCCAACCCTATCCCGAAGCGGATAACACGCGAGTCGATGCAGCGGCCGTCGCCGAAATTGAATGGTTCCAGCAATTCCTGCTGGGGGTGCGACGCATCCGCGCCGAGATGAACATCGCCCCCGGCAAACCGCTGCCTGTGCTGTTACAACACGGTTCAACAGAAGACCGGGAACGGCTGGAACGGCATCGTCGGTCGCTGATGATGCTGGGCCGGCTGGATTCCATCACCTGGCTAAGCGACAACGAACCGGTTCCGGACGCTGCGACGGCCTTGGTGGGCGCTCTGAACGTGCTGATCCCGATGTCGGGGCTGATCGACAAAGCGGCGGAAAGCGCCCGCCTGGACAAGGAAATTGCTAAACTACGCAAGGAAGCGGAACGCGGCGCCGCCAAACTCGGCAACACCGATTTTCTAGGCCGAGCCCCAGCCGAAGTCGTGGACAAGGAACGCACCCGAGTGGCGGAACTCCAAACCACTGTGGCGAAACTGGACGAACAATTGGCGCGCATTCGGCAGTTGTGAGCTAAGAACCGAGAACCCAACCTGACCGCGAAGATAAGGAATCCAAGATGACCGATCAAGAATCCTCAGCCGTAAAAAAACCAAAGCTGGGCAAGACCGTGACTCAGGTGGCCACGCTGTACAATCCGCACACTTGGAAAGAGAAAGGATTGTGGTGGACGGCTGGCCTGTTTCTGGTGACCTACTTTATTATCGTCATCGTACTCGGTTTCATCTGGTCGAGTTCGCCTGATGAATTCGATGTGCGTGAGGTCGCGCTCGTCGAATTCGCCAAGAATGATCAGAAAAAGCTGGTGCCGGGCTATGTCACCACCGCCACCACCATCCGCATTGCCGAAACCCTGCTGGACAAACCGGGCGGCTACCTGACCAACGACATTACCCCGCCGGGAGTTTATCTGGATAATATCCCGAACTGGGAATTTGGGGCGCTGACTGAATTGCGCGATCTGGCTCGCTCCCTGCGCAATGATTTCGGCCGTTCTCAGAGCCAGTCCGTCGAGGACAAGGACCTGCAGATCGCCGAGCCGCAGTTCAATTACGATTCGAATTCCTGGATTCTACCCTCCACCGAATCGGAATATCGCAAAGGGGTCAATGCACTGTATGTCTATCTGGAGCGGTTGGCTGATCAAAATGCCCAGGATGGTCAATTCTTCACCCGCGCCGATAATCTGAGTCGCTATCTGGAAGTAGCGGAAAAGCGCTTGGGTAGCCTGGCGCAGCGGCTGGCGGCCAGTGTCGGCCAGACTCAGTTTAACGTTGCCTTGGCTGGCGATCCCAGTGCGCGCCAGTCCACGCCAACCCCTGATCAGACGCAGTTTAAAACCCCGTGGTTGGAGATCGACGATGTGTTCTTTGAGGCGCGCGGCTATACTTGGGCGTTGCTACACACTTTTCGGGCGCTGGAGATCGATTTCGCCAGCGTTCTCCAGAACAAAAATGCGGTAGTCTCGCTCAAGCAGATCATCCGTGAGCTGGAAAGCACCCAGGCATTTATCTGGAGTCCAATGATCCTCAACGGCACCGGCTTCGGTCCTATGGCCAATCACTCGCTGGTCATGGCCTCATATATCTCCCGAGCTAACGCTGCGATTATCGACTTGCGCAATTTGTTGTTGCAGGGCTAAAGCGCTCCCACGATCCTCTCTCCGAGACCGGGAGAGAGGATTTTTTATTTAAAATTCCAAGGATTTTTCCGGATGGCGGATTTCAACACGCACCTGATGGGGGCGGCAGTGGTCAGCGGGTTGACCGCAACCCTGTTGGTGATGACCAACCATTTTCCCCATCAAGCCGTCATCGGTTATTTTATTTTGGGAGTCATTGGCGGGTTGTTGCCGGACATCGATTCGCCGCATTCCATTCCGGTGCGCCTCGCTTTTATGGCGCTGGCGGTGATTACTGGATTCCTGGTGATCTTCACTTTTGGGCGCCGCTATTCGCTGGCGGAGCTGATGGTGCTATGGGCTGGCTGCTTTGTGCTGATCCGCTACGGCGTGTTCGAATTACTCGACCGGTTCACCGTCCATCGCGGACTGATCCATTCGATTCCCATGGGCGTCGTTTGCGGCTTGCTGACAACCCTCGTTGCTTACCAGGTCTTCAACGCCTCAGTAATCCATGCCTGGCTGTGCGGAATTTTTGTGACTTTGGGCTTTCTCGTTCATTTATTATTGGACGAATTCTACAGCGTCAATCTGTTTGGCAAGACGTTGCTGAAAAAGTCCTTCGGCACTGCCTTCAATCTGGGCCGCCTGCAGCAACCTATCGGCACCGCAGCGCTCTACCTGACGATTATCGGACTGTTCTACCTCTGCCCCTCACCACGACCCTTTACCGAACTGATGTTCAACCCTGAAACCTATCGTGGTGTCGCCCAGCGCCTGATACCCGGTGAGACCTGGTTTCCGGGTTTCCTGCGCCGGATGACGCCCGCCACCTGGCCCTCTTTTTAAGAATTCGAGAGTGTTCGTCTATAGATAGATATTGCGATTTTCTGATGCCGGGCGAAGGTTTCGGGAGGGGTGAAGACATGCCCGAGGCACCGGGAGAGGTTGGTCATCTCGTCCTGCTTGCCCATGACCAGTTCCCGCAACCGGTAGTCCTGCAGATTGTAGTGATGTTCGGCGTCTTGCTTTCCAAGCATCTAACAACAGACGGACTCAGTCACTACTTTTTTGCAGGACTACCCGCAACGGGACACACCTCTTGATATCACGCTGTGCCCCGGAGTGTGCTTCACCCGGAAATGAAAAAGGGCTGCATCGCTGCAACCCTTCGTTTCATTTGGCTCCCCGGCGCGGACTCGAACCACGGACCCAGTGATTAACAGTCACTTGCTCTACCGACTGAGCTACCGGGGAATTGAGACCGGGAATTCTATTGATCCCCTGTCGGCCTGTCAACCTCCGATCAGCGGGCGATGACCCGGCCAATACGTTCCAACGCCTGCGTCAGGTTATTCATGCTGGTCGCAAAGGAAATCCGGGCGCAACCTTCCGCACCAAACGCCGAGCCCGGCACCAACGCCACTCCGGCTTCGTTGAGCAGCAGTTCGGCAAAAGCGATATCGTTAGCCAGTCCCAACCGTTCAATCACCTTCTGGAAACTGGGGAAGATGTAGAACGTTCCGTCCGCTGGCGCGACATCCACTCCGTCCATCCCTTTCAGCACGTTATAAACAACATCGTGGCGCTCCTTAAACGCCTTGACCATCATCGCCACAAAGGACTGATCGCCGTTCAACCCCGCCTCCGCCGCGACCTGCGAGATCGAGGTCGGGTTGGAGGTGCTCTGCGACTGAATGTTGGTCATGGCGTTGATCAAATCTTTTGGCCCGCCACAGTAGCCAATCCGCCAACCGGTCATCGAATAGACCTTGGAAACGCCATTCAGCACAATGGTGCGGTCATATAAGTCCGGGCAGACGTTCAAAATGTTGTGGAACTTCTCCCCAGTCCACAAAATATGTTCATAAATATCGTCCGTGGCGATATAGACCTGCGGATGCCGGCGCAACACCTCGCCCAGCGCCGTCAGCTCCGCCGCGCTGTAGCCCACACCGGTCGGGTTGGAGGGGCTGTTGATCACCATCAATCGGGTGCGAGGGGTAATCGCCGCCTCCAATTGCGCCGGAGTGATTTTAAAATGTTGCTCGATGCCTGCTTCCACAATCACTGGCGCACCATCCGCCAGCAACACCATATCCGGGTACGACACCCAGTACGGCGCCGGAATAATCACTTCATCGCCGGCGTTCAACATCGCCTGAGCCAAATTGTAAAAACTCTGCTTGCCGCCACAGGAAACTAGAATCTGCTTGGGTTCGTAGCTCAGCCCGTTGTCACGCTGGAACTTGGCGATGATCGCTTTCTTCAGGCCAGCCGTGCCGTCCACCGGGGTGTATTTGGTAAAACCGGCGTGGATCGCCTTAATCGCGGCTTCCTTGATGAAATCGGGGGTGTCGAAATCGGGTTCGCCGGCGCCCAGGCCGATCACATCCTTGCCCGCAGCCTTCAGTTCATTGGCCTTGGCGGTGACAGCCAAGGTCGGAGAGGGCTTGATGCGTTGTACACGTTCGGAAAGCGGGGTACTCACGGGAAACTCCTGGACATAGGGATTGAATCATTGTGGGGATTAAACACGCCGGTCAGGCGCAATGTCGGATAATACTGGAAAATTTCACCCGGCCAAAACGCTATGCAATCTCATCCCCTTTTCACCCTCCACGCCCCTTTTCAACCCGCCGGCGACCAGCCAGAGGCCATCCGCCGCCTGGTCGAAGGCTTGAACGACGGTCTGGCCCATCAAACGTTGCTCGGCGTGACCGGCAGTGGCAAGACGTTCACTATGGCCCACATCATCGCCGCCGTACAACGCCCGGCGCTGATACTGGCCCCCAACAAGACGCTGGCGGCACAGTTATACGGCGAGATGAAAGCCTTTTTCCCGGAAAACGCCGTGGAGTATTTTGTCTCGTATTACGACTATTACCAGCCCGAAGCTTACGTACCTTCTTCCGACACTTATATCGAAAAGGATGCTTCGATTAACGAACATATCGAGCAAATGCGGCTGTCGGCGACCAAGGCGATTTTGGAACGGCCCGATACCCTGATTGTCGCCACTGTGTCGGCGATCTACGGTCTCGGCGATCCCGACTGGTACATGAAAATGATTCTGCACCTGGTGCGCGGTGAAAAGGTCGATCAGCGCGCCATCCTGCGCCGGCTGGCCGATTTGCAGTACACCCGTAATGACCTGGAATTGGCGCGAGGCACGTTCCGGGTGCGCGGCGAAATTATCGACATCCATCCCGCTGAATCGGATCAGGAAGCGTTACGGGTCGAATTATTCGACGACGAAATTGCCTCGCTGGCCCTGTTCGATCCACTGACCGGGTGTATTTTGCGCAAGACGCCGCGCTATACCGTCTATCCCAAAACCCACTACGTCACGCCCCGCGAACAGCTTTTACAGGCGATAGACCGGATCAAGGACGAGTTGCGGGAACGCCTGAACGAACTCCACAACGCCGGTCAATTGCTGGAGGCGCAGCGGTTGGAACAACGCACCCGCTTTGACCTGGAGATGATGCAGGAACTGGGTTATTGCAGTGGCATCGAGAACTACTCCCGTTACTTGTCCGGGCGCGAACCCGGCGAGCCACCGCCAACGCTGTTCGATTACTTACCACCCGCCGCGCTGATTTTCATTGATGAAAGCCACGTCACCGTGCCGCAACTGGGCGCAATGTACAAGGGCGACCGTTCCCGCAAGGAAACTCTGGTTGATTACGGTTTCCGGCTGCCCTGCGCCCTCGATAACCGGCCCTTGCGCTTTGAAGAGTTTGCGCGACTCAGCGGCCAAACCCTCTTCATTTCCGCTACACCCGGCCCTTATGAGCTGGAGCATTCCAGCAACGCGGTCGTAGAGCAGGTGGTCCGGCCCACTGGGCTGGTCGATCCTGAAGTGGAGATCCGACCGGCAGTCCATCAGGTGGATGACCTGCTGGGGGAAATTCGTGAGCGGGTGAATGGTCAGGAACGGGTGTTGGTGACCACCCTGACCAAGCGCATGGCGGAAGACTTGACCGGCTATCTGGCTGAGAATGGGGTTAAAGTGCGTTACCTGCACGCTGACATCGACACGGTGGAGCGGGTCGAAATCATTCGCGACCTGCGATTGGGCCAGTTCGATGTGCTGGTGGGCATCAACTTGCTGCGGGAAGGGCTGGATTTGCCAGAAGTCTCGCTGGTGGCGATTCTCGATGCCGATAAGGAAGGCTTCCTGCGCTCCGACCGCTCACTGATTCAGACGATTGGCCGCGCCGCCCGCCACCTGCACGGCAAAGCGATTCTCTATGCCGATCAAATCACCGGCTCCATGCGTCGTGCGCTGGATGAAACCGACCGCCGCCGCGCCAAACAGCGAGCTTATAACCAGACCCATGGCATCACCCCGCGTGGCATCCAGAAGGCCGTGGCTGACATTCTGGAAGGCGCACATCCCGGCGCACCGATTCCCGCCGAATCTTACGCGCATGTCGCTGAGGAGACCGCCGCCTACGCCCGTGAATCCCCCACAGCGCTGGCGAAAAAGATCAAGCAGTTGGAACAGGCCATGTACCGCCACGCTCGCGATCTGGAATTTGAGGAAGCGGCGAAATTGCGGGATGAAATTCAGCGGATTCGGCAATTTGGATTGGGCGTTCCTGCCGGAGCGTAACCCGTTATCACGCCAGTAGCCGGCGTAGCCGCGCCCAATCGAAGGCCGGTCCCGGATCGGTTTTCCGCCCCGGCGCGATATGGGCGTGACCCGCTAGTCGATCTGGAGTAATGGCCGGATACGCCGCCCACAACGCCCGGATCGCCGCTGCCAGGATCGGATATTGCCGCTCGTCGTAAGGGAGATGATCAGCGCCTTCCAGTTCGATGCCGATGCTGAAATCATTACAGCGGCAGCGACCTGCGTAAATCGATTCGCCGGCGTGCCAAGCCCGATCCTGAAAGGGAACATACTGGACCAATTCGCCGTCCCGACGAATCAGCAGATGCGCTGACACGCGCAATCCGGTCAGGTTCTGGAAATACGGATGCGCCGCCGGATCGAGCGTGTTGGCAAACAGCGCGTCAATCCATGGTCCGCCAAATTCGCCGGGTGGCAGGCTGATGCCATGAATCACGATCAAATCCACGACAACCCCAACTGGCCGGTCATCGCGGTTCGGCGACAGCGCTCGCCGTGCTGCGTCCAGCCATCCGGTTGCTGGATCGATCTGCATCGTCGTCTACATCAACGTCTGGTCAAAGTCGTAGCTCATGTCGGTATGCGGACGTTGCAGGAAAAAGCCCTGCACGTAATCGATGCCGCAACTCCACAATACAGGCAAGGTCATGGCATCTTCGATGCCAGTGACGACCGTCGTAATGCCCAGGGTGCTCAGAACGCGCGTCAATTCGCTGAGATCCTGCTGACGAGCCTTGTCATTCAAAAGATTATGGGCGAGCCGGGCATCCAGCTTGACGTAATCCGCTCGCAGCGCCTGAGCCAGCGCCTGCGAACGCGCATGACCGCTAAAGTGATCCAGCGAGATGCCACAACCCAGGTCCTTGATCTGTTTAAGGAACGGCTGGAAAATCGATTGATAGAGTTCGGCAGTGGTTTCCGTCACTTCGAACACCAGGTGGGCGGCGGGCACCATGGTTTTGCGCAATCCACCCTCCAGCCAATTCAACAACTCCTCATCCTGGACGATAGTAGGCGAGAGATTGACAAACAGCACCACAGACTGGCCGCGCATTTGCCGCGAGCGCAGCACCCGGATGGAGTGGGCGATGACCCAGCGATCCAGCACCATGCCGATGCGATGACGTTTGACCAGGCTGAACACCGTCTCCGGCAGCAGCTCCCAACCTTCGCGGTTGCGCATTCGTAACAGCACTTCGTAGCGCTCTGTCGTATCGCCGCGCAGGCTCACGATGGGTTGGAAGAGCAGGTTCATGCGCTGTTGCTGCACGGCTTCGCGAATCTCTTCCAGTAGTCGCCGCTGCTGCGGGCTGGTTGTATCCTGCTCCACACTCTGCGCGTGATGGACGTGAATCCGGGTATCTTTCCCTTCCCGAGCCATGACGCAGGCCAAATCCGCTTGCTGAATCAGCACCGCCGCTTCGCGTAGCGCAGGGGTAGCAATACTGATGCCGATACTGGTGCGTAGCTGGAAATCGGCGCCGGCCAGTTGATAGGCGTCGCTTTCCAGGCTGGTCTGCACCGCCTGCGCAGTAGCGGGTAGCGCCTCTTGACTGGAAAAACCCAGCAGGACCGTGAATACAGCATCGCTGAACCGGGCGGCGATCACCTCCGGCCCCAGGGCCACTTGCAACCGTTGGGCAGCCTGTTCAATCACCTCGTCGGCGGCAGCCACATCTTGACTCTCCAACCCACGCAAATTGTCCAGTGTGATCAGCATGATCGCCACCGCTTGGGCATTGGCGGCGGTGGCGACCAATACTCGTTCCAGATAAGCCAGAAAATAGGGACGGTTGTACAGGCCGCTCACCGTATCCCGATGGCTGAGCTGATTGAATTTGTGATGGAGCCCGCGCCCCTGCCGCAGTCGTCGGGCGACAGCGGCAAGTAGTCGTTCTGGATTCGGGGGCTTACTGAGCAACGCCTCGCCGCTCAGACCAGTAGCGGACAGGCGCTGGCCCATGTCTGCCTGAGCGGATATCAATACCAACGGCAGTTCGTGGAACAACTCGTGCTGCTGAATCGCCTGCGCCAACTCCAATCCATCGATATCCTTCAGGTCCAGGCTCAGAATCAACAGATTAGGCTGGAAATGACGTAATACGGGCAAAATTTGTGGTGGCTGAGCCAAGACCTGGGTCACCATGCCACGACTTTCCAGCCAACGGGCGGCTTCCCGGGCGGTCGGCAAGTGATCATCGACGATCAAAACCCGCTGGCTGAGTGGTTTCAGCACTCGGTCATTCAGCGCCTCCAGTAACATCGGAATATCGACAGGCTTGGTGAAGTAACCCGCGCCGCCCGCTTTAACCGCTTCGATCCGGGCGGTAATATCGCCCCGATCAGCCAGGAAAAACAGGGAAACATTCGGAGCCAGCAACGGACGCAGATCAACGACTTCCTGGAGGAGCGCCTGCTGATCAACAGCAGCGTCCAGATCAATGATCAGCGCCACCGGTTGGTCCGCTGGCGTTACCCCAGACTGTTTCAGCAATGCCCGGATTTCAGCCAGACTGGCGCAGAGCCGGGTCTGGAATCCGCCCCGCTGCTGGAGCTTACGCGCCAGATCGTGCGCCGATTTCGGCGCGGCCAACCAGAGCGGTGGCGTGCTCGTCAATCGGCTGGTCGTCGAAGGTGGCTGTTGGCTACGAGCCTGTTGGTTAAACAGGGGGGTTGTGATCGTTTCAATAGGGCGATGGGTTCGCGGCTCGCTCCCTGGCGCTGCCAGACAACATAATGCATCCACCACTGCCATCAAGCGCTCCCGGTCTGCTCCCCGTGGTAATTCGCCTTTCTCCAGACAATTGTTGATCTGTTGTTCGAGCCGTTCGGCCAGCGTCACGATGCGCTGATGTTCGGGCTGGGAGCGGGCCAACCCCAGAATATCTTGCGCCGCTCGCAGCAGCAGCACGAAAAACTCCTGGCTCCATTTGATATAAACGAGTTTTTCGGCAAGGTCACTGATGCGTTGCAGCTTGCTGGTCAATGCATCTGGAAGGGCGGATCTCGATCCCATAGCGGCTCCTGGCGGCGCATCTTCACTCCCCAACTCCCTCTCCCGTAGGAGAGGGGCATCTCAGAACGTTACTGATCCTCAAGATGATAGGAGATGATGCGCTCAACTTCATTCCTGGAACCCATGATTACCGGGCAACGCTGGTGAAGACCCGTGGGTTGTAGCTCCATAATCCGTTGCGTGCCGGTCGTCGCCAACCCGCCAGCTTGTTCGACGATAAAGCTCATCGGATTCGCCTCGTACATCAGGCGCAGCTTGCCTTCCTGGTTCTTGGAGCGCAGCTTGCGATCCAACGGATAGAGGAAGACACCGCCCTGGCACAGGACGCGATGCACATCGGCAATCATCGCCCCAGCCCAGCGCATATTGAAATCCTTGCGGCGCGGACCTTCCTTGCCTGCCAGACATTCATCGATGTAGCGGCGCACCGGCGGGTCCCAGAATCGCAAGTAAGCCGCATTGATAGAGAAGTCCTGCGTATCCTCGGGTACTTTCATATTGGGATGAGTCACGATGTACTCACCGATGCGCTGGTCCAAGGTAAAGCCGTTGGTCCCGTGACCGGTGGTCAACACCATCATTGACGACGGTCCGTATAGCGCATAGCCGGCGCAGACCTGCCGGGTACCGGGTTGCATGAAGTCATCCTCGGTCGGTTCACCCACCGCTCCATCAGGACGACGCAGGATCGAGAAAATCGTGCCGACTACGCCGTTGACATCGGTATTCGATGAGCCATCCAGCGGGTCAAAGATCAGCAGATATTTGCCGCGTGGATACTGGATTGGCAGGTGATAAATGTCGTTCATCTCTTCAGAAGCCATGGCGCCGACATGTCCAGCCCACTCATTGCGCTTGATGAACAGGTTGTTGGAGATGACGTCCAACTTTTTTTGGGTCTCGCCCTGGATATTTTCAGTATCGGCGGTGCCGAGCACTCCAATCAGGCTACCGTAGCGGACTGCGCTGGAAATTGCTTTGCAAGCGATGACGATATCATTGATTAAGGCTGTAAAATCACCCGAGACTCCTTTGAGTTGCCGCTGTTCTTCGATAAGGAATTCAGTGATCGTAGTACCAATAGACATGATGGTTATCCCTGGAGTGGTGCAAAACTGTGTTGGCGACGGGATTAGAATCTTTCAGGACTTTCGCCAAACCCTTAAATTCGTCATACCCGCGAATGCGGGTATCCAGTTTTTTCAGTGGGTTACTGGATTCCCGCCTACGCGGGAATGACGGAAAGCGAAAGTCCTGTCTTTATCAAACCGCCGTCACCAGATTATACCATTTAACCTATCTTTTTCATGGTTTTCGGGCGACGCTTGGGGGGTCTTTATATGTTGCAATGCAACATGCTTTCTGCTATAAGGGGGAGGGTTAGTCATTTTAGAATGAAGGAGTATGCCATGAACGAGAGGCTTGCTGGATTTGGAGCGCCGTTTGGACCGCTGATCAAACCGTTGACGAAGGTCAACCGGTTCATGCTCGCACAGCTAGAGAAAGGAGTCACCCTGGGGTTGGACAGCATGAGAGCCTATGCTGACTTGGGCGTAGCTCAGGTCAAAGTCGCCTTAAAAGTCACCGATTCGCACAGCCTGCACGAATTCGCCGATAGCCAGTTCGCTGTTCTGAGCTTCGTGGGACATCGTATGCTGGATGACAGCCGGGTGCTGAATGAATGGGGGATGGAAAGTTGCAATCAAGCCCATGGCCTAGTGCGGGAAAATATGATGCGCTTGTTTTTCAAATGACGAATTGCAATTCTCGATGAAAAAGCCGCCTCAAGGCGGCTTTTTTTGTCTCAAGAATCATCGTGATTGGCTACTGCTTTGTATAATAATCGAAGCTTCAATTTGTGTTTTATTTAAGATGACGCAACTAAATTTCGGCGGTGAATTTATGACAAATTTGCGTAAGACAATCATTTTTATTGGTTTAGTGATGGTGTCGATATCAGGTCAGACCGATTATCTGTCAGGCATGGCCGCATTTGCCCAGGATGACTACCCGCGCGCATTGTTGGAGTGGCGACCGCTGGCCGAGCAGGGGCAAGCGGAAGCGCAGTTCAATCTGGGCGCACTTTACGACCAAGGTCTCGGCGTCGAGCAGGATCGTGTTCAGGCGGCCAGTTGGTACCAGCGGGCGGCTGCACAAGGTCATGTTCAGGCGCAGCACAATCTTGCTGTGCTGTACGCCAACGGGATAGGCATCGCACAAGACTATTCAGAGGCAGTGCGTTGGTACCGTCAGGCCGCAGCTCGGGGGTTGCAGGAAGCGCAATTCAACCTGGGCGTCCTCTATGAAAATGGCTTTGGCACCGCCCGGGATCATGCGGAGGCCGCCGATTGGTACCAGCGAGCGGCGGAACAGGGCCACACCGCCGCGCAAAATAATTTGGGTGTACTGTATGCGAACGGCCAGGGCGTGCCGCAAAATCTTGCGGTCGCCTATGCCTGGTACGAAGCGGCCGCAGCGCGAGGCAACGCCAAGGCGCGCGCTAACCGGGACCAACTCATTCTTCGCTTGAGCGCCGAGCAATTGGTGGAAAGCCAGCGGTTAGCCGAAGAATATATCCAGCGCTATCGGCCAGCCCCCTCGCCCTAACCTATCGCCACCACAACAAAAAACCCAACGGGGTGTGAGTCAGGGCGACGCTGACGATATAGCCAAACATCGCCAGCGCTGCGACCCAGGCAACCACTCGGATCAGTTTATTCGGCCCATATCGAAGGGCGATGCTACCGAGAAGGATGTAGGCGATCAGTCCCAGCACTTTGGCGGTCAACCAGTCATGGACGAACGGATATTGCTCCAGGATCAGCGCCAAGCCAATGGCGCTGGCCAGCAACACCGTGTCGATCACATGCGGCGTAATACGCACCCAGCGGCGCTGCAACCTGGGGGAATCGATCAGCATCCAGACTCCACGCAGGGCGAACAGGGTGAAACTCAGAATGACCGTGGTCAGATGCAGATGTTTGAGGGCGAGGTACACGGTGGCAGTTCCTGGCGATCCGGGTTGAATTGAGCTACAACATAGATGTTCTTCAGTCAACTTTAGTGAGGTGTGCGTATGCCCATGCATGTCTGTAACGGCGCAATGTTGAAATGCATGTTCGCCGTGCCGCCAGGGACCACCACCCTCATTGTGCTCCCGCAAAACCGGGTGATGACCGGCAACCAGCCGGCGGCCAATATCATGGACCATAAACCCTTCGTGAACATTCCACCCTTTGGGATGTGCATATCGCCGACTAATCCGGCTTTCATATCGGCGACCGCCGCAGCGATGGGAACGCCAACGCCAGTGCCCTGCGTACCAGCCACGGCCGCGCCCTGGATGCCGGGATCACTGACCGTGCTGGTGGGCAATATGCCCGCTTTGAACAACACCTCGGTGCTGGCGTGCACATTAGGCGCTCCGGGGTGCATCACCATCATGATGCCGGGCCAATTCACCGAGCAGATTTCTTGAGTGATCGCGCCCGGCGGGTGGGAACCGCAGTCCACGGATCATCCGGCCAGGGGTGTTTTGGGTACCGACCTTTTAGTTCCTTTTTCACCTCGGGATAGGTGCGTTCCCAGAAACCGCGCAAATCCTGAGTGACCTGAATGGGCCGCTGCGCCGGCGACAGTAGCTGCAAGGTCACGGGAATTCGGCCTCCGGCGATGCGCGGCGTGTCGGCCAACCCAAACAATTCCTGCAATTTGACCGCCAGTACCGGCGATTCGTCTAATGGGTAGCGCAGGCGGATGCGTGAACCGCTCGGTACGAGCAGATGGGTCGGCGCCAGTTCGTTGAGTTGCGCCCGTTGCCGATGATTGAGCAGACCGTACAGCGCCGCCGCCAGATCCAGCCGTGACAAATGTTCGCGGCGGGTCACGCTCGCCAGCCAGGGCCCCAGCCACTCGGCCAGATGTTCGATCAACCAGGCGTCAGACAGGTCCGGCCAGCCCTCATCCGGGAACCATCGCCGCAACGATAAAACCCGCGCCTGCCCGTCGCGCAATTCCGGCGTCCACGGCAAACGGTCCAGACCCATGCGCCGCACTCCGGTCAGCATGGCTTGGCATAGGGCTTGCGGATCGACATCCGGCAACGGCCCGCTGCTCAACGCCAATGCGCCCAGCCGCTGTTCCCGACGAGCGATCACCGCCGCCTGCCGCTCATCCCAAGTCACTTCGGCAACGGTGCGCACCCGGCCAGCGAGGTGAATCGCCAAATCAGCAGGATCAACCGGCGCGGCCAGCCAGATCCGCCCCTCACTGGTTCCGGCATCCAGTTGCGCGACCGCTAACCAGTCATAGCTCATCAATGAATCGCCCGTCGCCAGCCGCGCCCCACGTCCATTGGCCAGTTGATAACGATCCGATCCGCCTTCACGGCGGCGAGCAACCCGGTCTGGATAGGCCAACGCCAGCAGCAAGCCAACCCTTATTGAATCCAGCGCCGTTTCCGGCGCAGCGTCGACTTTGAGCAACTGCCGCCAACGCTGCGCCGCCTGGTCAGCGCGCGCGCAAGCGACGGGATCGGCTGACCCCCGCTGGGCGCCTTCGCGTCCGTCGCGGCGAAACGCTCGCAGGACTTCCAGCCGGGAGATGAGATCACTGCCGAAGGCGTGTTCGCCGCGCAGCAGGTCGCGCTCCTCCAATAACGCGGCCAGATCGGCGGCCAGCGCGCTTTGACCGAGCGCCGCACCACACCGCAGCAGATGCGCTAGGCGAGGATGGGTGGGCAGTTTCGCCAATGCCTGTCCGGTCGGCGTGATGCGACCCTGTTCGTCCAGCGCTTCCAGATCGGCTAACAAAGTGCGCGCCTGCGCCAGCGCCCCTGGCGGCGGCGGATCAAGCCAAGCCAGCGTTGTTGGGTCAGCGACGCCCCATTGCGCCAGTTCCAGCGCCAGCGGCGCCAGATCAGCCTCCAGGATTTCCGGGGGGCGCTGGGGCCGCAACCGGCTTTGCGTCGCTTCGCTCCACAGACGGTAGCAGATTCCCGGCCCGATCCGACCCGCCCGGCCCGCCCGTTGTTCCGCTGCATCGGCGGAAATGCGGATCGTTGTCAATCTCGTCAAGCCGCTCCGGGGATCGAAGTGGGGAACGCGGGTCCAGCCAGCGTCCACCACGACGCTGACGCCCTCAATGGTCAGGCTGGTTTCAGCAAGGGGCGTCGCCAGAACCACCTTACGCCGCCCCTCGGCGTCAGGCTGGATAGCGCGTTGCTGCGCTTCGCCCGGCAGATCGCCGTACAGGGAAACCAGCGCCAGTCCGGCGCAGGCCGGTTCCGCCGCCAGCCGGTGTTGCATTTGGCGGATTTCCCTGCCGCCGGGCAGAAAAACCAGTAGATCACCGGAATGTTGCGCCAGTGCGATCAACACAGCGCGGATTACGACGTTGAGGTCGAGGCCATCAGGATCACGCGGCAGGTAACGCCAGGTCACTGGATGCGTGCGGCCCTCGGTGACAATGACGGGGGCGTTGTTGAGCAATTGCGCAACCGCCGCACCGTTCAACGTCGCTGACATGACCAGTAACCGCAGGTCTTCCCGCAACCCGCGCTGGCTGTCCAGACACAGCGCCAAGGCCAGATCAGCGTGTAGACTGCGTTCGTGGAATTCGTCGAAAATCACCAGCCCTACCCCATCCAATGCCGGGTCGCGCTGCAAGCGGCGGGTAAGCAGACCCTCGGTCAGGACTTCAATGCGAGTTTGACAGGAAATCCGCCGGTCGAAGCGAATGCGATAACCCACCGTCGCCCCGACCGCTTCGCCCAACTGATCAGCCATGCGCGTTGCCGCTGCCCGCGCCGCCAGCCGCCTCGGCTCCAGCAACAGGATAGATCGGCCCGCCAACCACGGCTCGTCCAGCAGCGCCAGAGGAACCCGCGTGGTTTTACCAGCGCCCGGCGGGGCCTGCAACACCAAAGCCGTCGATTGGCGCAGCGCAGCACGAAGATTCGGTAACACCGCTTCAATGGGCAGGAAGGGAAAATCAGCTATCGCGTTGGGTCGCATGATGTCACATGATACGGTGGGGTGAAATTGCAGCGCCGCGTGCAATCGTAGATGATTTTGGCTATGGTTTAATTCAATTAAGTGGGTGTAGGTACGTCCGTCTCCAGAGGAGGATATCCGAGGATGAGCATCGTCACCGATTTACTGGCCCGACCCGGCGTTGTCGCCGCTGGCGAATATGCTTACCGGGGAGACCGGTTTTCCTACCGGGGCGCCCTGACCGAGGAACACGCCCGCATGGCTTCGGTCATGTGTCGCGCCACAACCATGGGCGCCCACATGGAAGGGGCTATGCTCGACTCGATTCATCCCGGCAATTGCCTGCACCCGCCACGCGGCTGGCTGGTGCGTGGCCCGGTTCACACTATTTGTGTGATGGCGAATGTCTTCTGCCTGCTCAATCATACCCAGGGTTCAGTCAATGACGTCGTCGGGTTCATGCGCCAAAACCTGGGCGATATCCCATACGACATGATCTGAATCCACCGCCTGCCCACCCGCAAAAAAAGGAGAACCCTGATGGCGATACTGGATGACCTGATGCGGCTGCCAGGAGCGATGGCGGCTTTTGAATTTCGCGGTAGCGGCGAGCTGCTGGAACACCGCATCGCCTACCCCGACCGGATCAAGCCGGCGACCCTTGACCTGTTGGCCCACATGTGTTCGGCGAACATGAGCATCGCCGCCATGCAAACCCGAGGTTGGGAACAGGTCACCGCGATGCAGGGATTCTACCCAGTCCAAGAGTTTACTTTGATCGGTTTTGACTGGTCCGTTGTGGTCAGCGCCCTGCGCCGGGAACGACATAAACAGGCCGGCAAACCCAATTTGCCTCCCTTTACCGGCATCGTGCTGGCTAACGAGAGCGCCGACTATGAAGCAGCGCTCACCATCCTGGAAGGCCAGGAGCCGACCGCATGAGCATGATCAGGCGTGTGCTGGCGCTGGACGGGGTCAACGTGGTTTGCCATTTTCGCGATGATGGCGGCTTTGTCGAAGGCTATGGGCTGATGAACCGCGACGATATGATCCGGTTAGCGCACTTCGCGCACGACTACCGACGCATGATCCAGGGCAATGCCGATCAACTGGCGATGTTTACGGGGATGCGCGGTTGGACGCCACCACATGGCTGGATCATCCGGGGGGCCATGCAGTCGGTCTGCGGCGTTGGCAATCTGGTTTGCGTTGTGGACCGTACTGGGGCGCCGCTGAACGATATTCTGGTCGAACTGCGGGAAGTTTCCCACTGGTAGCCTTGGAATTTGCAGCCAACTTGGTGATCTAACGGCAAAACACCGCGTCGTCAGCCTTGTTCTCGTCAGTGAGTGAGACAGAATTACCGTGCAGTGTTGTATTCACCGACCTAAAAGTGGTCATTTTAATACTTTGTTGGTATGATGATACGATACAGTATGCCATTCGCCCGCATCAGGTCAGTTATCGCCATGTCCAAACGAGTTCTTGTTACTGCCTGGGTTTGCACCCTGCTGAGCGCCTGTGCGCTGAATCTTCCGGTCGAGGCGCAAGTCGCCGACGGCTCAGCGCCAGCCATGCAAAACGTAGCCAGCTTGCAGGCTGAGCAACCTGCGGACAGTCTGCGTGAAGAGGTCGAACCGGAACCTACTGTCGAGGAATCGCCGCCAACCGAACCGGTGGTAACCGGACCGCCGCCGCTTCCGCCCTGTCCGGACAGCGCCTTGAGTTTGCAGGATGAAATCGCCGTTCAGGTCTGCCAGCAGATCCGTACTGAGCCTCCGCTAACCCAACTGAAGGTTGACGGTCGCGCAGTGCGCATGTTGCCAGCCCTGACCGCCTTCTACAGCGGGCGCGGTTATCAACCCGCCTGGCTGAACGCCAACGGTACGCCACAGCCTGTTGCGGAGGAACTACTCAAGGCGCTGAGCGAGGCGGATCGCGATGGGTTGCACACCGCCGACTATCCTCATACAGCGTTGCGCAAGCGGCTAACGGCGTTCCAGCAAAATGATAGGGCGTCGGACGCTGGCCGGTTGGCGGATTTCGACCTGTTGTTCACCGATACCTTTCTGACCTATGGTTCGCACCTGCTAAGCGGCCAATTATCACCCCGCAAGGTCGATCCCGATTGGGCGATGAAACCCCGTTCCCGTGATCTGGCCGGCGTGCTGGAAGAAGCGTTGCGCCAAAACCAGGTCGCAGAAACGCTGCGGGCGCTGGCGCCCCAGGCCAAGGGCTATATCCAACTACGTGAAATGTTGCATAAATATCGAAAAGTCGCGCAGGAAGGCGGCTGGCCGACCCTGGGTAGCGGCGCAGCGGACAAAACGCTGCGGGCGCGGCTGGAGGCTAGTGGCGATTTGCGTGAAAGTCTTAAAGGCAATGCCATCGCCGAGGCCGTGCGTCGTTTTCAAAAGCGGCATGGACTGGCGGAAACCGGGACGGTCGACGCCGCGACTCGGGCTGCATTGAACGTCCCAGTGTCTGAGCGCATCCAGCAAATTGAGCTGAACTTGGAACGCTGGCGCTGGATGCCGGATGACTTCGGTTCTCGCTATATCCTAGTCAATATCCCCAGCTACAAAATGCAGGTCTTCGAGGAAGGCAAGCCGGTGCTGGAATCGAAAGTCGTGGTGGGACGACAGGAGCGGCAGACTCCGACCTTCACCGCTAACATGGCCTACTTGGTGCTCAGTCCAAAATGGTATGTACCGCGTTCGATTGCGGTCAAAGACAAGCTGCCGCAGCTTAAACGCAATCCTCATGCGCTGTCGAGGCAGAAGATTCGCATTTATAACAGCGCCGGTCAGCAAATCAATCCCAGCGCAGTCAACTGGAGTGCAGTCAGCGCCAGCAACTTCAACTATCAGTTGCGCCAGGATGCGGGTCCTCGCAATGCCTTGGGCGGGATCAAATTCATGTTCCCCAATCCCTACAACGTCTATTTGCACGATACGCCGTCGCGGGAATTGTTCAGCCGCAACCAGCGCACTTACAGCTCTGGCTGCATCCGGGTTTCCAATCCACTCGATCTGGCTGAGTATCTGCTCAAACATGACTCGAAATGGAACAAGGGCGCGATCAAAACGGCTTCTACCAGTGGCAAACAACGGGTGGTGCATCTTCCCAAGGAAGTGCCGGTGTACCTGCTGTATTGGACTGCCTGGGTGGATGCCGATGGACTGCTGAACTTCCGGGATGATATCTACAAACGCGACAAGCCATTGGTGCGGGCGTTGTATCAGGATGACAGAAAGAGTAGCAAAGGCTAGGGTGGCTTTTCCCCTGGCAACCCGCCAATGAAGCATCGTTGATAGCTTGTGGCCAATGCGGGTCGCACTGGGCGTTCAGTATGACGGATCGGGGTTTCGGGGCTGGCAGGCGCAGCAACCGGGAACGCGCACCGTGCAAATCGCTCTGGAAAAGGCTTTGTCTAGGGTGGCCGACCATCCGGTTCGTGTGGTCTGCGCGGGTCGCACTGACGCTGGGGTGCATGGCGTCGGCCAGGTCGCGCATTTCGAGACGACGGCGGTGCGTTCGGAGCGGGCCTGGGTGCTGGGCGGCAACGCCCATCTGCCGCTGGATATGAACCTGAACTGGGCGAGGGAAGCGCCAGACGACTTTCATGCGCGGTTCTCGGCGTTGGCCCGCCGCTATCGTTATCTCATCCTCAATCAGCCACAACGCTCGGCGCTGTGGCGAGGGCGAGCCGCCTGGCATTACCGGCCGCTGGATGTGGAACGGATGCAGATCGCCGGCCAGGCGCTGGTCGGTGAACACGATTTCAGCGCGTTCCGCGCCGCTGAATGCCAGGCCCGGCACCCGATTCGGGACATTCATGAACTGATCCTTCACCGACAGGGCGATGGCGTGGTGTTGGAAGTGGAGGCCAATGCCTTCCTGCATCACATGGTGCGCAATATCGCCGGGGTGCTGATGACTATTGGCGCGGGGGACCGGCCCATAGAGTGGGCGCAGGAGGTGCTGGAACGGCGCGACCGCACTCAGGCTGGCGTCACCGCTCCGGCGGAAGGACTCTATCTATTGGCCGTGCGTTACCCGGAACAGTTCGGGCTGCCGATAGTCACTGAGACCCTGCCGGGGTTCGTAGAGTAGCTAAAACGGCGGCCCGCAGGCCGCCGTTTCGTGCTGCTTCAGGAATGCCAGAAATCAAGTCCGCCGGCGACGTATGAAGCCCAGACCGGCCAGCCCGAGGCCGAGGAGGGCGAGCGAGGCGGGTTCGGGGACGGATACGGCCGCCTGGCGAAGCAGTGCCGAGCCTTGACCGCAACAGTTATTATTCATGTCCCCATTGAAAAAATTCGTATCCACAAACGTGCCGGATGAGGAGAAACCGACTGCCTGGATGGGGGTGGAAGTATCGGGGAGGAAATCCGGTCGGATACCGGCGGCTCCATTCGCAAAAACATCACGGAACTGCTGATTCAATCCAGCATCAACCGTTGCATATCCTGCCAAGGGAACCGGCACTCCCATCCAGTTTGTCAACAGTACCGCAACTTCGCTGCGCGTCGCGTAGCGCCATCCGTCGGCATTATCGATCAGATCCAGCCCGTCAAAAGTGCTGCAACCTGCGGGGACCGGACCTCCAGTGTCCTGCGCTACGCTGCATTGCGACCGACCATCGGTGAGATGCATGTCCCGCCATTCGAGACCCGTCTGAAGATCGATCGTTGACCCGCCTAGATCGTCGAAGGAGTTACCTGACACGACAGGACTTTCGCTAAACCCGTAAATTCGTCAGACCCGCGAAGGCGGGTATCCATTCTTTTCAACGAATGACTGGATTCCCGCATACGCGGGAATGACGAAAAGCGAAAGTCCTGACCCTCTGACATTCAGGCAGTGGCCCGGCGCAAGTTGCGGATGCTGAACAATGCTCGGCGCCTGAATGATCTGCGCGTTCCTCCGGCCAATTCATTGGAAAAACGACATGGCGACCGTGATGGACAATGGAGCATCCGGGTCAACGATCAATGGCGCATTTGCTTTGTGTGGACTGGAATCGACGCGCACCAGGTTGAGATTTGCGATTACCACTGAGGAGCGCCACCATGCAAGCCAACGAACGACTCCCGAATATTCATCCCGGCGAAGTATTGTGTGAAGAATTCCTGATCCCGCTGGGTCTCTCGCAGTACGCGCTGGCCAAGGCTATCGGCGTACCTGCGTTGCGGATCAGTCAGATTTGCGCCGGCAAACGGGCGATCATGGCGGACACCGCGTTGCGGTTGGGGCGATTCTTTAACACCAGCGAAGGATTCTGGTTGGGCTTACAGGTGGATTTTGACTTGGAAGCGGCCCGGCTGAATCTGGGTGGCCGGCTGGAATCGATCACACCGCTCAACCGCGCCGCGTAATAGGAAAGCTCATCGTCCCTAGACATGCGCCCGGTTTTCCAGTCGCTATCAGCGGCGGGGTCTGGTATCTTGTAGCGTCTTTTTCCACCCCCCCTCATTTGGCATGACCCGATTCATCTTCATCACCGGCGGTGTTGTTTCCTCCTTGGGCAAGGGCATTGCTGCGGCATCGCTGGCGGCGGTCCTGGAAGCCCGAGGGCTGAAGGTCACGCTGATCAAGCTTGATCCCTATATCAACGTCGATCCAGGCACCATGAGTCCCTTTCAGCATGGTGAGGTGTTTGTCACCCACGATGGTGCGGAAACCGATCTCGATCTGGGCCACTACGAGCGCTTCGTCTGCATGACGGCCACCCGACGCAGCAACTTCACCACCGGGCGCATCTACGAAAGCGTCATCCGCAAAGAGCGGCGCGGTGATTACCTCGGCGGCACAGTGCAAGTCATTCCGCACATCACCGACGAGATCAAACGCTGTATCCGGCTTGGAGCCGGCGAAGCGGATGTGACTCTGGTGGAAGTCGGTGGCACAGTCGGTGACATCGAATCCCTGCCATTCCTGGAATCGATCCGGCAAATGGGTGTGGAACTGGGGCGCGAGCGCTCCCTGTTCATTCACCTGACCCTGGTGCCTTTCATCAAATCTTCCGGCGAACTCAAGACCAAGCCCACCCAGCACTCAGTCAAGGAATTGCGCTCCATCGGCATCCAGCCCGACATTCTGCTGTGCCGCTCGGATCGGGAAGTCCCTCCTGAAGAACGCCGCAAGATCGCCCTGTTCACTAACGTTGAGCCCAAAGCGGTCATCAACGTGCCGGACGCCGACACCATTTACCGCATCCCATTACTGTTGCACGCTCAGGGTGTGGACGACATTGTGGCGCGCAAACTGCGCTTGGAGAATTTACCGCCAGCCCGATTAACCGACTGGGAACGGGTAGTGAATGCCATTGAAACCGCTACCGGAGCGGTGGACATCGCCATGGTCGGCAAATACGTCGATTTGGCTGATGCCTATAAGTCCTTGAACGAAGCCCTGCTACACGCCGGTATCCATACGCATACCCAGGTCAACATCCACTACCTCGACTCCGAGCGTATTGAGCGGGAAAGTACGGTCGGCTTGGAGCGGATGGACGCCATTCTGGTGCCGGGCGGTTTTGGTGAGCGTGGCATCGAAGGCAAAATCGCCGCAGTCCAGTTCGCCCGCGAGCGGCGGATTCCCTATCTCGGCATTTGCCTGGGAATGCAAGTCGCAGTCATCGAATTCGCCCGCCATGTTGCTGGTCTGGCAGACGCGCACAGCACCGAATTCCGCAAGGATACGCTGCATCCGGTCATTGCCCTGATCACGGAATGGACCGATGGAGCCGGAACCGTCCAACAACGCTGGGAAGGCAACGATCTGGGGGGCTCGATGCGCCTGGGGGCACAACCCTGCCGGCTCATGGCCGATTCCCTGGCGCGCGCGGTTTACGGCAAGGAAGTAATTACTGAGCGCCACCGTCACCGCTACGAATTTAACAACCGCTACCGGGAACCGCTGCAAGCCACTGGTCTAGCGCTGTCCGGGCATTCACTGGATGACCGCTTGGTGGAAATCATCGAGCTACCCGATCATCCTTGGTTCTTTGGTTGCCAGTTCCATCCCGAATTCACCTCCAATCCACGCGCTGGACACCCGTTGTTTCGAGGGTTTGTCGAGGCGGCGATTCGGCAGCGCCGGCAACACCGGCCGGAGAGTGTGACATCATGATGAAACTCTGTAATTTTGAGGTCGGCCTGGATCGACCCCTGTTCCTGATTGCTGGTCCCTGTGTGATCGAATCCGCGCAACTGGCTCTGGATACCGCCGGTCAGCTCAAGGACATCACTGGGCGACTGGGTATACCGTTCATCTATAAATCTTCCTTTGACAAAGCCAACCGCTCTTCGCATCAAAGCCATCGCGGTCCTGGCTTGGAAGAAGGCTTGAAAATCCTGGACCAGGTTAAAAGTCAGATCGGCGTGCCGGTGCTGACCGATGTGCATGAATACACCCCACTGGCTGAGGTGGCGGCGGTCGCCGATGTGCTGCAAACCCCGGCCTTCCTGTGCCGACAGACCGATTTCATCCAAAACGTCGCCCGCCAAGGTAAACCGGTCAATATCAAGAAAGGCCAGTTTCTGTCCCCCTGGGAAATGCGCAATGTCGTGGCCAAGGCGCGAATGGCCGGCAATGATCATTTGTTGGTTTGCGAACGAGGGGCGTCCTTTGGTTACAATAATCTGGTGTCCGACATGCGCAGCCTGATGGTGATGCGAACCACTGGCTGTCCAGTGGTGTTCGACGCTACTCATTCGGTGCAACTGCCCGGTGGTCAGGGCCATGCTTCCGGTGGCCAGCGTGAGTTTGTGCCGGTGCTGGCGCGAGCAGCGGTGGCGGCGGGCATTGCTGGCTTGTTCATGGAGACCCACCCTGATCCAGACCATGCCCTGAGCGATGGCCCCAACGCCTGGCCGCTGGATCAGATAGAACTGCTGTTAACGACGCTTCAGGCGCTGGACACATTGGTTAAACAACACGGTTTCCTGGAAACCGGACTAAAATAACTGCTTTATCCCCCAAGAGCGTATACCCAGAGGAGTTGTAAGAATGTCGAAAATCAAAGAAATTCGTGGCCGCGAAATCATGGACTCGCGTGGCAACCCGACCGTCAGTGTTGACGTTATCCTAGAATCCGGCGCCAAGGGCACGGCCGGGGTCCCATCCGGCGCGTCCACTGGCAGCCGCGAGGCGTTGGAACTGCGCGACGGCGATAAAAGCCGCTACCTGGGCAAAGGCGTCCTCAAGGCCGTCGCCAACGTCAATGGCGAACTGCGCAGCGCCCTGCTCGGTATGGAAGCGGTCGGCAACCAAGCCGCCATCGATCAGCGGATGATTGATCTGGACGGCACCCCCACCAAGAGCCGTTTGGGCGCTAACGCTCTGTTGGGCGTGTCGATGGCCACTGCGCACGCCGCCGCCATCGAGAAGGGCGTACCCCTGTATAAATACCTCAATCCCACTGGCCCGTATCATCTGCCCGTGCCGATGATGAACATCCTCAATGGCGGTGCTCACGCGGACAACAGCGTCGATATGCAGGAATTCATGATCATGCCCGTCGGCGCACCCAGCTTCCGCGAAGCGCTGCGCTGGGGTGCTGAAGTGTTCCATGCGCTGAAAGCGGTGTTAAAGAAGCAGGGCATGAATACGGCAGTCGGCGACGAGGGTGGTTTCGCCCCGAATTTGCCGTCTAACGAAGCCGCGCTGGAAGTGGTGATGGAAGCCATTCGCAATGCTGGCTATACCCCGGGCAAGGATTTGTACATCGCTCTGGACTGCGCCGCATCCGAGTTCTACAAGGACGGCAAGTATGTTCTGGAAGCGGAAGGCAAATCTTTTACCTCCAACGAGTTCTCCGACAAACTGGCCGATTGGGTCAACCGCTATCCCATCGTGTCCATCGAAGATGGTCTGAATGAGAGCGACTGGGCAGGCTGGGCCTATTTGACCCAAGTGTTGGGCAAGAAGGTGCAGTTGGTCGGCGATGACCTGTTCGTGACCAACACCTCGATTCTCAAGCGCGGTATTGATGAAGGTATCGCCAATTCGATCCTGATCAAGGTCAACCAGATCGGCACCCTGACCGAAACTCTGGCGGCGATTCAGATGGCCGCTGACGCCGGCTACACCTCGATTTCCTCACATCGCTCTGGTGAGACTGAGGACACTACCATTGCCGACCTGGCCGTGGCGACCGCCGCCAGCCAGATTAAGACCGGCTCGCTCAGTCGCTCTGATCGTATCGCCAAGTACAACCGGTTGCTGGTTATTGAGGAAGAATTAGGTTCCGCTGCTGTCTATCCGGGCAAAGCGGCGTTCAAGGTATTCCGCGACTGAACGAGGCCGCCTTTACCGCGATTCGCGCCCGATTTGTCCGGGAGCGAATCGCTGGTTCGCCTACCACCGCGCCTTCCCGTCCCGCTGCGCCTGCCGCAGACGAGGTAATGGGAAAGCACCGGTTGCCTTTGTCTTCGTCCGCCGCTGCGTTGGGTTTGAAATTGCAGATGCTGATTGCGGCGTTGATTGCCGTATTGGTGGCTCTACACTATTTGCTATGGCTTGCTGAGGATGGGGTGCGGCAAACTTACGCCCTGCGCATCGCCATTCAGGCGCAGACCGAAGAAAACGTGGTGTTGAACGAACGGAATCGCGCTTTGGAAGCGGATGTCCTCGATCTAAAAAACGGGCTGATGGCCATAGAAGAGCGGGCGCGCTCCGAAATGGGCATGATTCGTCCTGATGAAACCTTCTATCGGATTCTTGATCAACCCCTGCCAAAACCTGCCAAGGTTGTTCCTGTCAAGCCTGGCGCACCCGCCCGCAAGCCGCCTACACTGGGTAATCCGCCAGTAGCGACCGCCAGGCCATCGACGCCGCCAGTCTCTTCTCCGCCGCGCATCGGCAACCCGTCGACGAATCCGACACCGCCTCGTTGATTTGAAAAAACCGCTATGTCCACGATCCGTTATTGGGCAGTCGTCCCTGCGGCCGGCGCTGGCCGGCGAATGAACGCAACGATTCCCAAACAATATCTGACCTTGGCCGGTCAACCGGTTATCGCCCACACTCTGGACATTTTGTTGCGCCATCCCCGCTTGGCCGGGATGGTCATCGCCATCGGCGCTGAAGATGAGTGGTGGCCGAATATCGCTGCCGAGCGGTTGGCTGAAAAGCCTTTATGGGTCGTTACGGGCGGGGTTGAACGCGGCCATTCCGTTCTGAATGGCCTGGATGCCTTGTGGGAATGGGCGCATCCCGATGACTGGGTGTTGGTTCACGACGCGGCCCGGCCCTGTCTGCGCAGCGATGATCTGGAGCGGCTACTGACGGAGCTGGCGGATGATCCGGTGGGAGGATTGTTGGCCATCCCGGTGCGCGACACGCTAAAGCAAGCCGACAAGACCGGGCGGATCGCGGCAACCGTGGATCGCTCACGACTTTGGCACGCCTTGACCCCGCAAATGTTCCGGTTGGGAATGTTACGGGAGGCCTTGCGGGATGCGCTAGCGCGTAGCTTAACGGTCACCGATGAAGCGGCGGCGATGGAAGCGGCGGGTTTCGCCCCCCGATTGATCGAAGGGCGGGCGGATAATCTAAAAATCACCCGACCGGAAGACCTGATGTTGGCGGAATTTTATCTCACTCATTGAAGGAACACGAACATGCGCGTCGGCCATGGTTTCGACGTTCACGCTTTCGGCCCCGGTGAATGTATTACGCTGGGCGGTGTACATATTCCACATACGCAGGGCTTGATCGCACATTCCGATGGGGATGTGCTGCTACACGCCTTGTGCGATGCGTTGCTGGGCGCGGCGGGGTTAGGCGATATCGGCCAACACTTTCCCGACTCCAGCGCCGAATTCAGGAATATCGACAGCCGTATCCTGCTACGGCGGGTTACTCTGCTCTTGCAGGAGCAGCCATTGACCGTCGGCAATGTAGACGCCACGATCATCGCCCAAACCCCACGCATGGCGCCGTATATCGCCGCCATGCGCGAATACATCGCCGCTGACCTGAATATTTCTTTGGATCAAGTGAATATCAAGGCGACCACGACCGAGCGGCTCGGCTATATCGGGCGCGGTGAAGGCATTGCCGTTCATGCAGTGGCGCTACTGATTTGAAAACTGGGGCGCTGTGTTTGGCACATTTCCCCAGAAAAAAATGGCTCAATATGGATTTCAGTCAGTTCGGTTTATTATTCAACCAGCAAGGTGAGCAGGGGGCTGAGCAGGCTTTTCTCCCGGCGGCGGACTGACGCACAAACTGAAAGAAGCCCAAATACAACGGCTGTTTCTTCTGCGAGACGCCACGATGGGGCTGCAACCAGGAACGGAGCAGCGACCAGCAGCCTTCCTGCGTGTTCACATGAATCTCATGGAAACCATCGCCGTCTTCATCACGCACGCATTCGCCCCGACGATGACAGTCTGAATGATGATCAAATCCCCAACTCTTCAACGGGTGATAGGTGGCGTACTCATCGGTATGGACCCGCGTTCCGGGCGCAATGAAGGTTTGGATGAGGGGGCGAATCGTGGTCTGCTGGACATTTTCGACCCTCCCGGTCACGACGGCGTCGCTGCGCTGGATCGTGCCGAAAATCGGCGGCTTTTCCGTCGTCAGGGTCTCCGGGGATCGTCGCCGGGAGTTGCGTCTTCAGCAACTACTTGGGAAGTTACATCATTTCTTGAATTCAGAGGATATTCAAGTTTAGAATATCCCAAATATCGAAATAAAAATTTTTATTTCTGCACACATAATCCTATATATTACATAGTAGTATGGGATACTGAAACTTACTGGTTTGAAGGTAAGACGCATGTTTAATCTCCGCGAACGAGGCTCCGATGTCACCACCGAAATTCTTGCTGGAGCCACCACTTTCCTAACCAGCGCCTATATTCTGCTTATCAATCCCAAAATGCTGGCGGACGCAGGTATGCCCGCCGGCGATGTCGCCACCATGATCGCCCTATGTGGAGCCATTTGCGCTATCGTGATGGGTTTTGTCGTCAATCGACCTTTCATGCTTGCTCCAGGCATTGGAATGAGTTCATTTTTTGCCTACGGCGCCGTGCTGAGTTATGGAGTTAGCTGGCATGTGGCGCTGGCGGCGGCGTTTGTTGCCGGGTTGGTTTTCTTCGCATTGGTTTTGGCAGGTTTTCGCAATTTTCTTTATCTGGCTATTCCTCCCGTGATACGAACGGCGACCATGGTAGGGATAGGTTTGTTTCTGGCTATTATCGGTTTTCAAAACGCGGGCTTGACGGTAGATCATCCGGCTACTCTGATCACGTTAGGAAAAATATCGAGTCCCACCGTATTGCTTGCCCTGCTTGGCCTATTGCTGACGGGCGCCCTCATGGCTTGGGATATCAAGGGTGCCATTCTCATCGGGATTATTACCGTTACAGCAATTGCCTGGTTAACAGGATTATCGCCAGCGCCACAAATATGGTTTGCATGGCCCGCTTTAACGGGGCAAACCGTTTTCGCAATGGATTTCAGCCAAGTTACGAGTCTCTTGTTTCTTAAGGTGGTTGTCGCTTTTTTCTTCTTGGCGGCGCTGGATGTAACGGGCACTTTAAGCGGCATCAATCGCTTGGCAGGCTTGATGGACCCGGATGGCAGGATTTTTGGTTCCCACGCAGCCTATGGAACTGATGCCGCCAGCATTATGTTAAGTAGCGCGATGGGAATTAGCCCCAATACGATTTTTATCGAGTCGGCTACCGGGATGCAGGCAGGAGGACGTACCGGCTTGACTGCTCTTGCGATTGGGTTTTTGTTTATAGTATCCCTGTTTTTCATACCGGTATTCATCGCCATCCCAGCTATCGCTACAGCGCCCGCTCTCATTGTTGTCGGCGCCATGATGATGCGTGGCGCGAGCGATTTAAACTGGGTTCACCCCCAAGACATCATTCCGGCTTTCTTGACGATTGCCAGCATGGCATTCACTTTCAATGTTGCTCACGGCGTGGCTTTAGGTATTATCAGTTACGTGATTTTATACACGTTGAGTGGACGACTTGATGAATTGAACTGGGCCATGCTTTTATTAAGTGGAATCTTAATGTGTTATCTGGGCCTTTATCTGTGAGGATTTTTAGCTACCTCTGCGTTTTAACGAAGCGGCTTTGCCCATGAATCCTAATGCCTGCTTCATTAAAACGCCAAAAGGAGTTCAGGAGATCAAAAGCCGTGAATTTGGTCTATCGGTGGAATTACGTTCCATCCTGATCGTCATCGACGGCAGGCGGACGGCCCAACAAATAGAAAAGCAATTTAGTAAAATCGGCAATATCCGGTTGCTATTCGAGACGCTACAAACCGAGGGTTTTATCGAGCTACAAACGATTAGCGGCGATGCGCCACCCAAAGTCATGTTGATGGCGGCAGTGTCCGAAACGACCACGGACGATAATCTGGAAAAAATTAAGGCTGGGATGGGAGTGCAAATCAAACAGCACTTTGGCCTTATGGCCGGGCCGTTGTTAAATCAACTGGAAAAATGTGCCACGCTGGAAGCCATTTCCTTACACGTCACCCATTGCCGCGCCTTGATTCAGGAATCATTCAGCGGCAAAAAAGCAGATGCTTTTTGGGATAGCGTGAACCCCTTGTTACCTAAATAACGTCGGTCTGGCTTACTCAAGTCCGCTCCGGTTTCTGCTACCCAATAACCAAGTGAATCTGGGGATCAATGCTCGGTGTTGCTAACGGGTCAATTCTTGATGTCGCTTGACAACGCGGTTCCAGCGAGCGGAAGTCATGACACTGCGGCCGCTCAACGGACGGCCACCAGTTCCACTGGACCCGGGAACTCACGCGCTGCGTCCATACCGACGGCTGTGTGGACGCCAACCACTATAGTGTCCCTTGGCGGCTGATTGGGGAAACGGTCACCGTCCAGGTGCGAGATGATCAGCTCCGCCTTCGGCATGCGGGCATGGAGATCGCCCAGCAGCGCCGCCGCCGAACAAGTCTCGGGCTACTACTACTTGGCCATCGAACTGGACAATGTCGCCGAGAGCCTGGGCGCGGCACTCAATGCCCAGGACTGGGCGGTGTTTCAAACCGTCCCGCTCGCGACCTTTGCTATTTGGCTCCAGCAACAGGCTGCACGGGTCGACCTGCGCCGCTATCGCAAGAGCCAACGATGTCCCAAAAAGACCGCGCCGAAACGAGTCCATGGCCCCAAGCGACCGCATGTCTCGGTTGCCCGGTTGCCGGCCCAGCGAGGCCAAGTGGCCTCACTTTGAAAGCCCTACCCACCTTGTGCTCACGCTGCTGGATATCGGTCGTTTATCCCCACTCTTTTTCTCCAGCCGCGAGAATCCCTCGGAGCGGCGCCGCCACTCCCTTGGGAAGGTTGTCTCGTTGACCCCAGTTGTGGTCGAACTGCCCGTCGTTGTGGGTATATGGCAGGACTCGGCTCGCGGCCTTCTTCGAGTTTTCGAGTTCGTTGTGGTCAAATACGGCTCCGTACATGTCCTCGACCGGCGCATGAACGATGAGTCTGGTGTAATTTTCCGTACCTTTCCTTTCGAAGTAGTTATCTGCCCAGGGTTGAACATAAGCGTTGTGCGGCCAAGGGTCGGCGACATACCGCTGTGAGGTTCCGTGCCGGACGACGACGTAGTGATGGTCTCCGCTCCAGGCCACCTTGAGGGCCTCCGTCCCCAGCGGGGCTGTCTTGGACAGGATGCCCAGGACTACCGAGGAGAATTTCTCGTAAACCCCACCTTCCATTGCGATAGTGCTGGCCGCCATCAGCGACAGCGCCCGGACTAACCCGTCGGGTAGCTTTGCCATACGGGTCTGGTCAAACAGCCGATTCGGATCGCCTGGTTTCTCTTCGAGCAGGTCCATGCCGTCTTGCCAGATGAAGTCCCCCCGCCCATCCTCGGTCAGAGGGTGTTCGGCGTGATTACGGATACTCTCTGGAAGGCCATTGCGATGGTTGTAGGAGCCGTTCGGTAACAGACTCTGGGCCTGCCGAACGGCCGCCAATGCGAGGTTTCGGGCGATGGCTTCGTCATTAGGATCGCCCGGCCCTCGGTCTTCCGGGACCCCCTGTGAAAACTGAAATTCTAAATACAGGTTATTCGCTGGCCCCAGACTGCGGCATGATTGCCTTGCTCACTCACGTAGTGGGTGTAGGGACCGGGCTTGGCAACTGGTGCGGGTGGCGGTGCGATTGGCAAGAATTGCCCTACTGTAAATTTTCCTGTGATGGCGAGGGGTAGCAGCGTGGAGCTAGGGCATCGACTCCATCCAAGCCATTGATCTTGTTAAGTGATGCTGGTTTAGCCTGCCCGCGCCGCCGTTCCGCACAGGAAAATTTACAGGAGGAAATTTACAGGAGGGGTATTTGTGAGCTGGGAATTCCTCCTCTTGACCACCATAGGGTACCCGGAAAAACCTATCAAAATCAGTGCGTCAGCCCACTAGTTGAAGCGCTTGGTAAGCTTGGGGTAGAGGCGGTCGAGATCCTCTTCAGACCACTCGTCGCCTACCGGCCCATCCGATTGAACCCCGGATGGGCTAGAGGGGAACGCGGAGTACTCAAGTCCGGTCTTCTTACACCAAGCGTCAATGCCAACGGATTGCCAACCTTCGACTTGGCAGTCGACATCTTCGTCGCTCTCTCTGATGAGAGACGCGAGTTTGTCGGGCTCCGCGAGCGCCGTATTGAAGACCTCCTCTCCGCGCGAGATGAGCCAGCCCCTGAAGTAGTCGAATCCATCGTCGGAGCAGCCACCTCCGATCACGTAGGCCGCACCCCACAAGGGCCATGTGTACGAAGAGTGAAAGTGAGAGTCGAAGATGTTCTGGAATTCGACTATGTCTTCTGCGGGCAACTTGTCTAACAGGACCCCGAGTTCCTCAAGCTGTTGCTCAGGGTCTCCTTCAGATACTCGGCGGGATATGTCGATGAGCTTCCAAAACGAAATCGTGTCCATGGCATTTCTCTTGAGATGAATGAGCTATGCGCCGTGCGGCCTAACGGGGCGGCGGATGCCATCGGCCGTCGCGGGCGCGAAGCGTCCACGACTCGGTGGAATGATGGGTTGGGCAGAACTACCGTTGAGCATTTTCTGACTCCCAGGCCTTACGAGCTTTACGCTCCTGATGAAGCTCATTTGCGCTAACCAGCGCATAGATGATGAGAATGACCGGAGTTGCCCATGGCGATAGGAAATGCGCTATAGACGCTCAGGCTATTCTTACAAAGATTGCACCAAACGGTGCTGAAAAACCAGCGACGCCTTATAGGCGGGTAAAGCACAAAAAAACAGCAATTCCCGGCTTCTTTAAAAGTCATTATTAATCAATATTATACAGAAGGTGCTTTTTAGTGTAGAATTTTGGTTTTCTAGGGTGCCCTGATTTTAATTTTGCTGATTAGCTCTACTTTGTCAGAACACCTGTCACTATTCGTTAAATTGCTGTTTGCGGTAAGCGGAATCGATAGCGGCCTGACGTTTGCGGTGGCGGACTTCCATCTGGCGGAGCACCTCCTCCAGGGTCATATCCCGCCGGGGTAAGAAATGGTTCAACAACGCGCGGATATCGGTGCCGCGAACCATCGTGGGCGCCATTGCCAATGAAGTCGGCATTGATAGTCGCTACATCGGCCATATCGAAATTCATGAGGATTACAGCACTGTGGATTTTCCGGATAGCATCTGAAATTTTCGAGCATCTCAAGCAAGTGCGGATGCGGCAGCATCCGCTGAATATCAGTCGTCTCGGCCCCTCTAAACCGGAGAGCGCCAGGAGACGCCTGACCGGCGCCGGGGAAAGAGCGGCGAGAAGTCTCAGAGCCGGCTCGTCCGAGCGGGAACCCTGACCAGCCAGTCAGCGCAAACGGGAAATGAATTCCTGACCGTCAAGGCGCCCACCTCATCAGCCAATGGAGAACCCCGAATCATGCTGACAATTTATGGTTGTTCAAACACCCGATCCAGCCGGGTCTTATGGGCGCTGGAGGAAGTCGGCGCCGAGTATGAATACATTGAGGTTGATCTACGGACCGGCGCGGGCCGGCAACCAGAGTATCTGGCGCTGAACGCCGGCGGCAAGGTGCCCACGCTGGTGGATGGCGAATTCATCCTGACCGAATCCGCCGCGATCTGTAGCTATATCGGCGACCGGTTTCCCTCCGCCCGATTGACGCCGCCGGTCGGTTCCCAGGAACGCGGTCACTATGACCAATGGTGCTATTTCGCCCTGAGCGAACTGGAACAACCGTTGTGGACCCTCGCCAAGCACACCTTCGCATTGCCCGAACGGCTGCGGGTTCCGGCGGTGCTTGATACGGCGCGCTGGGAATTTGGGATAGCGGCTAAAGTGCTGGCGGCGGGTCTCGGCCAGCGGAAGTTTATCGTCGGCGACGGCTTTACCGCCGCTGATATTCTGATTGCGCATACCCTAGGCTGGGCGCAAGCTTTCAAACTGCCGCTGGAGCATGAAAATCTGACGGCCTACGCCGCACGGTTGTTGGCCCGTCCTGCCCAAGCCAGAGCAAAAGCGCGTGAGCAAGCCGGGAGCGGCGCAAAATCCTGATCAGGATTTTGACTTCCCGTCATTCCAGCGGACGCTGAACTTGAGTAAGACCATTGCTTACAAGTTAAGGGTTTTGAGAAACTGTCAAGCCCCTTATTTAGCTCAGGAGCTGATGGATGGATACCCTCGACGATGGTCCCCATCGCAGCGCCGGTGCAGCCGATAGAACCCCCATCGACGGCCCCGAAGTCGGATGAGGCGAAACCCCAGAAACGGAGTCCGGTCCGTCATACCCGCGCCATCCAACGCTCGCTTGGGGCGCCGCCGGCCGAAGCGGTAGTCGCACGCCTGACCGAGCTCGTCCATCCGGCGACCTTGGCCCAAGTGAGTTATTTTCACGGCTTGGGGTGGCGCACCCGGTTATTGACCTTGCCGGTGATGGTGGCCTTGGTCCTGAGTTGGTTGTGGTGGCAGATCGGCAGTATCAACGAGTGGGTGCGGGTCTTAACCTGTGACCAACGGCCTTAGGTGCACCCTCACCCCTCCCGAAGCCTTCGCCCGGTGTCAGAAAATCGCAATGTCTATCTATAGGGGAGCATTCTCAGAAATTCTTCCGTAGATCCATCCCGGCATACAGTCCAGCAACCTGCTCGGCGTAACCATTAAAAGGCAAAGTGTCGCGGCGGAAGAGTTCACCGATGCGCCGTTCCTTTTTCTGGCTCCAGCGCGGATGATCCACATCGGGATTGACGTTGGCGTAGAACCCATATTCACCGGGCGCTTCGCGGTTCCAGGTCGTAACCGGCGGTTGTTCGGTAAAGCGGATTTTCACGATGGACTTGATACTCTTGAAACCGTACTTCCACGGCGCGACCAGCCGCAACGGCGCGCCATTCTGATTGGGCAATTCCTTGCCATACAGCCCAGTCGCCAACAATGTCAATGAATGCATCGCTTCATCCATCCGCAACCCTTCGACGTAAGGCCAGGGTAACAGGCGGGTTTTCTGACCGGGCATTTGCTCAGGATCAAACAGGGTGGTGAATTCAACGTACCGAGCGCTGGCGGTCGGCTGGAAGCGCGGCAGGACATGGGCGAGCGGAATGCCCAGCCACGGAATAACCATCGACCAAGCCTCGACGCAGCGCAGACGGTAGATACGTTCTTCCGCAACGTGTGGAGCGAGAAAGTCCTCCAGCACATACTGGCCGGGCTTTTCACAATGCCCCTCCACTGTCACGGTCCAGGGTTTGGTTTTCAGGCGACCCGCATTTTCCGCCGGGTCGGTTTTGCCCGAGCCGAACTCGTAAAAGTTATTGTAGGTTGTCACATCCTTATAGGGCGTCGGTTTGAGATCGTCGCCAGTGGCAGTCTGGGTCAGGCTGGGCAGCACCAAGGCGGCAGCGCCCAGTACGGCGGCGGTTTTCAGAAATTCACGGCGGCGAGCGTAGAGTTCCGGCGGAGTAATTTCCGAAGGGCGAATATCAGCAGGTTTCTGGATCAGCATGGCGAAGCTCTCGGTGGTAGACTCCCGTGTGACCTGCTCCCAATTCGCAAGTTGCGTTTCCCTATCCAACCGTCGCCCGGCTACTGTCTCCTGCCATGACTCTGCAACAAACCCGCTGGATGCAGCAATGGATTAGCAAACCCCTGGTATTCAGCGCCAGCCTGCTGCCGTTGATTTGGCTATTCTGGCTGGCGTGGAGCGATCAGTTGGGGGTCAATCCGGTCGAGACGCTCAGTCATCGCACCGGCGACTGGAGTTTACGTTTTCTGCTGCTGACCCTGGCGGTGACCCCATTGCGGCGACTGACCGGCTGGAATGGGTTGCAACGCTTTCGGCGAATGCTGGGATTGTTCGCTTTTTTTTACGTTAGCCTGCACTTCGGCGTCTATCTGATTTTCGACCATTTTTTTGATTGGTCCGCAATCATCGCCGATGTCATCAAACGGCCTTACATCACGGTCGGCTTCGCCGCCTTCGTGTTGTTGATACCACTGGCGGTGACTTCGACAAACCGGATGATCAAACGGTTGGGCCGGAACTGGCAACGCCTGCATCGGCTGATTTATCTGATTGCCATACTCGGCGTACTGCACTATCTGTGGCTGGTCAAAGCGGATCTTAGCGAACCGTTGATGTACGCCGGGATACTTGTCGTGTTGTTGGGTTATCGGCTATGGTGGATTCGTGTGAAATCATCTGGTTAGGGGAACCAGAATAAACCGCTGGTTTGAACAATCTACCCGGTTCATCTGCTGCCTCCCACTTGCGGACAATCTATTAACCCACTGAATGCTAAACCTTAACCCATGACCCGAGCAAGCCTTAGCGGAATCACTCATAATTTCCTATGATCACTTTCCTTGACGAAATGAACCGGCGACGCACCTTCGCGATCATCTCCCACCCTGACGCCGGCAAAACCACCCTGACTGAAAAGCTGCTGTTGTTCGGCGGCGCAATCCAGTTGGCCGGCGCAGTCAAGGGTCGCAAAGCCGCCCGCCACGCCACCAGCGACTGGATGGCGCTGGAACAGCAACGCGGTATCTCCGTCACCTCCTCGGTGATGCAGTTCCCCTACCGCGACTATCTCATCAACCTACTGGACACCCCCGGTCATGAAGATTTCTCCGAGGACACCTACCGCACGCTGACTGCGGTGGACTCGGCGCTGATGGTGATTGACTGCGCTCGGGGTGTCGAAGAGCGCACGATCAAACTGATGGAGGTTTGCCGACTGCGCGACACGCCGATTTTCACCTTCATCAACAAACTGGACCGGGATGGCCGGGAACCGATTGAATTGCTCGACGAAGTCGAGGGGATTCTGAAAATTCGCTGCGCCCCGATCACCTGGCCGATTGGCATGGGGCGGGAACTCAAGGGCGTCTACCACCTCGGTCAGGATTTTATTCATCTCTACGATCCCTCCCGCGATGGACGCATCAATACCGGACGCATCCTGCAAGGTCTGGACAACCCGGCGGTCGATCAGGCGCTCGGCTCCGACCGAGCGCAAGCGCTGCGCGAGGAAATTGACTTGGTGCGCGGCGCCAGTCACGCCTTTGATTTCGCTGACTACCGGGCTGGGCGGTTGACCCCGGTGTTCTTCGGCTCGGCACTGAGCAATTTTGGGGTGCAGGAAATGTTGGACGGTTTCATCGAACACGCCCCACCGCCGCGCCCGTGCGCCGCCGCCAGCCGTGAGGTCGAACCTGGGGAAGAGGCGTTCACCGGCTTCGTCTTCAAGATTCAGGCGAACATGGACCCCCAACACCGCGACCGCATCGCTTTTCTGCGCATCTGTTCCGGCAGCTATCAACCCGGCATCAAAGTCCGCCATGTCCGCCTGGGCCGTGAGGTCAAAATCGCCGACGCACTCACTTTCATGGCCGCCGAGCGTGAGCATGTCGCAGCGGGTTACCCTGGCGACATCATCGGCCTGCATAATCATGGCACGATCCGCATCGGCGACACCTTCACTCAGGGCGAGGAATTGCAATTCACCGGCATCCCCGACTTCGCCCCGGAACTGTTCCGCCGCGCCCGATTGCGTGATCCGCTGAAGATGAAAGCTCTGCAAAAAGGTTTGGAGCAGCTGTGTGAAGAAGGGGCAACGCAGCTTTTTCGTCCACTCAACAGCAATGATCTGATCCTGGGCGCGGTCGGGATTCTGCAATTCGACGTCGCAGCTTTCCGGTTGCGCAGCGAATACGGGGTCGAGTGCGGTTTTGAGAACGTCAACGTCACCACGGCGCGCTGGGTCCATTGTCTTGATGCCAAGCGTTTCGAGGAGTTTAAAGCCAAGCTGCGCGACGCTCTGGCGTTGGACCATCACGGCGAACTGGTCTACATCGCGCCGACCCGAGTCAATCTGCAATTGACGCAGGAACGCTGGCCGGAAGTGCGCTTCGCCGCGACCCGCGAGCACGGGGCGCGGTGAAGTCACAGGCGCTTACAGCAGCTTTTCAATCGCTTCGATGAGTTGCGGGGTAGTGCTTCAGATCTGGATATCTAGCCGGTTTAAGTCAAAAAATCAATATCTTATGATAATTCATATCCACGCCAATAACACTACCTGCCGCAGCACCCGCTCGTCACCCGACCAGCCCTCATGCACCCTTAACCCAGGTTTCCAGATACCCGCGCGGTCGTCCTCGAAAAATTCGAAGTCATGGAAAACCGGACGCGGAGGATTTCCACCCGTTCGCGATTGACGCCGAAATCGGAATACCCGGTTCGTGAGGCCGAACGCACTTGGAGGGTCCCGGGTGGGCTGAAATAAAATTCCACGTCGTCCACGAAGCCGAAGACCGCCGACCGGAATTCGGCGTACAGGTAGTCGTCGGTGGACTGGACGATGCGCACCCGTTCCATGCCGTTTAGCACGTCCAGCAACCGCGCGCGCGCCGGGGCGGCGTCACCATCGTAACGTAGCGGCTCCACCCGCTGCTCGGCCACCGTCGCCTCGGACGAGACACAATTCGGCGAACTGGGACATGAGGCCAGCCGACCTTCGGTTACACCCAGGTTTGAAGGCAACCGCCCACTCGAACAGCCCGTTAGCCATGCCAACACGGCAACCTCAGCGAGTCCGCCCAACCATTGCCTTCGCCACATTTTTTGTTCCTCCTGGTTTTTTGGGCATTCTGGACACGAGAGAATTGCTCACGGTGCAGACGACCCGCGAAAAAGCCATGCCGTCTCAGGAACTGCAAAACCTGAATGGAGTGCTGATTGAGGGTTTGTATATCATTTGTATAATATATAAAAGTTATTTTGTCTATTTAATGTATAATAAATCAATGCGTCCTGACCGCACTACAGACTTTTGGAGACTGCTCATTCCATGAAGGCCCATTCCCCTCAACGCCTGCCTGATCAAGGCCTGGTCCCCATCCGCACAGTTTCCAGCCTGACCGGCGTCAATTCAGTGACCCTGCGCGCCTGGGAGCGCCGCTACGACCTGATCAAACCAGTGCGCACTCCCAAGGGTCACCGTCTCTACACTATGGCCGACGTCGCATTGATTCAGCAGGTGCTAGCGCTCCTCGCCAACGGCATGTCCATCGGTCAGGTCCGGTATGTGTTGAACACCGACGCGCTCGGTCCCGGTCCCGGCCCTACTGCCAGTCATGAACCCGGCACTGATCTATGGGGACACCACCAGCGCCGGTTGTTGCAAGCCATCGCTGTTTTCGATGAAGGGGCTTTAAATGATCTTTACACCGAGGTACTGTCACTCTACCCGGTCGATATTGTGACCCGCCGACTGATCGTGCCGTTGCTGCAGGAGCTTGGCGAGCGTTGGATTCAGGGAAAAGGCAGCATCGCCGAGGAGCATTTCTTCAGCGTGTTTCTCCGCAACAAACTGGGCGCCCGTTTTCATCACCTCAACCGCACTCCACGCGGACCGAAGCTACTGGCGGCCTGCCTGCCGGGCGAGCAGCATGAAATTGGCTTGCTGTTGTTTGCTCTGACGGCGCTGGATCGGGATTATTCTATCGTCCTGCTGGGTTCGAACACCCCGCTAACCGAGCTGCCTTTCGTTGTCGGGCAAGCGGCTATCCAGGCCATTGTCTTGGCCGGGTCAGCAGACATCAAGCCCACTCTCATCACTGAAGCACTTGCGCAGTTGTGTCAGGTGATCGCGATTCCGGTCTTCATCGGCGGGCGAATTGCCGACCACTACGCCGACGCCATCAGCGCGGCGGGGGCAATTCCGCTGGGGGAAGATCTGAACCTGGCCCTGCGCCGGATTGACGCGACACTGGCCCGCCACTGACACTGGCTCGCCATTGCTCGTCAATGGCTGGGATATCCTCCTCTTCTTCACCCCCCTGAAAGACGTCATTCCAGGCCACATACAGGAGGATGCCCAGATAGACCGGCAACGGCAACGCCAGCACCTGGGACAGGACAGAAAAAAAATCAAGGAACGGTAGCATCAACAACGCCAGGCCGCTCAAGCCCATCATCAGAAACAGCCAGGGATTGAGTTGCATTGCCAGCACACTACGCCGCCAGCAAGTCGCTAGCGGCCACTCGCGGAACAGTTGCAGGGGAATAATAAAAACCGCCAGTAGCGCCTGCAAAACCAGAAGTACGCTGCCCAGTACGCTCAGTTGCGTCCCCAGCAAGGTATCCGCAACGCCAAAGGTTGTCATCGGCAAGGGGGGCGCGTTGTCACCTATCGCGGTCAGATCGACCGGCATTAATTGATCCTGCACCCAGTAAATCAACAGATAGCCCTGCAGCAGCAAACCGAACAGAAACAGGCTGGTCCGGGCCAGCGCCCTGAGAGCGGTTCGGTTGAACAATTGCTTGAACGCTGAAGTTCGCGGACGGTTGGCGGCGCGGGCAACGCCGCACGCCAGCGCGACCGTCAGACTGAGCGGCAGACCATAGCAGAAGACGGTGGCGATCAACGTGACCCAGCCGCCTACGAGCGGCAACCACCACTCCCAGACCGGCAAAACCAGCAACAACGCACTGCCCGATGGGGCGAACAGCGCTATCGCGATGAACAGGCCCGGTCGCCGCCACATCAACTGCCAAGCCTGCATTAGCCAATCCCGGCCATCGCGTGGAGTGAGCGCCCTCGGCCCGAAACCCTGCATAGTTTCCTCGTCCAGTCGGAAAGTCAGCCGCTAGTTTAACGTGGGTAGGCGCCAGGCACAGCATAAAGATTCACCACTGCCGCCAGACTGCTTACGGCTCAGAACAACTCGACATCGCCCTCATCCATGGTCTGTTGTAACACCGACTGATTCTTCTGGAAAACGGCGGATTGTCGAACGCCTTGCAGATGATCATTGAGCTTGAGTAGCGCTGCCCGGCCATTCCCTCCTTTTTGCACCGTTTCAGTAAAAGCGCGCAAGCGATCACGCAAATCCGCCAACGCTCTGTCCTGCTCACCCAACTCCCGTTCCGCCGCAGTCAACAACTGGCCCACGATATCTTCGAACTGTAGCGACTGCACCGCCAGCCCCACACTGCGGTCGATACCCTGGGAGATCACGGAGACCTGGCTGAGATTTTTAGAAATATGCTCATTCATCACCGCCAGCTTGGCGAACAGCACATCTGAGCTGTCCTTGGCTTCCGTCAGCGAATCCAGGTCACGCGCCGCCATCTGATGGACGACATCGCGGGCTTCATGGACAATTTTTTTGGATTTTTCGACCTGGACGCGGATCTGCTCATTCAGCTTCGCCGAGCTTTGCGACAAATTGCGCATTTCCGTCGCCACCACCTGAAATCCCCGCCCCGCCTCACCGGATCGGGCCGCTTCGATAAAGGCGTTCAGCGAGAGCAAATTGGTTTGCTTGGTGATCATTTCGACATTGCTGAGCAGCGAAAACGTCTGGTTGACTACCTCGGTCATCGCCTCCATCTTGGCGATAACGCCACTGCTTTGCGCACTGACCTGGCTGAGCATGTCAATAAAACTTTCCAGGATAGTCGACATGCCATCGGCGATTTCCCGGACGCTGGCCCGGTTGGCGTGCGTCGCGGCATGGCCGTCGGAAACCTCTTCGATCAGCGCGGCCACCACCTGTTGTTGGGCGCGGGTTTGCGTATTCAGGCTATTGAAGCTTTCACCCAACTTGACCACGGCGTCGCTGATCAGCGTCTTACCTCGATGGATGTCGTGATGCACCTTGCCATCCTTCAGGGTCAATACCTCCTGCAGAGCCAGCAAAACTTCGGTGACGGTCTGCAGCAGTTCCTCATCGGCAACGATTGGCGCTCCACTCACTGGGCGTGTTCCTCCACATAGCGCATGATCTGGGCGGGGATGGCCTCCAGCGGCATGATTTTATCCACTCCGCCCAATTTCACCGCCTGACCGGGCATCCCCCAGACCACACTGGTTTGCTCATCCTGGGCGATGGTGGGAGCTCCCGCTTCATGGATTTCCTTCAGGCCCTGCGCGCCATCATCACCCATACCCGTCAAAATGACTCCCACTGCATTCAAACCCGCATTAGCGGCGACGGAGCGAAACAGCACATCAACGCTGGGCCGATGGCGGTTGACCGGCGGGCCGTCGTTGAGGCGACAGACATAACGTGCGCCATCACGCACCAGCATCAAATGCTGGTCGCCGGGCGCAATGTAAGCGTGGCCCGGCATGACTTGCTGACCATCCCGCGCCTCGCACACCGACAGCGCCGAGACCGAATCCATCCGCCGGGCGAACGGGCCGCTGAAGGCTTCCGGGATGTGTTGGGTGATGACCACGCCCGGACAGTACTGGGGCAGGCGGATCAGCACTTCCTTGATCGCCTCGGTGCCGCCAGTAGAGGCGCCGATAGCGATAATGCTTTCAGTGGTTTTAAACGGCCGCCGCTGCCCGTCACGCTGCAGGATCACGTCCGCTGAATATTTTTCGGAATTCGTCAATGGCTTGGCCGCTGATGCCGTGGGCGCGACGGACGCGACCGGCGGTCCCCGCCGCTCCTGCACCCGGGCGCGCGCGGCAATGCGCACTTTTTCGCGAATTTCCAAGGCGTAGTCATCCAGCGTGTGCGCCAAATCCACCTTCGGCTTGGTGACAAAATCGACCGCGCCCAATTCCAGCGCCTGCAACGTGACCGATGCGCCGCTCTCTGTCAGCGACGACACCATCACCACCGGCATCGGGCGCAAGCGCATCAGATTGCTCAGGAAAGTCAGGCCGTCCATGCGCGGCATTTCCACGTCCAGCGTCAGCACATCGGGATTAAGTCGCTTGATTTTTTCACGCGCCGCATAGGGGTCCGTCGCGGACCCGACCACCTCAATCCCCGGATCCCGGTTGAGAATTTCAGTCAGAATCTGCCGCACCAGCGCAGAGTCATCGACGATCAGCACCTTGATTTTACCTTCAGGCATGAGATCAGTCTCCGAACAGTTCAACTTCGCCGATCCGGGTCGCTTCCCGACGCAGTTCAGCGAGATAGGCGCTCTCTTGCTGAACAATCGTCTCGCTGCGGATGTTGCGTAGTTTTTTGACCAGCACCTTGCCGGTCGCGGGGAAATAGGCCATGCGCCGGGGGAAGTCGCCGCCGACATCCTCAACCGCCGCGTTCAGACCATCCGTGCGCAAATAAGCGCGTACAAAATTGATATTCTGCAAGCCGACGTCCGCCATACCGCCGATGATCCGGCCACCGCCAAAAATCTTGATCTCCAGGCTTTCCCGCCGCCCGCCATATTTGAGAACGCAGTTGATCAGCCGCTCCATTGCATAGCTGCCATAAGCGGCGTCTGCGCTCAGGCCATGCCCCCGGCCATTGTCCTCGCGTCCCGCCGCCCGCTCTGCTGGCAGCATGAAATGATTCATGCCCCCAATCCCCGTCACCGGGTCGCGGATGCAGGCCGCTACGCAGGAGCCTAATACGGTCGTAATCATTTCATGACAATGAGTGACGTAGTATTCGCCGGCCAAAACCCGCACCACTTCGACATTTTGCACCGGGTCCCAGTAGCTCTTCATATGCTGGAATTCCGGCAGGCGCAGGTGCTTGATCGGGCGGGCAGGACGCAAAGCTGGAGCCATGGCGGATCTCTTCACAGACATTTTCGGTAAATGGTTTTGCCCAGAGGCGCAAAGCGTTCAGTCACCTTGAACAGTGATTCAGAATGACCGACAAACAGATGACCCTGTTCGACCAGCAAATCGGCGAAACGCTCGAACAACACTCGTTGGGTTGGTTTATCAAAATAAATCACAACATTGCGACAAAAAATCAAATCGAAGGGGCCGCGCATCGGCCAGTCCGCCATGAGATTGAGCTGCCGGAAGGTAATCAAGTCACGCAGCGCCGGCGCCGTTCGCACCCAGCCGGACTGCGCATTGCGCCCTTGTTGAAACCAGCGCCGCAACCGGGGTTCGGACAGATCCTTAACACGATTCCATTCATACACGCCTCGTTCCGCCGTCGCCAGCACATTGGAATCCAGGTCAGTCGCCAAAATTTTCACGTCCCAGCCCGTCGCCGGCAAAGTCTCCCGAATCACCATCGCGATGGAATACGGTTCCTCTCCGGTCGAACACCCCGCCGACCAGATGCGAATGCGTCGGTTGCCGAAACCACGCGCACGAACCAGCGCCGGCAACAAATCATTCGCGAGAAATTCAAAATGGTGCGCTTCGCGAAAAAATGAGGTCAGGTTCGTCGTCAGGGCATTGATAAACTCGCGCAACTCAACTTCATCATTGCCGGTTTCCAGCAGATTGCAGTAATCCTCGAACCGCTGCAAACCACACTGCCGCAACCGCCGCGCCAGCCGGCTGTACACCAGCTCGCGCTTGCTGTCCGCCAGCGAGATACCCGCTGCTTCATTGATGATCCGCCGGACCCGCTGAAAATCCTGGTCGGAAAATTCAAATTCACCGTTCGACACGACGGCCACCGGGATTTTCAGGACGCATGGGCCACCACACTGCGCGATTCAGTCCCCCGTAGATTCTCCAGCGCGAACATCTCTTCGATGCTCAACAACCGATCCACATCCAGCAGCATCACCATGCCCGAATCCATCGCCACCAGGCCGCTGATGAATTCGGTATGCACCGCAGTGCCGAAATCAGGAGCATCCTTGATCTCGGCGGCATTGTTGATATTGAGCACATCGGACACCCCATCGACCACCATGCCGATGGTGCGGTCGCCGTGCTGTTCGGAGCGGACCATGACGACGATCACCACGGTAATTTTGGTGTACTCCACCGATTCCAGCCCGAAGCGCAGCCGCAGATCGACAACCGGCACGATAGCTCCGCGCAGGTTCATGACCCCACGCACGAAAGCCGGCGCGTTCGGCACCTTGGTCACCGGCACCCAGCCACGAATTTCCTGCACCCGAAGAATGTCGATGCCATACGATTCACCCGCCAGATTGAACGTCAGATACTGCAAGTTTTCTTCTGTCACGGTCTCGCGTTTGAGATTGCGCGCTCCCACGGGAGCCAAACTGGTTGTTCTCGTTTCCATAATTCGCCTCACGACACTGCATTGTTGATCCGGACCAGGCCGGAAATGTCGAGAATCAATCCCACCCGGCCATCGCCCAGGATGGTTGCGCCGGCCACACCCGCGACGCGGCGGAAGTTCTTCTCCAGAGATTTGATAGAGACCTGTTGTTGACCTAACAAATCGTCCACGAACAGCCCAACTTGCCGGCCATCCGCTTCGACCACCACCAGCAGGCCTTTTTGCAGATCCGTGACTGCGCCTTTGGCGCCGAACAATTCGTACAGGCGCAGAATAGGCAGGTGCTGCCCACGAAACCGCAGCACTTCATTTCTGCCCGCCACCCGATTGATCATTTCCGGGCGCGCCTGCACCGACTCGATAATCGATAGCAGCGGAATGATGTAGCAATCCTGACCAATCGTAACCAGTTGACCGTCCAGAATAGCCAGTGTGAGCGGTAAACAAATCGTGATCTTGGTTCCGGCTCCCGCCTGGCTGGCGACCTGGATATTACCGCCGACATCCTGAATGTTGCGGCGCACCACATCCATGCCTACCCCACGCCCGGATACATCGCTGATCTGTTTAGCGGTGGACAGTCCCGGATAGAAGATCAAATCGTGAATCTGTTCATCGCTGTACTCTTCACCCGGCTTGAGCAGACCGCTTTCCAGCCCTTTGCGCAGCAACGCCTCGCGATTCAAGCCACGGCCATCATCGCTGACTTCGATAAAAATACTGCCGCTTTTGTGATAAGCGTTCAGCATGATGTTTCCGGTTTCCGGCTTACCCTGCCGTAACCGTTCATCGGGGGGTTCGAGGCCATGGTCGAGGCTGTTGCGAACCAGATGAACCAAAGGATCGCCAATTTTCTCGATGACCGTCTTGTCGATCTCGGTTTGCTCGCCGCTGATCGCCAATTCCACCTGCTTGCCAAGCTTTCCGCTGACATCATGCACAATGCGCGGGAAGCGGTTAAAGACCGAACTCACCGGCAACATGCGAATTCGCATCACATGCTCCTGCAAGTCGCGGGTATTGCGATCCAGTTGATCCAGCGCCTCGTGCAACTTGTCCAGCCGGCTCATTTCGAAGTCTGCGCCCAGCGCGCTCAGCATGGATTGCGTGGTGATTAACTCACCCACCAGGTTGATGACCGCATCCACTTTATCGATGCTGACCCGGATGGAGCTGTCAGCCGCCGCCAGCGGGGTTCGCCGCTCCACTTGGCGCCGCTCACCGCTATTCCGCCGTTCCAGCACCAGCTCACCCTGCTGACCTTCCTCAGCAGACGCTTTGGCCTTGGGCGCATCCGCTGGCGCAGTCGATGGTTCGAGCAAATCCGGCGGGGCGGCGGCAAACGCCGCCGTCAGCGGTTCGATCTGCAGATCACACTCGTCCTCGACCCAGGCAAAGACCTCGGTGACGTCCTCGGCCGAAGCCTCGCCGTGCAACACCAGCTCCCAGGACAGGTAACAATCCTCCGGCTTCAGCGCGGCCAGCGGCGGGAGTTGGCGGTAATCCGGCGTAGCGGTCAACTCGCCCAGGGCAGACAGCTCGCGGAAAATCCGCACCGGATCGTTACCTCGGTGCATGAGGTCTGGATGCGGACGGAAGGCGATCCGCCAGCCCAGAGCCGGCGGCGCAGGCTGCGACGCAGCCGATTGCTGAGGCGGCGAAACGCCGGGGGCGGCCTTGCCGACAGCGGGTTGGTTCTGCTCCAGGAGTTGCTCCAACTGCACGCGCAACTCCCCGACCCGTTCTTCATCAATTCCGGCGTTTCCCCGCAACGAGACCAGCATCTCTCGCAGGCAGTCCACGGATTCCAGCAAGGTGTTAACCGCCTTGCCCGACACCTCCAGTCGGCCATTGCGCATCTGGTCCAGCAGGGTTTCCATCACATGAGTGAACCCGGTGACCGCCTGGAAGCCAAACGTGCCGCTGCCCCCCTTAATGGAATGAGCCGCCCGGAAAATTGTATTGATCTGCTCCAGGTCCGCCGCTCCGGGCTGCAAGGCCAACAAACCCGCCTCCATCACATCCAGCCCTTCAAGGCTTTCCTCAAAGAAGGTCTGGACGAACTGCCCGATATCAATAGCCATGAGTGTTTATCCCAGCACTTTGTTAACCGTCGCCAGCAGTTTTTCAGGATTGAACGGTTTGACGATCCAGCCAGTGGCGCCCGCTCCCTTGCCTTCCATCTTTTTTTCCGCAGTCGATTCAGTAGTCAAGGTCAGGATGGGAGTGAACTTATAGGCCGGCAGCGCCCGTAATTCCTTGATCAGGGTAATACCATCCATATTGGGCATGTTCACATCGGTAATGACCAGATCCGCCGATGCACCCTGCGCGAGATTCAGGGCTACCTGCCCATCTTCCGCCACCATCACCTGGTGGCCGGCTTCCTTGAGTGTGAATTCCACCATTTGCCGCATGGATGCAGAATCGTCTACCACAAGTATCGTCGCCATCAATAAAATCTCCGTCAATTTGAATCTAGTGGATTACCGCATAAGTTCTGACAGGTAGCGCCCCGGCTCCCTCGCGGGAGCGTGGGAACCTGTCAAAACTTTTGCAACAACCCACTAACATTACACCGGTAGGTCAGGCGCAGGATGCGCCTGGCACACGTATTGTCAGGCAACGCGCCCTTTTCGCCCGACTGACCATTCTGGTCAGGACGTTCGCTAAACCCGTAAATTCGTCATACCCGCGAAGGCCGGTATCCATTCTTTTCAACGAATGACTGGATTCCCGCATACGCGGGAATGACGAAAAGCGAAAGTCCTGTGGTATAGGCTTTGTTAAGAATCGCCTAGCTTGCTAAAAACTTCCTGGAGTTTAATTCAAGCTTAATCCCAGGGCATCAGCCAGACCCAGCAACTGAGCGCTTTTTACCAGTGTTGGCGATGGGTTTAGCCAACGCACCGGCAAATTCAGCGCCCGGGCTTCGATAGCCAGGCTCAGCAATAACTGCAAAACCGCCGTGTGAACCCGGCACACCGCCTGACCGTCAATTTCTAACGGTTCCCGAGTTCGCAGAGCGCCCAGCAATTGCTGGTGCAATGTTCCAACGGTCGCAATATCCAGTTCGGACTGGCATTCGATAACTGCCATGATCGGCTCCCAAGATGCTGTATAAAACACAAAATCATTTTATTAGCTTTTTCGGCTTTGTCCCTTTTTCCTGAAGGGAGAGAGAAGCGTTTTTGCGCCACATCTAAAACCCGTCGATTGCGCATGGTTCCCCATCCCCCTCGCGGGGGAGAGAATTTTTGATTGTCGTTCAAATAAAATCATAGTCTTATGGATGTAGTAATGGACACTTTCTCAAGAACCCGTACCAAAACTTCCCTCTTCCCGTTGGCGCGGCGCGGTCGTTCCGCGAGCGGGGGGCGTCAGCCCCCTGTTTCGCCTAACGCGGATAAGGCATCGGCGTATCGGCGGGCGCGGAAACAGCGGACTCACGTCCGCCGCTCGCCGACCCCAAGGCGTATCGGCTCGCGCGGCGGCGTGGAGTACGCGATGCGTATCCTGATAAATCTTTATAAATCAGTCTGCTATTTTTATACCGCATCTAAAACTCCTCCCACTCGTCGGACGTGGTGCTGATGGGCGCAGATTTTTTCGCGACCGGCGCTGGCCGACCGGCAGGTCGGGGCTTAACCGGCATCGGCTTGCCGGCAGCGACCGGGCGATGATCCATTTTCTGAATCATTCGCGATGCGTTCCGGGCCTTGCTCGCGGTTCCCGAACTCGGGACGGTCACAACCGCGTTCGCCGTCTCTCGCCCGTCCAGCTTGAAGAAGCTCATCAATTGTTGCAGCTCGCTGGCCTGATCGCCCATCGAATGGCTGGCGGATGCGGTCTGCTCGACCAGGGCGGCGTTCTGCTGGGTCATCTGGTCCATTTGCAGGATCGCTTTGTTGACCTGTTCGATGCCGCTGGCCTGTTCGCGGCTGGCGGCGGCCATCTCGGCGACGATGTCGCTGACTTTCTTGATGGCGGTGACGATCTCTTTTAAGGTTTGGCCGGAGCGTTCCACCAGTTGGCCGCCGTCCTCGACCTTGGCCACGCTGTCAGTGATCAGGCTCTTGATCTCCTTGGCGGCATCGGCGCTGCGCTGGGCCAGTTTCCGGACTTCCCCAGCGACCACGGCGAAGCCCCGGCCCTGCTCGCCCGCTCGCGCCGCTTCCACCGCCGCGTTCAGCGCCAGCAGGTTGGTCTGGAAGGCGATCTCGTCAATGACCCCGATGATGTCGGCGATCCGCTTGCTGCTCTGGTGGATGGCGCTCATGGCGGTCACGGCCTGGTCCACCACCTGCCCGCCCTGCTCGGCCTGGTGCCGGGCGGCGACCGCGAGCTGGTTGGCCTGCCCGGCGTTGTCAGCGCTCTGTTTGACCGTGCCGGTCAGCTCTTCCATCGAGGAGGCGGTCTCTTCCAGCGCGCTGGCCTGCTCTTCGGTCCGCTGCGCCAGGTCGGAACTGCCTTGGGCGATTTCGGCGGCGGCGGAATTGACTGCTTTGACCGTGGTTTGCACTTTGACCACCATCTCCTGCAAGCGAGTTTTCATCTCATCTATGGCTTGCAGTAGTTGGTTGATTTCAGCCAGCGAAGAAGTTGCGGAATCGGCTGCCAGGTTACCCTCGGCGATTTCCTGGGTAACACCACTGACCATTTGCATTGATTTAACGATCCACTTTGATATCCAATACCCAAAAAGAACAATGCCTAGCCCAATCAGAATAGCGCCGCCCAGAGTATATTGCGAAACCATTGCCGCGTGCTGCAAGTTAGCATCGATCACTTCTCGAAATGCGTACTGCCCTGCTTCCGAACTCTTCAGGAATTCATTAATCGCTTCGGTATATTTTTGCTTCCACTGCAAGTATTCCTTTCCCTGAATGGCGGCCAAGGCTTGATCGCCAAGACCCTCCTTCATGAAATCAAATGCTTGAGTTTCCATTTTGACCAGTTGATCGTTGGCCTCCTTCTGTCGATTGAACAGAGCCTTTGCCTTATCGCCCACAGCATTCTTTTGAGCTTCGGCGATGACCCCATCCAACTTGGCTCCATACTCATCATATCGATTTTTCCAGGATTCATCTTTTGAATAGATGTAGCTTTTAATCGAATGAGTCAGCACTTCATCCAGCCAAATGATAGATTGTGCGCGTAATAATTGCTCTTGAACCGGAGCTGCTTCTTGCAACTGATTCTTGAACTGGGCCACCGCCGAGTAAAACAGGATTCCTATAATAAAAAGCAATACAGAGATTATTGAAAATGAAAAGAATATCTGTTTTCTAATGCTATTTTTCACGACTTTTTTGACATTCATAAAAGCCACCATTATTTAGGGTTTAGAGATTAATTTGGCTCTTTGGTAGTTCCCGTTTCTACTAACATACTGATCATTATGCAAATAACTCATAACCCCGTAGGTCGATGAAAATCCGCTGAAAGAAGTGATTTCGGTTGGTCATTCCGTAGCAACGTCGTTTAATCACTTTGAGCTTATTATTTAACCCTTCGACAAAACCACTGCTTTTTCGATCAACAAAGTAGTTGGTAATTTCTTCTATTCTCTCGTCTAATGTTT
>Ga0209573_1000278_pt1 | contig 120590 bp, 109 predicted proteins | sample TNRBio252014_DNA_FD_185870 | JGI IMG/M metagenome (GOLD analysis project Ga0209573, IMG submission 185870) | Wastewater treatment Type I Accumulibacter community from EBPR Bioreactor in Madison, WI, USA - TNR Reactor_6/25/2014_ DNA (SPAdes)... | ecosystem: Engineered > Bioreactor > EBPR >...
CCGCGTGCCGTTAGTGACTACGAATGGGACTTCGGATTCAAGGGACAGTTCCTGGATCTGGACACCGGCTACTACAACTACGGGTACAGAGATTATTCGGCGGAGTTGGGAAGATGGTTGAGCAGGGATCCAATTGGGGAACAAGGAGGAGTCAATCTTTACGGCATGGCGGGGAATGATCTGGTGAATCGCTTTGACCTTTTGGGCTTGCTACAGCTCACGGGGCAATGTGAGGTTGTGCTTTTTGTGGGTCACAATGGTGATGTCTCCCAAGACCTTGCCCAATGGAATCAGATACATGCGTTCGTGAAGAAGAAGAATCCGAACGATCCATCAGTGGCATCGGCGTTGTCATGCGCTTACCTAGCTGGTGACAACGGAGCCGACGGAATACCAGGCTTCGTTGGATCAGGCAATGGACTGATTGGATGGGGTAGCGATCCAGGGTCGATGCAAGTTCCAAACGGAGGATTGACCCCGAACGACGATCCCCAAAATGGATTCGACAACGATAAGGAGAGCCGTGAGGCGTTTGGACTTTTGAAGTTAATCCTTACTAATTACCATGCTGGCCTCCATACAGCTGACGACATCGTTGACAAGATGACGTCGGCTTCCAGCAATAATACATGCTGTAGCATGGTGACTTTTAAGCTGGTGTTTTCGAGCGACTGGCGTTCATCAGATGCAAACGATCCAACAAAAACCTTTGGGGGTGTAAATATCCGCGGGGCTATAGACCAGCTTCAGCGTCACCCCTTCGCATCCCCGAACCTCTCAGACCTGCCTGGAGTGCCGAGCCTGCAATGGAATGACTCCAATCCACCTCGCATTCCGTCAATGCCTTTGGAGGTGCAGTTTAGCTCAAGTTTCTAATCCATGCTTGCGATGAAGTTACTCCTGATGATAATGGCTGCTGAGAGCATTGCTTTTGGTGCAACAGTCACAGTAAAACTTGTTGAAGGAGAAAGTCCGTCTCTTCTCAATTTAGTAAGTCTTGAGCGCTTGTTTGAGCCTCTGGGCAACCTCAAACCCGACGTAGCCACAGGGGCAACTCGGGTCTTTAAAGGGGTTGAGCCGGGTTCCTATTCAGTGGTAGTTTGGGAAGCTGCTCCTGTTTGGCGGCCGTCGCCACTATTCGATCAGACTATAATAGTCGAGGCAGCCGATGTTGAGGTCTATGTTCGCAAAGCGAAGCCAGCGCAAGATTTGAGACTCACGCTTCCACCCAACATGTATGCTGAGGTAAAGAGGCTATATAAAGGGTTCGCATTCGTGCCATGCCGACTTCAACGGCTGCATGGATTAAACGCGCCAACCTATGGCTATCGTTGGCTTGCGCTAAACTCGGCAGGCAAGAAAGAAGTGAGTTCCCCCGTCGAAATCAGCAGCGGTGACTATATCGTAACGATTCCATTCCCCGTGGCAGCTGAAGCATGGCCCCCCCCCCGAGTGCTACGGCAACATCTTCCTCAGCCGCTAGTGGCGTTTAGATTCACGGTTACAGATGACCTGACCGCCAATGTTGAAATTTTTGGCATGCATCTTGTCGTTATGCCACATACTTCCAGCAACGCACCTCAATCTACCGAACGATGACTGAACTCGGCAGGATCAGCACACCTCATTTGTAGCACACTGCTAACACCAATACGAGCAACAATAACCGCACTTAGCTGCTTATGGAACAAATGAAACAAAATCAACAGAATGTGTCCACGTCAATGAGTGGCGGCCAGTGGCATGCAATGCTTCAAGCCGCAGGCAGTCTGGAGGCGGAGGTCGTCTGTCAGTATGTCTGGGGTGCGCGCCCCGGTCACCGTGATGAACTAATCCTGCGAGATCGAGTCTCTGAAAGCAGCAGCAGTGGCAGTGCCCCCTCTTTGAATGAACGTCTGTGGAGTCTCATGGACTACTACGACCCTACATCGATTGTGAACACCTTGGGTGAGGTTGCGGAGCGATACAGCTTTAGTGCTTTTGGAATTCGATCAATAATGAGTGCGGAATTTTTTCCTCTTGAGACGAGCGCCTTTGGGTGGAATTTTGGCTTTAAGGGCCAATTCCTGGATGGTGACACCGGCTTCTACAACTATGGGTACAGATATTATTCTGATCATTTGGGCCGGTGGATGAACCGTGATCCCTTAACCGAGCAGATATTCTGGAATAATTTCAGTGCTAGTTACATGGGTCGAGATCGGCATAAGTTAAGAGCGGAAGCAAACCTATCGCCATATGGGTTCCTGGTAAATAATCCAACAAACCACCTCGACATTTACGGCCTTCACAGGGGCCTTCTTGTGGGATATGATATCACTGTTACAACGACTCGCAGGAACCATGGTTGGGCAAGTCCAATTACTAGGCTATTCACACATGATGCATACTCCACTATAGATTTGACGTTAGGTGGAAGTATAGAAAGTTGCGAGGATAGGAATCTGATTGTGAGGGTATACGACGAAAATAGAGACATAGTGTTCATGCGTGCGACTAATGGCCCGTTTGCCTATGCCGGTGTTGATGTTTATTCAGGAAGAGCCTATCCGATAACAAAGGATCAAGAGTCTGGCAATATGAGGGGAACGCAGCTATGGCAAAAGCTCTCATTCCCAGGAACTGGTCACCTGACCGCAAGTAATGACCTTCACGTATTAGTCGGCAGAAACGGATGGTTAAAAGGCGGAACGGCCGGCGTTTTGGTAGAGGATTATGACACCAGAATTTCATGGGGAATATCAATCAAAATCAAATGACATGACCCGACGAAAAATACTCATAGCAACTCTGGCAGCATTTTTGGTAGCCGGATGGCTGTCATGGCCTTATTTGCATAATCAATTACTTCATAAGCGCATTATGCATGTGATGCAAAGTGATGAGGTCCATTTTAATGGCTTTGTGGACCTTGATCGAGTCATAATGAGTTTAGATCCTCCTACGTATGTGTACCAAATTCTATGGAATGTTGCCAGCGACCTGCGTGACGGTTCAAAAGCAGATTTTGCTATTTATGCTCTACTAAGAATATGCGAAGGAACTTGGGTTCCATCAACTGGTCCTTTCTATGACCGAGACCGGTGGGATCATGACATGGTCTTGTTCATTGAGTCCTTAGAACGCAGATCCGATCTCACAGATGCTCAAAGGCGTATGCTTGAGGCCATGATGGCCAAGCGTGCTTTGGTAAAGAAATGAGGGTCTTCGCTGTTTTGAGTGGAAGACTTGGTGATGAAAGCGGTCGATGCCTGCAAACGTGCTCTCTGGCTGGTTTTTGGCAGGCGAAATTTCAACTCTGCGGCGCTGACATCACACGTTCCGATGAACGCCCCCATGTCGGCTGGTGGTGGCAGCCAGTGGCAGGCAATGCTTCAGGCCGCAGGCAGTCTGGAGGCGGAGGTCGTCTGTCAGTATGTCTGGGGGAACGGTGTGAGACCGAGCAGCGCGGGTTGTGACAGCGCCAGCGAAGCAATCATGCCTTCCGGCAGATGTTGCAGCGCCACCCGAAACGCGGGTAAAAACTGCGCCACCTGACCTCCCACAGACGGCGGGGGCGAGGCATGCCGCGTCGGCCAAGTGACTTGAAACACCTCCGCAGCGTATCCGTCAAGCCTAGCACCATGAGCCTGTCGTAGTGCGCAAGTGTCGTAGCTGTAGAGCTACGGCACTTATGGACAAGACAGCCAGGCAGACGGCGATATTGAAGCGGGACGTGCTGGGACGTGTGACGCACACCCGGCAGCAGCGCGAGGCGTTGCTTGATGAGTTCGAGCGCAGCGGGATGAAGGGGCTGCCCTTCGCCCGCATGGCGGGGGTCAACTACCAGACCTTCGCCTCGTGGATGCAGAAGCGCCGCCGTGCCCGTGGCGGTTATCCAAAGGGCGTCGTGCAGCCCGCTGGTTGCGGCGGCAAGGCGGCGTTGCAGCTCGTCGAGGTGGAGCTGCCAGCCACGGCTGCCTCCCGGCCAGTGCCGGATGCCGCAGTGACGCTGGAGCTGCTGCTGCCAGGCGGAGCGCGGCTGCTGCTGCACGACGCCCGCCAGGCGGAGCTGGCCGCTCATCTGCTGCGCAACCTCAGCGCCTCCCCCTCATGCTGAGCTTTCCCGCCTCGCTGCGCGTCTTCATCGCGCTGGAACCCTGCGACTTGCGCGCGGGCATGAACACGCTGCATGCCCATGTCGCCGACAAGCTCAAGGAGAACCCGAAGGACAGGGCGCTCTTTGTCTTCACCAACAAGCGCCGCAGGCTCATCAAGGTGCTGCACTTTGACGGCACGGGCCTGTGGCTGATGACGAAGCGTCTGGAGGAGGGGACGTTCTTCTGGCCGCGCGCGGCGCAGGAGGGGCAGGTGAGGCTGGAGCTCAAGCCGGAGGCATTCGCGATGCTCACCGACGGCATCGACATGCATGGCGCGCGTCCGCGCGGCTGGTATGAGCGGTGAAGCCCGGAGCGAAGAGCGAAGAGTCAGAGTGATGGCTGCGATGAGGTTTTTTTGCTCATGATGCAATGCGTTGATAAGCGCATGACATGCATTCGTTCAAAGGCGCATCACTCACGCGATGATGCCCGACGCCACCAGCGAACTGATCTTGCTCCGGCAGGAAGTTGCGGCGCTGCGTGAGTCGAACCAAAAGCTGGTGGAGCAAATCAAACTGCTCACCGAGGAGAGCGAACGCCTCAAGCAGCACAACCACGTCATGAAGCTCAAGGTCGATGCGCTGGCGCGGCGGCTCTTTGGCAAAAGCAGCGAGAAGCTCGACCCCGCGCAGCTTCAGATGGTCTTTGAGGCGCTGGAGCGCGGCGGGGATGACGCGGCAAAAAAGCCGGAGGCCTCCACCGTCGTCCCCGGCGGCTTGGAGGCTGAAGAAGGCGCCATCACCGCTTCTGCGGGCGCGAAGCGCAGGAAGCGCGGCCTCGACGAGCTGCTGGCCGGACTGCCCGTGACCGAGGTCATCGTCGATCCAGAGGAGGTGAAGGCTGAGCCTGATGCGTGGGACTGCATCGGCGCGGAAGTCACCAAGCTCATCGGCTACACACCGGGAAAGTTCAGCGCCGAGCACATCATCCGGCGCAAGTATGTGCGTAGAGACGAGCGCCACCTGCCGCCGGTCATCGCGCCCACGCGGCAGTTGCAGGACCGCTGCATCGCCACGCCCCGGCTGCTCGCGCATTTGATCACCAGCCGCTTTGAGCTGCACCTGCCCTACTACCGCATCGAGCAGATGTATGCGCGCTCGGGCCTGCCCATCTCGCGCCAGACGCTCTGCGGCTGGGCAGGCATGACACACGAAGCCTGCCGCCTCGTCATCGACGCGATCAAGCGCGAGGTCTTTGAAGGCGGCTATGTGCAGATCGACGAAACGCCCGTGAAGTATCAAGACCCCGGGCGCGAGGGCGTCTGCGGCACCGGCTATCTGTGGAGCGTGTTTAATCCCGGCAGCGGCCTGGGCTTCATGCAATGGCACACCGGGCGTGGCGCGGCCTGCCTGGAGCAGATCGTGCCAGAGAGCTTCACCGGCCTCGTCCAATGCGACGGCTACTCCGCTTACGAGAGCTTCATCAAAAGCCCCGCGCGCAGCGGCAGCATCCAGCTCGCCGGATGCATGGCGCACGCCAGAAGGAAGTTCTTTGAAGCCAAAGAAGAAAGCGAAGACGCCCGCTGGGTGCTCGCTCAGATGCAGCAGCTCTACCGCATCGAAGCGCAAATGCGAGAGGCCCGCGCCGGGCCGCGGCAAGTGCGAGCCGCCCGGCAAGAACACAGCACACCGATCCTCGAAGCCATCCACCACAGGCTGCAAAGCCTGCAAGCCAGCCGCAAACACCTCCCCCGCAGCCTCACCGGCTCTGCCATCAGCTACGCCCTCGGGCAGTGGGAGAAGCTCTGCGTGTTCACCCGCGACGGGCGCGTGCAAATCGACAACAACCTCGTCGAAAACTCCATCCGCCCCAGCGCCATCGGCAAGAAAAACTGGCTCTTCATGGGCGATCTCAACAGCGGAGAACGAGCGGCCACGTTCTACACGCTCATCGCCAACTGCCACCGTGCCGGCCTCAACGCCGAGGCGTACCAGACCGAACTCTTCGAGCGCCTGCCCGGTGCCACCACCAAGACGGTGTACGAACTGACGCCCCGCGCCGTGGCGGCCAAACGCCGCGCCATGGCTGAAGCTGCCACGCAGGAGGTGCGCGAAAGCCGCCTCATGACCGCCTGACCCGCCGAAATAAGTCAAGCGGCAGGGCTATGGTGCTACGATTGACGGATACGCGGAAGCGTTGTTGTAGGGACGATTTCAGCAGGGAGACAAAATTGTGGTCAGAAATTGGGAATTAGTATTGGCCCAATGAACGGAGCAACTTCTCGTACATCTCGACAATCGACATAGCGATCAATGCGGCTAGTGGCTTAATGTCTCCATGGTCGGCTTTGCGAAGGGCTTGGGAATACTTGTGCCTGCCTTTCTTATCAGCTTTCAACGCGACAGGTGGGTGATGTCCCCACAATACTAGGTTCATTAAAAGACGAGACACCCTTCCGTTGCCGTCTTCGTACGGATGGATCGAGACGAAGTGGTGTGATACTTTTGCGGCAACAATAATGGGATCGTATTTGGCGCAGTTTGGCAAAATGGGCGGGAAGTTGCGGCAAAACTCACGCATCATCTGAGAGACTGCACCCGGGGATGGGAAATACAGATCACTGTTGCCAACATGAACCGCGCCTTTTCGGTACCGGCCGCATTGCGGAGCGGGCATGATTCCCATTAAGACCAAGCGATGAAAAAAATGGACGTATGTTGTCTTCATTGGACTCAATAAGTGATCTGAATCCAAACCGACAAGTGACCGCAGCATGTCGCCCTGATCTTTTGGTGGCGCAGTCATCGGCATCCAAATTGCTGACTTATCAGCCTCAAGCTCCTCAACCAACGCAAATCCAGTGTTAACCTTATCCAAATAATCAGGTTCAACATTCTTGGTGTTTTTCTTTTGTGAAATCTCTTTCCGAGCCGATTCAAACACAGGACGTATCTCCTTTAACGCCTTGATTAGCCCTGCTGCCATTCGTGTGGCCAAATCAGATCCGACCCACTCAATTACATGATGAGCTCGTGCGAGGTTGTAAGCGCCGATTTCTTCCTGAGACATGCCTTTCTTTTTCATTTGAACCACGGCATCACGATGAAAGCGTAACACCTTATTCATGTCGAGATGTGGTCCCTTGATGTCCTCTAATTCATCGAAAGCGATGCTTTCAAGCTTCTGCGTTTTACCGCGTTCCAGTTCGATCCCTTCTTGCCAGTTGCTTTCATGAACTGCTCTCGCATGAGATTCGCGTGTAAACTCCGCGAGAATTTGCTTGGCATCGACTTCAAGATCTTCACATCTCTTGCGTAGAGCTTCGCGCAATTCAGCAATCCTGCTATTATACGCATCGTAGCTTCGATACCAGATGTCAGGCGTCATGAGAGATTGGGATCAAAGAGAGTTCCTGTTACCGTGGCCCAAGCCTATGGCCATAGATGGATCCACAAAAATCGGTCGGACCAATGCTTTGAAATTGGCCGCAAGCCTGTTTCATGCAGTTTACTTCTTGGCTGGCTTCGGTGGCAGTTCACGGATGAAGGCCCAGGAGACTTCGGCGGTCTGGCCGTTGTCGTAGTGGACGAAGAAGCCGTGGCGGAGGTCGTCGTCGAGTTCGACGGACTGCACGGAGGCGCCGGGGGCGATCTTGTTGGCCTTGCGGATGGTGGCGTGGGGTTCGAGGAAGCTGACGCCGTCCTCAAAATCCACATCGAAGGCGTCTTCCCACTGGAGGAAGCGCACGTTGCGAATGCACACGCCTTTGGCGGTGCCGAAGGGCACTTTGAGCGGGTTCTGCGTTTTCGGTTTCATAGGCGGCCTTCTTTTTCGAGCTCCTCAATGAGTTGTATCACCTTCCGGGGCGGATTCCAAGCGTCCATCGGCTGCTTTGTGGCGAGGATGATACGACCGAGGATGCGGCCATCCATTTTGGAGACGTGGACGTGGCGGGGATCGTGATCACCGATCCACCATTCAAACACATAGCCTCCTCGACGAACTTTGCCCATGACGTTGGTGCGCGGAATGGAACCACAAAAGTGGGCGGGTCAATGCGGGAGGTTTGAATCGAACGAGTTGGAAAACTCGTTTTACGTCACCACGAAGCCACCACCTCATACGCGTAGCCGCGGAGGTATTCGGTTTCGGGGATGGTGGCGAGGATGGGATGATCCGGGCGCTGGGTGTAGGTGGTGACGCGGCGGAGGGTCTTTTTGGCATCGACGGCGGCGTCGGTGATGCTGCTGTGGAATTCCTCGGCGCTGACGTGATGCGAGCAGGTGAAGGTGGCGAAGATGCCGCCGGGCTCGAGCATCTTCATGGCGCGGAGGTGGATCTCTTTGTAGCCGCGCAGGGCATCGCGCACGGAGCTTTTGGTCTTCGTGAAGGAGGGCGGATCGAGGATGATCAAATCGTAGCGGGCGGCGGCGGCTTCGTTGCGCTTGAGAAAGTCGAAGCAGTTTTCGGCGATGCATTCAATCTTCGTGCCGGAGATGGCGGCGTTCGCTTTGGCGACGGCGGTGGCGGAGTCGCTGATGTCCACGGCGGTGACTTCGCTGGCTCCGGCGAGGGCGCAGGCCTGGGCGAAGCCGCCTTGATTGGAGAAGCAGTCGAGCACGCGGCGGCCTTTGGCGAGGGCGGCGACGAGCTGGTAGTTGTCGAGCTGATCGAGGTAGAGGCCGGTCTTCTGGCCTTCGAGGAGGTCGGCGTGGAAGGCGCTGCCCTGATAACGGACGACGTAGGGCGCGGGCGACTCGCCGCTGATGACGCCTTTGATGAGTTCCATGCCTTCGGCCTTGCGCACGGCACCTTCGTTGCGCTCGACGATGCCGCGTGGCTTCAAGATGTCGTTGAGGGCCTGGATGATGAGGTCTTTGCGCAGATCCATCGCGAGGGTGAGCGTCTGGAGCACGATGAAGTCGCCGTAGCGGTCGATGATGACGCCGGGGAGGCCGTCGGACTCGCTCCAGACGATGCGGCAGAGGTTCAGATCGACGCCGGATTCCTCGCGCACCTTGATGGCGCGCTGGATGCGGCGCGTGAAGAAGTCGAGGTCGAGATCCTGGCGGCGGTAGGAGAACAAACGCGCGGAGATCTGCGACTGCGGATTGTAGATGGCGCTGCCGAGCGGCTTGCCGCGCACGTCTTGCAGATGAACGACGTCGCCGGGCTTGGGATCGCCGTGGCGTTTCTGGATTTCAGTGGCGTACACCCAGAGGTGACCGTGGAAAAGGCGGGCGCGGGGCTGGACGGTGAGGGTTGGCATGAGGAGAGGAAAGTGCGTCGGTGGGACAGTGGGTCGGTTGGTCAGTGGATGGTAGAGCAGGGAGAGAAAATGACGAATGACGAATTTAGAATGACGAATGAAGTCCGAATGCCAAATGACGAAGTAAGGCATCCCATTGTGGGCTCTTCGTCATTCGAGCTTGGTCATTGATTCGCTTTGCTCACCCCTTAGGGGCAGCCTTTGGCTGTCTGTCTCGCTTTGCTCGGCTCATTCGGCATTCGTCATTCCTCATTCTGGTTTCGTCATTGTGCGAGTGATACGACTGCTTTGATCACCCGCGACTCGGGCGTGAGCCACCCATCCATCTGCGCTGGCAGCTCACCGAACTCGCATCTGTGGCTGATCCAGGGGCGGGTGTTGATCTGGCCGGACTGGATCATGGCGAGGATGCGGGGGAAGTCGGAGGAGACGGCGTTGCGGCTGGCGAGGAGGGTGAGCTCTCGGCGGTGGAAGAGGGGATCGTCGATGAGGACGGGCTCCTTGGTGATGCCGACATAGACGATGCGGCTGGTGAAGCGGGCGAAGCGCAGTGTGGCGGCCATGGAGTTCGCATTGCCAGTGGCGTCGAAGACGATCTGGAAGGCGGGCGCGTCGGGCAAGGACGCGACGACCTTCACTCCGGGGTAGTTTTGCGCGACGAAGTCGCGGCGGGCGGCGTTGAGTTCGAGGATGGTGATGGCGGCGTTCGCAGCGCGGGCAAATTCGAGCACGGTGAGGCCGATGGGACCGGCACCGATGATGAGGACGTCGTCGGAGGCGGTGATTTGGGCGCGATTGACGGCGTGGCAGCCGATGGCGAGGGTTTCGACGAGGGCGAGCTGCTCGAAGTCGAGGGCGTTGCAGGGATGCAATTTGTGCGAGGGGAGGATCATGCGCTCGCGCATGCCGCCGTCGCAATGCACGCCGAGGACTTGCAGTGTTTCGCAACAGTTGGTGCTGCCGCGTTGGCACGAGTGGCAGGTGCCGCAGTTGAGGTAGGGTTCAACGGCGCAGCGGTCGCCGACCTGGAGATGCGTGACGCCTTCACCGACGGCGAGGACTTCGACGCCGAGTTCATGACCGAGAATGCGCGGGAACTCGATGAAGGGCATCTTGCCGAGATAGCCGCTGAAGTCGGTGCCGCAGATGCCGATGGCGCGGATGGCGACGAGGGCCATGCGCGGTGGCGGCGGGGTGGCTTCTGGGAGCGTGGTCCACTCGAAGGTTTTGGGGGCGGTGAGGGTGAGGGAGCGCAAGAGAATGGTTAGAGGTTAGAGGTTAGAGGTTAGAGGTTAGAGGTTAGAGGTTAGAGGTTAGAGGTTAGAGGTTGGGCGGCGGGTCAGTCAGCGTGGTAGTGGCCGTTTTGGAGGCTGATGGTGGGGACGCGGTGGTGTTGTTCGAAGAGATCGTTGGCGTGGCGGAGGTTTTGCCAGAAGCCGAGGTGCGGGGAGTTTTGCTCTTTTTGCATGCGCTCTTTGGTCATGCGGAAGGGGAAGCTGTGAACGGGCACCTCGGAGGTTTTTTGGAGGGCGGCTTCGACGATGAGGTAGATTTCCTCGATGAGGGGATCAGTCATGGCGAAGCAGCCGATGCTGACGACATCGCCATGCACCATGATGAAGCTGCCGGTGCGCTGATGATGGAGGTCGTAGGCGTTGGGGTAACCGATGTTGAAGGAGAGATGGTAGCTGCTGGCGGGATTGAGCTGCTTTGCAGTGACGCTGTAAAAGCCTTCGGGCGCCTGCATGTCGCCCTCACGCGTTTTGGGGCCGAGGGTGCCAGAGAAGCTGGCGATGGGATAGCTGCGAAAGAGTTTCCACCGTTTGTCGGCACCTTTGAGCCACAGTTCGAACTCGCGGCTTTCTTTGAAAATACGGATGAAGGCAGGCTGGCCGAGCTTGAGCTGCTTGGCGGCGAGTTCGTCGTGCAGCTTTGGCAGCAAACGAGAGCGCACGTTGGCGAGGCGGTCTGCGGCGCTCAAAGGCTGCCACGTTTTTGGCGCTGGGGGCGCGGGGTAGGGCAGAATCAATGGCGGACGTGTGAAGTGGTGCATGAGCTGGTGGAGCCAGGTCTGGATGAACGTTGGCGACGCGATGTTTGCGGCCAGCAGCGCCGAGGCAGTGAGAACCGCTGCGATCAGCCAGGTGCGCCGCTTCATACGCACTGCGATGGTTCAGGCCCCAGGTGTGGGAGCTGGAGCAGGATTCTTGGCGCGGACGATGTTCATCGCGCCGTTCAACTCGCCACCGGGCTCGATGGAGACGGAGCGGGCGGTGACATCGCCATTGACGGAGCCGTTGCCTGCGATGAGCACGGGGCCGGTGCAGAAGATGGTGGCGGTGACGCGGGCCTGAACCTCGACCTCGGTGGCATGCACATGATTGAGGAAGGCCACATCGGCTCCTTTTTCGATGACGAAGCGCTGGCAGCGGATCTCGCCGATGATGCTGCCGGTGGTGCGGAAGGCGGCGTCGCCGGAGCAGGTGACATTCGCCTCAATGATGCCCTGGCATTCGAGATCACGGCAATGCACGCTGCTGGCGGAGAGGCGGCCGCGTTTGCGCACGAGCACGTTGCCGCGCGTTTTGACCGACTGGGTGGAGGTCATGTTGATCTCCACGTCCTCCAGCGAGATGTAAGCTCCGCAGGCGGGGCAGTTGGCGGATTTGGCGGAGCGTCCGGTCTTGAACTTGTGCCCGCAGTCGAAGCACTCGGCGTCTTTGAAGTACTGGTTCCGGTACATGCCCTGCTCCTTCATTTTTTGAAGCGAGCTGGCGGTTTGAGGGGCGGGAGAAGGCGTGGGAGGCGGTGAATTGGACTGCGGCCGACGCATCTGCGCGGCGCTGCTTTCCTGCGCTGGTGGTGGCGATTCTTCCTGTTTCGGCGCTGGTTTGTCCGGCGGCGGGGTCGGGGCCGCTGGCTGTGCCTGGCTTTGCAGGTAGGCACCAAAACCGTCAGCGGGGGAGAGGGCGTCGTCTTGCTTGGCGGCTGGAACTGCCGCTGCGACGGGTTCAGGTACTGGCGGCGCTGGTTTGTCGGACTTGGTAGGAGTTGGTGCCTCATCCGCCCAAGAATCGATCACGCCTGCTCCGACGCCGGAACGGGTGACGTCGGAGGCGGTCACGCGCTTTTTGTGCACGGTGAGATGCACCCCGCATTTTTTGCAAAACGTGGAAACGACAAGGCGCGGCTCGTATTGAGCCGCGCCGCAAGACGGACACACCACTTCGATTTGATTCTTCGGCGGTGTGGGCAGGATGCTGGATTTCGCGCCGAAGAACCGGCCGAACACTCGGGTTATGACGGGTTAAGGTTGTGGTTTCGGACCGCCGCCGAAGCCGGGCTTGGGAGCGTCGGGCTTCTTGCCGACCTGGGACTGGCCCATGAAGGTGGCGCCTTCTTCGATGGCAAGCGTGCCGGCGGCGATGTCGCCGACGAGGATGGCGTTGCTCTTGAGCTCGCAGCGCTCCTGGACGGTGATGTTGCCCTCGACCTTGCCGAAGATGATGACGGAGCGGGTCTTGACCTCGCCCTTGATCAGCGCGTTTTCACCCACGGTGAGGCTGCCGTCGGAGATGACTTCGCCCTCGATCTTGCCATCAATGATGAGGTCGTGGGAGAATTTGATGGAGCCTTTGATTTCGACGTCGTTGGCGAGAACGTTTTTGCTGGAGGTCATGACGGGGGCGGAGTGAGTGCGTGGGGGTTGTGCAACGGGTGCGGAGGCGGCGGAGAGAATGGGTGCGCGCTCGGCCGCCGGAGCCGGTGCGGACGCTTCGGGACGGCGGTCGTCCTTCTGCCCTTCGGGTTGTCCAATGATTTGCCTTAACATGAGGTTGAAAATATAGAGGGGTTGGAAGTTGAGTGTCAATCTTTGCCTTGCTTATTTTTTGTGAGCTTGATGTAACGAGATTGTTGCGTGGGGTTGCGTGACGAGAGTTTTGCGGCTGTGTCGGATCATGATGGAATCTGTGCTTATCACAGCCGTTGAGACGGCTTGTGCGATTGGTTTGACGACGGCGGACTGCCTCATGGCCTTGCGTGGCAGGCGTGGCGGTCTGGCGCCTTTGCAGGGCAGGGTTCCAGGGCTGGAGGAGTTTGCCATGCTGCCTGCTGGCTTGATTCCCTCATCACGCGATCTGCCGCGGGGCAGGCGCTATGGGGCGGCGTCCAACGCGGCGGTGCATGTGGCGCGCTCAGCCGTGGGCCGGGCGGGGTGGACGCAGGAGGAAACAACCACCGCGTGGCTCTACGCGGCGAGCAGCCGGGGTAATGTGGGAGAAACAACAGGTTCCAATGCATGGCGCAGACCGATACGCAGATTCAGTGCCAGCAACTCCATGCATAGCGAGATTGCGGCGGCGGTGAGCATTGAGCTGGGCATTCGCGGTCCGTGGCAGATGGTTTCCAACGGCTGCTCCTCCGGTCTGGATGCGCTGGGCCTGGCCTGGATGGCCGTGGGCAGCGGTCTGGCCCCCAGGGCCGTCGTGGTGGCCGTGGACCTGCCTCTGGTGCCGCAGCTTTTGCGGGATTTTCGTGACACGGGCCTGCTCTCTACCAACGGTCTTATCGATCCGTTTGCCCTGGGTGGAAAAACTGCCTGCGAACCGGCCACGAGCGGCTTTTTCCCTGCGGAGGCCGCCGTGGCGGTGACTTTGGAACGTGATGTGGCGGGAAGGCCGAGGCTGTGCCGGATTGAGCGCTACAACGCCAACAGCGACGCCTACGACGCGCTCATGATTCCCGAGGACGGCGGCGGCATCGAGGATTGCGTGCGCGGGGCGCTGAATGCCGGAGATTTGAGCAAAGTGATCGCGCTGTGTCCGCATGCCACGGGCACGCTCAACCATGCGCGGGTTGAGCCTCCGGCACTGCTGCGGGCCTTGGGTGGCAAAATGGTGCCTTTGCTGCCGCTCAAGCCGCAAACAGGCCACGCGCTGGGCGCGAGCGGTCTGCTCGATGTGGCGCTGCTGGCGGCCTGCATGGCCGAAGGCTGGCTGCCAGCCGTGCTGCCATGCCTCACGCCGTCGGAGTGCGGGCTGTCGCTGAACGAAGCGCCTCTCAAAGTCGCCTCAGGAGATCGCGTGATCAAACTGGCCTCCGGCATGGGCGGGCACAACGCGGCGGTGTCATTGGCGGCGGTGTGAGAAGGTGGGGCGGGCTGTCCCCAGCCCGCCGCTGCGGCGCTTGCAGGAGCAAGCGCCCTACCTCAGGCCGCTTTCCCGCTTGGCATCGGCGGTGGATTCGCGAAACTCGCGCCACGCATGACCCGGCTGCCGCTTTCGATCTCCATCATCTCCCAGAACGAGGAGGCCAATCTGCCCCGCTGCCTCGCCAGCGCGGCGGGGCTGGCGCAGGAGATCGTCATCGTGGATTCGGGATCGACGGACCGCACGGCGGAGATCGCGGCGGAGTTTGGCGCTCGGTTTGTGCATCAGCCATGGCTTGGCTACACGGCGCAGAAAAACCACTGCCTCACGCTCTGCTCGCAGCCGTGGATTCTCGCGCTCGATTGCGATGAAGTGCTCACGCCGGAGCTGCGCGAGTCCATCCAGCGCTTCTTTGCCAGCGGCGACGATCAAAAGTATGACGGCGCGTGGATGTCGCGCCTCGTGTGGTTCATGGGCCGGTGGATTCATCATGGCGACTGGTATCCCGACCGCAAAGTGCGTCTGTTCCGCCGCGACAAGAGCCGCTGGGCCGCCGATGGCGGCGGGCAGGTGCATGAGCGGCTCGATGTCGATGGACCCTGCACCACGCTGAAGGGGGATCTGCTGCATTACTCGTTCAAGAACATCCAGCACTACCTCGTGAAGCATGTGCAGTACTCGAACGTGTTTCTTCAGACGCAGCAGAGCAAAGGAAAGCGCTGGTCGCTGCTGCAAACACTGTTCCGGCCCTGGTGGCGCTTTGTGCGGGCCTATGTGCTGAAGCGCGGCTTTCTCGACGGTTTTCCCGGCCTGTGGATCGCCGGGGCGACGGCGTTTTTCACGTTTGATCGCTACAGCCGCATGTTTGAAGCCGAGGCGGAGGCAAAGTCGAAGCGTGAAGAATGAAGCTGGCGCTGATCCATCCGCAAATCATCCGCAGCACTGGTGTGGAGACCTTCCTCATCGAGTTCGCGAAGCGTCTCGCCGCCGCAGGGCATGAGCTGACCTACATCACCTCACTCACCACGCCGGAGATCGGTGCCACGTTGCCCGGGCGCTGGGAGCTGCTGCCGCGCATCCGTGGTTCGGCCGCGATGCGGATGTGGCACTTCAACCGCCTCGCCCCCAGAGCCGCTGCCGAGGCGCGTGTCGATCTGAGCATCGGCTTTGGCCGCACCTGCGCGCAAAACATTCACCGCAACGGCACAGGCTCTCATCGGCTCTATGGCAACCTGCTCCCGCTCTGGCAGCGCTACAGCGTGAAACATCTGCTTGAGCTGCATCTGGAGCGCAGGCTTTACACAGGCCGGGAGACAAAGAGGTTCGTCACCAGTTCCGCCCGCGTTGCGGCCCAGCTACAGGGCATTTACGGCACCGATGGCGAGCGCTTTCACATCCTGCCGCCGCCGGTCGAGACGCAGCTTTTCAAACCGGCTGAAAATCGCACGACCATTCGCGAACTGCTCTGCCGCAAGCTGCAAACCGACACCACGCGGCCCGTGCTGCTCTTCATCTCGCTCAGTCATCGCCGTCGCGGTCTGGAGCCGCTGCTGGAGGCCATGAAACGCATCGACGCCACGCTCTGGATCGCGGGGAAGGGGCTCAATGCCGTGCAGCGTGATTTCATCAGCCGCAACGGCCTTGCCGCGAAGATTCGCGCCGTGCCCGTCACCAGCAATCTCGTGGAGCTGTATCAGGCCGCCGACTGGTTCGTGCATCCCACGCAGTACGACGCCTTTTCCAACACCGTGCTGCAAAGCATGGCCTGCGGCCTGCCCGGCCTCGTCTCCGTCATGGACGGCGCCGTCGATCACGTCCGCAACGGCGAAAACGGCTTCATGCTCTACCATCCACAGCAGCCGCAGGAGCTGGCCGCTCGCATTCAAGAAGCGCTCGATCTCGATGAAACCCGGCGCGAGGCCATGTCCCAGGCGGCTCACGAAACTGTGGTGTCGCAGACTTGGGAACGTCACATGGCGGAGTGGGCGGGCGTTTTTGAAGAAGCGGGTCTGTGAGCGGCTCCTTCCTAAAGCTTGTTTTAGAAACTTTAAAGCTGTGGGACGCTGCTGTGGTTCTGCCCATGCGCTATGATGGCGGTGTTCCAAATCTCCCCCGCACCCATCATGAACTGCGCCTCACCTCTTTTTAACACCGCCGCCTCGCAGGATTCTCACGAGCGGCCCAGGCGTACCCTTCTCTCTGATTTAAAGGCCTTTTGCCTGCCGCTTGGCTTCGTCGCGCTTTACGTTCTGGGTCTGTTGGCTCCCGGGCTGGTCTGGGCGGCTGCCAGCCGCAGGATGACGGACTTTTCCTTGGTCCACTCCGTGTGCAGTCTCGAGGTCTGGGGCTTCAGCCTCGGCTTCTGGCTGTTGGGCGCGATTGTTCTTCGTTGGGTCATGACTCGTCCGAAGACGCAGTTGTTGAATGACGCGTTTGTTCCTGTGGCTGCCTGAAATGGTACCCGATCGGGATGTCTGCTGGGTTTGAAACGTGGTGGGAACCGGCCTTGTGACTCGGTGCTGTGTGTGGGTGGTCGAGTCACCGGGCCGGTTTTCTCCAAACTCAGTGCCTGGTTTTCATTCCGCTCAGCAGCACCACGGCGGGTGAGGAAAAGCGACTGGTTCCTGTGAGGGTAAGCTTATACGCCAACTCTGATCGCATGAACTCGCTCAAGCGGGGTGTGCTGTTCCATGTCAGTATATGGCAATCCAAGTCTGGATGGTCATGAAGCCAGTTGCACGGCTTCATCGTGGCGGCAGAGCACGCAGTGCTCCACTGAGAGCCGTCTGGTGCGGTCATTGAAGCAGAACCCGACCAGTCGGGCGGCACCGACATGTTTCTCGGCAGAGCGATGAGCACTTGGAAGGGTGGTTCATCAATGACTCTGACCGAAAGGCTGGCGTGGTTGCCATCAAAAGCTCCCAGCCAACGCTCGTTTGGCACTGGTATCCTGATTTGGGACAAGAGGAACACCAGAACCAAGACAAACACCAGGACAGCGATAGTGAGCCACACCAACCTTCTGCGGCCAACAGCGGCGTCATCCGTGGAGTCAGTTGTTATATTCATGGCGGTGGTGCGGCTGCCAGATGGCGCCGCAATGAATGGTCAAGCGTCCTTCTTGGTGAATGCTTTCAGCAACTCGCAGATTTCATCGTGGCCGCGCAGTCGTGCCGTCGTGAATGGCAAGTCGCCCACGGTGCGTGCGGAAGCATCAGCGCCGTTCTCAAGCAGAAGCTCCACAATTTCTATGCGACCGAGCAAGCACGCATGGTGGAGCGGCGTGTATCTATCTTCGCCCGGTTGATTCACATGGATACCGTGAGCCAGGAGCGTTTTTGCCGCCTGGTAGTCGCCCCAAACGATGACGCAGTGCAATGCATTGTCACCAAGCGCGTTCGTGGCGTTGATGTCGGCGAAGTCAACGTAGCAGAAATCTGCCGTCTCCTTAACTCGCTCCAAAATGGCATGAACGTCAGGGTGCATAGAGGCGCTAAGCAGGAATCACAATCTCCTCAACCCATCCTCCGTCATCGGCGTCGGGATGGCTTCGTCGATGGCGTCGATGCGGGCCAGCGTTTCCGCGCTGAGCACGAGATCGGCGGCTTGGAGACTCTCTTCAAACTGGGCGACGGTGGTGGCACCGACGATGGTGGAGGCGACAAAGTCGTGCTGTTTGCTCCAGGCCAGCGCGAGGGCGGTGACACTGATCCCGAGGTCGGCGGCGATGACTTGGAGGCGGGCGGTGGTTTCGAGGCTGCGCTCATTCACGAAGCGGGCTGCCATGCGTTTCTGACGCGGGCCGCCGTTTTGGATGTAGTCGGTGAAGCGCGCTCCTTTCGGCAAAGCACCGCCGTTGTACTTGCCGCAGAGCACGCCGCCGCCGAGCGGGGAGTAGGGCAGGAGGCTGACGTTTTCTTTGCGGCACACTTGCGCGAGTTCGCTCTCGCAGCGGCGGTTGATGAGAGAGAAATTGTTCTGCACGGAAGCCATGCGGGCGAGACCGTGTTTTTCGGCTTCCCAGAGGTTTTTCATGACGCCCCAGCAGGTTTCGTTGCTGCTGCCCCAGGCGCGGATTTTGCCTTGGTCGATGAGATCGGTGAGCGCGCCCAGCGTTTCGGCCTGCTCCATGCCGTGGTCGGGCCAATGCGTCTGGTAGAGGTCGATGTAATCGGTTTGCAGGCGGCGCAGACTGTCCTCGCAGGCCTGGAAGATCTGGCGGCGGTCCAGCGCGGTGAAGCCGCCGCGAATCGGCGGGCGGAACCAGCCATGGCCGGGGCCGGTGACCTTGCTGGCGACGATGATCTCGCCCCGCGTGCGGCCCTTGAGCCATTTGCCGACGATCTGCTCGGTCACACCGAAGAGTTCGGTGCTCGGCGGCACAGGATACATCTCGGCGGTGTCAAAGAAGTCGATTCCCGCGTCGATTGCGCGGTCCATGATGGCAAAGGAGGTCTTCTCATCGGCCTGGAGGCCGAAGGTCATGGTTCCCATGCAGATGTCCGTGACGACGATGCCAGTGCGGCCGAGGCGGTTGCGTTTCATAAGGCGCGGATGCTAAAGCGTGACAGGGCACGGGCAAATGGGAATGCGTTCTCCGCGCAACGGAGTGCGGGTGCCCCACCCGCCCGCCAAGCATCAAAGCGGGTGAGGGCACCCGCGCTCCTGCATTGGCGCGTTCGTCACCTTGCGTAGCGGTAGCGGAAGTCGTGAGACTTCCGCCGAACGTCCCCCGGCCCTCGCCAATTCCGCCTCTGGCTCCAAGTCTTCGGAGCAGCAGTTGCGATATTTGAATGACAGCAGAATGGGGACAGCAGAATCGTTATGAAACAAAACCTTCTGCTGTCCCCATTCTGCTGTCATTCCTGATTGGGCTCCAGAGGTTCGCGTCATCTCCGAGGAAGTCGCTGGACGGCCCTGCGGATGCGGGGAAGAGATGCTGGCATGAAGTTTTCCGCGTCTCGCGTCCTCTTGCCTCTGCTCTGCCTGCTGCCCGGCTGCGCCGGAACGGGGGAGAAACTGGACACGGCTTGGAACCGATTTGATCCGGCGGGCCACAGGCGTATGCACCGGGAGAAGTATTACCCGAATGAGCGCAAAACCGGCTTGCGGCTGCCGGGTGACAGCGGGCGGTGAGCAGTTACCTCACCACCTTGCCACCGAGGGAAAGGATGCGGGCCTTGCCTTTGGCATCCTCGGCTTCGGCGATCTGCTTGTTGGCGACGTACATCTGCGAGAGAGCGGTCCAGGCGAGGAGATCGTTGGGCTGGAGGGTGGTGGCCATCATGCCAGCACCGATGGCTTCCTTGATCTCGCCATTTCTCAACAAGGCCATGCCTAGTGCGTGCCAGCCCTCGAAAAAATCCGGCTGCTGGGCCACGCAGCGGCGGTAGAGGGCGATGGCCTCCGGCAGCTCGCCAAGCGCGACGTGACCACTGGCCTCATCGAACAAGTCCTCGACGCTGGCTGCGGGTGTGTCGCTCATGAGGATGGGGGGACGAACTGGCTGTTGGAGAAGATCCTGGAGTGAGAAGTCAGAGGTTAGAGGTGTTACCTTCAGCAGCATCACTTCTAACTTCTAACCTCTAACGTCTCACCCGTTCCTTCAGGCGCGTTTCAACACGCGGTTAAGAAGTCGCGCCGAACTTGGTGACGACCTTGGCGGCGGCGTTCTGCTTCTGGAACCAGCTCTGGAAGAGGCTCATGCGCTCCTGGCTGGAGAGGGAATCGGCCTGGCTCTGTCGCACGGCGGCGGCATCGGGGCGCTTGCGCAGCTCCTTGGCGCTGACGTGGATGAGCAGGGTGCCCTGGTCGTAATCGACCGCATTGGAAACGGCACCGACGGCAGTTTTGCCGGCCTGCTGGGCGATGAGGTAGCCGTTGGGCACTTCCTGCGGCGGGTTGGCGATGTCGATGTCTGGCAGCGCGACGAGGGTGAGCTTCTTCTCCTTGGCGAGGTCTTCGATCTTCTTGCCGGCCTTCAAGCCTTCGTTAAGCGCGGTGCGCGCCTCGTTGACGGCCTTGGAGCGGGCCTCGTTGGCCTTCTGGCCGGCGAGGGTTTCTTTGACCTTGTCCTTCACGGCGGCGAGATCCTGCTGCTTGGGCTCCTCGATGGCTGTGACGTCAAAGACGTACCAGCCGTTGGTGCCTTCGACGGCTTCAGGAATGGTCTTTGAATCCTTGGCTCGGGCGAAGATGAGGGTGAGCAGCTCGCTTTCGCTCTTGAGCGCGGCGGGTGGCTCGGCCTGGGTGAAGGCGGGGACGACTTCGACCTTTTCCTTGGTCTGCTTGGCGGCTTCGGCAAATTTCACGCCTGCGGCGGTGAGCTTGTTGAAGGCGTTCACGCGTTCGACTTGGGCGTTTTGCGCCTTCTGGCGTTCTTCGAGGGGCTTTTTGTCGAGGTCCTTGGGATTCTCGAAGAACACATAGCTGACGGCGCGCTTTTCGACTGTCTTATAGGTGTCTTTTTTCTCCTCGTAGTACTTTTTGATCTCATCGTCGGTGACGAGCGCGGCTTTTTTGAAGGTCTCGGTCTCGAAGACGATCTTGGAGCCCTTGAAGGTCTGGTGGGCGCTCACGTACTGCTTCTCAGCGGCCAGCGGGGAGGCGACGTAGTTCTTGGAGACGAGTTCCTGGAGCTTCCGCAGGCCAATGGTGTCCTTCATGATGCCGAGCAGGTCACCCGGCTCGAAGCCCATGGCACCGGCGTTTTCCTCCAGCATCTGGGCGCGGGAGATGTCGAATTTGCCATCGGTTTGGAGGACGGGGAGCTGCTCCAGCGCGGCGCGGGCCTCGGCATCGCTGACACGGACACCGGACTGTTCCATGAGGTGGCGTGCGACGAAGAGATTGATGATGGTGTCCGCGCCACCACCGCTGAAGCCGCCACCGGAGAGCTGCATGAGCATGCCGGGCAGCTCATAGGCCTGCATGTAAAACTGGGCGAACTGGAGGGAGCGCTGGGCGCGCTGCACATCCCCCATGGTGAAATCCTTGCCGAAGACGGTGAGCGCGTGGTCGCTGAGCTGCGCCCGCTTTTCGTAACCGGCATCGCCGCGATAGCCCCCCCAGACAGAGAAGGAGATGATGATGATGATCGTCAGCGTGATGAGAAAGGCGCCACGATGGCGGCGGAAGAATTCGAGCATGGTCGTACGGGGCGGTGGAAGGGTGCGCAATTAGGCGCTGCCCACAGCGGCGGCAACCGGAAAAACGCTCCAGACACACGCCACGGTATCTCCACAGGGGATGTCTTGACAATTCCCGCGCCCGGCACACTTCATGCGCTCCCATTTTCCGTCGCCCGCCCCCCACACATGCCCCAGGCCCTCACACCACGCTACTGGACCGTCCGCTCCTCTTCCATCCACAACCGCGGCATCTTCGCCAGCCGCGACATCCCCAACGACACGCCGATCATCGAGTATGTGGGTGAAAAAATCACCAAGGCCGAGTCCACTCGACGTGGCAACGCGCTGGTGGAGAAGGCCAAGAAGACCGGCTGCGCCGCTGTGTATGTCTTCACGCTGAACCAGCGCTACGACATCGACGGCGCGAAGGGGCGCAACCCGGCGCGCTACATCAACCACTCCTGCGACCCAAACTGCGACGCTTACATCATCCGCGGCCGCATCTGGATCTACTCGTTGCGTGACATCAAGGAAGGCGAGGAGCTGACGTACAATTACAGCTTCGACGTTGACACCTGGGACGAGCATCCCTGCCGCTGCGGCTCCAAGCGCTGCGTGGGTTACATCGTGGAGGAGAAGCAGTGGCCGAAGCTGCTGCGCAAGCTGCAAAAGCTGGAGAAGGACGCGAAGAAAGGGCCGCTCAAGCTCAACGGCCATGGCTCTGTGAGCAGCACGAACGGGCGCAAGGCGGGGGCGGTGAAGAAGGCGGCGGGGAGCAAGAAGCGTTAAGCGGCTTGCTGATAAACTCATGCCTTCAGAGGTGAGAGGTGAGAGGTGAGAGGTGAGAGGTGAGAGGTGAGAGGTGAGAGGTGAGAGGTGAGAGGTGAGAGGTGAGAGGTGAGAGGTGAGAGGTGTGTTCTGAAGGCCGGGGGCACTCCGCAACATGGCGAAGGGGTGTGCTGCGAAGCACTGCTGCCCAGGCGGGTGGTCTTGAGCCTGTGTCCGCAACTCTTTGGCGGGGGCAGTGTTGAAGCGCATCAACTTCCTTCACTCCACCATGAAGACTCTGACGCTTTTCCTATTGATTCTATCTCCTGCGGTGCTGCTCGCCGCAGATGCCGCCGAGACGGCGCATGCGGGCATCGCGCCGGATCAGTTGCAGTTCTTTGAGAAAAACATTCGCCCGGTGCTGGTGGAGCACTGTTACAAGTGCCACTCGGCTGAATCGGAGAAGGTGAAGGGCGGGCTAACGCTGGACACGAAGCAGGCGACGCTGCTGGGCGGTGAATCGGGGCATCCAGGTGTGACGCCGGGCAGCATCGCGCAGAGCAGCCTCTATGAGGCGATGACGTGGAAGAACGAGGACATGCAGATGCCACCGAAGCAGAAGCTGCCGGACGATTTGATCGCCAACTTCAAGAAGTGGATCGAGATGGGCGCGCCTGACCCGCGTGAGCAGAAAGTTGCGAACGCGGGCGGTGGCAAGCGCGTGATCGACATGGATGAAGGGCGCAAGCACTGGTCCTTTCAGAAGCCGGTGAAACAAACGCCACCGGAAGTAAAAACACCGAACTGGGCGAAAACGGAGATCGATCAGTTTGTGCTCGCAGGCATTGAGAAGGCCGGATTGCGTCCGGTGCGTGACGCGGACCGCCCGACGCTGATTCGTCGCATCGCCTTTGATCTGACCGGGCTGCCGCCGACACCGGATGAGGTGAAAGCCTTCGTGGTGGATCAATCACCGGACGCGGTGAAGCGTGTGATCGACATGTATCTCGATTCCGAGCGTTACGGCGAGCGCTGGGCGCGGCACTGGCTGGATGTGGCGCGTTACGCGGAGAGCAGCGGCAAGGAAGTGAACGTGCTATACCCGCATGCGTGGCGTTATCGCGATTATGTGATCGAATCGTTCAAGAAGGACAAGCCGTATGACCTGTTTCTCAAGGAGCAGATCGCGGGTGATTTGATGAAGTTTGAGAGCAAGCGTGATCAGGCCGAAAAGATCGTCGCCACAGGCTTTCTGGCGATTGGATCGAAGGGACACAACCAGCGCGACCGGCGGCAGTTTGCGATGGACCTCGTCGATGAGCAGATCGACGCGATGTCGCAGTCGATGCTCGGACTCACGCTGGCCTGCGCACGCTGCCATGATCACAAATTCGATCCGGTGACACAGCGCGATTATTATGCGCTGGCGGGGATCTTCCTGAGCAGCGAAACGCAGTTCGGCACTTACAGCCAGCTTCAAAACGCGAATCCAGGCACGCTGATCGAACTGGACCGCGACGCGCAGCAAATCAGCGCCCTGGCGAAGATTGCGACCACCGAGGTGGCGCTGTTGAAGAAACGCTACGCGGATGCTTCTCAAACTGCCGAGAACATTCGTGATCAAGTGCGCGGCATGAGCGCCTCTGAGCGGCAGAGCCAAGGTGCGCAGAGTTTCCTGCGCATTCGCAGTTCCTTTGACCGTGCGGACTCGATGAAGGCCGATCTCGACCTGTTTCATGAGGACGGCACGCCACGCACACTGGCGATGGGCGTGCTGGACCGCGCCACACCGATCAACACCCCCATCTTGATCCGTGGTGACATCAAACAGCCGGGTGATGTCACGCCGCGCGGCTTGGTGGAGGTGCTGTGCGCCAAGGGCGAGCCGCTGAACATTGGTAAAGGCAGTGGAAGGCTTGATCTGGCGTATTGGATCGCCTCCAAGGACAATCCGCTGACCGCCCGCGTGATGGCGAACCGTGTCTGGCTCAAACTCATGGGCAGCGCTCTGGTGGCGACGCCGGACAACTTTGGTACGATGGGCCAGAAGCCCACGCATCCTGAGCTGCTCGATCATCTGGCGGTGTCCTTCATGGAGAACGGCTGGTCGGTGAAAAAACTGATCCGCGAGATCATGCTGAGCCGTGCTTACCAGATGGGATCTGCCTATGATGAGGCGAATTTCGCCGCTGATCCCGACAACAAGCTCCACTGGCGCATGAGTCAGCGCCGTCTGGACGCGGAGGCGATTCGTGACGCGATGCTGTCCGTGGCGGGCGCGATCAATTTCTATCCGGTGGATGGTTCACCCGTGGCGCGTGCCGGGGAGGGCAGGGAAGGCATCATCAATCTGCTGCGCGAGGTGAACTCGAAGCCGCAGACCTATCGCTCGATCTATCTGCCGCTTATTCGTGACCAGATTCCCGAATTCCTCTCGGTTTTCGACTTCCCGGACGCCAGTCTCGTGAACGGCGACCGCGACACGACGAACGTGCCCTCGCAAAGCCTGTTCCTGATGAACAACGCCCAGGTGCAGGCCGTGGCAGACGCCTTCGCGCAACGTGTTGCGAAATTTGAGGGCGATTCACAGGAGCGGCTCAGTTATGCTTATCAACTCGCCTTTGGCCGCGAACCGACACCGCAGGAGAAGCAGGCCATCTCAAACTTCTGGATGCGCTTCCCGCAGGAGATCGCGAAAAACAAAAGCATTCCCAAGGACAAGATCCAGGGCCTGGCGCTGTCCGCGTTCTGCCAGGGCTTGCTCGCCAGCGCCGAGTTTCGTTATCTGAATTAATCACCCTCGATCCCTCGCACCTCATGAATGCACCACTTTCTCATCGTCGTGAGTTTTTGAAAACCACCAGCAGCGGCTTTGGTTATCTGGCCTTCGCGGCTCTGGCTCATCAGCAGGCGCTGCGGGGCAATCCGGCGGCAGGCCCGTTGATGCCGAAGCAGCCGCATTTCACACCGAGAGCCAAGCATGTGATCTTCCTGTGCATGCAGGGCGCCCCCTCGCATGTCGATACGTTTGATTACAAGCCCAAGCTCATCGCCGATGCTGGCAAGTCGGCCCCTTCGGCGGCAGGACGCTATGGCACGGCGAAACTGATGCCGCCGCAGTGGAAATTCGGCCGACATGGCAAGAGTGGGATGTGGATCTCCGAGTTGTGGCCGAATCTGGCGAAGCATGTGGATGACTTGTGCATGCTGAACTCGATGGCGACCGATTTGCCAGCGCACCCGCAGGCGTTCACGCAGTTGCACACGGGCACGACGCAGTTTGTGCGTCCTTCGCTGGGCGCGTGGACGCTTTATGGCCTCGGCACGCAGAATCAGAACCTGCCGGGCTTTGTGACGATCAATCCGCCGGGCAATGCGACGCGCACCTTTGGCAGCGCGTTCCTGCCGGCGATCTATCAGGGCACCAAAGTGGGCGGCCCTACGATTCCGGGGCTGCCAGCGGCGCTGGGGCGTCGTTTCGGCGGCGGCATGGACCAGGCGACGGTGGCGAACATCAAGAACAGCCGCTTCAACACCGAGGCGCAGCGCGCGCAGCTCGATCTGGTGCAGTCCTTGAACAAGTCCACGATGCAGCAGGGCGGGGGAGTCAGCGCGGAGGTCGAAGGCGTGATCGAATCGTATGAACTGGCCTTCCGCATGCAGGCCGAGGTGCCGAAGGTGATGGACCTCACGAAGGAAACCGAGGCCACGAAGGCGCTTTATGGCATCGGCGACGGCGAAACGGACACGTTTGGCAAGCAGTGCCTCATGGCGCGCAAGTTTGTCGAGGCGGGCGTGCGTTTCATTGAGATCACGCATGGAAACTGGGACCAGCACTTCAATTTGAAGACTGCGTTGGAGCGCAATTGCAATCAAGTGGACAAGCCGGTGGCGGGCTTGCTGGCGGATTTGAAAGCACGAGGACTGCTGAAGGACACGCTGGTCATCTGGGGCGGTGAGTTTGGCCGCACGCCGCATTCGCAGGGCGATGACGGCCGCGATCACAACAACAAGGGCTTCACCATGTGGATGGCCGGTGGCGGCGTGAAAGGCGGCATGAACTACGGCATGACCGATGATTACGGCTACGAGGCGGTGCTGAACAAGATGCACATCCACGACTGGCACGCGACGGTGCTGGCGCTGATGGGCCTTGATCATGAACGACTTACCTATCGCTATGCGGGGCGCGACTTCAGGCTCACGGATGTTTATGGATCGGTGGCGAAGGAAATCATGGCCTGAATGTAGGTTTATAAGCAATGCACGCGTTGCATCCTCCGCGAATCGTCTTATGAATGGCGCGCAGCATGGGAACACGTACGACAGAATCCGCCAGGATGACGCCTGCCAAGGATTTGGCTGGAGTCGTGGCGACTGAGAACCTCGAACGTGCGCGCGAGTTGATCACCGCCGAACTGCCTGCGGAACTGCAAAACTCCGCCCTGGCGCTGTTGCACGCGGTCACGGTCAGGGTGGCGGTGGCGGAGCATTTTGACGCGTTTTGTGCTCACGCCTTCTCCAAGCCGGAGTGGGCGGCGATGGCGAGTCCGGTGATCGCGGAGATGTTTGAGCACGACGAGGACAAGCTGGCGGAGCTGGCGCGGATTCCAGATCTGGTGATCGAAATGGGCAGCGGGCAGGCCACTGTGACCTGCATGGTGGCCGCGCGCTGGGCCGCGCGAGGAGAGACGCACCGGCTGACGCGGCTGGCGGAGTCGATCTCGGCCTCGCATGTCTCTAAGAACGCCTGCGCGGTGGAGGTGATGCTGGCGCTGGCGGCGACACTGGCGGTGACGCGTTTTTCAAAGGCGGAGCAGCTTTACAATGCCGCGCTGCAACTGGCCGGTGAAGAGCACCAGGAAGTGATCTCAGACGCTCAAAAGTGGCTGGCTGCTGGTCGAGTGGTGTGCAGCACCTCGCAGGAGGAGCGTGATTTTTGGGATGTGAGGCTGAGAAAGCCCCGAACGGCCTGGACCTGGCAAAGCAGCGCTGAACTGCGGGCGCTGGACACGTTGTCTGAGCAGCTCTCGCCGGACATGGAGGGGGCGAGCTTGTTCAAGGCGGTGGTTCCAGGCTGCTGGTGGGATATGGCGCTCAAATGCGCCCGCCAGCAGGAAAAAATGGGAACCATGGCCAAGCAGATGGAGTCAGCCCAGACCGTGGTGCAGACACGTGTGGCAACTGAGCCGCCGATGGAGAGGCCGGTGCCAGAAAACCTCCCTCCCCAATTCGAGCGAATGACCAAAGCTGGCCGCGAACGCGGTCTTTTCCTCCTTGGCTGGGTCTGTGGTGCGCTGGCGATGGCGATCACGGTGGTGGCGCTGCCCGCAGAGTTCGTGCAGCGTGTCCTGGCGGGAATCAGCCCCGGGAAACCCGCCCTGGCCTCCTCTGCGGAAAAAGAAGCCTGGCGAAAAGGCAACTTGCAGCGCATCGCGGCCGACATGGCCACCTACGCCGGGCAGCACGGGGCGGTGAAGACAGGCTTGTGGCAGGACCACGAGAAGCTGCTTTTGGGTCAAAGCCAGGAACTGCCGGCGGACAGTCCGCAGTACATGAAGTTTCTTGTCTGGCTGCACCTGGACCCGCCGGAGGATGAGGAAGTGAGAAAGCGTGTACCCCAGCTGCTGCTGGGAAAAATGAAGTCCGATGCCTTTTCTCTGTGGGAGGAATTGATTTATCCTGGCTCGGTGAATGCTCCTGCTATCAGGCATGCCGCGAAAGAAGCCATGGATGACAAGACATTCCAATGGAATGACGAGGAGAAAAAGCGCCTCAAGGCGATGGCTTCAGGAGGATCTTGACCCAAATCGCCCCAGTGGTTCTGTGACCCGCATTTTTGTCTGGCCTGGTTCCATGCTTAGGGGCTATCAAAGGCTGATGTGCAGGCCGTTTCTGAGCAGGTTAAAAAATTTAGTCCTTTGGCGTATATTTGCGCATGGTATTTATAATTTCAGGCTATATTAGCTTAATTTTCCTAACGTTTTGATTCGTTCAATAAAATTACCAGATTTTTCAGAATGTTTTTGCAATTTTGCGCCACAACCTTTAGAGTTTGCGCATGATTGTGAAAACCTTGCATCAAAACAAGTCTCGACTCTTGCTCCGCTAACAAGATTCACTGCTCACCTATGATTGAGGAACTCCAGCAATTTGGCAGCCTTTCTGTGGCGCATCGAACCGGTGGTGCGCCGGTGGAATTGATGCGTTCCAAGGACGAGGTTGTTTTCCTGGCGTTTGACAACCGCATCCGCCGTCTGGTGGAGCTGCATGTGCTTCGAGGGGGCAGCACGCTGGACGCGGCGCTGAAGCGCTCGGCCTTTGATCGCGCCCGGCAGGCCTCCGAGATCCGCGGGCACTCCTTCATGCGCATCTTGGAGGTGGGGGAGGATCAGGGGTTGGTGTATTACACCAGCAATCTCAATGATGGTGAGTTCATTGAAGACTACATCAAACGACGCGGTGCCTTGGCTCCGGCGACGGCGCTGGCGATGGTTTATCAGCTTTTGGACGATTTGCTTCAATTGAGAGGCTACCAACGACTGGTTTCCCGCATGCATCTAGATCGTGTCCTGGTCACGACTCTGGAGGACACTTTTTTGCAATTGCGCATTTTCGACTACGGGCTGTCGCAAATGGACACAGGGGAGGAGGAGCCAGGCGGTGCCCGGCTTGTCGTGGAGGTGTGCCGGTTGATTTTCCGATTGCTGACCGGTCAGGCAGACTCAGGTGGCAATCCTGACCGCTTTCCGGCGCTGACCCAGTTGCCGATGAACCTCCGCATCACCGTGCGCGCGGCACTGACCGATCCCGCCAACGCGCCCACTTCGATTGAGAAGCTGCGGGATGATGTGCGCGAGGCCTTCAGCGCGCTGGTGAGCAGCATTCAGGCGCGCAACCTGCGCAAACAGCTCGTGGTGAACGCCGCTCTGCTTCCGCAATCTCACCTGCAAGAGCTGCTGCTCGAAAACGTCCCGGTGGAAACGATCATGGGCACGCGTTTTCGTGTCGAGGACGCGGATCACACGCGGCGTTACCCGTTTTCAATCCCGGCGGTCAACGCCAAGGCCGAGCAGCCAGTCACGGTGCATCTTCTGCCGCCGTCGCGGATTGTCGAAAAGACGCGTTATGAGGCGGTGCCGCTGCAAATGTGGCGGTTCAACCCGGAACGGCATCCGAACATCCTGCGTTCGCTGAGCCTGTGGGAAAGTCCCGACTGGACCTTCCTGACGGAGGAGCGTGAGCCGGGCTTTGCCCTCAGTCGTCTGATGGCGGAACGCCTCACGCTGAATCCTGCCGAGGTGCTGGTGCTGATGCGCCAGATTCGCGCCGGTCTCGACCAGGCGGTGGAGTGTGGCGTGCAGCGTGTGGATCTACATCCTTCAAACATCCTGCTGCGGGTGGGCAAGAACGGCCCGCTGCTGGCGCGTGAGCTTGAGCGTCTGATGCAGAAGCGTCTGGATGCCTGGCCTTCGTTTGTGGTGAAGCTGCGCCCCCACATGACCATGCGCAGCCTTTATGAACCGCTGCTGGTGGACATGGACATCGCGGACGCGCCGCAGGAGGAGCATTTGCTGGATCGTGATTTCCGGCATCGCTCTTTTGTCACTCTCGCGGCTTATTTGCTGACGGGTGAGCGGCTGGGCGGCGGTGCGCCGCAGTTCGCCGAGTCGGTGCCGGAGGCTGCGGCCGCCTATGTGCGTGAGTGCATGGAACTGACGCGCCGGGCTGGAAAATCACCCACACCGGGCGATTTTATTGAGAATTTCGAGAGGCTGCTTTCCGCGCCGACCGTGGATCTGGCCACGCGCCTGCGCGGCAGCTCGGTGGCGATCGAGGAGATGGAAAGCGTCGGCTCGGTTTCGGATTTCGACGAGGACTGGAGCGGGAATGGCGCTGAAGAAGAGCCTTTTGAAGACAGAGCGATCTCACCGATCAAGCGCGCCATGAAGACGCATGACTTCAACCCTTTGAACGCGCAAAAACGCAGTCTTCCTTGGGGCGTGCTTGCCGCTGCCGCCGTGGTTGTTCTTGGGATTGGTGGCTGGATGCTGATGCCTGGGAGCAAGCCTGTCGAGACCGTGGCTCCGCCTGTCGTGGAGACATCTGTGAAGCCGGTTTTGGCAGAACCCGCCCCTGCCGCCGCAAGCACGTCCTCAAAGATGATTGCTGAAAAGAAAACGGAGGCTCCTGCGGCAAACAATCCCACGCCGCCCCCAGTGCCTGCCAAGCCTGTGATGGTGGCGGTGAAGACGCCGGTGATGAAATCTCAGCCTCCAGTCAAGGCGGCGCCGGCTGAAACCAAGCCAGCAGACAATTCTGTGGAGATGGCCGTGGTCCCGCCGCCGCAACCGTTGGTGAAGGGTGACAAGCCTGCTGAAGTGACGCCTGAAAAGTCCCCGGTCATTGCTCCGACTCCGCCAAAAGATCCCGTCACCATTCGTCGCGCGATTGTGCCCACCCAGGAAGAAATCGAGCGCATGAAGCAGGGGCATGTTGAGAACCGCACAGGCCGCCTGCCTGCTGTCTCCACCGCGTCGCCTCTGCCGCCGCAAAACAACACCAACCCGTGACCGTCGTCGCCTGTATCGAGCCTCCTTTGCATTCAATTCGTGGGAATACTCACGAAAGGTTGGATTTTGCTTGGACTCAACGCTCTCCCACAGGTAAAAGTTTGAACGTGGTGATGAGCGCCGCATGCAAAGCCGACTCGATAGCGAAGCCTGGGGAGCGCCGGGCAAATGATCGGTGGCTCGGCGATGCGGCCTCCGCGCCAGCATGTCACACACGTCAAGCCGACAACACTTCCGCACCCCTTAACCGAGCAACCAGGAGAGACTGATGAAGGTCAACAACACAATTGTCATTTCAATCGGACAGGCAGGCAATCAGATCGCCGCGTCTTTCTGGAAAACCATCTGTCAGGAGCACGGCATCGACCCGCTGACGGGTCAGACGGCGCAGGGACAGGCGCCACGCGGGAACTGGAGCGCGTTTTTCACCAAGCTGGGTGAGTCCACTTCCGGCAGCTATGTGCCGCGTGCGATCATGGTCGATTTGGAGCCCAGCGTGATCGACAATGTGAAGGCGACTTCGGGTTCATTGTTCAATCCTGGCAACCTGATCAGCCGCACCGAAGGCGCGGGCGGCAATTTCGCCGTTGGTTACCTGGGAGCTGGACGCGAAGTGCTGCCTGAGGTCATGGGCCGGCTGGACGCTGAAATCGACAAGTGTGACAACGTCGGCGGCATCCTCGTGCTGCACGCCACGGGTGGCGGCTCTGGTTCCGGCTTTGGTGCATTGCTCATTGAATCCGTCAAAGAAAAGTATCCCGAGTTCCCGATCCTTAGCTGCGCCGTGCTGCCCTCGCCTCAGGTTTCCAGCGTTGTCACCGAGCCCTACAACACGGTTTTCACTCTCAACACCCTGCGCCGCTCCGCTGACGCTTGCCTGATCTTTGACAACGAGGCGTTGTTCGAGCTGGCGCATCGTAAATGGAACATTGAAAGCCCCACGGTCGATGATCTGAACCTGCTCATTACCGAGGCGCTCGCAGGATTGACCGCCTCCATGCGCTTCAGCGGATTCCTGACTGTGGAAATCAGCCTGCGCGAATTGCTCACCAATCTTGTGCCGCAGCCCTCGCTGCACTTCCTCATGTGCGCCTTCGCCCCGCTCACGCCGCCGGATCGCAGCAAGTTCGAGGAAATGGGTGTCGAGGACATGATCCGCAGCCTGTTTGACAACGGCTCCGTCTTCGCCGCCTGCTCGCCCATGGAAGGCCGCTTCCTCAGCACCGCCGTGCTGTACCGCGGCATCATGGACGACAAGCCGCTTGCCGACGCAGCTCTCGCGGCCATGCGCGAGCAGCTTCCGCTCACTTACTGGATTCCCACGGCTTTCAAAATTGGTTACGTCGAGCAGCCCGGTGTATCGCACCGCAAAAGCATGGTGCTGCTGGCCAACAACACCGAGATCGCCCGCGTGCTGGATCGCATCTGCCACAACTTTGACAAGCTCTGGCAGCGCAAGGCCTTCGCCAACTGGTACCTCAATGAAGGCATGTCCGAGGAGCAGATCAACGCCCTCCGCGCCTCCGCCCAGGAGCTCATTCAGAGCTATCAGGTCGCTGAAGAAAGCGGTGCCAAGGCCAAGGTGCAGGACAGCTCTGCGGACATTCCGCGCGGCAGCGCCAGCCAGGATGACAGCCGCGCCGGCATGAGCCTGCGCGATCTTGTGGACCGTCGCCGCGCGTAACAAAATCGAATCAGGAACAGCAACAACAAGTTTGGAGGAACACCCGTGAGAGAGATTCTGAGCATTCATGTCGGACAGTGTGGCAACCAGATCGCCGACCGTTACTGGCGGCTTGTGCTTCGTGAGCATGGCCTGACCGAGTCCGGCACACCGAAGGAGGGCAGCAACGCCGCGTCCAACGCCAACATGGAGGTCTTCTTCCACAAGGTTCGCGATGGGAAATACATCCCCCGTGCCGTCCTCATCGACCTCGAACCCGGTGTCATCGCCCGTATCGAAGGCGGAGACATGGCGCAGCTTTTTGACGAAAGCTGCATCATCCGCAAAATCCCTGGTGCCGCCAACAACTGGGCGCGCGGTTACAATGTCGAGGGTGAGCGCATCATCGACCAGATCATGAACGTGATCGACGCGGCGGTGGAAAAAACCAAGTCGTTGCAGGGGTTCCTCATCACGCACTCCATCGGAGGTGGTTCCGGCTCCGGTCTTGGTTCCCTCATCCTTGAGCGCCTGCGCCAGGCTTATCCGAAAAAGCGCATCTTCACGTTCTCGGTCGTTCCTTCGCCTCTCATTTCCGATTCCGCGGTCGAGCCTTACAACGCGGTGCTCACGCTCCAGCGCATCCTGGACAACGCCGACGCCGCCGTGCTGCTCGACAACGAGGCGCTCTTCCGCATCGCCAAGTCGAAGCTGCATCGCAGCCCGAACTACATGGATCTCAACCACATCATCGCGCTCATCATGAGCTCGGTCACGGCGTCCCTGCGCTTCCCTGGCAAGCTGAACACGGACCTCAGCGAGTATGTGACCAATCTGGTGCCGTTCCCTGGCAACCACTTCCTCACCGCCTCGTTCGCGCCGATGCGCGCCCCAGGTCAGGAAGGTCAGGTTCGCATCAATTTCCCCGACATCGCCCGTGAGACCTTCTCCCAGGACAACTTCACCGCCGCCATCGACTGGCAGAACGGCGTCTATCTCTCCGCCTGCGCCCTCTTCCGTGGCGATGTGAAGGCCAAGGAGGTCGAGGAGAACATGGCGGCCATCCGCAAGACTCTCAACTTCGCCAGCTACGTCCCTACTGGCGTGAAACTTGGCGTCGCCGAGACCGCGCCGGAAGGTTTCGCCTCCAGCGGCCTTGCCCTCGTCAATCACACCGGCATCGCCGCTGTTTTCGAGCGTCTCATCAGCAATTTCGACATCATGTTCGACAACCATGCCTACACGCACTGGTACGAGAACAACGGTGTTTCTCGCGACATGATGGCCCACGCCCGCAACACCATCGCCAACCTCGCCCAATCTTACCGCGACGCGAGCTGATCGTTCCCACGATCACAGCGACCGCCGCGCGAAAAACTGCCTCAACCGTGGATACTGCTCTGGAGCGCCAAATTGCCTCCGCCTCCCGCAGCGTCGAGGAGGCGCGGCGGCTTGCCTACCACGATCCCGTTCGTGTCGGGGCGCTCGTGGAGCAGATCAGTGTCCTCGCCGACCTGCGCCAGAAGGAGGGAGATTTCCGCAAGGCCGAATCCCTTTACCGCGAGGGCTTGTTTCGCGCCCAGGAACTGCGCAAACAAGACCCGGATCTCCTCACTGGCATCTATTCGCTGCTCGCGCATCTTTATGACCGCTGGGGCCGCATGGACAAGGCGGCGGAATTTTACGAAAAGGCGCTGCAGATCAGCGCAGAAAACGGTTTGGACGACAGCGACAAGGTGGCCACCATCAAGAACAACCTGGCCATGATCTTCAAGCAGCTCCGCCAGTTCGACAAGGCGGAGCGCTACTACTGCGAGGCATTGGAGACTTTTCAGCGTCTGGATGGCGAGCAAAGCTCCCGCGTTGCCTCCGTGTACAACAATTTGGGCGTGCTCTACTACAGCAGCATGGATGTGGACCGCGCCCAGGCCATGCATGAGCGCGCCCTCGCCATCCGGCAGAATCTCAACGAGAGCCAGATGGACCCGGCGGACCTTTCCCAGACCTTCATCAATCTGGGTGCCGTGTACAAGGCATCCGGGGATTTCCAAAAGGCGGAAGCCTGTGTGGACCGTGCGAAGCGCATCCGTGCCGCGATGAACGGCTATCATCCCAACCCGCGTCGTTCAGCATCCCTGCTCATCGACAAGAGTCTGTGACAAGGCGCGTGAATGCTTCACAAGGCGCTTTGCAGGAAATTTTTCTCCTCCGGCAGCAGCAGCAACGGTGAGACGCGCTCGACCAGGCGGAAAGCGCGCCCAGGATCGCCGCCACAGAGTCTTAACAGCGCCGCATACACCACACGCTGGCCTGCCGGAAGCTGTTCCGGGCGGCTGATTTTTGGCAGCGCCGCCTGCGTCTCTTCCTGCCGTCCCTGGCGATGAGCGGACAGCGCCTGGAGCAGATGCACTTGATCCATGCTGGCTCCGAGAGTGCTGAAGGTGGGTGCTTGAAGTTGTTGATGAGCGATTTCGATTTCTGTCCCCATCAGCATCTGCAAATACAGGCTTTGCAGATGGAGCGCGGCGTCCTCGGGCCTTAGCTTCAGCAGGCTGGCGCAGGCACTCAGCATGGCAGGACCATCGCGTTGTGACTCGGCCAGCGTGTAAAGTCTGGTCAGCATCGCCGGTCTGGTATGCGGGTGTTTGATTGCTAGCGCCCGGTAGCAGCGCCCTGCCAGCTCCCAATGGCCTAACTGCTCAGCGAGCCGCCCGGTTTCGAGAGTTTCTTCGAGATGGTCGCCGCGTCCGGCGTCTTCAAAAACGCGGTTAAGCCTCTGAACGGCGCGTGCCGGGTCGTTCTCCAGGCGAGATTGAGTTTCCGCCTGCCAGAGACGGATTTTCTGGGCAGAGAAAGCGGTGTCGATGCGGCCTGATTTCAGCAACTCGCCAAGTTCCTGCCAGCGGCCCTCGCCACGCAGGGCGTTGACATAATGCGGCAGCAAACGGGTGTGTCGCGCGGCCATTGCCGCAGGCACCAGGCGCAGGATGAGCGCGTGTTCGTGCTCGTCGGCCAGCCAGGCCAGCAGCGGCGTGGTTTCCCCGGGCGGAACGTTCTCCCAACGTTTAATTTCCTCATGCAGGAGGTCAGTTCTCAGATGCGGGCTGAGGCGCATCTGGGCTGAGAGCACCTTGAGCCGCGCATTTGTTTTCGCGGCATCTGTTCCCTGGGCTGTTTCCTCCAGATGGAGCAGTTCTTTTACCTCGGGCGTGGTGAGCGTCTTTATCTCTGCCAGCAGCTCGATGGCCGGCAAAGTTGCTCCGCCGGCGCGCACGAACTGCCAGAGCTTTCGCTGCATGGTCTGGCGGCGGGCCGGGTCGTTGCTGGCAAGGTCGGCTGCGGCCAGCTCGATCAGGATTTCGCGATCATCGGGGGCGTTGTCCAGAATTTTGCGCAAGGCATCGGCGGCCTCATCGGCTTTGCCTCCGGCGGCGAGAATGTCTGCCTGGAGCCGCAATGTCTCGGGTTGTTCGTGTGCTTGCTCGTGTAGCATGTCCAGCAGGGCGCGCGCCTTGGAGACCTCTCCCAGGCGCACATGAGTCCTGCCCAGCAGCGCAAGGTCGGCAGGTGTCGCCTCTCCGGTTTGCCGCAGCCGGTCGATGAGTGCCGCCGCCGAGCGCGGATCACCGCCTGCTTTAAAGATGAGGTCGATGCTGGCGCGCAGCACCGCAGGATCATCCGGTGCCCAGCGCCGGGCCTCCTGCATCTCGCCGATGGCTCGCTCCCAGTCGTTTTCCTGGGCAAACTGCTGCAACGCGGGAAGATGCCGACGTCCCAGCCAGCCTTTGAAACTGGGCGTGGCGTGCGCGAATGCCAGCCAGCAGAGCGCTCCGAAAGCCAGCATGCCAGCCGTGGAAAGCAGCATCAGCCGCAACTCAAGCCCCGTTTGCGAGGCGCGGTCGCTTTCAGCTGGCGAGGGTTTGCTCATGGAGATCGTTCCACATCATGGCGCGCCGAGATCCAGCAGGCAGCGAAAGCCGAGGTCGCTGCGGGTGGCGGATTTTAAGGCATGAGCGCGGGCGGAAGTCAGCAGGGCGTCTTTGTCTGATCCCAGCCAGCTTCCGCCGCGGATGACTCGTTCTTCAGGCTCTCCCGGCCAGACATCGGCGCACCACTCGGCCACATTGCCGCCCATCTCGTGCAGTCCGAGCGCGTTGGGCAGAGCGCTGTCCACAGGCGCGGTGTAGGAGTAGCTGTCAGCCGTGCCGGGGATTTTGGTGGCGTCCAGGTTTGCCGCGAGTGTCCCAGGCTTCCAATCATCAGGCTTGGTCTTCCAAGGGTAATGCGTTTTGTCGCTGAGATGACGTGCCGCCGGATCAGCCCCGGTCTCGTTAGCCAAGCCGGCCGCCTGGCTCCATTCCACATCGCTCGGCAGGCGGTAGGAGGCGGTGGCGGGGATGAGCTTGGTGGCGCGGTCGCGTTCCGTCAGCCAGGCGCAGAAGGCGGTGGCGTCCTCCCAGGAGACACCAGCGGCGGGATGATTGCCACCGAGCAGGAAGGAGGGCTTCTGGGACCAGCCGCGACCGGCTTCGCGCATCCAGGTCTCGTAGTCGCGCACGCTGGTTTCGGTGACGCAGATCAGCGCCCGGCTTTTCTCGGCCAGCGGCACAAAACGCATGCCTAGCGCGTTGAGAAAAGTGCTGCCGTCTGCCACGGCGGGCTTGAGGCTGGCTGGATCAGGCAGGCCGTCGTCCTTGCCGCTTCCCTGCATTTTTTTGCGCAGCGCCTCAATGGCGGAGGAGTCCACCTTGCGGCTTTCCTCGAATGATTTCATCTGCTCCGCAATGTCGCGCTTCTTTTCGGTGTTCATCGCGGCCAGCAGGCTGGCGGTGCGGCGTTTATCGTCAAACACCACGCGGAATCCAATGGTTGGCGCGCGCAAGTCCGCTGGTGCGACATACTGATAGCCAGAGGCAAGGCATTCCGCGCGGAAGTAGGCCCAGGAGCCGCCACGCAGCACCCCGGTGGGCGTCGCGCGGATTTCCATCGGCTGCGTCCACTCCCAGACATTCCCCGCCAGATCAAACAATCCCTCGGCGGATGGCTCAAAGCTGCCCACTGGCGCGGTGTGGGGGTAGCCGTCGTTGTGTCCGGGAATCTCACCCTCGGCCAGATTGGCGGTCTTCGGCGGTGGCGGCCAGCTTTCACCCCAGGGGTAGATGCGGTCGTCCCGCAGGCGGTCCTCGGCGGTGATGCCGGCTTTTTTGCGGCCCCTCGCCAGCCCTACAGCCGCGTCCCACTCGTCCGGCGTTGGAAGGCGGTAAACCTGGGAGCCGTCGATGAGCTTTTTCTCACGCTCGGTCTCCGTGAGCCAGTTGCAGAAGGCCACGGCGTCCTGCAGGTTCGCGCCCACCACCGGATGCTCGGGCGTCTGCTCGAAGTGCGTCTTGTAAGACCAGGGGTGCTTGCGCTGACGCAGGAACTCATTCCACTCTGACACGCGTGTCTCCCAGATCGAGAATTGAACCGTGGTGCCTGGCACAGAGGCGAAGCGCGTGCCCAGGCTGCTCACATGAGGTTTTTGCGCAGACTCCTGGGCCGGGATGGCCGTCCAGCAGGCAAGGCACAGGAAAATCAAAATCAGGCTTGGTCCGGTCGGGCGCATGGTCACTGGATAAACGGTAAGGCGTGTAACTTCATCTAAAAAAAGGCTGCCTTCACTGTGGGCGGGTCTTCATGACTTCCAGCAAAGCTTGGTGTCAAACTGTTAACACGCGTGAGCACTTTGTCCTTTGCGCTGGTAATCAGCGTGGTACAGTCGCGCTCCTTTTTGGAAAATGCCGCTCCAACTTTCGGCTATGACACCCTGGCCGCACAGTTGCGACCAATGGCGGCAGCTTGCCCGACTCACTCATGATTGTTCTCGGTCTCAACGCCTACCATGGCGATTCTGCTGCCGCCTTGGTTAAAGACGGCAGGCTCATCGCCGCCGCCGAGGAGGAGCGCTTTCGCCGCATCAAGCACTGGTCCGGCCTGCCCACCGAGGCCATGAAATGGTGTCTCGCTGACGCGGGCCTCACATTGGGCGATGTCGATCACATCACCATCAACCGCAATCCTAAGGTCAACAGCCTGCGCCGCGCCTTGTATGTGCTGCGTCAGCGTCCGAGCCTCGGTCTCATCCTCAAGCGTTTTGGGAATATCAAGCGTGCTGGTTCATTTGAAGATGCCGTCCAGTCATCATTCCCCGGCGAAAAATTCCGCGCCCAGGTCCATCGTGTCGAGCACCATCACGCGCATCTGGCCTCCGCGTTTCTAGTCTCTGGCTTCGACGAGGCGGTTTGCCTGTCGGTCGATGGATTCGGCGACTTCGCCAGCTCCGCCTGGGGCATGGGGAAGGGTAATGACATCCAGATCGACGGTCGCGTTTATTTCCCCCATTCACTCGGTGCCTTCTACACCGTCATCACCCAGTTCATCGGCTTTCCGTATTATGGCGACGAGTACAAAGTCATGGGCCTCGCTCCTTATGGAGAGCCGAGGTATCTCAAAGAGATGCGCGAGCTCGTGAAGGTGCAGACAGACGGCACCTTCAAGCTGAACCTGAAATACTTCCGTCATCACAGCGACGACGTGCATTACACCTGGGACAACTGCTGCCCGGAAGTCGGCACACTCTACAAGCAGGAGCCGATGGAGGCGCTCTTCGGCCCGCAGCGTGAAAAAGGCGCTGCCTTGGAGCAAAAACACCGCGATCTCGCCCGCAGCGCCCAGGCCATGTATGAGGAGGCGTTCTTCGCCATGCTGCAATCACTGCACGCGCGATACCAATGCGACGCCCTCGCCCTCTCGGGCGGCTGCGCCATGAATTCCGTCGCCAACGGCAAGGTGTATCTCAACTCGCCCTTCAAGCGCATGTATCTTCCGGCCTCCGCCGGGGATGCGGGTGGCGCCATCGGCTCCGCCTTTGTGGTGGCCCGCCAGCTCGACAACAGCGAACCGCGAACGGCGAACAGGGAACGGTTTGTGATGGACCACGCCTACGTCGGTCCCCAAACCAACGAGGCAGAGATCAAAGCCCTGCTTGATTCCCGCGCCGCTGACATCGCTGCTGAAAACTGCACCGTGCGCCGCATGGACGATGAAGGCGAGCTTTGCCAGGCCACCGCCACTGCCATCACCGAGGGCAAGGTCATCGGCTGGTTCCAGGGCCGCATGGAATGGGGGCCGCGCGCGCTGGGCAATCGCAGCATCCTCGGTGATCCGCGTCGTGCGGACATGAAGGACATCCTCAACCTCAAGATCAAGCGCCGCGAGTCCTTCCGCCCCTTCGCGCCCAGCATCTTGCGTGAGCACGTCAGCGAGTGGTTCGAGCAGGACGACGACGTGCCCTTCATGATGGAAGTTTTCCAGGTGCGGCAGGAAAAGCGCGCCCAAATTCCCGCCACCACGCACGTCGATGGCTCTGGTCGCCTGCAAACCGTCCACAAAGAAACCAATCCCCGCTACCATCGACTCATCAGCGCCTATCGCGACATCACCGGCGTGCCGATGGTTCTCAATACCAGCTTCAACGAAAACGAACCCGTCGTCTGCAAGCCCCAGGAGGCCCTCGACTGCTTCCTCCGCACCAAAATGGACGTGCTCGTGCTCAACGACTGGATGGTGACCCGCTGAGGTGGGTATGACTCGTCATGAAAGGCATCATCCTCGCAGGCGGCGCTGGCTCGCGCCTTTATCCGCTCACCCTGGTTGCCTCCAAGCAGCTTCAGCCGGTGTATGACAAGCCGATGGTCTATTACCCGCTCACGGTGCTCATCGCCTCCGGCATCCGTGAGTTCTGCCTCATCTCCACACCGCATGACCTGCCACGCTTTCGTCAGTTGCTGGGAGACGGTTCCGCCTGGGGCATCTCTATCGAGTATCGCGAGCAGGCCCGGCCCGAGGGCGTCGCGCAGGCGTTTCTCATCGCGGCGGACTTTATCGACAAAGATTCCGTCACTCTGATCCTCGGCGACAACATCTTCTTCGGCGGCGATGCCTTTCCGCGCGCTTTTGGTGAGTTCGAATCCGGCGCGACGATTTTCGCCTACCACGTCAACGATCCCGAACGCTACGGCGTGGTCGAGTTTGATGCAGACGGGAAGGCGATCTCGCTCGAAGAAAAGCCGGAGCATCCCCGGAGCAACTACGCCGTGCCCGGTGTCTATCTCTACGACAACGACTTCGTCGCCATCACTCGCTCAATGAAGCCCTCCCCGCGTGGCGAGCTGGAAATCACCGACGTGAACAAAGAATACCTGCGCCGCGGCACCCTGCGCGTGCAGCGCCTCAGTCGCGGCACCGCATGGCTGGACGCCGGCACCAGCAGCAGCCTGCACGAGGCCTCCGCCTATGTGCAGACCATCGAAAAGCGCCAGGGCATGAAGCTCGGCTGTCCAGAAGAGGCCGCCCTTTATCGGGGCTTTCTCCCGCTGGAGAAATTTGAGTCTCTCGTCGCCTGCCTGCCGAAATGCGAATACCGTGACTATCTCGCCGAAGTCGCCGCCGAGGTGCGGCGTGTCGGCATCAAAAGCGCCTGATCAAACCATGGCTCCCCATCCTGTTCTCCCCAATCGTTATGCCGCTCCTGAGGAGCGGCCAGTTTACGTCAAGCAGCTCTTCGACCACGCGGCGGAGCATTATGACCCCATCGTCGGCTGGGGCTTTTGGGGCACTGGCAATCTTTATCGCAAAACCGCGCAGAGCCGCCATGGCCTCAAGCCCGGCATGCAGCTCCTTGATGTCGCTTGCGGCACCGGCTTGATGTCCGTCGCCGCCAGCCAGGTGCTCGGCGGAGATGCGGGCATCACCTGCGTCGAACCCAGCGACGGCATGCTCGCCGTCGCACGGCAGAAGCTCCCCAACGCTCGCTTCATTCAAAGCGGCGCGGAGAAAATGCCGGTGGAGGACAATCACTATGATTTTCTCACCGTCGGCTACGCCCTGCGTCACTTCGCCGACCTGGAGGCCACCTTCCGTGAGTTTCATCGCGTTCTGAAGCCCGGCGGGCGCGTCCTCATCCTGGAGGCCACACGTCCTTCCGGCAAGATCGGCTCCTGGCTCTTCAAGCTCTACTTCGGCATCGTCTATCCCTTCCTCGCCCGCCTGCTCACCCGCAGCAAGAAAGCGGAGGAGATGATGGTTTATTTCTGGGAAACCATGGACACCTGCGTGCGACCCGAGTCCGTCGTCGCCGCATTCAAGGCCGCCGGTTTCTCCGAGGCCAAGCGGCATCCGCTCATGGGCATCTTCAGCGAGTACACGGCTGTCAAAGCATGAACCTTCTCGTCACCGGCGGCGCGGGATTCATCGGCTCCAACCTCATTCGGCTCGTCATCGACAAGCCGGAGGTCGTGAAGCTCGTCAATCTCGACAGCCTCACCTACGCCGGCCATTTGGAGAATCTCGAAGGCATTCACGGCGTTCATCCGCGCTACCTCTTCGAGAAAGTCGATCTGCGGAACCAGGACGAGGTCATGCGTGTCGTCCGCCAGCATGACATCACCCACGTCATGCACCTCGCCGCTGAAAGTCATGTGGACCGCAGCATCACCGGCCCCGGCGACTTCATCACCACTAACATCAACGGCACCTTCCACCTCCTCGAAGCCTGCCGCGCCCATTGGTCTGATCCAGCATCAAGCATCCAGGATCGAGCATCCAGGTTCCTCCACGTCTCAACGGACGAGGTCTTCGGCTCCCTGGGCCTCACCGGCTTCTTCACCGAAACCACGCCCTACGCCCCGAATTCGCCCTACTCCGCCAGCAAGGCGTCGAGTGACATGCTTGTGCGCAGCTACCATCACACCTACGGCCTGCCCACGCTCATCACGAACTGCTCCAACAACTACGGTCCGTACCAGTTCCCCGAAAAGCTCATTCCCGTTGTTATCCAGAGCATCCAGGCTCGCAAAGCCATCCCCGTCTATGGGGACGGCATGAACGTGCGCGACTGGCTCTACGTGGGCGATCACTGCGAGGCCCTGTGGACTGTTCTGACCCAGGGAACATCGGGTGAAACCTACAACATCGGCGGCCACAACGAGAAGGCCAACTTCCACCTCGTCCAGCTCATCTGCGATCTCATCGACGAGCTGCGCCCGGAGTTGGGCGGCTACTCCCGCTCTCTGATCACCTTCGTCACCGACCGCCCCGGCCACGACCGCCGCTACGCGATTGATGCTGGCAAAATCGACCGCGAACTCGGCTGGACTCCTGCACACACGTTCGAAACCGGCATTCGCGAGACTGTGGCGTGGTATTTGCGAAACCAGGAGTGGGCAGGAAAGGTTAACCAACCGAAAAGTCCGCCTTAAGACCGTGTCTGTTTCTATAAAAGTCGCGGGCGTTTCAGGAACTACAATGAAAGTGCTTAACTCAATTCGAAGCGTGACCGCAGAGCTGGGGCGTTGGTGGAATGCCACGTCAGATTTCCAATCCTGGCTGCGGATCGCCAGTGATGTTTTGATGCTTAAACTAGGTGGTCGAAACAACGCCATCCAGCACACCATCAAGCTTAAAAAATTTGGAGAGGTGAGCTATCGCTTGAACAAGGGGGATCTATGGTCGCTTCGTGAGGTGTTGTTGGATGAATGCTACCGATTCCCTGGAGACATGAAGCCCAGGGTGATTGTTGATCTTGGGGGGAATATTGGACTGACTTCACTGTGGATGTCATATTCCTATGCCCCTGAGAGGATAGTGACGGTGGAGCCTGTGGCGACGAACGCCGCCTTGGCACGTCAAAATCTCGCCAAGACTCGTTCCGACGTTTTGCTGATTGAAGCCGCGGTCGGCAGCAAAAATGGCAGCGCCCAGTTTGAGGAGTTTGATGAATCAAACAAGGGCAGGCTTTGTCTTGATCATCCCGGCCTGACACGCGTGGCCACAGTGGCAACGTTGCTGGATGAGGCTGGCATCACCAGTGAGGTTGATTTGCTGAAGGTGGACATTGAAGGCGGTGAGGCCGACTTGTTTTCCGGCGATCTTGCATGGCTTGGCCGTGTCAAGGCGCTCATCATGGAACTCCATCCAGATTTGGTGGACACGCGTCAGATCATAGAGACCATCAAAAAACAGGGGTTCAAATACATTCCCAGCAACTCGGTGTTCAATGGCAACATGGATGCTTTTGTGCGTCTATAATTTTTTTTGACTCGGATTCGAATATCACGCGCATGATATCTGTTGTGACAACTCTGTTGGCAGCCGCTTTGTTCGACGCGTAAGCAGCATGATGACATGCTGGTTCCGGCTCATACACAGGAGCACCGGTTGGTGTGCTGAGCCTCGGATGACAGGCTGCTTTTCGTTCTGGAATGTTATAACTACTGAATACAAATAGAGGCATCTACTCATCGCTCGTATGTTTTGGTCATCCGTTCCTGACCCACATGGCAGCGTCGAAGACGAGTAGGATTCAATCGCGAACAGAAACCAGTGAAATGAGCATCGACGCCAGCACCTATCATTACGACTCCGCGCAGCCTTCGCACATGCATGCTGTATTCGTGCCACCTGTGCTGGCTCGTTTGCAGGCTTTGCAGCCCACGCGAGTGCTCGATTTGGGCTGTGGGAACGGCAGTCTGTGCCGCGCGATTCGGGATGCTGGGATACAGGTGGAAGGTTGCGACCCCAGCGAGGAGGGCATTCAGCAGGCCAGGGCCGCCCATCCCGATATCTCTTTTGTCTGCCTTAGTGTCTATGACGAGCCACCACCGAAGTGGCTAGGTCAGTTTGATGTCATCGTCAGCACCGAGGTGGTGGAGCATTTGTACGATCCCCGCGCCCTGCCCCGCCTCGCGAAGCGGCTGCTCAAGGCCGGCGGCGTGGTGCTCGTCACCACCCCCTATCACGGTTATTTGAAAAACCTTGCACTCTCCCTGCTGAACAAGTGGGACCAGCACCACACCCCGTTCTGGTTGCACGGTCACATCAAGTTCTGGTCCCGCAAGACCCTCCGTCAGTTGTTCACCGACGAGGGGTTAAAGTTTGTTTCATTCAAAGGCCTGGGACGTCTGCCCTGGTTGTGGATGACGATGCTGATGGAGTTCAAGCTGCCTGATGCAATGTCAGATAAAATTGACCTGACCAACGAATAGACCGAGTGATCCAAACTCTTACTCGCTGGGCTTTTCTGTCCGGCCAAGTGGCAGGGATGCAGATAATCATCCAGGGAGTCGGCTCGGTCTCTGGTTTGCTTCTCATCCGCTTTATGGCCAAGGAAGAGTATGCTTGGTTCACGATCAGCGCCTCAATGCTTGCCACACTGAATTTGCTGGCGGATGGCGGCATTTCCACAGCCCTCACCTCGGTGGGCGGCAGGTTGTGTCAAAGTCCGGCGGAGTTTTCGCGTTTGTTGCGGGATGGGATGAGCCTGGCTTGGCGCATGTGCGTGCTGGGCATCGTGCTGGCCACGCCTTTCTTCTGGCACCTTTTTGTTCGGGTGGGGATGCCACCAGCGGTGATCGTGGGCTTGCTGCTGCTTTCCATTGCGGCGGTCTGGCCGGTCGCTTTCACGAGTCTTCTCAGCGTGGCAGCCCGCCTGCATTCAAGGGCGCGTCAGTTGCAATTGGCCGAGCTGGCGGGCGGCGCGGCGCGGCTTGGACTGACCGCCTTCATTCTTTGGCTGGGTTGCGGAAATGCGCTGATGGTGGTCGCGGTAGCCGCAGCGGCTGTTTGCTTTCAGGCTTGGATCGTGTGGCGGCAGACTTTGGATTTCTCAAGGCCGGAGCCTTCGTCTGAAAGCTATCGAAGAGAGCTCGGGGGTTTTGTTCGCGCACTGTATGCCAACCACCTTTTTTTTTGCATCCAGGGGCAGATAGCAACCTGGCTGATCAGTTGGTTGGCAGGTGTTGGCGAGGTGGCGGATCTGGGCGCCTTGTCGAGGCTCGCCGTATTGTTCTCGGCCCTTGGAGCACCATTTGTGTATTTAGTGGCGCCTTCCATGGCCCGCATCCAGGACAGGAGCATCCTTCGCCGCCGGTTCGCCCTGGCCGTGGGGGCGTCCTTTGCCGGCACCGCTGCCGTGCTGGCTCTGGCAGCCTGGCAGCCTGGCTGGTTTCTCTGGTTGCTGGGGGCCAAGTATTCAAAGCTCGGTCCCGAGTTGGTCCTGGCCCTCGCCTCCCAGGGGGTGGGAATGATCAGCGGCATCTGCTGGGGGCTGATGGTCGTGCGCGGGTGGGTGCGCCATGCCTGGCTGAACATTCTGCTCTCATGCCTGGGCTATGCCGTGGGCGCATCGTTGGTGGCCGTGGACACGGTGGCAGGTGTTTTGACAATGAATCTTCTCGCATCCACCCCCCTGCTTATCTGGGTGCTGCTTCGCTGTTGGAGCCAGCTAAACAAGCCTAGCCAAAAAGACAGTCCGACATGAAGGCCGCCCCACTCACCCTTCCATCCTTATGAGCCATCCTTTGGAAAGATTGCTTCGCTCAACTCGGAGCTTATTGGGAGTTCGCGAAATGCACGCCAGCCAGAGTATCACAGCCAAGTTGTACTCGCTGGCACTGGAGCTAATCACCTTCGGGAAAGGCATTCCACGTCGGTTGAATGGCGAACCTGTGTTGCGGCTCGATCCATGCTGCCGTTTCCTTGGCGATAGTTATGAGGCCGATGTCTGGTCCTGGCTCAAACAACGCCTCAAACCCGGAGATGTGATGCTTGATGTAGGTGCCCAGTTTGGCATCTACGCCATGCTAGCCGCGCGGGTGACGGGGCGGGGCGGGAAGGTTTATGCTTTTGAACCCGCTCCAGATTCGCAGAAGGTGCTGCGCAGGCATTTAAAGCTGAACGGACTAGAGGATTTGGTGAACTTGGTGCCTGCGGCCGCCAGCGAGCACTCTGGCGAGGCCATTTTGCACATGGCGGGCACGCATCCTAGCAACACCCTCGCTCCCACTGGAGCCGACCCAGTGGCCTTGACGCCGATTAAGGTGAGCGTGGTTAGCCTGGATGACTATTGCGAGAGAAAGTGCATCATTCCACGGCTGGTGAAGATTGATGTGGAAGGTTGGGAGTTGAATGTCTTGAAAGGTGCCGTTCGCCTGTTAGGCCATTCTGAGACGGTCTTTCTGGTGGAGATGCATCCATACGCCTGGCAAAGCGCCGGGCATGATGCTCAGGCGATGAACAATTTTTTAAAACTCCAACATTTGGAAATGGAGCCATTAACCGGTCAGTCTGATCCACTGTTGGAGTATGGCGAGGTGTGGATCAGACATTCTGGCGAGGCTGGTATGAAAAAATTTGCCCACAAGAATCATGCCCCCTGACTCTACCACATGCCTGGTGCGTGAATGTCTGGGATGGCGACCGTCCATCAGCAGGGGAGCGCTGCTTTTTCATCTGCACAAAAAGCTGCCCCGCTTCAAGGGCAGGGAAAGGCTGCTATATCTTCTTGGCCTGCGCCATAGGCGGCGTAGACTTGAACTGGTGAATGGACGAGGTATCCGCGTGACAGTCAATCCCCTGGAGCACATTGGTTACGCACTCTGCACCAAGCAGTCTTTTGAGCCGCTTTCTCTTAGCCTCGCCGTCAGACTTATGGCTGGTGGTGGCACTTTCCTGGATGCAGGGGCGAATTTCGGACTCTATTCATTGTCGCTGGCAGGCATTCCTGGAGTCCGCTGCTTGGCGGTGGATGCCCTGCCACAGGCGGTGACACTGTTGCATGAGCACCGCTCTTTGAATCCGCAGGTATCACTCGAAATCATTGCCGCCGCTTTATCATCATCTTCGTGTCTGATGAAACTCGCCGGACCGCATCCAGGGAACTTTGGCACAGGACGGCTGAATGAGTGTGCGGGCGAGGATGCGATCTGGGTCCACACTACCACGCTCGAATCCGTGCTCCGCGCCGCAGGCTGTCCACATGTGACCCTTATGAAAATGGATGTGGAGGGCCACGAGTTTGAAGCGCTTTCCGGCATGGATTTCGAAGCGTCCGGCACCCCTCAACACCTCTTGTTGGAACAGGAGTGTGCGTTCCATGACGGCACCGGCATGGAGAAAGTGTGGACGCTTCTCAAAGGCAAAGGTTATGCGCCGTATGATGTCCTTGGAAATCCACTGTCCTTCAGTGACCACCCATTGGAAAACAACGTCTGGTGGACGCGTGTACGACAGAGCCTACCCCCCTGCGAATGAACCAAAAACCGCCATCTTGTTTAATCGTGGTAGACACCCTGGACGCGCCGCACGGGACGGAAATGTTCGCCTGCATCGTTGCGCGGGAGCTTCGTCAGCGCGGTTGGAGCCTGCGCTTTCATACAGCGCATTATGACCCGAAGCGCTCCGCTTGGTCAGATCTGGTGCGTGAGGCCCAGGCGCCAGTGTGGAGGCCTCATTTTTGGTTTTTGACGCGATATGAACTGCCCTGCGTGGTGTCCGCTTTGTTCTTCCGTAGTGTCAGCCGTCGTTTCGCGCCGGATGTCATCTGGTCTCCGACGACGGACACATTTGCCACGCGCTGCTTGCAAAAAAACGCGCAAGCGCACGGCCCCCCCTTTTTCATCCACGATCCCAATGACGCCTCGATGTGTCCGCACTTGCCGATTAAATGGCCGCGGTTGTGCGACCTCGTCACAGGTCTTTCCGTGCACGGCTCGCGGCAAATGCTTGGAGCCAGAGAAGTTTACGGCATCACCAAGCCTGTCGAAGTTGTCTGGCCCGGCAGCTTGCCACCTGCCGTGGAGCCGATTTTGCCCTCGTTTGACCGCAAAGTCGTACGTTTCGGGCAGTTCGGCAGGATTTACAGCATGAAGGGCGCGATTTTCACCGTGGCCGCTTTTGCCAAGTGCCTGAGCGCAGGTTGTGAGGCAGAGTTGCATTTTTACGGCGATGGCCCTCAGCGGGGTGATGCGTGGGAGCTGGCAGCCAGCCTTGGCATTGCAGACAAGGTTTTCTTCCACGGCAGCTACCATCACACTGAGATGGACCGGTTCATGGCGGACGTGGATGTTGGCTTGATGCCATCACTTTACGAGGGCTTCGGCTTAGTGATGCTGGAGATGATGGCTAGGGGGAGGCCGGTCATCTCCTCGGATGTGGGCAGCAGCAAGGAGGTGCTGGAAGCCTTTGACTGTGGCATGGTGGTGCCGCGCGCCGATGTGGACGCGCTGGCGGCGGCAATGGTCACCGCAGCCAGGGACACGGATCGTATGCGTCGGATGTCCGTTCAAGCACGACGTATCTGGCATAAGCACTTCACGCCGCAAGCATTCGTTGACAGGCTGCTCGCCTTCTGGGGTAGGCATGGCGTTCCAGCGGCGACTGCTACGCCCGGGAGCCATTAAAATCCTCAGATCATGCTCAGCCGCCTATTGTTCCGATGCCTGCCTGCGCGCTTGCGGGCCACGCTTTATTACCGCGTGTTTTGCCGCCGCCGTAGACGTTTCGCATCTTGGTTTGAGTGTGCACCGCTTTTGTTGGAGCCTACGGTGAAAATGCGTTTATCGCCCAGGGATTCGTTTCACGGGGAGATCGCTTTTTGCGGCATCTATGAGGCTGATGAGTCACGCGCGATCCACGCAGTCGCTAAAGAGCCGGGCGGCCTCTTGGTGGATGCTGGAGCCAACTATGGGTACTACACCCTGCTCTGGTGCGCCGCCAAGCCCGAGAACCGCGTGGTTGCCATTGAGGCCTCCCCCAAAAACGTGCAGGCGTTGCGTGAGAACGTGGATAGGAATGGTTTCACCGACCGGGTCGAAGTCCTAGAGTGTGCGCTATCTCGGAAAAGCGGTGAGATCAGCTTCGATCTCGGTAGTGATGAAGAAACCGGCTGGGGAGGCATCGCGGCCGGGTTGGAGGGAGGCTCGATCACGGTGCCCTGCCGCCGACTCGATGATGTCGTGGACGAGCCAGTCGCGGTTCTCAAAGTAGATTGCGAAGGCGCGGATGCCTGGGTGATCGAGGGGGCGGGAAGGCTGTTGGAACGCGGCCTGATCGGGAATGTTATCTTTGAGGAAAATGTCTGGCGTCAGAATCGTCTCGGCATCCCTCAAGGTTCTGCCACCCTGCGATTGACGGCTTGCGGCTTTGAAGTGGCGAACATTGGTCTGCAGGAGGCCAATTTCCATGCCAAACGTTCCCGCGTTTAACCGTTCAAATGGGTCGGATGATCACAATTCTCCACGGCCTCGCCCATCCGGTGCAGTATCAAAGCCCGCTGATCCGGCATCTGGTGGCGGGTGGGGTGGACATGGAGGTGGTGTATGCGCGAGGAGAGGAAAAGTATTTCGACCCGGAGTTTGGCTGCGAGATCGCTTGGGATCTGCCGCTGCGGGAAGGTTATCCGAGCCAAGTGCTGCCAACTGCGGCGGAGGCTCTTTCTGCCAGCGATCTGCGGAAGTTTTATCTGGAACATTTGTTGGAACTTTTTGCCAGCAAACGTCCTGAGGCTGCATGGTTGCATGGCTGGAGTCACCCGTTTGAACGCGCTTTTTGGGAGGCTGCGCTGCGGATGGGGGTTCCTCTGATGATCCGGGGCGACACGAATCTTGGCAGGGTGAAGGGGGGGCTGCCACGGCGGCTATGCCATCGCCTGTATTACTCATGGCGCTTTCGCCGAGTGGCTGCTTTTCTGGCTGTGGGATCGCTCAACAAGGCGCTCTACCGAAGCTATGGCGTGCCCTCGGAAAAGATTTTTCTCACTCCTTACGCCGTGGACAACGCTTTTTTCCAAAGACGTATTCGGGAGGCGCGTGAAGAGCGTGAAAGTCTTCGAGATCGCCTGGGGTTGCGGCCGGGCAGCCCGGTTATTCTCTTCTGCGGAAAACTCATCCCCCTCAAGAATCTGCCCGCCGTGATTCGCGCCCTGGGGCGGCTGTCTCGTGAGGGCAGCTTGAATCGAGAGGCTCCTCCGCCCTCCTTGTTGGTGGTGGGAGATGGAGCGGAGCGGCCTGCATTGGAACGGCTGGCCGCCGATGAGATTCCCGGCTGGGTCAAGTTCGTCGGTTTTCGCAATCAAACAGAACTGCCGGCCTTGTATGGCCTGTGTGATTTGTTTGTGCTGCCTTCCACGGAAGAATCCTTTGGTCTGGCCGTCAATGAGGCGATGAACGCGGGCGTGCCGGTGATCGTCAGCGACAAAGTGGGGTGCTGGCCGGATCTGGTCAAAGCCGGGCTGAACGGGGCGGTTTTTGAAGCGCAAGATGTGGGTGCGCTGGCGGATGTGCTGAGGCCGTTTCTGACAGATACAAAGCTGCGAAGCGTGGCTGGGGCGGCCAGCCTGGAAATCATCAATCGCTGGAGTTTTGACGAGGATTTGAAGGGGCTGGGCGAGGCTCTCGATTTTGTGGGCAAAGGGCGTGCATGAACAGGTTCTGCCGGTGACTTCCCATTCCATGCGTCTGTCTCCTGCTGTCACAGTGTCCTACTCCGGGGTGCATCAGGCTTTTCAACTGGCGCTGGCGGCACAGGAGGCTGGTTTGTTGCAAAGTTTTTTTTGTTCCCTGCATGAGGCGCCGGGAAAATGGGGTGGCTGGCTGGGGGGATTGATCGGACATGAAAAACTGGCCAGCCGCAGACTGTCAAACCTGGACCCGGGTCTCACCGTGGAGTTTCCCTGGCCCGCTTTGTGGAAGGAAGCGCGTGACCAAATGCTGCCTGACCGCTCGGCAGACTGGCGGGGGGTGAATGACGCGTTTGACCGCTGGGCGGCAGGGCGATTTAAGAAGCGGCCTTCACGCGTGTTCACCGGCACGGAGACCTGCGCCTTGCACGGTTTTCATGCGGCTCATGAGGTGGGAGCGATCACGGTGCTCGATTGTCCGCAACTGCATCCTGATCTGCTGGCCGAGGTGATGGCGGAGGCCGAGGAGCGCGCGGCTTTGCCAGCGGCGCAGAGGGCGGATGATCCGGCGATGAGGGAGCGCAAGCGCCGGGAGTATGAGCTGGCGGACTGGCGGCTGGTTTATTCCGAGATGCACCGGCACAGTTTTGAGCGGGCGGGATTTGATCCTGCACGGCAGGTGGTCATCCCGCTCTGGGTGGACCCGGCGCTTTGGTTTCCTGACGACGAGAGGCGCGAACGCAAAAGCAAATTGAGCGTGTTGTTCGCCGGTTCGATCACGCTGCGCAAGGGCATCCCCTTTCTGCTGGAGGCGTTTGACTTGGGCGGCGGAGCCTGGGATCTGACCTTGGTCGGTCATGTGGATGCCGCGTTGCGGGAAAGATTCGCGCCGTATGAAGGACGTGTGCGCCTGCTGCCGCCGCAGCCGAAGGCACGGCTGCGCCGCTTGTACGCGGAACACGATTTGTTTGTGCTGCCCTCGGTGGCGGACTCGTTTGGCTTTGTGGCCCTGGAGGCGATGGCCTGCGGCACCCCTGTTTTGGTCAGCGAGAACTGCGGGGCTCCCGTGCCGGATCCAAGCTGGCGAGTGCGTGCGATGGACGTGCAGGATCTGGCCGACAAGATCATGGCCCATGTGGAGCAGCCAGAGCGCGCGCTGGTGCAAGGCGCGCGCGGAAGCGAGTTTGCCGCGCAGTTCACCCCGCAACGCTACCGGGATCAGGCCGGGACGTTTTTTAAACGTTTGATGGCCGGAAGCTGATGTTTTGTTGAACAGAAGTCCCCCGGCGCTCACATCAATCTCCTGCTCAATGACCTGGCTTCATGTGATTCCGCGTCTGCCGCCACCCGTGTGCGGCGTGGCGGACTATGCCCGGTGCCTGGCGCGGGCTTTGGAGCCACATGGCATGGCGTCGGTTCTGGTTCCGGCCCGGGGTGCCGGGGATTGGAGGGAGACGCTGGCATCAGCCGCTCGGGCGCAGGAGCCGGCGCTGTGGCTGTTGCATTACTCAGGCTATGGTTATGCGCGGCGTGGCGCGCCTCTGCGCCTGGCAGGTGATCTGGCCCGTCTTCGCAAAAGGCATCCTTCGGCAAGGCTGGTCACCATGTTTCATGAACTCTATGCCACAGGTGCTCCTCTGAGCAGCGCCTTCTGGGTTTCGTTTTTGCAACGCCATGTGGCAAGCCGGCTGGCGCGGCTGAGCGACGCAGTGCTGACCAATCGACGCGCCTCAGCCCAGTGGCTGCAGCCGCAACTGCCGCCGGGGGGCGAAATCAAAGTTCTGCCCGTTTTTTCGAATTTTGGCGAGGAGGCCGCGCCTGCGCCGCCCATGCAGCGCCCGGCGCGCTTGGTCCTGTTTGGCGGCGGTCCTGCGCGAGATGCCGTCTTTTGGCGGCAAACAGAGCTGGCCATGTCCGCGCTTGGACTGGGAGAACTGGTGGTGGTGAGTCATCATCTGCCGGTTCCAGAATCCATGAGCGGGCGTTTTGCCGTCCGACAAACGGGTGTGCTGGAGCCTGAAGCCATGGCCGAGGTTCTGCGGGAATGCCGTTGCGGGGTGCTGGACTACAATCCAGATTTTTTGGGCAAGTCAGGGGTTCTGGCGGCCTACGCGGCCTTTGGCGTGGTGCCGTTGCTGGCTCAGGGACGTCAGGTGATTTCAGAGGGGCTGGAGGAGGGGCGGCACTTTGTGTCCACACAAGCGGTTTCCGCGCCCACAGACTTGGAACGAGTGCAGCAGGAACTGCGCGGCTGGTACGCCGGGCACTCGCAGGCCGCGACTGCGGCGGTCTATGCGAAACTGGCCGAGGGTGAACGGCGCGGGAATAATGTGAGCTGCTGGAATGGCGGTACGGCTGCATGAGGATCGTCATCCATTCCCCGGCGTTTTACCCGATGATCGGGGGCCTGGAAGCGTTCGCCGCGATGCTGGCAGGCGAACTCCATGAACGGCGTCACGAAGTGGTGGTGCTGTGCCAGTCGGAGCTGGAGGCTGAACAGCCGGATCCTTTCCTTTTTCGCGTGGTGCGCCGGCCATCTTTCTTGGAAATGGCGCGTTGGATGTCCTGGGCAGAGGTCGTGGTTCATGCACAGATCAGTTTGAAGGGCCTGCTGCCGTGGTTCGTGGCGCGTCGTCCACTCCTGGTGAGCCATCAAACCTGGTTGCGGGAGGCGGGTGGAGCATCGTTGACCTGGCAGACGCGGCTTAAACGTCTCGTGTGCCGGCTGGCGGTGAATGTGACCTGTAGCGCGGCTGTCGGGCGTGATTTGGGACTGCCGCATCAGGTGATCCCGAATCCTTACGACGACAAGCTGTTCAAGGCACGGCCCGAAGTGGTTCGGGATCGGGATTTGCTCTTTGTCGGACGGCTGGTGTCGGACAAGGGCGCTGATTTGCTGCTGGCTGCGGTGGCTCGGCTAACTGGGGAGGGCGTCAGGCTGACGGCGACGATCACGGGCTCCGGGCCGGAGGAGAACCTCCTGAAGTCTCAGGCGGTGGCGCTTGGCATCACGGACCAAGTGCGTTTCACCGGCCCGCTGAGTGGGGAGGCGCTGGCAAGGATGATGAACGCGCACCGTGTGCTGGTGGTGCCCTCGCGCTGGGCCGAACCGTTTGGCATTGTGGCGCTTGAGGGCGCGGCCAGTGGTTGCGTGCTGGTGGCCTCGGATGGCGGCGGTTTGGGGGAGGCAGTGGGGCCAAGCGGGCTGATGTTTTGCAGTGGTGACGTGGAGGCTTTGAAGCGTGGTTTGCAGCAGGCTCTGTCGATGCCGTCTGCCGATGCGGAAGAACACCTGCGGCAGCATCAGCGTGGCAGAGTGGTGGAAAACTATGAACGTGTGCTGTTAAGCATAAAAAGTGGAAAGTTGGGCTATGACTATGATTGAATGCTTTCGCAAATGGGTGCCGCGAGGAGTGCGCAACGCGTTGAGGCGTCCCGAGGCAAGCCTGCGACGCTTGGTGGCAAAATCACGCAGAACCGTGGGGATGAAATCAGACATGGAACCCGTGCCGGGATGGCGTCTGCGCTGCCATCCCATGTGCGTGAGTGAGTTCAGGGCGTTTCACCACGATCCAGAGCAGAGAGAGGAATTGCTTTCTTTCATCGGTCAGTGCCGTCCGGGCATGCGATTCATGGATGTGGGCACGCATTGGGGGCTGTTCACCCTGGCGGCGTTGCATTTTGGAGGCAATGATTCGACCTGCCTGGACATTGAGGCATCTGATGCCGCAGTGAGGATTTTGAAGGACAATCTGACACTGAATGAAGCCATTTCTAAAACGATCGTTGTGAATGCGGCCTGCGGTGATGAACCGGGTGTTTTGTCCATGCTGACCACCGGGGCGGGTGGGGCCGATTATTTCATCGTGCCTCAAGAACAACGGTCTGACTGCATCCAAGTGGAGCAGGTGACGGTGGATCAAATGGTCGCATTGCATCGGTTTGTTCCGACTCATTTAAAAATTGATGTCGAAGGCTATGAGGGAGAGGTGTTGCTTGGTGCGCGCAACGTGCTTGCCCGCAGCAGGCCGATCATTTTTTTGGAACTGCATGGCGACTTGATCCGCGGGCGTGGCGGCGATCCAGAAGTGGTGCTTGGGCGGCTGGCAGAATCCGGCCACACTCATTGGCAGGATGTGAGAGGGATGCTTCTGACGTTGGAAGAAGTTCGGTGCCGAAAGCACAACCTGCGGATGATTGCTTTGCATGCAGACAACGCCGTGAATGCACAAAATAACCAAGTATGAATGATGCCATCCTAGCGGCTGTCCGTTTGCCCATGACCACGCTCCTCGCCCTCGGCGCGGGGGTCGGCTTGGTGCTCGTGGCATGGAGCTTTTCTCATTGGCGGGGAGCCGTCAAGATGGCCTTGGTCGTGGCCTTGTTCGAAGGCGCTTTGCGCAAGTGGGGGTTTCCTCAGGGGCAGGAGTTGGTGTACTTTCTCAAGGATGTGTTCTTGTTTGGAGCCTATCTGAAATTCTTCCTTGAGCCAGACCTGGATGTCCGCTCCTACAGGTTAAGAATCCCGGGTTTCGCCATCGTGCTGCTGTGCTTGTTTGTGTCTCTGGCGGCGCTGAATCCCAACATCCAGTCGGTGGTTCTGAGCCTGTTTGGCCTGAAGGTCTATTTTTACTACCTGCCTCTGATTTTCATGATGCCTTTCTTGTTCCGCAGCGAAGCGGAGATGATCCGGCAGTTGACTTGGTATGTGCTGCTGGCACTGCCCATTTGTCTGCTGGGGCTGGCCCAGTGGCAGGCAGGGGGGGACAGCATTTTGAATGTGTATGCCCAGTATGGAAGCTCTGAGGGTGGGATCGCCGGTTTTGGCTTTGACATGGGTAACAAGGCCCGCATCACCGGCACCTTCTCCTACCTCACTGGCCACACGACTTTTGTGATTTTCTTCATCACGCTCTGTCTGGTTTTGCTCACGGTCAAGGAGACACGCTGGAAATGGATGATCGCCGGAGTCATCCTGCCGCTGCTGGCTGTGAATGGCATGATGGGTGGGTCGCGTGCTTCCATTTATGCTGCGGGTTTAGTGCTGGTCGGCATGGCGCTGCCAGCCTTCGCGGGAAAAATCGGACCCGGAACCCCTTTCAAAAAGATCCTGGCTGCTTCTCTCTCGGCTGGCATCCTGATGGGCAGCTACTGGTTTTATGAAGCCTTCCTTTACATGTCAACTCGAACAAGGCTTGCGGGTGACACGTTTTATGAGCGCACCATCGGTCACACAACTACTGCCATCTCCTACGCGATGGAAAAAGCAGGCATCTTTGGGTTTGGCCTGGGGCTCTCTCATCCAGCCACAAGCAGTTTGAAAAAATTTTTGGCCATCAAGGGGCCGGCGGTGCAGCCGGTGGGGGTCGAGGCTGAACCCGGTCAAGTGTGGATGGAAGTGGGGGTGTTTGGCTTTGTGGCCTGGTATGTTTTGCGCTTCCTGTTGATCTGGTTGTGCTGGCGGCATTACACACTGGCGCGAAGCCCGTTTCAGAAGTCCCTGGCGCTTGCCGCGCTGTTGTTGTCCATTCCCTATCTGGCCATGCAGGTGGTGATCAACCACACTGCGAACATCCTTCTTTGCGCTCTTTATGGTCTGGCTATGCTGCCGAGCCTTGAGCCGTTGGTGTTGATGCGGCACCGTCGTCAGGTCGGGGGCGTGCATGGCGCGCGTGAGTCTGGTGTGCGGCCATGATCAGTCCGGGGTGCTTTGGAGAGGCCCCGGCATCAATGAGTGTGAGGGTGAGATCGGAAAAATAACAAGGATGAGCGACGGTGGAGAAACTTTGATCAGCGCGATCGTGCCGACTCATGCACGGTTGGACTTGCTGTCGCGGACCTTGGAAGCGATCCTGGCCTGCCAGCCGGCGCCTGCGGAGATTTTGGTGCATGTGGACGGCGGTAACAGCGAGCTTTATCAAGAGGTTCTCCTGCGTTACCCCTCGGTGCGCTGCCTGTTCTCTGAAGAAAGGATTGGACCGGGCGGTTCCCGCAACCGGCTGATCGCGGCGGCCCGCCACGAGTGGGTGGCGAATTTTGACGACGATTCTTACCCTGCCAGGCAAGATTATTTCCGGCGGGTCGCTGTGCTGGCATGGGCCTTCCCGGACACTGCGGTCTTCAGCTCGTCCAGTCATGTCCAGGACTGGGTGAGTCCCTTCATCCGGCAGGTCTCTGAGTTCGTGGGTTCTGGTTGTGTGTTTAACAAACGCTGGTTTGAGCAGACCCGAGGCTTTGTGCCTTTGCCAATCGCCTACGGAATGGAAGAAGTGGACGTCAGCCTGCAACTGCACTGTCTTGGCGGTCGCATTTTGCATGATCCTTATCTGCGGGTTCGTCATGAGCCGCCCTTGGAGAGGGACAGGGATGAAATCAGGATCACCGCAGCCGTGCTGGCCAACCGCTTTTTGCTGCCTTGGCTCCGCTATCCGCCCTGGCTGTGGGCTGCGGGCCTTGTCCATGTCATCTCCCAGTTGCGCTGGATGCTCGGCAACGAGCGAGCATCGGCCATCCTGCCGGGATTGAAAATGACCCTTTCTCATTTGCGTGAATTTCGCTCTTTCCGCCATCCGGTGCCTTCCGGGGGGCTGCTCTCCTGGCTGCGGCTGCGGCGTTCCGGCCGGGATGTCTTGGATGGTCGCAAGCTTTCACACTGGCAAGATTAGGAGGAGAAATGGCAAGTCGCATGCATCTAGAGCCAGGTGTCTTTAACATTTGAGCCTCTTGCAAAACCCTTCGCAATGGGGGCAGCAAAGTCTGTTCGGGCCGGGAATGGCCCGGTTACCTGGGGGGCAAGAGGCTCATTTTTTTGACAAAGGGTCAGCAAGGCAGTGGCGGTCGAGTTTGAAAAGCTGTTGATCACGGCTTGAGCCAGCTAAACATGAGAAAAGATATCATCCATGTCTGGGTGCCTGGAATTTGCGAGGGGGCGGGTGGCATCCAGGCATTTTCGCGAGTTTATATCCAGGCGGTCTGCGAAGCCAATCCCGGCATGCGGGTTCGGGTGTTTGTGAAAAATGACATGCCTGCGGAGAATGACCCGTTGCTGCGGCTAGGCGTTAGGTTTCATTCGATGGCCTGCAAGGCACCTTGGATTCGGACCTTGATGCTGGTGATCATCGGACTGGCACATGGCTTTTGGGAGCGGCCAGCTTGCGCAGTAACAACTCATCTGCATTTTCTGCCAGCGTTGTGCTGGCTAAAATGGCTGAGAGGTGTGCGGGTGATGAGCGTTCTGCATGGCATCGAGGCATGGAATCTGCGCAAAGGACCGCGAGTTCAGGCTTTGAGGGGGGCGGATCACCTGCTGGCGGTGAGCCGTCACACGCGCCGAGTGGTCATTGATTTGTACGGCATCCCGCCTGAGCGGGTGAGCGTGGTGCCAAACACTTTTGAAATGGAGCGCTTCACGGTGGGGCCAAAGCCGGAATTTTTGCTGGCGCGTTACGGGCTGAAGCCTGACCAGCCGGTCATCCTGACAGTCAGTCGCCTAGCCAAGTCCGAGCATTACAAGGGGCACCGTCAGGTGCTGGCGGCATTGGAGTTGGTGTGGCGTCAGTTTCCTCAGGTTCGATATTTGGTGGTGGGCACCGGGGATGATCTGCCAGTGCTGCGCGCGGAAGTGAACGCGAGGGGTGCACAAGCGGGGGTTATTTTTGCCGGGCATGTGCCGGGCAGCGAGTTGCCGGATCACTACCGTTTGTGCGACGCTTTTGTCATGCCAAGCAGTCGAGAAGGCTTTGGTATTGTGTTTCTCGAAGCGATGGCTTCTGGAAAGCCCGTGATCGCCGGCAATGTGGACGGCTCGGTGGACGCGTTGGATGAAGGGCGGCTAGGTGTGCTGGTGGACCCGGGCAACACGGATCAAATAGCCAGTGCCATCTGCCAAGTGCTTGAGAAAAAACCAAATGGAGCTCTATGGCATGATCCTGCGGCGCTTCGGGCAGAGGTTGTGGCTCAATTTGGCTACAAACGCGTGAGCCAGCTTCTGGCAGATGATCTGAGCCCCATGCTGGGTCGTGGAGTCTGGCACGGTTGCAGAGCCCGCAAGACAAGTTGTCAGGAAACAGATGTTTGATCGAATCCATGTGCGGCATCGCTGGCATCATTGACACCAAGCCAGGACCAGCGGAAGAGCTGGGCGCGAAGCTGACGGCTCTCAACGCCGCCATGAAGCATCGCGGGCCGGATGATGAAGGCGTTTGGATGTCTGCCGAGGGCACCGTCGGTCTGGCCCATGTGCGCCTGTCCATCCTGGATTTGTCCTCCGCCGGGCACCAGCCCATGGGCACGGCGGATGGCGGACTGCACATCACCTTCAACGGGGAGATCTACAACTTCCGCGAGCTGCGCTCAGAGCTGGTGTGTGAGGGGATGACCTTCGCCACGCACACCGACACCGAGGTGCTGCTGCGCTTGTATGAAAAAGAGGGCCAGGCCATGCTGGCGCGGCTGCGTGGCATGTTTGCCTTCGCGATTTGGGACGAGAGGAAACGCCGCTGCTTTCTGGCGCGTGATCCGCTGGGCATCAAGCCGCTCTACTACACGCAGCGCGGTGGTCGTCTCGCCTTCGCCTCCGAGTTGCGTTCGCTGCAACAGGCGGGCCTTGCAGGAGGAGAGATTGATCCGGGGGCGCTGATGCGCTATTTCGAAACCGGCTCCGTGGCCGAGCCGCAGACCTTGCTCACGGATGTGCATTGCCTGGAAGCAGGGCATTACCTTCTCTGGGAGGATGGTCGGCTGGCCAAGCGCCGCTACTGGCAGGTGGAGTTTCACCCCGAGGCCATGACGGCCGACCAGGCCGTGAGCGAGGTGCGCGCGGCGCTGCTCGACACGACACGCGCCCATTTCGTCAGCGATGTGCCTGTGGGCATCTTCCTCAGCGGCGGGATCGACTCCACCGCGCTCACCGCGCTGGCCAGGGCGGTCGGGCAGCAGGACATCGCCACCTTTTCCATCGGTGTGGATGATTTGAGCCTGGATGAGAGCAGCGTGGCACGCCGCACAGCGGAGCATTTCGGCACGCGGCACGAGGAGATGCGGCTGGACGCGGAGACGGCGCGGCATGAGTTCACGCGATTTCTTCGTGCGATGGACCAGCCGAGCATCGACGGCTTCAACACCCACACCGTGGCCGCATTCGCCCATCAACGTGGCATGAAGGTGGTGCTCTCCGGCCTCGGCGGGGACGAGATGTTCGGCGGCTACAAAAGTTTCGATGCCGTGCCCCGGCTGGCCGCCGGCGCGAGGGCCGCGCGGTTCCTGCCAGGCATCGCCCAGGCTTCAGGCTGGCTGCTGGAGCGCTTCTCGCCAGCCAACCGCGCGCGGCGCGTCGGCTCACTCCTGCGCTCACCGGGTGGTATCCGCGATGCTTATGGCTGCTTCCGTGGCATTTTCTCCGCCCATGAGGCGCGGGTGCTGGCCTCCCGTTATCTCAAGTGTGATCCCAGGGACATTCAGGCATCGCCCCAGCACGAATTGCTGTCGGCGGACCCGCGTGACGCCGTCAGCGAGTGCGAGCTGCGCTTTTACATGCGCAACCAGCTTCTCAAGGACAGCGATGTGATGAGCATGGCCCATGGCCTGGAACTGCGCGTCCCGCTGGTGGACCAGGCGCTCTTTCGCCGTGTGGCCCGCGTCCCGGCCGCGCTGCGGCTGCGACCCGGCAAGCAAATGCTGCTAGATGCGGTGCCGGAGATCCCGTCCTGGGTGTCCCAGGTGCCCAAGCGCGGCTTCGTCTTCCCGTTTGAAAAGTGGCTGGGGCAGGGCTGGGGGGATGCCTTCGCCAGCTCCAGCGCCCGCGCCCCTTTCAAGAACCCCACCTGGTACCAGCGCTGGAGCCTCTTCATGCTCGACACCTGGCTGGAGCGCCACGGACTGCTTTGACCCATGCGCGTGCTGCATGTCATCCCCTCGCTCTCTCCAACGTCTGGAGGCCCCAGTTTCGCCCTGCCGGCGATGGCCCGGGCTTTGCAGCCGCATGAGGTGCGAATTGTCGTCGCCACCACGGATGATGACGGGCCTGGCAGGCGACTCCCCGGCATCCTCCACGGTGTCGAAACGCCGCAGGGCGGCTGGAGCACGTTGTACTTCCCGAAGCAGACCGAGTTCTACAAGGTTTCACTGCCGTTGCGAAGCTGGCTCCGTGCGCATGTGCATGAGTTTGACGTGGTACACATCCATGCCGTGTTCTCCTTCGCCTGTCTGGTCGCCGGGCGTGCGGCGGCGGCGCGTGGGGTGCCTTACATCGTGCGTCCGCTGGGGGTTTTGAATCGCTGGGGCATGCAAAACCGCCGCAGGCTCGTCAAGGCGCTCTCCTTCCGCTTTTTCGACCTGCCCATGCTCAAAAAAGCCGCCGCCATGCACTACACCAGCCGCATGGAGCTGGAGGATGCCGCCCGCTTCGGCCTCACGAACCTCCAGCGCGTGATCCCCATCGGCATCGACCTCGCGCCTTTCAACTCGTTGCCGCCGCGCACGGTTTTTAGCGCCCGATTCCCCGAAACCGCCGTCACACGGAACTTGCTCTTTCTCTCCCGCATCGATGAGAAAAAGGGCCTGGATCTTCTCATTGCCGCTTTGGCCCAACTCCGGCCCCAGCAGCCTGAAACACGTCTCATCATCTGCGGTGACGGCGATCCGGCCCTGATCGGGAAACTCAAGACGCTGGCGGCAGAGAGCGGGGTTGCCAATCAGATCAGCTGGGCAGGACGCGTCACCGGCGAGCTGCGCCTCGCGGCCTTTGCCGCCGCTGAAATCTTCATTCTGCCCTCGCACTCGGAGAACTTCGGCATCGCCCTCCTCGAAGCCATGGCGGCGGGCCTGCCGTGTCTCTCCACGGATCAAGTGGCCCTGGCGGCGGATGCCGCGTTAGAAAACGCGGTTCAGCTCGCTGCGCGTGACCCTGAGGCCATCGCGGAGGCGCTTCGCTCATTGCTGTCATCCGAGACACTGCGGCAGGATCTGTCCGCCTCGGCTCGCGCTCTGACGCGGCGCGATTATTCTCTTCCCGCCATGGGCACAAGGCTCCATCAGCTCTATCATGAGGTGGCCCGCCGTGCCGTTTAACCGCCCTCTGCGTCATCTGTGAAATCTGTGGATCATATCACCCCGCTCATCCTTACCTGGAACGAGGAGCCCAACCTGCGCCGCTGCCTGGAGCGCCTGCGCTGGGCCGGGGAGGTCGTGGTGCTCGACAGCGGCAGTACGGACGCCACAGCGGCCATCGCGGCGGAGTTTCCGAATGTTCGCTTCCTCGTGAGGCCTTTCGACGACCACACCACGCAGTGGAACTTCGGTGTCGATGCCACCCGCACCCACTGGGTGCTCTCCCTCGACTGCGATTACGTTCTCGGCCCTGGATTCGAGGATGAACTCGCAGGACTGCCCGCCGACACGCCCTGCGATGCGTTCTTTGCCTCTTTCCGTTACCTGATTTTCGGCAAACCCTTGCGCTCATGCCTTTACCCGCCGCGTGCCGCGCTGTTTCGCAAGGATCGCTGTCGTTATGTGCCGGACGGTCACACGCAGATCCTGCGCATCCCCGGCCAGACCGCGTCCTTGAACACGCGCATTGATCACGACGACCGCAAACCGCTCAGCCGCTGGTTTTCCTCCCAGGACAAGTACGCGAAGCTGGAGGCTGAGAAACTGCTGGCCCTTGCGCCTTCAGAACTCAGCCCGCAGGATCGCATTCGGCGCAGCATGATCCTGGGTCCGGTGGTGGTGTTCTTTTACACGCTGCTGCTCCGTCGTGCGGCCCTTGATGGCTGGGCTGGCTGGTTTTACACCTTTCAGCGCACCCTTGCGGAGATCATGCTGTCATTGCGGCTGCTCGAAAAACGCATCAATGCGGGTCCTCCCCCGAATCATTCATGAAAAAAGCATTCATCACCGGCATCACCGGCCAGGACGGTTCCTATCTGGCCGAGTTGTTGCTGCAAAAAGGCTACGAGGTTCATGGCGTCATCCGCCGCTCCTCCAGCTTCAACACCGCGCGCATCGACCACATCTACCAGGATTCGCATGTTCCAGGCACGCGTCTGTTCTTGCATTACGGCGACCTCTCGGACGCGGTGCAGATGGTGAAGCTGCTCTATGATTTGCAACCGGATGAGATCTACAACCTCGGGGCGCAGTCGCATGTGAAGGTGTCCTTTGACATCCCGTGCTACACCGGGGATGTGGACGGTCTGGGCGCCCTGCGCATCCTGGAGGCGATCCGTGAGACGGGGCTGGACAAGAAGACGCGATTTTACCAGGCATCCTCCTCGGAAATGTATGGCAAGGTGCAGGAGGTGCCGCAGACGGAGGCAACGCCGTTCTGGCCGCGCTCGCCCTACGGCTGCGCGAAAGTCTTCGCCTACTGGCTGACGGTGAACTACCGCGAGAGCTACGGCCTGCATGCCTCGAACGGCATCCTCTTCAATCACGAAAGCCCGCGTCGTGGCGAGACCTTCGTGACGCGCAAGATCACCCGTGCCGCCACCCGCATCAAACTGGGGCTCCAGGAGAAGCTTTACCTCGGCAATCTCGACGCGAAGCGCGACTGGGGCTTTGCCGGAGAGTATGTGGAGATGATGTGGCTCATGCTGCAGCAGGAGAAGCCGGATGATTACGTCGTGGCCACCAATGAAACCCACAGCGTGCGGGAGTTCTGCCAGGAGACGTTTGGCCTGCTCGGACTCGACTGGGAGCAGCACGTCGTGCATGACTCGCGCTACGAGCGCCCGGCGGAGGTGGACCTCTTGATCGGCAATCCTGAAAAGGCGCGGCGTCAGCTTGGCTGGAAGCCGAAGGTGCGCTTCAAGGAGCTGGTGAAAATCATGGTTGAAGCCGACCTGAAACTGGCGGAGCACGAGGCCCAAGTGAAGGGTCTTTGAATCACGATGAAACTGTTTATTTCAGGACATTTGGGGATGGTGGGCGGCGCGTTGCTGCGCCGTTTTGCTGCTGAGGAGGGCGTCACGCTGGTGACACGAGCGCGGCATGAGCTGGATTTGAGCAACCAGGCGGCGGTGACAGATTTTTATGCGTCGGAACGGCCGGACGCCGCCATCATCGCGGCAGGGAAGGTGGGCGGCATTCATGCCAACAGCACCTATCCAGCGGAGTTCATTCACGAGAATCTGGCCATCGCCACGAACTGCATTCACAGCGCCTGTGTCTCAGGGGTGCGGCGGCTGCTGTTTCTCGGCAGCTCGTGAATTTACCCCAAGCTGGCCCCCCAGCCAATGCGTGAGGACAGCCTGCTCTCCTCCGCGCTCTAACCGACCAACGAGGCTTATGCCATCGCCAAGATCGCCGGGGTGAAGATGGCGGACTACTACCGCAAGCAGTACGGCGTGGTTTATCACTCGGTCATGCCGACCAATATTTACGGTCGGGGCGACAACTACCACCCGCAGAACTCGCATGTGATGCCGGCGCTCATCCGCCGCTCCATGAGGCGAAGGAAGCGGGCCTGGCCGAAGTGCCCGCCTGGGGCACGGGCAGCCCGCGCCGCGAGTTCATGCATGCCGACGATCTGGCCGACGCCTGCGCCTTCCTGCCACGCTTGGAGAACCCGCCGGATCTCGTGAATGTCGGCTGCGGCACGGATGTGACGATCCGTGAGCTGGTGGAGCAGGTGGCCGAGGTTGTTGGATTCCTGGGCAAGATTGTCTGGGACGCCTCGAAGCTGGACGGCTCGCCGCGCAAGCTGCTCGACACCACGCAGATGAACTCTCTGGGATGGAAACCGCGTGTCTCGCTCAAGGAAGGGCTGGCGCAGACTTACCAGACGTTTCTGGAGGAAGCCCGCGCCGGGAAATTGAGGGGCTGGCTTGATGCCAGGAGAATTGTGATGTTCTTGTGTGTGTTTTAGGCCGGTGCTTCATGTGATATGATCGTCAAAAAAAATATGGGGATTGATATTTTGAAGGGGTGGGCGGCTCTTCTAATCATAAACAGTCATCTTGAGCACCTTTACCCGAGGTCTTTCTTGGCTGCAGATGGCATGCTTGGTCACACAATCTTCTTTTTCACGAATGGCTACACGCTCGCTGGCAGTATCGAGCGTCGACCGGATGAAAAACTTCATATGTTCTTGTGGAAGCGCTTCATCAGACTCTATCCTGCGCTGTGGATTATCACGCTGCTGCTTCCCTCGCATCAGCCGGATTTGAGCAGTGTCAAAGGCTGGGCGGATGCACTGATTTATCCAACACAATACACATTTGTTCAAACCATCGTGCCTCTCTATCCCATATTCTACATGTTGCATCATGTCTCAGGAATGCGCGCTAGGGGTGGTTTCTTTGGCATACTACTATTGGTGGCTGGCTTTGCCCTCGCTTTGCGCACTGAAATGAGAGCGGAATCCCCAGGCGTCGCATGGAGCGCGTTTGAGCATGGCTCATGGAATCTGCATTTGTTTGGCGCCATGCTTGTCGGCGGGTGGAAAGCGGGCGTAAACTCCGACGCGCCCTCATCAAGGTCCGGAAGGCCTCTCGTGCTTCTCGTCAGCCTTTCCATCATCTACATTGCGTTACGTTTGTTGGCGTTGTCAGAGGTTTCTATCCTTGTAGGCCCTCTGGCGGACGGTTTCGCGTTGCTTAGCATGCCGATCTGCGTGGGACTCTGCCTTTGCTTTCTGCGCTCATTTGATCTGCTGGGAGTTGCAGTTTTGTCGCGAGCGGCATTGCCATGCGCTGTCTTCGCTTTCCTGGCAAAGTATTCATGGGAAACCTACCTCATCCACGATGGCGTCTCACGGAGCAGCTTTATTGGCTTGCTGGCCTTTCCATGGAACGTGGCCGCTGTCTTTGCAATCACGCTTTGGGCAGCTCCTTTTCTACACTGGGTGACCGACCTGGCGCGGTTTCGGCTGTTCGGAAGAACAGTCTGATTTCGTGCCATAGCCGCTCCCATAACCCTGCATTCCATATTCTTATGAGCCAAACCAACCTCATCACCGTCGGCGGAGCCGGCGGCTTCATTGGCGGCGCGCTTGTCGCCGATCTTCTTGCCAAAGGCCACACGCGTATCCGGGCTATCGACATCAAGCCTTTCGAGGAGTGGTATAGAAAGTTCGATACGGTGGAAAATCTCCAGCTCGATTTGTCGCTGCTGGAAAATTGCCATGTGGCCGCGAAGGGCGCCCAGACCATCTACAACCTTGCTGCGGACATGGGCGGCATGGGATTCATCGAAAACAACAAGGCGCTTTGCATGCTCAGCGTCCTCATCAACACCCACCTCTGCATGGCCGCGAAGGACGCGGGAGTGGAGCGTTTCTTTTACGCGTCCTCCGCCTGTGTTTACAACGGCGACAAACAGAAGGAATACAATATCCCAGCCCTCAAGGAGGCGGACGCCTATCCTGCTCTTCCGGAGGATGGCTACGGCTGGGAGAAACTCTTCAGCGAGCGCATGTGCCGCCACTTCCGTGAGGACTTCGGTCTCAAGGCGCGAGTGGCACGTTACCACAATGTCTATGGACCGTTCGGCACCTGGGATGGTGGTCGTGAGAAGGCGCCCGCCGCCGTCTGCCGCAAGGTCGCGCTGGCGAAGATCAGCGGCAATCATGAAATTGAAATCTGGGGAACAGGCGACCAGACCCGCAGCTTCATGTACATCAGCGACTGTGTGTTCGGCACCCAGATGCTGCTCAACAGTGACTTCACTGATCCCATCAACATCGGCAGCGCCGAGATGGTTTCCATCAACCAGCTCGTGGACATCGCCGAGGAGATCGCCGGTGTGAAGCTCAAGCGGAGTTACAACCTGGGCGCGCCCAAGGGCGTGAACGGTCGCAGCAGCGACAACACGCTCATCAAATCCGTCTTTAACTGGGAGCCCTCCACCCGCCTCCGCGACGGCCTGGCGATCACCTACCAGTGGATCTACGACGAGATCAAGACAGGGGCGAAGTCCCTGTGAGATTGAAAGGGTGACGAAACTTGCACGACGGGCCGGATTGATTCCCGGCCCGTTTTGTTTCAACTAATCTTCATTCATGCGCATCCTTCTCCTCAACCAGTGCTTTCACCCGGACCACGTCTCCACGGCGCAGCATCTCACGGATCTGGCTCTCGGTTTGAAGAAAGCCGGCCATCAGGTGACGGCGGTCAGCTCCAGCAGGGGCTACGATGATCCCTCGAAGCGTTTTCCCGTGCGCGAAACCTGGCGGGGCATCGACATCCGCCGCATCTGGACGCCGGGGCTTGGAAAAAAAGCCAAGTGGCGGCGGCTGGTCGATTTTGCCATCTTCTGGCTGAACGCGGCTCGCATCGTCTTCTTCCTGCCCCGCCATGACGTCACCGTCTGCCTCACCTCGCCGCCTTTGATCTCGACGCTAGGCACGGTGGTGGCGAAACTCAAGGGCGGGGCCGTGGTGCCTTGGGTGATGGACTTGAATCCTGATGAGGCGGTGGCGGCGGGATGGCTCAAGGCCGGCGGGATCGTTGAGCGTACGCTGACTTTCATCCAGAACTGGAGCTTTCGCCGTGCATCGCGAATCATCGCGCTGGACCGTTTCATGGCGGAGAGGTTGAAGGCCAAGGGCGTGAACGAAAACGTGATCCACACCGACGCACCGTGGTCGCACGATCAAGCGGTCGGTTACGATCCTGCGGCGCGTGAGGCGTTTCGCGTGGAGCACGGTCTCACCGGCAAGTTCATCGTCATGTATTCGGGGAATCACAGCCCCTGCCATCCGCTGGACGGGGGGTTGGCGGCGGCGGATGAGCTGAAGTCGGAGTCGCAGCTTCACTTCTTGTTCGTTGGCGGCGGCAGTGAGTTCAAGAAGGTGCAGGCGTTTGCGAAGGAGCGGGAACTGAAAAACATCACCTGCCTGCCGTATCAGCCGATGGAGAAGCTGTCAGGCTCGCTTTCCTCGGCGGATCTGCATCTCGTGGTCATGGGCGAGCCGTTTGTGGGCATCGTGCATCCCTGCAAAATCTACAACATCCTCACGCTGGGCATTCCCTTCCTCTTCATCGGCCCTGAGCAGAGTCATGGAGCGGATCTGGCGCGGCGTTTGAATGATCCGCTGCATGCGCGCACTGCGCGGAATGGCGACACGCGTGAGATCGTGGCGCAAATCCGCGCGGCGATGCAGCTCGGCCCGCGTCCAGTGAACGCGGCGGCGCAGGCGCTCGGCGCGGAGTTTTCTCACTCGGTGCTTTGTCCGCGATTGGTGCGCATCATTGAGCAGGCCGCAGCACGCGCTTGATCAGCTCGTAGCTGGCGAAGCGTTCGGTGTCCGGGAAATCGTGGTCGGAGTCGGGATGGGCGATTTGCAGGTGTGACTCCGCCTGATGCAGCTTGAACAAGGGCAGAGCTGCGGCCGCAATGCGATCCACGCTCTGCCATTGAAAGTTCGCGTCTCTCAGCGGCGCGTTCACAAACACATGGCGCGGGGCCATGCAGGCGATGAGCTCGTAGAAGTCAAAAGGCACGTCCTGCGGCCTGCCAAGAAAGCCGCCCAACTTTGACATGTAGCGCTCCTGGTTCCAGCCCTGGATGTTGCCGCCCTTGTAGTCGAGGAAGGAGTCAAAGCCGCAGCTTGAGACGACGACCTGAACGCGCTCGTCAAACACGGCGGTGTAGATGGCGTTGTGACCGCCGAGTGAGTGGCCGATGGCGGCGAAGCCGTGTGAGTTGTCCACGAAGGGCAGCGATTCGAGGTAGTCGAGCCCGCGCAGGTTGTCCCAGATGGCCTTCATCGTGCCACTGGGCATGTGCAGCGCCTTCAAGTCCGGCTGATACTTCGCCAGCAGCGGATAACTCGGAGACAGCGTCACAAAGCCGCGTTCCGCCAGTTCTTGCGCGTATTGACGGTGCGGCTTGCCGCCCAGACCCACCACGACCATGTGCCCAATGTTGTTTTCCGTGGGATGCAGGCAGAGCACGGCGGGCGTTTTCGTGCCGGCCAGCGCGGTTTTTGGAATGCAGAGATAAGCCGGAACCTTTCCGCCCGGCTGCGAGGTGTAGGTGATCAAGCGGCGCACATAGCTACCGCAATCGACTTCCTCAAGGACCTGCGGATCGAGCGCGCAGCGCATTTCCGCGCCGGGCAGGGGGCCTGCGATCTGCTGAAAGCCTGCCAGCGCCTTCTTGCGCCGGTGTTCCCACTCGTCTGGCGTTGCGGCGGTCTTTTTGGTGCCGTCGGCAGCCTTGTATTCCAGCAGGTTCGTCCGGCTCAGTCCACGGATGGGCGGAATCTCATCGGCGCAGGCGAAGCAGGGCAGGGCGAGGGCAAAAAGAAGGCGGCGCATGAGGTTCATACGCCGCCGTGGGGGAAAGCTTATCCGCGCCGCTTATTCCTCGTCACGCTGGCCGCCCAGCATGTGCATGACGTAGTAGAGGAAGGTGGCCAGGGCGCTGATGAATGCCGCGACGTAGGTCAGGGCGGCGGCGTCCAGCACCTTGCTCATCGCGGCGGTTTCCGCGCCGGGGGAGATGGCACCGGTGCTCGCAAGGATGCGCTTCGCACGCGCCGTGGCGTCAAACTCCACCGGCAGCGTGATGAGCTGGAACACCATCACGATGCCAAAGCACACCGCCAGGACCGGGATGGCGACGCGTGGCGCGAAGTAGAGCAGGCCCATGCCGAGGAAGGGGATGACATTCCCCGCCATGGTGGTGATGCCCACCGCCGCCATGCGCCATTGCAGCGGCGCGTAAAGCTGCTGGTGCTGGAGGGCGTGTCCGGCCTCGTGCGCGGCCACACCCAGCGCGGCCACGTTTCTGCCGTGGTAATTCTCCTCGCAGAGCACGAGCCGCTTGTTCGTCGGGTCGTAGTGGTCGCTCAGCAGCCCGTGGGTGGACTCCACAGTCACGTCGCGGATGCCGTTGAGATCCAGGATGCGCCGGGCGATGTCCGCGCCGGACATGCCGGAACTGGCCGGCACCTGGGAATAATGGTTGTAGGCGCTCTTCACCCGCCACGAGGCCAGCATGGCCAGCGCGGTGGTGCCAAGGCAGATCAGCAGGTAGAAGGGATCAAAGATCATGGTGTGTTATGAGTGGGGTTTGCTTCTCTATTACGCGACGAGCGGCGCAAGGGAAGCACCGACACGTTGCAAAACCGTGCGCACTTTGTCACACAAAATCCGCTGTTGCGCCTGCCAGCGGCTGCGATTGAGTCATGCCTCATGGAATCCCCCTCCTCAATCCCGGCAGATCCCGCCGCCCCCATCGTCTGCCGTGTGACGCCCTGGTACTATCGCCGCATGGGCATGCTCGCGGGTTTGATGCTCATCTTCGGACTGGTTTTCCTCTACGACGGCGTGTGGGGCTATCCGAAGTCCGTCGCCCTCGCTAAAAAGAAGGAATGGTTCACCACCGAGTTCCTTGCGTCCTTCGACAAAGCGAAGCAGGAAGGCAGCCTCGACCAGTGGATCGCCGACGCGAAAGCGAAAGGCCTGCCCACCGGCATCGAGGGCGAGCCGCCGAAATGGGTCAGCCACGCCGCGCAGAACGGCTGGGATGAAGATCCGAAACTCTACAGCGACCGCGAGATCGCCGAGCAGTTTTGGTTCGGCTACGGCTGCATCGCCGGGGCGCTCATCACTGGTTTCGTGCTCCTGCTGAACCGTGGCAAGCTCCTGCGTGCCGAGGCCGACCACTGGACCACGCCTGAGGGCGTCAAAATCGCCTTCGCCGACGTTTTCCGCATCGACAAGCGCAAGTGGGAGCACAAGGGCCTCGCCTACGCCTGGCATCGTACCCCGGCGGGCGTGGAAAAACGCGCTGTCATCGACGATTTGAAATTCGCCGGGGCCGACTTGGTGCTCACTCGCATGCTCTCCCGTTTCAGCGGCGAGTTGATCGAAAAGGTCAGTGCCGCGCCGCCCGAGGCCGAAGCCCCGGAGGACAGCGCGTCACGACCTTGATTTTGGGTGTTGGAAAAACACTCGATTTTCCCTTGCCAAAGCAAAGTGAGCCGCTAAAGCTCCGCCCCACTCACCCACCCCCTCTCTATGGCAGAAAACATCACAGAAAAAGTCCGAGACATCATCGTTGAACAACTCGGCGTGAATCCCGAGCAGGTCACCCCCGAAGCCAAGTTCATCGAAGACCTCGGCGCCGATTCGCTCGACACCGTCGAGCTGGTGATGGCCTTTGAAGAAGAGTTTGGCATCGACGTTCCCGACGAGGAGGCCGAAAAGCTTCAGTCCGTGGGCGACGTCGTCCGCTACGTCGAGGAAAACGCGGAGTAATCCGCCCCACTCGTCAAATCACCTTACTGAAATAGCCGGACAGCCTATGCTGTCCGGCTTTTTGATTTGAATTCACAAACCTTGGGAGAGGCGGCAAGCGCTTCAAGACTGGCTGAAACAGGCTCAGATCATGCCTAGCTTCATCTTGCCCTCGATGCTGATCATGCCCTGGTTCCAGGCCGGGTCCCAGACGAGTTCCACAGCGGCGTCGTCCATGTCCTCAATGGTCATGATGCGGCTCTGCGCGTCGGCGGCGATGGTAGGGCCCATGCCGCAGCCAGGAGCGGTGAGGGTCATCTTCACGAGCGCCTTGTTCTTGCCCTCGGCGTCGGCCTCGACCTTGCAATCATACACGAGGCCGAGATCGACGATGTTGACCGGGATTTCGGGGTCATAGACGTTTTTGAGCTGGTTCCAGACCTGGCCTTCGAGATCGCTGACATCGGCGGGAATATTGGAGGAGGAGCTGTCCTGTTCCTTCTTGGCGGCATCGGGATCAATGCCAAGCGCATCGACATCCTTGGACTGGATGCGGGCTAGGCCGAAGTCCGTGGCCACGGTGTAGGTGCCGCCAAGGGATTGGGTGATGATGACCTTCATGCCGATGGGCAGGGTGATCATGTCGCCGCTGGGGATTTGGACGGCTTCGACTTCGCGTTTGAGTTCGAGGGAGGAGTGCATGCTGGAAAAATGACGAATGTGGAATGGACGAATGACGAAACTAGCTGGTGAGGACGATCTTGATTTTGCCCTGGGTCTTGCCTGCGAGGTTCAAGGCATCGGCGAGGGTGCCGCTTTGGTCATGGGACGGCTTGGACTCTGGACTTTCCGCCCTTGGTTCTTTGCCCTCTGCCTCAAGAGCGGCACGCAGCGCACCTTCGACCATCTGGCCGCAGTGAATCTTCATCGGCGGCAGCGGTCCGAGCGGCTGGCTCAATTCTTCGGCGGACATGGAGAGCGCTTCGGCCTTCGTCTTGCCGCGAATCAGCTCGGTGGCGATGCTGGCGACGGCGATGGCCGTCTGGCAGCCGAAACTTTGGAAGCTGGCCTTGTCGATGACCTTCTGGCCGTCCTTGTCCTTGTATTTGATCCACAGGCGGACCATGTCGCCGCAATCCGGGCTGCCGACGGTGCCGACGGCGTCGGCATCGGGCATTTCGCCAAGGTTTTGCGTGTTGGTGAGCGCTTGCTGGAGGGTGGCTTCGTCCATGAGAGGGAATCAGGCTTCGATTTCGATACGATAGCGGGGCAGGGAAGGATCAATCTCCTGACTGTAGGCGTCGATGCCGCCGCTGAGGCATTTGGTTTCCGCAAAGCCGTGGCCGATGAAATACGCCGCCGCGTCGAGCGACCTGGAGCCGGTATGGTCGTAGAGCACGAGTGTTTTCGTCTTGTCACCGCTGGTGAAGATGTCCTGCACCAGTTCCTGGGTGAGCAGGCGTGCGCCGGGCAGCTTCACGGCGTCATGCTCCTCGCGGGTGCGGACATCCAGCACCACGAGGTCAGGAACGGCACGGCGGAGCTGTTCAAAGTCCTGCGGGGAGATTTGCAGCGAGGCGTCGCCCTGGTGGCTGTCCTGGATGTGCGCGACGGCCTCGGCCACAGGAATGTTTTCATTGCGCTCGCAGACCTGGGCCAGTGTTTCACCGGGTTGAAAGCCGCAACTGCGGCAGCCGCCGATGTGATAACGCGCGAACAACGCCCGCTGCGCCCCAGGATAGGCCTGGAGCACTTGGCTCATGGTCATGTCGCCGTTCAGCGGTGGAAGTTCGGAATGCATGGGGAGGCGAGCATGGAGCATGAAGGCGCGAGCACAAGTCATTCCATGCCCGGCAGGCTCCCCTCGATTTCGGCTTCGACATTCGTCATTCTGCATTCACCTTTCCCGCCATGTCTTCCGCTCACGAACCCCGCATCCCGGTGCTGCCGACTTTGATGACGGCGGGCAATATTCTCTGCGGCTTCGTCGCCATCCTGCAAATCTTCGACGGGCGGCACTTCGAGGTGAACACGCATTATCACTACGCGATCGTGTTCATCCTGCTGGCCTGCTTGTTTGACGCATTGGACGGTCGCGTGGCGCGCATGGGGGGCACGGAGAGTCCGTTTGGGCGGGAACTGGACTCGCTGGCGGACATCGTGAGCTTCGGCGTGGCTCCGGCGCTGCTGGTGCATGACATCGTGTTGAAGGAAATCGACACGCCGAAGGGCCTTGGCTGGCTGATCTCGTGTGTTTACCTCGTCTGCGGAGCGATGCGGCTGGCGCGGTTCAACTGCCTGGCGGCGGCGGATGTGAAGTGCAGCATGAAAGGCTTCCGCGGCTGCCCGATCCCGGCGGCGGCGGGCGTGATTTCGTCTCTGACACTGCTGATCATCTGGCTGGACAGCACGGATAAGGAGATCGGGAACTGGAAGTACGCGCTGGCCGGGCTGATGGCGCTGCTGTCTTACCTGATGGTGAGCAATCTGGAGTATCCGAGCTTCAAGGCGGTGAACTGGCGCACGAAACGGTCTTTCCACTGGGTGCTCATCAGCATCGTGGTCATCGCCTTCACGGTGATGAACTGGCACTGGATGCCGTCGGTCATTTTTGTGAGCTATTTGCTCTACGGGCTGGCGCGGCCTTGGATTTCCCGCCAGTGGCGGCAGGAGATCGAGATCGAGGCGGAATCCGCCGAAATCGACCCCGATTTGGAAACGCTGGCGCTCAATGGCGAGGAAGAGCCGCGAGCGCTGCCGCGCAACGTCGATCCTGCCGCGCAGATTTGAACAAAATCGTTTCACAATCATGTGGCATGCGTAATTGAGCGTCTCCACCGACCTCATGGCAGATTTTTATCAGCACGCCCGCGTGCCCACTCTCCACCACCTCGCCCACGCGGACAGCGCCGAGCGTGAGCAGGAAATGCTGGCCTGGGCGGAAAAAAAGCCGGTGGCGCTGCTGCTGCCTGCGCTCTACGCCGAGTGCGAGCGCCCGGCTCTGCCGCGCATCCTGGAGGAAGTCTCGCAGGCCTGTCACATCAGCGAGGTGATCCTGAGCATGAACGGCATGGATGCCGCCGAGCATGACCGTGCGCTGCTGTTTTGCCGTCAAAACCTCAAGGGCAAGCGGGCGCACATCTTGTGGAATGACGGGCCGCGTCTGAGCCAGGTCTATCAGCGCATGGCGGATGCGGGGCTGCCCGGCGCGCATGCGGGGAAGGGGTCCAACATCTGGATGGGCATCGCCTGGCTGAAGGCGCGTGGGTTCAAAGGTGTGGTGGTCAGTCATGACACGGACATCCTGAACTACAGCCGGGATCTGCTCTGGCGGCTCTGCTACCCGCTGCTGCATCCGCGCATGGGTTACCGCTTTGCCAAAGGCTACTACAGCCGCGTGTCGGACCGGCTGTTTGGCCGCGTGACCCGCCTGTTGATCTTTCCGTTGATCCAGGCCTGTCGCGACGTGCTGGGCGCGAAGCCACTCATTGAACAGCTCGATAGCTATCGCTACCCGCTTTCCGGTGAGTTTGCCGCCGACATGGACGCGCTCCAGGATTTCAGCCTGCCCGGTGGCTGGGGTTTGGAGATCGCTTTGCTGTGCGAGGCATTCCGTCATCTGCCCGGAGAGCATCAGTGTCAGGTGGATCTCGGTTTCCATTTCGAGCACCGGCATCGCAGCCTTTCGCACGAGGAGGTGGGCGTGAATGAGCCGGGCCTGATCACCGCTGCCGCCGACGTGGCGCGTTGCCTGGCCTTCCAAGTGCTGCGGGAGTCGGAGCCGCGTTCTGCGGAGAGCTTCATGAGCCTCATCATCGAGCGTTATCGTTCCCGGGCGCAGGAATGGCTTTCGCGCTATGAGCATGTGGCCTTGCTCAATGGTCTGCGTCATGACGCCGAGGAAGAAGGCGCGGCTGTGACCGCCTTTGGCCAGGCTTTGGACCGCCTCTTGAAAAATCTGCCCACGGAGGGGCTCCGCGTGCCCGCCCTGCGCGAGACACCGGCCAAAACTCTCGCGCAAATCCCCGGCCTCGCCGAGGAGATCGCAGGCTGTGCCACAGAGGTGTGTTGATGGCTTGCATGCGGGGTGTGCTCCGCGTATCGGCAGCGCATGAAACTGCCGCCGCATCTGCTGGATGAAATCATTGTCGCCCTGGGGGATGTCTTTGTCGCGCGCAGGTATGCGGACAAGGTGATCGAGTTCACTTTTAAGAGGCATCGCAAATGGGGCAGCCGGGACCGGCGCATCTTCGCAGAGTCGATCTACGAATGCGTGCGCTGGTGGCGCTGGTACTGGTATCTGGCCGGATTGCCGGACGCGGAGCACACGCAGCCGGAGGAAATCACCCCGGAGCGTCTGTGGCGTGTCTGGGCGGCCTACTGGATCGTCAACGGCCGTGATCTGCCGGTGGATGAAACCGCGCCGCAGATAAGGTCGGCCGATATTTTGAAACGGGCGAAGGATGGTGCCGCGCCTGCGATCCGTGCGGCGATTCCCGACTGGCTGGAGCAGCGCGGTGAAAAGGAGCTAGGCAGCACCTGGCCGGGGCTGCGTGAGTCGCTGAACGTGCCTGCGGATGTGTTCATGCGTGTGAACACGCTCAAAAACGACCGCCGCGCGCTGCGGGAGCGGCTGGGGCAGGAGGGATTTGAGACGGAGATCGTCGAGGACGTGCCGAGCGCCCTCCGTTTGAAGCAGCGGGCGAACCTGTTTGGCACCGCCTCCTACAAGGACGGCCTGTTTGAGGTGCAGGACGCGGCCTCTCAGCTCATCGCGCCCTTTTTGCAGCCGGAGCCGGGCCAGCGAGTGATCGACGCCTGCGCGGGTGGCGGTGGCAAGGCGCTGCACCTCGCGGCGCTGATGCGCAATAAGGGCCGCATCCTCGCGCTGGACATTCACGCGTGGAAACTGGCCGAGCTGCGCAAACGTGCCTCACGCGCGGGCGTGGACATCATCGAAGCGCGTGAGATCGAAGGTTCGAAGACCGTGAAACGTCTCGCGCAGAAGGCGGAACGTGTGCTGCTGGACGTGCCATGCTCCGGTTTGGGTGTTTTGCGCCGGAATCCCGATGCGAAGTGGAAATTGAGCGACACGGAGATCGACCGCCTCACCGCGTTGCAGGCGGAGATTTTGGAAAGCTACAGCCGCATGGTCGTGCCCGGCGGGAAGCTCGTCTATGCGACGTGCAGCATCCTGCCGAGCGAGAACGAGCGCCAAGTGCAGGCGTTTTTAGCCAAACACAGCGACGAATGGACGCTGGAGGAAGAACTGCGCCGCACGCCGGAAACGGGCGCGTTTGATGGGTTCTATGCGGCGCGGCTGCTGAGAAAATCCAATCAAGAGGTGCCTACGGAAAGCACGGAAGACACGGAATGATCAGAATCCTCTGTTTCCGCGTCATTCCGCGTGTTCCGTAGGCCATCCAACTCAATGACACCCGCAGCCAGTCCCGCATGAGCCGCCGCTTGAGGAGCTGGCGCTACTGCTGGCTCCCATCAGGCCGGTGCCGCCGATGGGCACGCGGCGGACCGGTTGGCCGCTGTCGGGATGCTGCGTGAGCGCGGCGTCCTTCATGCTCTGGCGGACTTCGAAGCGCTTGGCGGACTCGCCTTCAAACTGAGGGATGGTTTCGTAAACGTAGGTGGGCATGGCGGTAAATGACGAAGCCAGAATGACGAATGCCGAATGCGACGCAAGGCGGGAAATGAAAACGGCGTCCCGGTGAGGGGACGCCGCGTGGGGGGGATGAAAATGCGGATTAGACCTTCTCGGCCGCCACCTCTTCGTCGATGGTGATCGGCTTGTAGCCGCCGATGGCCTTGAAGTAGAGCAGCAGCAGCAGGTAGATCGCGGCCATGGTGGCCGGGATGTAGGCGTCGAACTTCAGGGTCTTGCGGTCACCCTGCTGGTCGGCCATCACGACGGCCTGCTGGTCTGGTGTCTTCTCCTTGGCTTCCTTGGCCTCGGAGAGTTTCTTGCCATCAAGACCGATGGTGGCGGTGGCATCCAGGTTGAGGAACTTGCTCGGGGCGGCGGCCTTGTAGGTTTCGTAGAGGGCCGGGTTCTTGTCCTTGAGTTCTTCACCAGCGAAGCGGTCTTTCATGTAACCCAGACCGGGGCCGCCGATGATGCCGGCGGAGAGCATGCCGATGCCCCCCATGATCGAGATGGCGACAGCACCCGTGCGCGGGAAGCGGTCAGAGGCCACCGCGAGCATCGTGGGCCAGAAGAAGGTCTTGCCAAAGGCGTAGATGCCGAGGGCGATGAGCGCCGTGGTGAAGGTGTTCATGGTGGAGGCCAGCGTCAGGCCGCCAGCGGCGAGCACCGAGCAGACAAAGAGCAGGCCCACGGGGGACAGCTTGAGGGTCTTCTCGATCCAGTGGGCGCAGAATCGCAGGCCAAACATGATGGCGGAGGTCCAAAGGAACAGCGCCTTGCCCTGCTCAGGAGTGAACAGGTTGCCCGTGATGTTCTGAATCCAGCCGTCCGTGCCGAGTTCCACCGCGCCGACGAGGGCGTGGGCGATGAAAAGAATGAACAGGACAATCGAGCCGAGGGAGAACTTGGTGATCACACCCACACCGATGAGCAGCGCACCACCGACACCGTAGCCGACGTTCTTGGCCAGCGCTGGATCAAGACCGATCACGTCCTTGAAGAAGCCTTCCGCGAAGAAGGAAAGGAGGAAGCAGGCCACGGCACCGCCGAGGATGCCCACATCCTTGAGCATGTTGCCAAAGCTGACACCCTTGGCGGCGGCCTCGGACTGCGGGAACTTCTGGCCCATGAACATGAGGCCGTAGATCACGGTCGGGATGAGGTAGAGCGCGAGCTGGATGCGCCAGTTGATTTCCATCTTGTCGTCGAGGAACCAGCCGATGATCACGCCGATCACCATGCCGGCAGGCCAGGAGGCGTGCAGGATGTTGAGGTAGTGCGTGCGGTTTTCCGGGTAAAGCGTGGCGACGAGCGGGTTGGCCACGGCTTCCAGCGCTCCGTTGGCGAAGGCGAAGATGAACATGCCGAGCGAGAGCACCATGAAGGCATTGCCACCGCTGGCGGTGAAGGTGATGAGCGCCGAGGCGACGTGCAGCAGGAAGGCCAGCACCACGAGTTTGCCGTAGCCGATCTTGTCCACGACCACGCCGCCGAGGATGATGCCGAAGCAGAAGCCGTTGAAGCCCATGCCGCCGATAGCTCCAAGCTGCGCACCAGTGAAGCCGAACTCCTTGGCCCAGTTGTCAAAGATGCCGCCACGGATGGCGAAGCCGACGCCTGCGGCAAGGATGGCCATGAAGCCGGCCCAGAGAAGTCTCGATCGATTGTTTTCGCTCATAGAGGAGGGGAGTGTGTGGATGTGGTTGGGTGGTAGTTGTCGGGAAAGCGCGTGTTTTAGGTGCCACGCCTTCAAGCGACAAGGAAAAAATGTTCTCAAGGCTGAGAAGGTTGTGGGGGATGGGGGAGAGCGTCGGGCCTTTCGCAGGCCAGCGCGGGTTGCGCTGTGGTTCCTCAAGAGAAGCCGTTTCCCCAGGCCCTTCATGCGGCCGGATCGAGCTGCCAGGGGGCTGTACTGTGTGAAGTGCGGCTCACTGACGATCGCGTCGTACATCCAGGCTCACCGAAAAGAACTGGGGTTGGATGGTTGAGCGCTGTTGAACTCGCAGAAGAAAGGGCGGGCGTCCGTTTCAGTGTGAGGAGGCAAGATCCACCGGTTTGTAGCCGCCTTTGGCGCGGAACCAGAGGAACATGCCGAGGTAACAGAGCAGCATGAAGCCTGGCAGCACGGCGATGTTGGAGAAGGCTCCACGTTTGCTGTCGGCCTGGACGGCGGTGAGTTCTTTGGCTGCGGTGGCATCCAGGGCTTTGATCTTCTCCTGATCAAGGCTGGGCGTTTCCCCGAAGATGCTGGGCTTGGACGGACCCGCGACTTGGGCGAGCAGGGCACCGTGATCCTTGGTCAGGCGCTGGTGCATGTCCTGATCCTGCTGGTAGCCGATGAAGGGACTGCCCAGCACGCCGAGGAAGAGCACTCCGACGGCGGAGACGCCGTTCAGGGTGAGGGCGCCGCCTTTCGGGAACTGCTCGGAGGTCAGGCCCAGCGTGGTGCTCCACAGGAAGGTTTTTCCAACCGCGTAGATTGTTGAGGCGGCGACGATGGCCCAGCCGACGCTTTTCGAAAGCAGCAGCAAGCCGACGATGGCCACAGCAGCTCCCAGGACCAGCAGGCCGATGGGTGAGAAACGATGCACGATCGGCCCAGCGTAGAAGCGTAGGACCGTCATGATGGCGGAGACATACACAAAAACCCAGGCGGCGAAGTTGGGCGAGTCGGCGGGGCCGTTGAGCTTCAGCAGTTCTGGCATCCAGCCATCGGTGCCGAGTTCGGTGGTCGCCAGCGGGCCAATGATGACGAGCACCAGCAGGAAGAGCCAGTTGCCGAAAGAGCGGGTGTAGAGGCCGATCAGGACGGCCACTCCGCCGGATATGGCAAGGTCCGTGGTCCAGTTCACCTCCCGGCCCGCCATCTGGTACACGGCGGCGACGATCAAGGCCGTGATCATGAAAAAGCCGAGCGCGCCGACTTCCTTGAGCATGTCACGATAGCTCACACCGGCAGCGACGCGTTCATTGACGGGGAATTGGCAGGGCAGGATAAGCAGGGCGTAAATGACAACCGGGACGAAGCAGAGCGCGAAACGAAATTTCCAGACGGCATCAAAACCGAGCGTCGTGTCGGGGAACAAGGCACAGAACAAAGCACCAAGCGCCAGGCCCGCAGGCCAGCCGGCGTGGAGGATGTTCAGCCACTTCGACTTCTCTTTGCTGAAGACCGTGGCAACCACCGGGTTGATGAAGGATTCCACCGTGCCATTCGCCACAGCGACGAGGAGAGTGCTCCAATAGAACGAGGTGAAACCATCCGCATTCAAAGTCAGCACCAGGGAGACGAGGTGACAAACGATAGCGAAAAGGGCCACCGTCTTGTAGCCGACCCAGTCGATGATCAGACTGAAGAAGATGATGCTCAAGGCGAAGGGCCACATGCCTGCACCATTGATGGCTCCCTTCTCGTTTTCTGAGAGATTGAAGCCGTCTTGAAGCAGGCCGATGGTGTTGGCCCGGACGCCGAAGACGAAGGAGGTGGCGACGAGGGCGATGAAGCAGGCCCAGAAGAGTTTCATGTCGGGTTTGCCGACGGCGGAGTGGCTCATGAGAGATGGAGGTGGGTGGAAAGCGGGGCGATTCCAGCAAATGAGCCTGTTTTGCGCAATGCCTTTTTCCGGGATTGCCCAATTACCGCTCCTTGACCTGCGCCTTGACGCCGTGCGCGCGGGGCCGCATGTTCGGGGCGCTGCCGGGGGGCGGATCGATTCCCGGCGGCTGTTCTTTTTCCGACCCCCATGTCTTTTCCCTTCTCTCTGAAGAATCCGCGCCTGTGCCGCGCGGTGTGCTGTTTCATCGTCACGAGCCTGCCGCTGGCCGCCCAGGCCCAGGTGGTGCTGAAGGCGCAGCCGGTGGTGGATGAGCCAAAGGATGCCGCTGCGAAGCTGCCGCCTCCACCGAAGGAAGATTTGAAGGCCTCCTGGCAGACGCAGAAAGAGGCGCGGGCGCTGACGCTGAGCGTTCCGGCGCCACGCGGGCAGATCGTGGACCGGAATGGCATCCCCTTCGCGCAAAACCGCGCCGCGAATTACCTGGCGCTGGTCATGCCCTACATGGAGGGCGCGAGCGACGCGCAGATCGTGGCGTTCGCCAAAAAAACTCTCGATAGCGTGAACAGCACGCTGGGCAAGTCCTGGTCGCTGTCTGATGACAAGCTGCTGCTGCACTACAAGCACCGCCGCTGGCTGCCGCTGGTGTTTTCCATCGAGGAAGGTCTCAATGTGGAGATCACGCCCGACATGGAGGAAAAGCTCCAGCCGCTGCTGGGCACGAACCTCGTTCTCCAGCCGTCCTACCTGCGCCATTACCCCCAAGGCAGCACCGCCTGCCACATTGTCGGTTACACGGGCAAGACGCGTCCGCTGCCCACCGGGCCGATTGTGGACGGTGATCCGGTGTTTGAGGAAATGGAAGGCCGCGAGGGCATCGAGACCGCTTTTGACAGCGATTTGAAAGGCCAGCCTGGCATCGTGAACGTGCTGTTCAGCCCGGATGGCAAGCGTTTGTCCGAGGATGTGCGCCGCGTGCCCAGCCCGGGCCGCAATGTGGTGCTTTCCATCGACTACAACTTCCAAAAGTACGCCGAGAATGCCCTCCGCAAGCACACCACCAGCGGGGCAATGGTGATTATGGATGTGACGAATGGAGACATCCTGGCGATGGCCTCGAATCCTGGCTTTGACCTCAATGAGTTCGTCCCTGGCATCCGCCAGAAGCGCTACGAGGAGCTGACGAAAGACCCGCGCCTGCCGCTCTATCCGCGTGCCTTCCGCGGCGAGTACCCGCCGGCCTCGACCTTCAAGATCGTGACCGCGCTGGCCGCCCTGGACAGCGGCAAGGTCACGGCGAAGACCTACTATGACTGCACCACGGCGCTGGAGGTCGGCAACCGTGTCTTCCATAACTGGAACAAGGTGGGCGAGGGTTCGATGACGGTGGTGACGGCCATCAAGCGCTCCTGCAACACCTGGTTTTACCGGGCGGCGCTGGACTCGGGGGCTGATTACCTTTCCAACATGGCCATGCGCCTGGGCTTCGGTGAGCGCACGGGCATCCCGCTCAAAGCGGAGGGCGCGGGTTTTGTGCAGACCAATGCCTGGTCCCAGCAGAACCTGGGGGCCAAGACGCAGTCTGGTGATCTGGCGAACATGGCGATCGGCCAGGGCCGCGTGCTGGCCACGCCGCTGCAAGTCTGCCAGTGCATGGCCGGTCTGGGCGACGGGACGCGCATCCCGCAGCCTCGACTGGTTTTGCAGGTGCAGGACATGGCGGACCGGGTGGTGATGGCCTACGAGGCGAAGGACCGCAAACGCATCGACCTGAACCCGGACCACCGGCAGACGGTGATCAATGGCATGGTGGCCGTGGTGAATGGCGGCGGTGGCACGGGCCGCTCCGCCGGGATCAAGCACGCCGAGATCGCGGGCAAGACCGGCACCGCGCAGTGGAAGATCGCCAAGGATCAAAATCTGGCCTGGTTCACCGGTTTTCTGCCCGCCGGGAAGCCGATGTTTGCCTTCGCCGTCGTTTATGAGGGCGAACCGGGCGAGACGGTCAGCGGCGGCCAGAAGGCCGCGCCCATCGTGCGCGAGGTCTTCAACAACATCTTTGAGAAAGCCCCGGCGGATGATCCGATGCTGCTGGCGATGAAAGACGTGCCCAAGGCCAAGGTGGTCGAGGAGGAGGTGCAGGATGGCGACGGAGGGGACAGAGCCGCTCCATCCCGCCCTGCCCCCCCACCGCCCCCGCAGAAAAAAACCCTCGGCGGCTTCTTCAAGCGGCTGTTTGGCCGCGACTAGCGTTTCCCATTCCTGATGAACATCCAGCTCGCCACCGTGTGTGACTTCGCCGCCGACTACAACGGCAAGCTGTGCGTCCAGGGCGCGTTCGACACGCTCTGCGCCCAGGCCTTCCCAGTGGTGCATCCGCAGTGCTCCATCGCCGTGCGGGCGGTGTTCATGCCGGATGACGCGGGGAAGCACGAGTTTGTCATCCGCTGCGTCGATCCTGAGGGGAATGAATGTCTGCCGCCGATGCCCGCCGGGCTTGAGGTGACGTTTCCCTCGTCCTTCATCCCCTTTGTCTCGCGCAACATCGTGTACACGCTCCAGCGTGTGAAGTTTGAGCGCCAGGGCCTCCACCGCTGGCTGGTGCAGCATCGCGGTGACACCCTGGCCAGCATTCCGCTGCGGGTGACACTGTTTGACGAGCGCCGCTCCGCCGTCGGCCCCGCTGGTTGAGCCGGGGAGTCTGCGGCTGTGACTTTCTTATGACCACCATCAATCCCAAGTCAAAAGAGGAAACCGCCACGCCCGCTGGCACACCGGTGCGGCAGCTTTCCGTCTTCCTGCAAAACCGCGTGGGAGCGCTCATGTCCCTGGTGAAGCTCCTCACCGAGCACCGCATTGAGGTGCTGGGCCTGTCCCTCCAGGACACCACCGAGCTGGCCCTCGTGCGCCTGGTGCCAAGTGATCCTGAGACGGCGGAGATGCTGTTCATCGAGAAAGGCATCCCGCACTCGCTGGTTCCCGTCACCGTGGTGGAACTGCGGGAGACCGGGCGCTCCCTGGCGCAGGCGCTTGCCGCGCTGCTTTCCGCCGAGATCAATATCAACTTCAGCTACCCGCTGCTCGTGCGCCCTGCGCAGATGCCGGTGCTCGTTCTGCATCTCGACTCGCCAGATTTCGGCGCCGAGGTGCTCTCCAACGCGGGCTTCAAGGTGCTGATGCAGGAAGATTTGAGCCGCTGAGCCGACTGAAGGAACGGGTGAGAAGTTAGATGTGAGAGGTGGCGCAGGCGATGTCTCTGAGATATCACCTCTCACTACGGCAGATTTTGCAACGGCCCGCCAAGCATGAACGTCGGCGCGAGTTTCGAGATAAACGCGCGAGCGTCCTCCAAAGCGGCCAGCTCGACCAGAGGGTCTTCCTGGCCCACGATTTGTTCCGGGAGCGGAATGTAGATGGAGGCCATGGCCCAGCGGTGCTGGATGTTGCGGAAGACGGAGTCAAAGTAGGTCAGCAGGATGTGATCGTAGTGCTCCGGGCAGGTGGTTCCGTCCGAGCCGATGTACCAGTAGAGGTTCAGCGCCCGCGTGCGCAGCCGCGCGCCGTTCGGGGCCTCCTTGTCATGAAAAATGCGCAGCAGCGTGGCGGTGATCTCGCGCCCGTCGTCCAGCCGAATGGGCACATGCGTGCTGTCCGTCACCGTCCAGCCCTGGCCGGGCAGGCAGACCTCCGGGCGGTGCAGACTGCGCTTCACGCGCCCGCTGAGGATGACCGTGGCCATGAGCTGCCTGCCGGTGGTGCTGCCGTAGGTGTTGCGCGCGAGCTTCACGCCCTCGTCCAGGATGTTTTTTTCCTGCGCCGTCATGTCAAACTCACGCCCCTGGTAATCTCCCAGGCTCAGCGGCAGTTGCAGCGCCACGCCGGGTTCCGCGACGTGGAAGCTGATGTCCGTCCCGGCGCACAGCCCCAGCGCGGCCAGCGGCAGCAGCAGCGCCGCCGCGAGCTGGGACAGCGTGCGACGCGGCAGCGGGATGGCGGAGACACCACCCGCTCCAGAGCCGCCGGCGTGCCGCTTTAGGTTGCTCTTCATCTCCCGGCCCTCCAGCAGCCAGCACAGCGCGAACATGCCCGCCAGCGCCACGCCAAACACCGCAAAGCCGGCGAAAGTGTGAAACGGGGACATCTCCTGGTGGTCCCCCATGCGCCTGCCCACCGCGAACTCCGAGCCAAAGGCCCGCGTGCCCGCCACCAGCAGCAGCAGCCGCACCACATTGCCCGCCACGGCCAGCGGCACCGAGCAGACGAACAAAATGAGCCGCGAACGCGGGTGTTTCAGCGCCAGATAGCCCAACAGCGCGGAGATCATCATCAGCGCGAAGAGGGAATTGATGCCGCTGCACTTCGCGTCCACGTCCAGGCTGAACAAATCCCCCGTCTGCCTGCCTTTCTCCTCGTCCGGGGCGGATTGCAGCGCCGAGCCTTCGCTGATCGTCGGCTGGCCGATGAGATTCAGCATCGAGGCCGCCATCGCCGCCGTCCTTGGGCGCAGCGGCGAGGCCACGGAGTCCTCCAGCGGCTGCATCGGCCAGGTGAAAAACAAAAACAGCCACGCAAAGCCCAGCGTCCGCATCCAGGCCGTTCCCAGCACCAGCAGGATCATTCCCGCCAGCACAAGCTGCACCGCCAAAAACGCCGGGTAACCCGTGTCCGCCTTGTAGCCCAGCCAGTAGAAAAACAAGCCCGCGCCCAGCGGCAGCACGCCGAGCCAGGTGCCCTGCCAGGGCAGTTTGCGCAGCTCCTCGCGCCGCAGCCACACCAGCCAGCTCACAATAAGAGGCACCAGCAGGCAGAACTGCCAGTCCGGGTACTTGCTCACCCACCTCGCCCAGCCATGCAGCACACTGGACCGCTGGCCGAACTCCCAGTGCTGATAAGGCCACACCAGAAACAGCAGCACCAGCACTGTCGGCAGGCCCCAGACAGCCAGCCCGCGCAGCAACCCAGGCCGCAGCCAGCCTTCGGCACCGGAGTCTGGCGGTGCTGACAATACGACGGAGGTGGTGGATTCTGTTGCCATGAGCTGGGTTGACGCGCAAAGGCTGGCCTTGTTTGTTGCGTCTGGCAACCTTCATCGCGTAACGTATCCCCCACACGACATGGCAAAAGAAAAGAGCAACCGGACAAGGCTCCTCGAAAATGTGCAAGACCAGGAGCAGCCGGCTTCCGCCGCGATCTGGCGGGACGACCCTGCCGCGTCCGGGAAAGACATGGCCCCCGCTCCTGATCCACTGATGCCCAGGCGTGACACGCCTTCCTCATCCGGCGGTTCCAATCTGCGGCGCTCGCACCTGACTTACCGGCATTTGGTCATCTCGATCGTCACCTCAGCGGTCATTGGCCTTCTGGTGCTCTGGCTATGCAGAAGGTTCTACCAACAAGAGATCGCGCCCCGGCTGGCCGCGCACGGCACTGCCACATCCACAGAGACTCAAGCCGATACTGCCGAGCTTGCCAAAGCGGAGGAAAAAATCGCCGCCTTGCAGCAGCAGCTTGATGTCATCCGCCGCGAGCAGCTCATCGCGCAGCAGAGCACGCGTGAGTCCTTGGAGCGCATCTCAGGCGTGCTCAAAAATCCGCAGCTCGCGCCCCAGCCCGTCGTCCCTGCCGCCGATCAGCCGGGCGTGGCGCGCATCGCCGATGCCGCGCCGGACATCTCGCCCACCCAGGCGGAGTTCATCCTGCTCAAGGAGCGCAACCGCCTCATTCAATATGGCGACGAGGCCATCGCCACCGGCCTGCGGAAGCCGCTCTCCGCCATCGTCGAGTATTTGCGTGATCCCGGCTCCAAACACCTGCACGAGGCCGCCCAGGTCGAGTACATGCGCGTCGTGCGCTCCATTCAGTTCATGCAGCGTGATGATCCTGGCTATCGCCTGCCCGTGGCCGAGCTGTTCAAAGGTCAGAACATCCGCGAGGAGGCGGATGTGAAGCCCGAGGCGCTGCACAAGCTCCTCGCCGACCATCAGCAGCCCTGGGAGACGCGTGTGCGCGCGTGCTTCCTGCTCCTCGGCAGCACCGCGCCGGAGACCAACACGAAACTCATCGCCGCCATCAAAGACGACCCCTCGCTCGAAGTCGCCAAGCACGCCCAACTCGCCCTTGAGCAGCGCATCAAGCGCCGCTTCCGCATCTTCGACATCCCCGCCATCGACGACTGGTGGCAGTCCCAGGGCAAATGAACACCCCAATCACGAACTCCCGCATGAAAACACTCTTCCTCACCAACGAATACCCTCCTCACATCTACGGCGGCGCAGGCGTCCACGTCGAATACCTCTCCCGCGAGCTCGCCAAGCTCATTGAGGTCGATGTGCGCTGTTTTGGCGACCAGGACAGCAGCGGCGAGAATCTGAGCGTCAAGGGCTTCGGCCTCGACACGAAGGACTGGGACTGCCCGCTGAACTTGAAGTCCGTTTTCGGCGCGCTTCAGCGCTGCCTCGACTTCAACACACGCGGGATCGACGCCAGCATCGTCCACCTGCACACCTGGTACGCGCACTTCGGCGGCGTCCTCGCCAAACTGAACTACGGTGTGCCCATGGTGCTCACCGTTCACTCCCTGGAGCCGCTGCGCCCCTGGAAGCGCGAGCAGCTCGGCCACGGCTATGATTTCACCGTCTGGCTCGAAAACACCGCGCTCAAAATGGCGGATGCGGTCATCGCCGTGTCCGAGGAAACGCGTCTTGACCTCCACAAGCACTTCGATCTCGACCCGCGCAAAATCCATGTCATCCACAACGGCATCGATCTCGATGAATACCACCGCGTCGAAGCTCCAGACGTTTTGAGAAAGCATGGCGTCGATCCAGACCAGCCCTACGTCCTCTTCGTCGGTCGCATCACGCGGCAAAAGGGCATCGTTCACCTCGTGCGTGCCATCCAGCATCTTGATCCCGGCTTCCAGGTCGTTTTGTGCGCCGGAGCGCCAGACACCATCGAGATCAAAGAAGAGATGGAGGCAGCCGTGAACGCCGTGAGCGCCACCCGACCCGGAATCGTGTGGATTCAATCCATGCTGCCCGCGCCGGAAAAGATTGCCATGTACTCGCATGCCGCGGTGTTCTGCTGCCCGTCGATCTACGAGCCGTTTGGTATCATCAATCTTGAGGCCATGGCCTGCGAGACCGCCGTCGTCGCCACTGCCGTCGGCGGTATCAAAGAGGTCGTCGTTGAAGGCGAGACCGGCTTCCTCATTCCCATCGAGCAGCAGACGGAAAGCCCGTTTGAGGCCGTGCATCCCGAAAAATTTGCCCGCGACCTCGCCGCAGGCATCAACAAGCTCATGGCCGATCCCGCGCTGCGCCAGCGCATGGCCCTGGCAGGCCGCCAGCGAGCCGTGGACCACTTCAGTTGGAAGTCCATCGCCCGCAAAACGCTCGCGCTTTACAAGACGCTCGCGGTCTAGCCCCAATGCCGTTAAGCAATAATGGAGACGGTGAGCTTGGGAGTGGGGTTGAGCGAAACGGGTTTCAACATGCGCGGCCACTTGCTCACGGGCTGGCGCAGCTTGCGTTCGCAGGTGCGGCTTCGTCGTTTGGGCAGTGCTTCACGCGCGATCTGCGCACGCACCGCGTCGATGAGCTGCTCCTGCTGGCTTGTGCTCAAGATCCCTTCTCCCGCGCTCAGCGTGATTCATAACCGACGCCTTGAAGACACGCATGGGAGCGGGGGTGCTGCTGCAAAATCTGGGGCAGTATGACGAGGCGGAAAAGGTTTTGCGCGAGACGCTGGCGGTCTGCAAGCGGGTACTGGGCGTGGAACACACCGACACCTTGGAGACTTGCAATCTGGCGGGCATTTTAATGGATCAGGGCAGGCCGGAGGAGGCCGAGAAGGAATTCAACGAGGTGTTGAAGATCCAGGAACGCGTTTTGGGCATGACATCTCCTCAGGCGTTGAGGACACGGCATAATCTGGCCGCCGCGCTGTAGCATCAGGGCAGGCTGGTGGAAGCTGAGCAGGCTCTCCGCCTGACATTGAAGATGCGTGAGCACGCGCTGGGAGCGGAGCATCCTGACACGTTGGAAAGCTGCTACAATCTGGCGGTGACTCTCGGCGGTCAGAAGAAATACCAGAGGCGCTGCTGCTTGCCCAACGCACGGAGACTGGAAGAATCAAGGTTTTGGGAGGTGCCCACCCGATGACTCATGATAGCAGAAAGTTTCGCGAGAGCATTGAGGCAGAGCTGAAGCAGCAGTCTGCGAAGTAGGAGGGCGTTTTTTCACCACAGAGAGCACGGAGAGTCACAGAGGCGGGAGCCGGAGATCATTCTCTGTGCGCCTCTGTGTTCTCGGTGGTGAAATGCAGATGCGGATCGAGCTTTACTCTCCCGGCAGCGGCTCGGTGGGCCAGGTTTCGAGCCAGGGGAGGCCGTAGGCGTTGAGGTCGGCCATGAAGGGGTCGGGATTGAGCTGCTCGACGTTCCAGACACCGGGCTGGCGATACTCAGACGGATTGGTGAGGAGCTGGCGGGCGGCGATCATGGCGGGGACGCCGGTGGTGTAACTGACGCCCTGGCTATTCGTCTCGCGGTAGCACTCCTGATGATCGCAGATGTTGTACACATAGTAGCGCTTCGGCTGGCCGTCCTTGCCGGTGCCTTCGATCCAGTTGCCGATGCAGGTCTTGCCTTTCGTGTCGGGGCCCAGGCTGCCTGGCTCGGGCAGGAGAGTCTTGAGGAACTCAATCGGGATGATGGGCGTGCCTTTGTGCATGACGGGGTCGATGCGGGTCATGCCGACGTTCACGAGCACTTCCATGTGCTTGATGTAGGCGTCGCCAAAAGTCATCCAGAAGCGGGCGCGGCGCATGGGGATGTGCTTGGTCAGCGACTCCAGCTCCTCGTGGTAGAGGCAGTAGATGTTTTTCGGGCCGATGCCTTCGGGGAAGGAGAAGCTGCGCTTGATTTCGAGCGGCTTGGTCTCGACCCAGGCGCCGTTTTCCCAGTAGCGACCGTTGGCGGTGACTTCGCGCAGGTTGATCTCGGGATTGAAGTTGGTGGCGAAGGCCTTGCCGTGATCACCTGCGTTGCAGTCGAGGATGTCGAGAGTGTCGATCTTCGAGAAATGGTACTTCAAGGCGTAGGCGGTGTACACATTGGTGACACCGGGGTCAAAGCCGCAGCCGAGCAGCGCGGTGAGTCCAGCTTTCTTGAACTTGTCCTGGTAGGCCCACTGCCAGTGGTATTCGAACTTGGCGACATCGCGCGGTTCGTAGTTCGCCGTGTCGATGTAATGCACGCCAGCTTCCAAGCAGGCGTCCATGATGGTGAGGTCCTGGTAAGGCAGGGCGACATTGATGACGACCTCGGGTTTGAAGCTTTGCAGCAGCTTCACCAGTTCGGGAACGTTGTCGGCATCGACGGCGGCGGTTTGAATCGGGCGCTTCAACTCGGCGGCGATGCTGTCGCACTTGGTCTTGGTGCGGGAGGCCAGCATGATCTCGCCGAAGACCTCGGGAAGCTGGGCGCATTTATGAGTGACGACGCGGCCGACGCCGCCGGCTCCGATGATGAGGACTTTATGGGACATGAGAAGGAAATGACGAAATCAGAATGATGAATGCCGAATGTGAAGACGGAGGGCGAGTCTAGCAGGGGCGGGGGGATTGCAAGCGACGGAAGCGCCGCCTGCGAAATGATCCCGCCCGCCCCTCGGGCCGTCGCAACACGCGGTTTCAGTGGGTGTAGGCAGTCTCGCCGTGCTCGGCGAGGTCGGAACCCATGTTTTCTTCCTCGGGGCTGATGCGCAGGCCGATGGTGAGGTCGATGACCTTCAGGATCGCGTAGCTGGCGATGCCGGAGAGCACGATGGTGTAAACGGAGGCGAGGAGCTGTGTCATGAGCTGCTTGCCGATGGCGAAATCGCCCAGACCACCTGCGAAGGCAGTGGAGCCGAAGACCGCGACGAGGAGGGTGCCGACAAAACCGCCCACGCCATGCACGCCGAAAACGTCGAGCGAGTCATCGTAGCCGAATTTCTTTTTCAGTTTCGCGCAGGCCAGCCAGCACAGCAGCGCGGAGAGGCTGCCGATGCAGATCGCTCCCAGCGGCCCCACCTTGCCCGAGGCCGGGGTGATGGCCGCCAGACCGGCGATGGAACCGGTGGCGATGCCGAGCGCGCTAGGCTTGCCGCCGCGCACCCATTCGATGAGCATCCACACCACTGAGGCCGCGCAGGCGGAGAGATGCGTGACCACCAGCGTCATGGCCGCCGCACCATTCGCCGCGAGCTGGCTGCCCGCGTTGAAGCCGAACCAGCCCACCCACAGCATGCCCGCGCCGGTGATGGTCAAAGGCAGATTGTGCGGCATGAACTGCCCCTGCGGGAAGCCGGTGCGCGGTCCCACCATCACACAGGCCACCAGCGCCGCCACACCGGCGGTGATGTGAACGACGATGCCGCCCGCGAGGTCGATCACGCCTTCGAGGCCGAGGAACGCGCCCGCTTTGTGCCACACGCCGTAGCAGCACGGCACATAGACCACGAGGCTCCACACGACACTGAAGACGAGAATGGCTTTGAACTTCATGCGCTCCGCAAACGCACCGATGAAGAGCCCCGGCGTGATGAGGAAGAACATCATCTGGTAAGCAAAGTGCAACAGCTCAGGGATCGTGGGGCAGTCAGCGCGGGTGGAGGCGGTCGTCACGCCGCTGAGAAACATCTTGCTGAAGCCACCGATAAACGAACTGCCATCGGAGAATGACAGCGAATAGCCGCAGACCAGCCAGACCAGGCTCATCACTGCGGTGAGCGCAAAGCATTGCATCAGGATGGAGAGCACGTTCTTGGACCGCACCAGACCGGCGTAAAACAGCGACAGGCCCGGAATCATCATGAAGAGCACCAGCGCTGTCGAGACCAGCAGCCAAGCCGTGTCTCCGCTGTTGAGGGTGGAGCCGTCGGCAGCATGGACGGTGGTGGTGGCGAGACAGAGCGCGGCCATCACGGAAAAGCTCCGCGAGGCTCCGCTCCCAAGGCGCTTAGGCATGGGATAGGTCATGGTTGGTTGGGTTGGAAGCCGCGATGCTAGGCGGCCCGCCCCATGTGACAACTTTGTTTCCATCGGTGGAATCAGGCCCTCATGGGCCGTGAGGAACTCTCAAGATGCGGGGGCGCATGGAATCTGCTTCGCTGTCAGGATCGCTCTTGCCCCGCACCCACCGGACGGGCTAGTTTGCGGCATGGCCCAGGCAATCATGAATCCCGAGGAGGTCCGGCGTTTTGCGCAGGAGCTGAAGCGCTTCAACACGGACATGCAGCAGCGCGCCTCGTCGCTGCAAAGCCGCTTCGCCGCGCTGGGGGACACCTGGCAGGACGCGGAGCATGAAAAATTCGCCGCCGAGTTTCACACCACCATGCGCACGATCAAAAAGTTCATGGAGATGTCCGAGCAGCACACTCCCTTCCTGCTGCGGAAAGCGCAGCGCATTGAGGAATATCTCAATCAACGCTGAACTCTGAACTCTGAAACCTTGAAATGGCCGACCAAGCCCGCATCTCGAATCTCGACGCCATCGAGTCCTTTCGCTCCGCGCTGATTGTTTATATCAGCAAGACGCGGCAGTCGCTCGAAACGGCGCAGGACGCGGTGAAGAAGACGCGGGGCTGGTTGCAACTGGAGCAGCCGGCTTACTGGTCGTCGCAGATCAAGCTGCGGCAGAAAAAGCTCGATCAGGCGCAGCAGGAACTCATGAGCGCGCGGTTGTCGGACTTTGTGGACACGCCGAGCACGCAGCAGATGGCGGTGCGGAAGGCGCGGGCCGCGCTGGAGGAGGCGCAGGACAAGCTGCAGCGCACCAAGACCTGGGCGCGTGATTACGACCGCACGGTCGATCCACTGGCCCGCAAGCTGGATTCCTTCCGCGACTTCATCGAGAACGATCTCGCCCTGGCGAACGCTTACCTCGTGGAGATTCAAAAAATACTCGACGCCTACAACGAAACCCCGGCTCCGGCAGCGCCAAATCAAGAATCATAAATCACAAATCATCAATGAATCTGATCCAAACCGCCCGCGAACTCTCCGAGCAGTGGCACGCCACCAAGGCATACTGGCGCGATGCCAAGGCGCTGGAGTTTGAAAAACGTTACCTGGAGCCGCTGCCTGGGCTTGTCAGCCGCTCGGGAGCGGTCATGAATGAACTCGAAACCATCCTGAAAAAGATCCGCAAAGATTGTGAGCAGCTCCCTTGACCTACGCGCCTCGCGCATTCACACGCTTCACACCTCGTTACGCGACGCGGTCGGCGGCTTTGCGCGGCGCAGCGAGCAAATCCTGCGCGAGACACGCGCCCGCCGCTATTCGACCGAGCAGAGCCACATTCAGGAACTCGAAACCTTCGACGCGCAGACCTCCGCAGCAGTGGAGGCGATGTCCCAGGAGTGGGACGAGTTCGCCGCCAAGGTGCGCCAACGGCATGCGGCGCGTGCGACTTCGTTCAAGCGCTACGAGGACCGCATCCGGCGTGATCTGCCCGTGATGACGCAGGACGCGCGTGAGAGCTGGCTGGGCAAGCAGCAGCTTCGCCGCAAGCAGGCCGAAGTTTTGAAGATTCATCAGCTCGCGGAGACGCGTGAGCTGGCCAACGCGCTGCTCGAACGATTGGAAAAGGTGATGGAGCGCCTGCTCGCCGTGCAGAAGGCCTCGGGCGAGCGACTGCAACGCAAGGAGAACGCCCGGCCCGAACCGCAGATCGCGCTGGAAGACATGACCGCGCGTGTCGAAGGGATCGAACGGCATGCCACGCTGCTGGAAGGGCAGATCGCCGCCACCCAGACGACCGGGCTGAAGAAGCTGTTCTCACGACCGACGGTGGACATCCAGCAGCTCAGCCGTGCCGTGCTCGACTATGAAAAGTGTGCCGCCGAGATGAATGCCTCGCGAGATGCCGCCGAGGCGCAGGTGCAGGCGGCGTTTGATCAAACCGACGCGCAGATCACCGCTGAGTGGAACCGGGCGGATGAAGTGGCGGAGAACTACCGCACGGCGATGCAAAAGCGCCTCGCCTCGCAGATTCCCGCCTGCCTTCAGCGCAACGCGCGATTGCTGGCCCGCAACTTGGAAAGCCTGGCGGAGCAGAAGACGGAGCATTTGCATGATGAGGTGAGCGCTCCGGCCGCGCAGCAGCGCCAGCAGATGCTCGATCGGCATGCCAGCGCTCTTGCGGCATTGGATGCGGTGGCGGAAAAGCGTTGGAAAGACCTGGTGGCGGAGTGGAACCAAAAAGTGCTGCCGTTGCTCGCGGAAGTGGATGAGATCAGCTCCAACACCGCGTCACATTTCGTGCCGTGGAGCGCGGAGTATCAGCCATGCGCGGTGTTTCCGCGCTCTAGCCGTCTGGGCAGCCTCGAACTCGATTTGAGCGCCTCCGCGGAGCTGTTCGCGAAGGAAACGCCGCTTAGTCTCGCCAGCCACGAGCACATCACGCTGCCGCTGGCGCTCGCGTTTCCGCAGGAAGGCTCGCTGCTCATCGAAACCGATGACGACGGTGGGAAATGGGTGGCCGAGGTGATGAACGGCGTGCTCTTCCGACTGCTGAGCCTGGCACCGCCGGGCAAGGCGACGCTGACGATCATTGATCCCGTCGGTCTGGGCCAAAATTTCGCCGGATTGATGCATCTGGCCGATTACGAGCCCGCACTCATCAACCGCCGCATCTGGACGCAGCGGGATCACATCGAGGAGCGCCTCGCCGAGCTGAACGAGCATGTCGAGAAGGTCATCCAGATGTATCTGCGCAATGAATACGCGACGATCACCGAGTACAACGAGCAGGCGGGCAGTGTGGCGGAGAAGTATCACTTTCTTGTCATCGCTGGACTGCCCGCTGGATTCAGCGAGACGGGCATGGCGCGGCTCAAAAGCATCGTCATGAGCGGTGCGCGCTGCGGTGTCTTCACGCTCATTCAGTGGGATCGTCGTCACAACCTGCCAGACGGCCTCAGCGCCGAGGATTTGCGCAAAAACAGCCTGCGCATTGTGCGTGATAAGGGCGTGGCGAGTTTCAACGGCATCAGCACGATCACACTCGATCCCGCGCCGTCGGATGCCATCGCCGCCGAGCTGGCGCATCAGATCGGGCAGGCCAGCATCGACTCAAACCGCGTGCAGGTGCCGTTCAGCGTCGTCGCGCCAAAGGAGATGTGGAAGGAAAGCACCACGAACGAGCTGCGCATCGCGGTGGGCCGCACGGGCGCCACGAAGCTGCAATACCTCGCCATCGGCAAAGGCACGCGGCAGCACGCGTTGCTCGCGGGCAAGACCGGCTCCGGCAAATCGACGCTGCTGCACATCATCATCACCAATCTCGCGCTCACATGCAGCCCGGACGAGGTGGAGTTCTACCTCATCGACTTCAAAAAAGGCGTTGAGTTCAAGTGCTACGCCGACGCGAAGCTGCCGCATGCCAAAGTCATCGCCATCGAGAGCGATCGCGAGTTCGCGCTCAGCGTGCTGCAACGCATCGACGAGGAGCTGCGCCGCCGCGGCGAGATGTTTCGCAAGCTCGGCGTGCAGGACCTGGCCGGTTATAAGAAAGCGGGCGGCACCGAGCCAATGCCGCGCAGCCTGCTCCTCATCGACGAGTTCCAGGAATTCTTCGTCGAGGACGATGCGGTGGCGCAGGGAGCCGCGCTGTTGCTCGACCGCATCGTGCGCCAGGGCCGTGCCTTTGGCATTCATGTCTTCCTCGGTTCGCAGACGCTCGGCGGCGCTTACACGCTGGCCCGCACGACCTTGGGGCAGATGGTCATCCGCATCGCCTTGCAGTGCAACGAGGCCGACGCCGCGCTCATCATGGACGACGGCAACACAGCGGCGCGATTGCTCTCCCGGCCTGGCGAGGGCATCTACAACGACGCCGCAGGCGCCATCGAAGGGAACAGTCCCTTCCAGGTCGTGTGGCTCACGGATGAAGAACGCGATGCGCACCTCTCCAAAGTCGCGCAACTGGCCCAGGAGCGCGGGTTCGGCGCGAAAAAGCCGATTGTCTTCGAAGGCAACATGCCCGCCGATGTTCGCGACAACGCGCTGCTGGCCAATGTGCTAGCCACGCCAGCCACGAAGCCGCCCGCTGATCCGAAATGCTGGCTGGGTCTGCCCAATGCGATCAAAGGCCCCACCGAGGCGCTGTTCCCGCGTCAGAGCGGCCGGCATCTGCTGCTCATCGGTCAAAACGACGAGGCCATCGCCGCGATCATTGGCCTGGCCATCCTCACGCTCGCGGCGCAGCATCCGCGTGAGCGCCTGCCGAAGTTTTATCTCATCCACGGTGCTCTCGCGGGCACGGCGGAGTGCGAGTTCCTCGAAAACGTCGCGCAAGGACGCGCCAAGGTCTCGCAAGGCCATGAGGCCGCCGAATTCATCGCGGAAATCCATGCCGAGATGAAGCGGCGTGCCGACGAGGGCAGCGCGGGCGATCCGCCGGTCTTCCTGCTCGTGCATGGCCTGCAAAAGTTCCGCAAGCTGCGCTACGAGGAGGATTTCTCCTTCGGGGGCGATGACACGCCGAAGCCGGGCAACCACCTCAACGAGATCATCGCCGAAGGCCCGCCGCTGGGGATTCATCTCATCACCAGCCTCGACACGCTCAACAACCTCAACCGCAGCCTCAGCCGCAAGGCCGTGAGCGAGCTGGGCATGCGCGTGCTGTTCCAGATGAGCGCCAACGACTCCGCCAGCCTGATCGACTCCCCGAAAGCCGGTGCCCTCGGCCTGCACCGCGCCCTGTTCTATTCCGAGCACGAGTCCCGCCTGGAAACCTTTCGGCCGTTCGCGCTGCCGGAGCCGGGGTGGGTGGAGCAGATCAAAACCACTGCGATCTGATGAAGAAATTCTCTGTCCGCATCCATGGGGTGAATTTCCTCATTCGAGAGGAGCCAAAATCAGCAGCTTCTTTGATGGGCTTTTACATCAATGTCCTGGTCGAAGCTGGCGCGGTTGATCAGGCGGAAAGCCAGGCGATTGAGTTGGTCCACGACTCAAAGGTTCGTTCGCTTGTGGCCAATTCAAAGCAAGATCCTCCGAGGTTGCTGGTTGATGAAATCGTCGAGCTTGAAACGTGGCCGGAAGATTGTTCACGACCACTGAGCGGCTTTGTTTTCTATGATGACCCAGATGCCGAGTGGCGTCAGGAGTCGGAGGAGAAGTGATGGAACCCATCTTTCCAATTTTCATAGTGCTGCTGCTACTTCTTGTGCCACTGGCATGCTGTTGGTTTGTTGTTTCTGTGATCAAATCGCATAGGCGACGAACCTTCACGCCAACTGCGGGCCGACAGTCATTGGTGTTTGCCCAGGGAATGCTTCTTTTTGCGGTGCTGGGGTCCTTCTTGATTGCACCCACTGGCCCTGGATCTGGCACACCGTTTTTCGTGGCTCCGCTTTTGCCATGTCTGCTTTTTCTCATCATAGGGCCGCGCTTCAGTCGCCTATTGGCCGTGTTAACTGCCTGTGGCCTCGTGGTCGGGATTATGAACGAGTCTCGGGAAAAGAGAGGCAGTCTTGAACGCATGCGACTCCGTCAGGAAAGTAAATGCGAAAAGACTCTGAGTCACGGGATTGAGCCCCGTGCGTGAAGCATTGGCTCGATCATCACTTTGAATGATGACAGTGACTACATCTCAAGCTCCAGTGCCTCGACGCTTTCATAGCGTTCGCAGAGCGCGGCGATTACGTCGGGGCATGACCATGAAGGTGGTTGATAACGAATGATGGGAGATTCTGCTGGATGCAGCGCTCCCTTCAATCCAGCCAGTTTTCCACGCGCAGGCCAGGGATGCCGTCGAAGTCCGACAGGTTGCGTGTCAGTAGCATGGCGTCATGCGGGAGGCAGATGGCGGCGATCTTGAGGTCCATGGTGCCCGTTCGGGGATGCTCTTTCTGCAACCGGTGAAACGTCAGGGCCGACTCTTGATCAAACGGCAGGATGGTGAATTTGTTCAGCGTCTCAATGCATGCCAGCAATCGTGCGTAGGGTTCAAGCTGGTTCAGTCCGTTCGTCCGGCTTCGCACAAAGGCCAGCCAGCCACGCAATGATTCCTCGGCGGCCACGATGCAGGAGAAGACATCCGCCTGCCGCTTTTTGATGCGTGCCATCAACCGTTTGCCAGGTGCGGTGGCATTGGCGAACTCGGTGAAGTGATTGGCGTCTAGCACAACGAACATGGTCTCAACGGCGTTTGTTCTCCCGCGCTCGCCATGCGGCTCCGAGCCGCGCGGCTTCGCGGGATAACTCGTCATCTTGCATCGCGCCAAAAGCCTCGTGCCAGGTGGGCTTCGCCACCGGCTTTGCCTTGGCCTCCAGCGTTTCCACGCGCTGCTGCAGCTCGGCCAGTTTTTGTTCCAGCATCTTCGTGCTCATGCGCCCAGTTTAAAGCACCGGTGAAAAACTGACCACTGAAACTTTGCCGTGCTTACTGCTCACAGGTAGAAGCCCTTTGCTACGACATCTCAAGTTCCAGCGCCTCGACGCCTTCATAGCGCTCGCAGAGCGCGGTGATCTCGTCGGGGGCCATGACCATGAAGGCGGTGGAGAGGGCGTCGGACAAGGCGGCGGTGGGGGCGAGGGCGTAGGTGCGGCGGTTTTTGAGCGGAACGGGTGTGAAGAGGCGCGGATTCATGATGTGCGCGCCTTTGACGGCGAATCCGGAGCCGCTGACGGAGCGGTTTGTGAGGGCGAGATGCCTGGCTCCTGCGCCGAGGGTGATGGACCAAGCGTCTTTGCCACTCGGAGAGCCGATGGCGAGGATGGTGCTGTCGCCGGCATTGAGGACGAAGTTGGAGATCTTCCAGTCCTGCAACAGATCGGCGGCCTGGTCGAGGGCGTAGCCTTTGCCCATCGCGCCGAGGTCGAAGATCATGTTCGAGGCATGTACGGTGACGCGCATGGTTTCCTCATCAAGGTCAAAGCGATGGCTGCCGATGATGGTCTGCGCCTGGGCGAGCACTTCCTTGCTGACCTGACGCGGCTCGCCCTCGTGCGTGACGAAGAGGCTCATGAGCGGGCCGATGGTGATGTCGAACGCACCAGCCGCCTCCTGATGCATGGCCTTGGCGAGGGAGAGGCAGTCCCACGCGGCCATGCCGACGAGAAGGCTTTCGCCTGCCTGGAGCTGGCCGAGGCGGTAGATGTCGCTGCTGGCGCGGAAGCGGCTGAGTTCGTCCTCAAGCCGGGCGATTTCCTGAAACACGGCCTGCGCGGCCTGCGCGGCGTAGGTTTCATCCGCGTCGGCGTGATTGATGATCACGTCGAAGGTGGTGGCCATCGCGTGCTGGGTGAAGCGATGATGCTGGGGCGCGGCCTCGCTCACTGTTTCGTGGCCTCCTGCTGTTTGCGCAGGGTGTGGCGCTCCCAGAGGGATTGCTCGACCCAGAGATTGAGCATGACGCCGGGACGCAGGCCGAACGGACCCTGCATGTGGTAGGTTTTACCGGCGAATTTGGCCTCAAGCGCGGGCTGCATGTCGAGTTCGGCGACGATGACGCGCGCGTCGATGGTTTCCGGCAGCGTGGTCGTGTAGCGGACGGACTTGATGTCACGCCAATACCACGGCAGCGGCCAGCCAGCGTCGCGATGAATGACGAGAACGTCGAAGGCACCATCCGGCGCGGTTTGCTGAAGCTCACGCACCTGCGGCAGGAGGCGCAGCAGGTTGCTGGAGGTGTGCGAATAGACGTACGGATTGCGCGAGTCGGCGGCGTAAAAATGAATGGCGAGGCTGGTCTGCGCGATGAGGTGGTAGAGACCGAGGCCGATGGCAACGCGGAAGACCAAGCGCATGATCTTGCCTTTGATGGCCTGCGAAATGGCCGCCGCGCCGACGCCTGCCAGCAGAATGAGCGCGTGCTGGCCGCTGAGGATGGACCAGGGCGTCTTGTAGGCGAGGAAGGAGTAGATGGCGAACAGCACGACGGTGTACACCGAGAGGAAGACGAGGAAGGCCTGCCGCGGGGCGTTCTTCATGTGGTTGCCGAGGAAGGCGTGGGCCATGCCGATGAGGGCGAGGCCGCCGATCATCGCCTCGCTCCAAACGACGCCGTCCTTCCGCCAGAAGATGAGCGTGAGGTAGTAGTGCCAGGGTTTTTCATGACCGCTGCCGCCGGAGCGTTCGAGGTAGTTCAGATAGGTCAGCGCGCTGTCCTTCACGGCCTGCCAGTCTTTGAAAAAGCCGGAGTAAATCGTGACGCTGGTCAAAACGGCCATCACGATGACCCACAGCCAGGGCTTGGTGGCACGACCCCGCGCCGGTCCCATGGAAAAACCGCTCTGACGCGGGGAGAAGTCGCCGATCAATAGTTTTGCGACCGCGAAGCCGACCACGGCTGCGACGACATTGATGACGAAGGTTTCCTTCGTCGCATGCTGCATGCCGAGTGAAAAACCGGCGAGCAGCAGCCACCAGCGGCTGCCGCCCTGCGACCAGCGCCACAGCGCCGCGATGCTGAGCGTGATGAACAGCACCAGCGGCACCTCCATGATGAAGTAGCGCGAGTAATAGACCATCATCGGCGAGACAGCCATGATGAGCATGGCATAGCCCGCGCCGAGCCTGCCGAGCGCGTCCCGCAGCAGCAGAGTGGAGAGCAGCAGCAGCAGGCCGCACATCACCGTCACGGTGCGGAGCTGGGCCTCCGTCCAGGTCAGCGGATCGCCCCAACCGGCGAGTTTGGACCAGGCGTTGGTGATGTAATGCAGGCCGGGGCCGTGGAAGTCCTTCGGATCGTATTGGAAGTGACCGCTGCTTTGGAAGTCGGCGAACTTCATCGCCAGAATGGCCTCATCCGTGTGCATGGGGCGCTCGCCGCGTGCCGGCAGACGGTAATAAGCGCCGATGGCAAGCGAGACGATGGTGAAGATCGTCAGGCCGAGAAGACCGAGGGATTTTTTTTGAGGAGGGGGCATGAAGCAATGACAAAGCCAAAAGGCGAGGGGATTAGACGAGCTGGCGGCGCTCCACGAAAAGCTGGGTGCTGCGGTTCCGACGAAGCATGAACTGCTCCTGAACGGGCGGGAGAGTTTCGCTGCCGCCGTGCTCGACGATCAGCGTGACGGCCTGCGGCTGCACCTTCATCTCGACAAAGCGGAGCACCGGCGTGCCACGCGTGCGGAAAAAGCAGTGCAGGGGGATGTGCGGATGCGCGGCGTTCCACAGCCAGCGGGCGGGGGTGAAGCGCTCCTCGTCCATGAGAGCGCAGAGGATTTCGCGAATGATCAGCTCGCCGTGTTTGCGGGACCACTTCCAGGCCTCGCGGCGGTTCATCAGCTCGTTGAACTTGGCCACAAGCGGGTTCGTGTGCGCCTGCTCCATCTCCTGAATGATCTCGCGCGCATGCACGGCCATCGATTGGCGGAACTCCTCAGGCGTGATGCGCCCGCTGTCCAGCCAGCGGAACAACTGCTGCGGTGTGGGAACGGGGTCGGTGGGAATCATCGCGGGAGCGCGAAAAGTGGCGTGCTCGCGGCGCTTCGCAAACGGGATGGGGGCTGTTGAGGCGGAAAGCAGCACGCCGGAAACCTTGGGACGTATTTCCCGCCACCCTCATTAAAAGATCATTCAAAACATCATGGCTCGTCCTCCTCGTCCGGCACCACGTTCATCGGAATGTCCAGGATGCGCAGGAGATTGTGGTAGCGGTCGGTCCAGAGGCGCACGTCCTCTTTCAGCTCGACTTCGTTGCCGACGAGGTCAGGCGGCGTGGCGGCGAGGAAGGGCGCGTTGTGGGTCACGAGGATGTAATCGGTCGAATCATGGTCGCCATCGCTCGATGTGGCGACGCGGGTGGTCTTGTAACCGAGCTCAGTGGCGATTTTTTCGACTACGGGTGCTAGGACAAGGTAAGTGTTGGTGATGTGGACGGCGATGATGCCGTCCGGCTTCATATGGCGCTGGTAGATGGCGAACGCCTCGCGGGTGAGGAGATGTACGGGCACGGAGTCTCCACTGAAGGCGTCGAGCAGCAACACATCGAACTGCTGGTCTGGCTCGCGCTCCATGGCGAGGCGCGCATCGGCGATGACGATCTCGAGCTTTGCGCCGCGCTTTTTCAGGTCGTCGAGGTAGGTGAAGTGTTTTTGCGCGATGCGGACGACCTCGGGGTTGATGTCGTAGAAGCGGTAGCGCTGGCCGCTTTTGGCGTAGCAAGAGACAGTGCCCGCTCCCATGCCGACGACACCGACATGAGCATCGGGGCGGTCTTTGAGGCTCTCCAAGGCCTTGCCGACGCCAGTGTGGCGACCGTAGTAGGTGGTGGGTTCTTCACGCAGGCTGTCGCCGAAGTTTTGCAGTCCGTGGATGATGCCACCGTTGCTGAGTTGGCGGTATTTCATGTCGAGTCCGCTGTCGTGGTCCTCGGTGACGGAGAGCATGCCGTAGAAGTTGCGCACGCGCTCCAGCTTCTCCTCGCGCTTGAAACCGAGGTCGCACATCAGCAGGATGGCCACGCTGAATTGTATGCCGAGCAGCAGCATGGTGATCAGGCCGATGCGCAGGCCGCCACGGCGAATGGCGCGGATAAGCAGCAACAGAATGCAGGCCGCGATCACGCCGAGGACCACCCAGAGCGTTCCTATCGGCACTGCGGCGTCCATTTTCAGCTTCTCCTCAATCTGCGCCTGCGTGATGACGCCCTGTTTCACGATCACCCAGCCCTCGTAGGCCAGCAGCGGAGCGACCACGGCCAGGATGAGCCATTCCCAGGCGGATTTGACCCGCCAGACCGAGCGCAGCATGATGATGCTGGCGAGAACGAACACCGCGATGAGCGTGATCGGCCATTCGGCGAAGGTGGTGAAGAAACGCGGCGCTCCCAGGCTCACAAACAGTCCTCCCAGCGCCCCACCGGCGGACATGAGCAGGTAAAACTCCGTCAGCCTGCGCGGCGCTGGCTTGAGGCGTGTCAGCTCGCCATGACAGAGCATGCAGGCGAAAAACATCGCACCAAAGGCCCAGCCGAGTTCCCAGATGTAATTCGGCGTCCAGTCGAAGTGCCACCACGCCTGCTTCTCCAATCGTTCCTGCGTGCAGGTGAAGAAGATGAGCGGCAGCGCGGGCAGCGCCCACAGGGCGGAAACTCGTGCGTACCAGCGCTCGTGCTCAAAGCAGATGATGAAGGTCAGCAGGTAGAGGCTCAGCGGCACCACCCAAAGGAAGGGAATGACTGCCACGTCCTGGCAGACGTGGTTCGTGGCTGAAAGCAGCACGCAGCTTGCCAGCGCGGGCAGCAGCACCCACAGAATGCGCCGCAGCCAGCCGGGATGATCGGCGGCGGTGTCGATGGTGACCGGCGGTTTGGACGCCACTTCGAGGGCATGACGGCGGTCCATCCACACGCCGGAGAGCGAGAGCACGACGAACGCGCCAAAGGCCACCGACCACAGCGTCGTCTGCTCCACCACATCCCAGCGCACCTCGAAAAACAACGGATAGCTCAGCAGCGCCGCGAGGGAGCCGATGTTTGACAGTGCATACAGCCGCCACGGGCTGCCGCCGCCGCTGGTGCGCGTGAACCACACTTGCACGAGCGGACTGGTGCTGGAGAGCACGAAATACGGCAGCCCCACGCTCACCGCCAGTAGGAGCAGGATGCGGAGGGCTGGATCTTCGGTGCCGGTGGGCTTCCACGCCGCATCCGGCGCGATGGGCAGCAGCGCGATGGCCGCGCCGAGCAGCAGGCCATGCAGAATGCCCTGCCATTTGCGCGGCAGCAGCGTCAGCGTGTGCGCATAGGCGTAACCGGCGAACAGCACGATCTGGAAGAACAGCATGCACGTCGTCCACACGCCCGGACTGCCGCCGAACCATGGCAGGATGAACTTGCTGATGATCGGCTGCACCTGGAACAGCAAAAACGCGCTGAGCAGGCTCAGAGCGCCGAGAATCAGGCCGGGAATGACGCGGGAGGCGGTCGGAGAGGACATGCGGGTGGGTGAAAGCGCAGGCTCACACATTGGTTTCTGCTTGGGAAGCAAAAAGGATGTAAGCGCCGCATCAAAATCCCGCGCACCGGACCAAGCCTCTTGCCCATGGCCTGCGCCGCTTCATCATGCCGCATCATGCCGCCGCCCCCTCGCCGTCCGTTCCGCCCGCGTTCTCCGCAAGCGCAAGCTCGTGAGCACGGCACGTCATGGGAAAAATCAGCGGACTGGTATGACCGCATCATTGGCGAGCGCGGCTCTGAGCTGTATCAGGCCGTTGTCATTCCGCAGGCGCTGCAATTGCTCAATCCGAAGCGTGGCGAGCGCGTGCTCGATCTCGGCTGCGGCCAGGGTGTGTTTTCCCGTGCCTTGGCGCAGAAAGGCTGCCAGGTCACCGGCGTGGATGCCGCGCCGACCTTGATTCAAAAAGCGCGCACTTATCCGGTGAAGCCGCCGGTGCGCTACCTCGCGCGTGACGCGGCGCAAATCGAGGACTTGGGCGAATTTGATGCTGCCTCGGCCATTCTGTGCGTGCAAAACATGGAGCACCTGGATGTCGTCAGCGCCGCCGCCGCGAAAGTGCTCAAGCCCGGCGGGCGCATGCTCTGGGTGGTGAATCATCCCGCCTTCCGCATCCCGCGCCAGTCGAGCTGGGGCATCGACGAGCCGCGCAAGATCCAATACCGCCGCACCGACGCCTACAGCAGCACGCTGAGCATCCCCATCATCATGCACCCCGGCAAGGCCGACAGCGAAAGCACGGTTTCCTTTCATCGCAGCCTGGAAACGCTCACCGCCTGCGGTTTCAGCTCGGGACTGCGGCTCAGTGGCATTGGCGAGTGGTACTCGCACAAAGAAAGCCAGCCCGGACCACGGGCGAAGGCGGAGAACCGGGCGCGGAAGGAGTTTCCGCTGTTCCTGGCGCTGCTGTGGGAGAAGCCTGCAGTCACAGGCTGACAAGACGTGTCATGTAGCTCGGAATTCCGAGCTACAACGCCGCCGCGCATGCTCTGAAGTATGAGAAAGTCGGGGTAGAAGTCTCATTTCACACCTCTCACACCGCCATCTTCCCCCTTCGCTTTCCGCCGAATCTTGCTATCAGGTGAACGACCATGACCGATGCCACCCAACCGAACGCCGACCCTGGACGCTGGATTCGTTTTGCCCTCGTGATGCTGCCGCTGGGCACGATCTTGCTGGGGATCGCGAGTTTTGGCATCTGGCAGTGGAAGAAGGACCAGGCGGCGGACCGCTCCTTCAAGTATGCGATGGCGCTGCGACGGACGATCAGCCTCGAAGGCATTCAGAGGCACGCGGGCATCATTCGCGAGGCACTGGCGAAGCCCGACTGGCATCTGAGCATTCCCGGTTATCTCGAATCGACCATGGGCCCGGAAAACATGGGCTACACGGTGCGGCGGGTGCGCTTCGGGGCCGAGCAGTCGAACATCGACGCGGAACTGACGGGCAAGACACGGCCGCGCGAGATCGCGATGGCGCTGGCGCTTTACGACGCGGACAGCACGCGGCTCGAAAACAGCACGCAGGCCATCGCGGAACTGCTGAGCGTGGCACACGAGACCACCGGCGAGGTCGTAGCGAGGTCAATGCGCTACGCGGTGATCCCGAACAGCGAGGAATCGCTCAAGCAACTGAAGGAAGGCATGCGAAACGACGAAGAACGTCTGATGCACCTGCTGGTGCTGGGTTCTCCCGACGAGGCCACGCTCAACCAAATCAACACCGTGCTGGAGACGAACACCCGGGGCACGCGTGTGCTCCTCAGCCCTGTGGGCGCGAATGCCGAGGCCACCCTCACCCACGCCCGCACACTCAAAGAAATGCTGCTGCAAGCAGCCGAACGGCCATGATCACCACCTGCCGCCAGATGCAGCAATGCGAGGAGGCCGCGTTCGCACGCGGCGTGAGCGCGGCGGCATTGATGGAGGAGGCGGGGCGCGGCATCGCGAACGTGGTGCGGCAGTTTGCACCGCGACCAGGTTTGCTGGTGCTGTTTCTCGGCAAAGGAAACAACGCGGGCGACGCGCTCGTCGCGGCGCGGGAACTCATCGCGGATGGTTGGAAGCTGCATGCGCGGCTGTGCTGCGCACCGGAGTCGATGAAGGAGCTGCCGCGTGAGCATTTCGCCGCGCTGGCAGGCCACCTGCGCGTGATTGAAGATGCGACGACCTTTGATTTTCCTGCTGGCCCGCTGGTGAGCCTCGACGGCCTGCTCGGCATCGGTGCGCAAGGGCCGATGAAAGCGGAACTGCAGACGCTGGCGCGTGAGATGAACGCGCTGCGTGAGCACAAGCACGCGCTCACCCTCGCGATGGACATCCCCTCCGGCCTCGACGGTGATCATGGCGATGCCAGCAAGGACGCGGTGGAGGCGGATGTGACCGCCGTGGTGGCGCAGATCAAAGCCGGCCTGCTCGAAGACGGCGCGGATCATCACGTCGGCCGCATCGCGCTGGTGCCGCTGGCTGAGTTGTCGAAGTGCGAGGGCGATCCGACGGCGCTGGCGCTCACACCGGGTGTTTTGCGTGCATGGCTGCCACGACGCGCGAATGACATGCACAAGGGCGAGGCCGGACGAGTCGGTATTCTGGCCGGATCACGCGGCTTCCTTGGCGCGGCGGAACTGGCCTGCCGGGGCGCGATTCGCGCGGGAGCGGGCCTGGTCACGCTGCTGGTGAAAGAGGACGTTTATCCGCTCATCGCGCCGCGTGTGCCTGCGGAGGTGATGGTGATGCCGGTGGATGATTACCGCGATGTTTTAAACATGCGCTTCGACGCGCTCGGCATCGGTCCCGGACTCGGATTTGACGATGAGAAGGAGATCGTCGAGGTCTTGAGGCAGGCGAAGATGCCAACCGTCGTGGATGCGGACGCGCTGACGATGCTGGCGCAGCATCCCGATGTGCTGGACCAGACGGCCAAGCTGCCGCGCCTGCTGACGCCGCATCCTGGCGAGCTGGATCGCCTGCTGCGCCATTTTCCTGGCTGGCACGGCATGAGCCGTCGCAAAGTCGTCGAATCACTCACCGACCAAGCGCCTGGACGCACACTGCTGCTCAAAGGAGCGCGCACGGTCATCGCCACCTGCGGCCAGCCGACGCTGTTCAACACCACCGGCCACCCCGGCATGGCCAGCGGCGGCATGGGTGATGTTTTGACCGGCGTGTGCGCCGCGTTCGCCGCCCAGGACGTGCCGTTGCATCGCGCCGCCGGTCTTGCGGCGTGGTTGTGCGGTCGTGCGGCTGAAATCACGCTCGTGCGCGATTCCATCGCCGCCGAGGCCGTCTGCGCGAGCGATGCGGCGGCGCATCTCGGCGCCGCGTTGCTTGATTTGAAGGAAGGCCGCTTCTAACACTGCTCATGGCCGCTCACGCCGCTCCATTCACGATTCCGACCCGAGGCAAAGGCACTTACGAGATCACGGAGCGCTGCCAGCAGGTCGTGAAGGCCAGCGGCATCCGCACCGGGACCGCCACGGTCTTCGTGCAGCACACCAGCGCGAGCCTGGTGATCTACGAGAACGCCGATCCATCCGCGCGCACGGACTTGCACAGCTTCTTTGATAATCTCGTGCCGGAGGACACGCCCTACTTCGTCCACACGCACGAAGGCCCGGACGACATGCCGAGCCATCTGCGCATGGCGCTGACAAGAACGTCGGAAGTGATTCCGGTGGTGAATGGACGCCTCGCGCTCGGCACCTGGCAGGGCATTTTCCTTTTCGAGCACCGGCGTGCGCCGCATACGCGGAGCATCGTCGTCAGCGTGGTGGGAGAGTGATCCCGCAGCCTCATGCCGCCGCGGCGATTTCGGCGCGTTTGTCCTTGGTGAAGCGGACGTCCTCGGCGCGTTCGATGAAGATGGTGTCCTCGCAGATGTTTTTGGCGTGGTCGCCGACACGTTCGAGGAAGCGGGCGACGAAGATGAGGTGGATGTAGCCTTCGAGGGAGGAGTGGTGGGACTCCATGACGCTGATCAACTCGCGGTCGAGATCCTTTTCGGCGGCGTCGAGCTGCTTGTCGAGCAGGCGGGCGGCGGCGGCAGCATCCGGGTCGGCGTTGAGGAATGCCTGGATGCTGGCGTCGAGGTTGTGGTCACACAAGGAATACACGGGCTGGATGAGCTTGATCTCAGCGAACTCGGGCAGGTTGTTGATGTAACGGGCGCGTTTGGCGATGCTCGACGCCTGATCGGCGATGCGCTCGAGGTTGTTCGCCACACGGATGGTGCCCATGACCTGACGCAGGTCATGCGCGGTGGGCTGGAACTTCACGAGGATCTGCATGCCGTGCTTGTCCACGGCCTTTTCGAGCTCGTTGACGTCCTGGTCGGCGGCGATGGCGCTGTTGCAAAGATCGGTGTCACGCTCAAGCAAACCGCGCATGGCGCTGGCGAGATTTTTGCGGGCCATGCTGGCCATGGTGAGCACATCCTGGCGAAGGCGGTCGAGGGAATGATTGAAGGTGGACAAAATGTGATCGTGCATGTTGTAAAGTGTCCGATTGTGACGGTTTCGCTACATCGGATTGGAGGAAGTTTCGAGCGGGAAGCCGGCCTCGTTGGCAACGACGGCGGAGGGCACGTCGCCTTTGGGCACGCGGTTCGTTCGCTGGCAGAAGGTGTCGTAATTGATGACCTCGAAGGTGCCGTCGTAGTTTTCGACGATGGCGGTGAGAGACTCGACCCAGTCGCCGGAGTTGAGGTAATGCGTGTCGCCGACGAGCTTGTTGGCGGGCTGGTGGATGTGGCCGCAGATGATGCCCTTGCAGTGGCGCTGACGGGCGAGGTTTTGAAGCTGCTCCTCGTATTTGCCCACGAAGCTGACGGCGGACTTCACCTTGTGCTTCACCCAGGCGCTGAGGGAGAAGCTCTCCTTGCCACGCAGGCGGCGGTACCAATTGTAGGTGCGGTTGATGCGCAGCAGGGCGTTGTAACCGAGGCCGCCGAGCTTGGCGAGCCAGGCGTGGTTGGTGGTGACGGCGTCGAAGCCGTCGCCATGCACGACGAGGTAGTCGCCCTGCGCGGTGTGATGGATGTGCTCGTCGGTGATTTGAAAGCCGTCGAACTGGATGGGGATGAAGCGGTCGAGAATGTCGTCGTGATTGCCGCGAAGGTAGATGATCTGGGTGTTCTCCTTCTCCATCTTGCGCAGCACGGTGCGGAGGAAGTGGGTGTGGCCTTTGTTCCAACCACCGAGGCGGCGCAGGTGCCAGGCGTCGATGATGTCGCCATTGAGCACGAGCTTTTCACAGAGGCAGTTGCGGATGAAGTGGGAGGCCTGCGCCGCTTTGCAGTCCGGCATGCCGAGATGCACGTCGGAGATGAAGATGGTCTTGAAGCGGAGCTTGGTTTTGCCGCTGGATTCAGGTTCCAAGGTGTCGCTCATGAATTCAGGGTGTGGCGGGTGGGATGACGGCGGAAAGCTCCTGCTCGAACTGTGCAATGACACGCTCCCAGCCGAGATCAAACGCGGACTGGCGGGCGGCGGAGCGCAGCCGCGTGTCATTCCACGCGGCAGCGGCCAGCCGCACCTGGGCGAGGTAGGCATTTTCGTCACCCAACGGGGCGAGCCAGCCGTTTTCACCACTGCGGATGAGGAGGCGCGGCGCGGCGTAATCAAACGCGACAACGCCAAGGCCGGCCGCCATGGCCTCCAGCACGACATTGCCAAAGGTTTCGCTGATGCTGGGAAAGAGAAACACATCCGCCGAGGCGTAATGCGCGGCCAGATCCGCACCAACACGGGCGCCGGCATAGATTAACTCAGGATGCTCCTCGCGCAGCGCCGCCAGACGCGGACCGTCGCCCACAAAGACCATGCGCGCCTGCGGCTGTGCCTCGCGAAACACCGCAAAGGCCCGCACGGCCAGTTCCAGGTTCTTTTCAGCGGCGATGCGGCCCACATACACAGCCACAGGGGTCGAATCGTCCGCGCCCCAGCTTTTTCGCAGCTCCACGTTGCGGTGCGCGGGATCAAACAGCTCCGTGTCCACGCCACGGCCCATGACACCGACGTTTTGAATGCCCCAGCGCTCCAGCATGGCGGCGGTGTCCGTGGAAGGCGTGAGAGTGCGGGCGGTGTGGTTGTGAATGCTGCGCAGAATGCCCTGGGCCAGCAGTTCCATGCCGGGCAGGTGGTAATCCTCCAGATAGGTTTGGAAATTGGTGTGGAAGCCTGACACGACCGGGATGCCGCGCTTTCCGGCCGCGCGAATGGCGGCGATGCCCATGAGCGTTTCCGTGGCGACGTAGAGCACGTCAGGACGGAACTCGTCGAAGATTTCCAGGATCTGCCGGGTGGAGCTGAAGCCCATGCGCAGGCCGGGATAACCGGGCAGCGGCATGGAGTGCATGACGTGGCGGCGAAGACCACCGGGTTCCGCCGCCTCGACCGTGGTAACGACATTCACCTCGCAGCCCCGGCGCTGAAGTCCCTCACCGAGGGTGTTGAGCGTGCGCGCGACACCGTTGATGTCCGGTGTGAACGTGTCTGTGACGATGAGAACCCGCATGGGCTGTAAAAGATGATTTTCGGATAGTGCAGCAGGGTGGCGCGTCCAACCCGGCAAGCGTGACGAAATTGACACGGTGAAAAAGCGATGGTGAAGCAACCCTGTTGCCATGTGACACGTTCGTCACCATCATTCTTTTGCCCCACAGGCCGTTACGCAGCAGAAAAGTCACCCAATCATGAGCAAAATACTGATCGTCGAGGATGAGTCGGACATTTCTGAGCTGATCGCGCTGCACCTCACTCGTGAAGGGCACGATTACCTCTGCATCGCCAACGGTCTTCAGGCGCTGCCCGCCGCCGTGGAGCACCAGCCGGATCTCATCGTGCTGGACCTGATGCTGCCCGGCCTGGACGGCATGCAAATCTTCCGCCGCCTCCGTGCTGACACGCGCACCACGAACATCCCGGTCATCATCCTCACCGCCAAGGCGCAGGTGACGGACAAGATCGCCGGCCTGGAGCTGGGCGCGGACGATTATCTCACCAAGCCCTTTAGCCCGCGTGAGTTGTACCTCCGCATCAGCGCCATCCTGCGTCGTGTGAAGAAAGTGACGCATGTGTCCGAGATTCACCGCGGCCGCTTCATGCTGGACCGCAAAAACATGAAGCTGTTCCTGGACGGTTCGCCGCTTGACCTGACCACGACGGAGTTCAAACTGCTGACCACGCTCATGGAAAACGACGCCACCGTCCACACCCGCGCCGACCTCCTGCGCGAGGTCTGGGGCTACAACAGCGACGTGGCCACCCGCACGCTCGACACGCACATCAAACGCCTGCGCGAGAAGCTCGGCCTTGCTGGCAACCACATCGTCACCATTCGCGGCACAGGCTTCCAGTTTCAGACGGAATTGCCGGAGGCCATCGCCGCAGCCGCATGACATCACTGAGTCTCGTTTTACTCATTCTGCTGGCGGCTTGCGTCGCCGTCTGGCTGCAACGTGAAAAATACTGGCGCAAGCGCTGGGAAAACGTGGCAAAATCCATCGGCATGCGGGCGCGGGACGCCGATCAACTGCCAGAGCAGGCGCTGCGGGTCTGGAATGACCTTCAGGAAACCCGGCGGCAGTCCGAGCAGCGCCGCATCTTTGAGTCCCTGCTTGATGAAATCAGCCAGGGGCTTGTGCTGGTCGAGGAAGACCTGCACATCCGCTACGCCAACCGGCCGCTCGCAGAGCTGCTGCACCGCCCGGAAATCCGCCCCGGACGCTCACTCATTGAGGAAGTGCGCGACCACCAGATCAGCGACTTGGTGCAGGAGTCTCTCAAGGAAAAGCGCCACACCACGCGCCGCATTCAGATGCTGTCCTCGGACGCCAGCACCGGCACAAACCTCAGCGGTCGTCATTTCCTCATTGAGGCCGCCCCGCTTGCCGCTGAGGCAGGCGGTGGCGCGTGGCTGATGATCCAGGACGTGACCGAGGCCGCGATGACCGAGCAGATTCGGAAAGACTTCGTCGCCAATGCCTCGCATGAGCTGCGCACGCCGCTGACGCTCATCGGTGGCTACATCGAGATGCTGCAGGATGGTGGTGCGCCGCTCACGCCCGCCGCCATGAAGCGCAGCCTGGATGTGATGGAAAAGCACACGAAGCGCATCGCCCGCATCATTGAGGACATGCTGGCCATCTCACGCCTGGAAGACACCGGCACGCCGCTGAACTGCGAGCCCTTCAATGTCCGCGCCAGCGCGCAAGACGCCGCCGATCACCTGGCCCCCATGCTGGAGGGACGGGATGTGAAACTCGAGTTCGACTTCCCCAAGGACGGCGGGCGCATCCTGGGCGACCGCTTTTACTGGGATCAGATCTTCACAAACCTGATCGAGAACTCCATCAAGGAAAACACCCGCCCGGGCCTTGTCATCCGCGTCTCCGGCCAGTGGCAAAACGGCCTGTGCATCCTGAAGGTCATGGACAACGGCATCGGCATCCCCGCGCATGATCTGCCCTTCGTTTTTAAGCGCTTCTACCGAGGGAACAAGCACCACTCCTCCGCCTCCCAGGTCAAAGGCACCGGACTGGGCCTTTCCATCGTCAAACGCGCCGTCGAGGCCCATGGCGGCACCATCGAGCTGACCAGCACGCCCGGCGTGGAGACCACCTTCACCATGCGCATGCCGATGCCGTGTGAGTGCGAGTAAAAGGCATTCGCCTTGAGACTGGCCGCAGACTGTGGTTAAGGCGCTGCTCCGCCTCCAACCCCTGTGGAAGACTCCTTCGGCCATCGCATCTCCTACCTGCGCGTTTCCGTCACCGACCGGTGCAACGAACGCTGCCGTTATTGCATGCCCGAGGAGGAGCAGCCCTGGTTCGCCAAAGAGGACACCCTCACTTATGACGAGATGACGCGTGTCGTGCGTGTCGGCGCCACGCTCGGCATCAAGCGCATCCGTGTCACTGGCGGCGAGCCTCTCACGCGCCCCGGAATCGCCGGATTTTGCGGCGAATTGACGAAAATACCCGGTATCGAAGGCGTCGGCATCTCCACCAACGGCACGCTGCTCGGCAAAACCGAGAACGGCGTCACCATGGCCGAGCGGCTCGTCAAAGCCGGAGTCCGTACCGCCAACATCTCGCTCGATTCGCTCGACCGTGCCACCTACCAGCGCACCACCAGCCGCGATTTGCTGCCCCGCGTTCTTGAAGGCATCGACGCCGCCATCGACGCCGGTTTCGACTCCATCCGGCTGAACTGCGTCCTCATGAAAGGCCAGACCGAGCGCGAGCTGCCCGCGCTGATCGAATTCGCCCGCGAAAAAAACGCGCTGCTGCGCTTCATCGAGCTCATGCCTGTCAGCACCCAGGAAGTGCTCAGCGAGGACAATTTTCTCCCCGTCGCCACCGCGATGAAGCTCGTCGAGCAAACCACCGGCCCGCTCATCTCGCAGCCGGATTTCAAGACCAACGGCCCCGCCGTGTATCATCGCGTCCCCGCCACTGGCCAGAAGCTCGGCTTCATCGGCGCGATGACGAACCTGCACTTCTGCGAGAACTGCAACAAGCTCCGCCTCACCTGCGACGGCAAGCTCCGCCCCTGCCTCGGCAGCTTTTTGGAGTTCGATCTCCGCAGCGTGCTGCGCGGCGGCTGCACGGATGAGGAGCTGGCTGCCTTTTTCCAAAACGTCGTCGCCCGCAAGCCCAAGGAGCACGATTTCCGAGACAACTACCAGCCCAACCGCAAGATGATCGCCATCGGCGGCTGAGTCATGATTGATGCATCTCAAGTCATGCGAGAACCCGACGCCAGCTCATCACTTCCGGCCGGAATGAGTGCGCCAATCAGTACGAATTGTGATTTTGGAAAACAGAGTCTGACAGCAGAATGGGGACAACAGAATGGTTTGATTCTGCTGTCCCCATTCTGCTGTCCATTGCTTTTCCGCTAGATGGATTCACCCAACCTGATGACGCGTAATGTTAAAACACCCGGCAGTTCAAGCCCAACGGGCTTGCGCACCATAGCCCAGGGTTCGCAGGACCCTGGAATGAATAGCACGCATGATTTCCTTCGCGCCGAACCCCGGTTGGGTTCAACCGTGAGAATCATGCCGCTCGACCTGCGCTTCCAGGGGAGCACTCGCCAAGGCTCGGCACCCCTTCGCTATGTTACGAAAGGCCGTTGGCATTCTCTTGCTCCTCACATCCGTTAACTTTGCTCACCAGCGCTGCCTCCACCCCCTGACTGCTGAATCCATGCCCAAGCTCACTCACCTCAATCGCAAAGGCGAAGCCGCCATGGTCGATGTCTCCGCCAAACCACCGGTGAGACGTGAGGCGGTGGCGGAAGGCCGCATCGTGCTCGCTCAGGCCACGCTGGAGCTGATTCGGAAGAATCAGATCGCCAAAGGAGACGTGCTCAGCATCGCTCGCATCGCGGGGATTCAAGCCGCGAAGCAGACGCAGCATCTCATCCCGCTCTGCCACCAAATTCCGCTGAGCAAGGTGCAGCTCGACTTCGAACTGCGGCCCAAGGCCGTTCACATCACCGCCACCGCCATCACCGTCGCGCCAACCGGCGTCGAGATGGAGGCGCTGACCGCCGTTTCCATCGCCGCGCTGACGATTTACGACATGTGCAAGGCGGCGGACAAAAAGATGCGAATTGAGGGCGTGCGGCTGGTGAAAAAAACGAAGGGGTGAACACAAAAAGCGTGTTTCCACTCAGTCAGTCGATTATTTTGGAATGAACCATTTTTAACGCCATGCCCCAGCCTATTTTACTCCCAGGAGACAATGCGACCGACAAGTTCCTTGATGAAGACCAGGTCGGAGTCAGCACTAGCAAAATCGGCTTTCCCAACATTCGCGGCTGCCAGGGGGTGGTCTGTGTGCTGGACAATGGTGCGATGGTAGGAGGGCATTTCACCAGTGGCGGCACCGAGCAGGCCATGGCGAACAAGATCAAGGATGTCATGAACGACCAGTTCCCCGGCGCGAAAATCGCCAAGATGTTCGTGGCCTACAATTCACAGGAGAAATACACCTCTGGCGGTGACGTGCAGCAGAAGGCGGATCTTCTGGGATTCAAGGGCAAGGCGCAGTTCTTCGACACGAACAAGATGGACCATGCCAAGCAAGACGGCACCTATGTGGAAGTTGCGAGCAAGAACGGCAGCCATGAGCTGAATTACAAGCGCAACACCAAGATGCAGTACGGAGAGGGGCCTGAGATCGGATCACACATGAATCAAACCGTCCGGGCAGCCCTGGCCGCCTCCGCCACAAAAATGCACCATGGCGCGAGCAAGACCACCTCGGTCAAGGTGTAGCAAAGCGAACCAGACCAGAGCAGGGACTCAAGAGATCGTTCAGCCGCCTAACAGCCGTCCTGGAAGCTGCGCCCTCGGCAGTGAGCGCGTGTGTTCGACGAGCCTGACTTTCCTGACACTCGGCAGCCCCTCCCCCTCACGAACAAGGCCTGCCATCCCGCGCATCGTCGGTTCCTGCCGTTCACACGGGGCCGCTCCAGTGGCGAGTAGGCTCCGCCATACTCGCGCTCCGGGATCACACGCTCCCGAAGCACCGCTGCACGAGCTAAAGCTCTAAACTACTTTGCGGCCAGCGCCGCCTCGCACTCGGTGACGGTGGCCTGGGCTCCGGCGAGGTCGGGGGAGCCGAGGCGGGTGTAGATCTGCACCGCCTTCCGGGCATGGGGCAGGGCCTCGGCGGCCCGGCCTTGGCGCAGCAGGGCGTGGGCAAGGCGGTGGTTGTCGAGGGCGATCAATTCCTGGCGGCCGAGCTTTTCGGACAAGGGCAGAGCCTCACGGGCCTGGGCCTCGGCGGTCGGCCAGTCCTGCCGGTCGAGGGCCAGAGCAGCCAGATTGCCGGTGATGTAGGCCACGCCCTCGGCGTAACCGACGGCGCGGGCCACGCGCAGGGCCTCGCGGTAATGCTCCTCGACTGCCGCGTAGTCGCCGGCGTTCTTCTCGGCAATGGCGAGGTCGTTCAGGCTCATGGCCACGTCCTCGCTCTCGGCGGCGAGGCTGCGATACAGGTCGAGCACCTCGCGGTAGGCGGTGATGGCGGCGGGGGAATCCTTCTTCAACTGATGGCCGAGCCCTTGCAGGCGGATGGCGGTGGCTCGCTCACGAGCACCGGCTTGGGTTTGGGTCCAGTGGGCGGCGGCGCGGGCGGCGCAGGTGAGCACGGCGTCGGCCTGCTGACGCAGGTAATGAATGTAGCCAGCGTCATAGGCACGCCAGCCGGCCTTGGCGTGATCGGCGGCGGCCACGGCCTTGGCTTCGGCTTTCTCACTGAAGGCCAGCAATTCATCCCAGCGGCCTTGGAAGTTGAGGAAGTGCTGGAGCGCATCGCAGACAGTCTGGAGGCGGGCATTGTCGCCCGCGAGGAAGAGGTCCAGGGCGGGGGCGATGCCGGGCCAGGCGGCTTCGAGGGTGGGAAACCGGTCGTAGTTCTTGTAGCCGTTCTCGGTGATGTGGGCGTAGGCGCGCTTTTCCAGGATGTTGCCGGTTTCGGCCACCACCTCGGGCTTTTTCTTCCGCAGGAAGTCGGCGACGAGGGGGACGAGGGAGTAGTGCGTGCCTTCGGCGTTGTCGGTGACGAGGGAGCGGTTGGCGAGGCTGCCGAGGGCGGTCTCGGCCAGGGGTTCCTCGATCCCGGCATTGGCGGCGATGTGCTCGACCTTGGCCGGAAGGGTGAAGTAGGTGAGGGCGCAGAGGATCTGGGTTTCGTCGGCGGTGAATTCATTCACGAGGTCGCCAAAGATGAACTCCAGGGGGTCGTTCTTTTCCGGGCAGGAGCGGAGGAAGGCGATGGCGGCGGGGATGCTGCGGCAGGAGCCGCGACCGAGCTGCCCGGCGGTCCAGCGGAGGAGGAGCGGGATGCCAGCGGTGGCCTGCCAGAGGCTGCGGTGGTCGTCCACACTGGCGCGGGCGAGCAGCTTGTTGTGCTCGGCGATGTCGGCGAGGGTGGCGAGCGCGGCGGCTTCGTCGAGCTTGTCGAGTTCGATGAGATTGATGCCCCGACCGATGCGGCGGCGGGCGGTGAGGATGGCTTTGCAGACGCCGGGCAGGTCGCTGACGAACTCGACGATGCGCTCGCGGTCCTCGGGGGTGAGGGATTCGAGGTTGTCCAAGATGAGCAGGGCGCGGGTGCCGGTGAGGGCATCGAGGATGAGGCGGGCGCGGTCCTCCGGGGTGCTGCGTGGGATGTCATCGCGGCCCAGAGCGCGGGCGATCTCATCGAGAATGCCGAGATAGTGGGAGACGAAGCGGACCTTCACGGGGCGCGGGCCTTCGTCTTCGAGGGCGCGGTCCTTGATGGAGACGAAGATGACGGGATCAAACTGGTCGCGTGAATACACCGAGGCAGCCCGGACGGCGAGGGAGGTCTTCCCCATGCCGCCCGGCCCCGCGATGAGCGCGCCCCAGGTGCGCTTTTCTGGGCGCAGGGCGTCATGGATCTGCGCGAGTTCCTTTTCACGTCCGTGGAAGTGATCGAGGCGGGGGAGATAGTGGGGCGCGTGAGGCTTCGTTGGCTCGCCGCCGGAAGCGACTGGCTTCGTGTAATGGTCCTTGGCCTTGCCTTCGTTGTGGGCGAGGCGTTCGAGGATGAGTTTGGCAGCTTCTTCTGGCGATTTGTGATCCAACTCAACGAAACCGGCCAAACCATAAAGCCCCTTGCCTTCCACACGCTCAAAGCGGGCGAGCATGACTTGATCTTCCTTGCCTTGCTTGATGAGGCCGTAGATGGCGCTCCATTCCAAGCCGCACCATTCCTTCGTGTCATAGTCCGGGCAGAAGACCGTGACGATGAGATCAGACTTATTGTGATAAAGTTCGGGCAGAGAAAAAGCGAGGCCAGCCTTGGCGAACTTGGCTTCGTAAAACTTGTCGTAGAGGATCGCGTCCTCGCCGAATCGTGCTGCGAGCAAAGCGGCAACCTTCGAGACAAAGTCCCTCTTTTCTCCCGCAAAGGAGAATGCGATGCGGAAACGTTGGGTGCTCATGGCAGGAAAGAAGCAGCGGGGAAAATTCCCGCCCATCAAGCCGGAGGCTGTGGGGTTTGACCAGTGGAAAGTGCGGTATCCGGCAGCGATGACGGTCAAGGCAACAGTAATGTCTGACATTCCGCTTGTATCACCAGAGTCGTCAAAGCACCTTCCACCGGTTTGGAACAGTATCATGGCATCAACTCTCAACACCTCGAAAAAGCTCATGCCCTACTCGGAGGTCCGCCAGGGCTTCTCCGAAGCGCTGCGGCAGCAGTTGCTATCCCAGGGACCGGTCACCAAGGCGGCCATCCAGCGGATCCAACAGAGCAGGAAATACGCGCGCTCGCCCGCTTCGGCCATGATGCGGGACTGATGTTGAACAAAGCGTCCGGCCTGCGGTGACGCGGTTCCGTAGTTCCGCTTTTAGGCAGCTGAGAACCGGCTAAAGCCGGGACTACAATACGAAGATCAACGAACCTTTGGCAGCACGACCCGCAGATGCCGCTCTCCGGGACGAGTCTGGTGCAGTTGATGGAGCAGCCTCCGGGTTTGCTTCTCATCGAGCGTTTCACACAAATCGGCGAAGGTGATGCCGCCGGGCAGATCATCGATGCTGTCGGCCACGGTGAGAAGGCGCTGCTGACGAAGCTGGGCGGGAGTGGGCGGCGGAGCCAAGGGGTCGTCCCAGGAGAAATGGAGCCGCCAGGCGGTTTTGCCACAGATGAGGGCGATCACCGTGAGCACGGCGAGCACCACCCAGTCGGTGATGTCTGTCTGGCCGAGGCCGTCGCGAATCATCACGAACAGAAAGACGAACGGCGCGACGACCGCGAAAAGACTGAAGCGGGCGGCGCACCGGCGTCCCCACTCACGGAAGAATTTCTTCATGGGAATGGGATAGCGCGGGATCAACCGCGCTCAAGCCTTCTGCGGCACGAGGCTTCATCAAGAACGAAGCAAGAGACCAGGACGTCAAGAGGGTCAAGCAGTCAAGCGTCGTGCCCCTGGCCCCTTGACCTCTTGACCATTCCTTGACCACGAAACGCAGCTACAACCTCCGCTCCTTCACCTCCGCCGTGATCTCGGTGAGGAAGTCGGCGATGGGTTTGACGCCGAGATCGCCCTTTTTGCTGTGGCGGACGGCGACGCTCTGCACGGCGGCTTCCTTTTCACCAACGACGAGCATGTAGGGGATCTTGTCGAGCTGGGCGTTGCGGATCTTGGCACCGATCTTGTCGGCGTCGTTGTTGAGCGCGACGCGCAGGCCGGCGGCCTTGAGCTGGGCGTAGGTTTCCTCGGCGAAGGCGTCGGCCTTCTCGCTGATGGTGAGGATGCGAACCTGCTCGGGCGCAAGCCACGTCGGGAAATGACCGGCGAAGTGCTCGATGAGCACGCCGCAGAAACGCTCCATGCTGCCGAAGGGGGCGCGATGGATCATGACGGGGCGGTGCGGCTTGTTGTCCGGGCCGTTGTAGGTCAGGTCAAAGCGCACGGGCAGGACGTAGTCCACCTGCACGGTGCCGAGCTGCCATTCGCGACCGATGACGTCCTTGATGACGAAGTCGATCTTCGGCCCGTAGAACGCGGCCTCGCCGGGCTCTTCGGTGAAGGGCACTCCGAGCGTGGAGGCGGCTTTGCGGCAGGCGTCTTCAGCGGCGTCCCACTTGGCGGGATCGCCGGTGAACTTGCTGCTGTCGGGATCGCGCAAACCGACGCGGACGCGGTAATCGGTCATGCCGAGGGTGTTGAGCACAATTTTGACGAGGCTGAGGCAGCCGAGGACTTCGGCGGCGACTTGCTCCTCGGTGCAGAAGAGATGCGCGTCGTCTTGCGTGAAACCGCGGACGCGGGTCATGCCGTTCAACTCACCGCTCTGCTCCCAGCGATACACGGTGCCAAACTCGGCGAGGCGCACGGGCAGGTCGCGGTAGCTGCGCGGCTGGCTGTCGTAAATTTTGATGTGATGCGGACAGTTCATCGGCTTCAGCAGGAAGCCGTCGAGCAGCTTGTCATCGGCCATCACACGGTCTTCGGTGACGACTTCGGTGCCGGCACGCTCGTTGAGCTGGCTGCGCAGCTTCGCGGAGACGGCGCCGAGGCGCTCCATGACCTCGCAGCAGCCGCAGCCTTCCTTGATGACCTTCGCGAGGTCGTCGTTCTCGATGACGGGGGCGAACTGGCTGTCCTTGTAGTAAGGAAAGTGGCCGCTGGTCTTGTAGAGCACGGTCTTGCCGATGTGCGGCGTGAAGACCTGGCTGTAGCCCTGCTTGCGCAGTTCCTCGCTGATGAAGTTTTGCAGTTCCTGGCGCAGGATCGCGCCGTTCGGCGTCCAGAGAATGAGACCCTGGCCCACGTCCTCGTCGATGTGGAAGAGCTTCAATTCTTTGCCCAGCTTGCGATGGTCGCGCTTCTTGGCCTCTTCGAGCTGTTCGAGATGCTTGGCGAGTTCCTCGCTGGTGGGGAAAGCGGTGCCGTAGAGGCGCTGGAGCTGCGGCTTGGTCTCGTCGCCCATGTAAAAGGCGCTGGCGACGGACATGATTTTCACATGCTTGCACTTGCCGCTGTAACCGACGTGCGGTCCGGCGCAGAGGTCGATGAACTCGCCGTTCTGGAAGCAACTGATCTGCTCGCCTTCAGGAATTTTGTCGATGAGGTCGAGTTTGAAGACGCTGGGATTGCCCGGACGCTCGCTCAAGCCACCGAGACGGCCGCTTTGCGCCATGGCCTTCGCTTCTTCGCGGCTGATGCCCTTCCATTCGAACTTCTGGTTCTCCTTGGAGATTTTTTTCATCTCCGCCTCGATCTTCTCGAAGTCATCCGGCGTGATGCGGTGGTCCGGCAGGTCGAAGTCGTAGTAGAAGCCGTTCTCCACCGGCGGGCCGTAGGCGAACTGGGCGTTCGGCCACAGGCGCAGGATGGCGGTGGCCATCACATGGGCACAGGAGTGGCGCAGGCGGTCGATGTCAGACATCTGAGCGCGTTCTTCGAGAGTTTTTCGTTCGGCGGACATGGTTGTGAGGGGGGCGGTGTCCATGCCGCAGGACGTGGGGGGTTTCAAGCGGAGAGGCGGATGGAGTTAGAGGTGAGGGGTTAGACGTTAAATGTGAGTGGTCAGAGGTTGAAGACGTCTAAGGAACCGCTGATTCATTCCACACCGCAGATTGAAACGCCGCAGAAGCTTTGATTCAGAAGGGCATTCTCCCGAATAACTTCACGAGCCTGCGAACCCCTGAGCGGCATGTGCGTCAGGTTAAGCATAAGGCTCTTTGCTTTTGGTGGTAATTGAGTCGCTTGCGTTGGTCGTAGCAGCAGTATTTGCGCAGGGCAATGCAGGTGGGTGAGGACGCTGGTGCCCCTTCC
>Ga0209573_1000279_pt1 | contig 120024 bp, 119 predicted proteins | sample TNRBio252014_DNA_FD_185870 | JGI IMG/M metagenome (GOLD analysis project Ga0209573, IMG submission 185870) | Wastewater treatment Type I Accumulibacter community from EBPR Bioreactor in Madison, WI, USA - TNR Reactor_6/25/2014_ DNA (SPAdes)... | ecosystem: Engineered > Bioreactor > EBPR >...
GGCCACCCAGGCGCGTGCGCATCTGCACGAAGTGGTGCTCGTCGGCCTGCACCACGCCTATGCGTGCCGCACAGGCGCCCAGCGGGTGGGCGCGCAGCGCGGCCAGTGCGGCGTCGGCGTGGGCGGCGTCGACGATGGCGACGCACTTGCCCTCGTTGGCGATGTGCAGCGGGTCCAGCCCCAGCAGCTCACAGGCTGCCTCGACCTGCGGCTTGACGGGGATGGCCACCTCGTCGAGCCGAATGCCCACCCGCGACTGGCGGGCGACCTCGTTGAGCGTGGCTGCCAGGCCGCCGCGCGTGGGGTCGCGCAGCACGTGCACCGCCCCCTCGGGCACGGCAGCCAGCAGCTGCGTCACCAGGCCGGCGAGCGCTGCCGTGTCGCTGAGGATTTCCGTGTCGAAGGCCAGCGACTCGCGACGCGACAGCACCGCCACGCCATGGTCGCCGATGCTGCCCGACAGCAGCACCACGTCGCCCGGCCTCGCGCGTGCGCCGCCGATGTCGCGCCCCGGCGGCAGGGCGCCGATGCCGGTGGTGGCGATGAACACGCCGTCGGCCTTGCCCCTTTCGACCACCTTGGTGTCGCCAGTGACGATGGCCACGCCGGCGGCGCGCGCCGCCGCGGCCATCGATTCGACGATGCGCTTGAGCTCCGCCAGCGGCAGCCCTTCCTCGAGGATGAAGCTGGCCGACAGGTGCAGGGGCAGCGCACCCATCATGGCCACGTCGTTGATCGTGCCGTGCACCGAAAGGCAGCCGATGTCGCCGCCGGGGAAGAACAGTGGCCAGACGACATGGGCATCGGTGGCCATCACCAGGCGCTGGCCGGCCGGCCAGTCCAGCGCCGCGCCGTCATTGCCCGCGCGCAGCGCCGGGTTGTCGAAGGCAGGGGCAAAAAGCTCGTCGATCAGCTGCGCCGAGGCGCGCCCGCCAGCGCCATGGTTCATGTCGACGCGGCCCTGCCTGAAGTCCAGCGGGCGCGGGTGGTCCCTGCGGTTCACTGGAGTACCTTCGCCCCATGGGGTTCCGGTATGAGCGCTTGGGGGCGGCCCGGAGCGTGCACTGGGGTACCTTCGCCCCCAAGGGGCTCCGGTATGAGCGTTTGGGAGCGGCCCGGCGCGCTCATTGGAGTACCTTCGCCCCCATGGGGCTCCGGTATGAGCGCTTGGGGGCGGCCCGGCGCGTGCACTGGGATACCTTCGCCCCCAAGGGGCTCCGGTATGAGCGCTTGGGAGCGGCCCGGCGCGCTCATGTCGCCACCACCACCTCGATGTCCTTGAAGCGGCCATAGGCGTAGTGCGCCGCGCAGGCGCCTTCGGACGACACCATGCACGGGCCCATGGGGTTCCCGGGTGTGCACAGGGTGCCGAAGAGCTTGCAGTCGGTGGGCCGCTTGACGCCGCGCAGGATGGCCCCGCACTCGCATTGCTTGTGGTCCGGCACCGGCCGGTAGGTGAGGCCGAAGCGCCGCTCGGCGTCGAACTGCGCGTAGGCGGGGCGGATCTTCAGCGCGCCTGCCGGCACCTCGCCCAGGCCGCGCCACTCGAAGCGCTCGCGTGGCTCGAAGACCTCGGCCACCAGCGCCTGCGCCGTGCGATTGCCCTCGCGCGTGACGGCGCGACTGAACTCGTTCTCCACCTCGGAGCGGCCCTGGTTGACCTGGCGCACCAGCATCAGCACGGCCTGCATCACGTCCAGCGGCTCGAAACCGGCGATCACCACCGGCTTGGCATGTTCGACGGCAAAGTGTTCGTAGGGGGCGCTGCCGATGACGACGCTGACATGCGCCGGGCCGACGAAGCCGTCTATGGGCACCGTGCCCCACTGCCGCACCTCGGCCGATTCGAGGATGTGCGTGATGGCGCTGGGCGTCAGCACATGGCAGCACAGCACGCTCAGGTTGCGCAGGCCTTCGGCGGCCGCCTGCCTGATCAGCAGCGCCGTCGGCGGCGTGGTGGTCTCGAAGCCGATGGCGAAGAACACCACCTCGCGGTCGGCATGCTCGCGCGCGAGCTTCAGCGCGTCGGCCGGGCTGTAGACCATGCGGATGTCGCCGCCCAGCGCCTTGGCCTTCATCAGGCTCAACGGGGCCGCGGGCCTGCGGGCCGGCGCGGCCGCGACGGCGCTGGCCGGCACGCGCAGGGTATCGCCGTAGGTGGCCACGATGGCGCCGCGCTCCAGCGCCAGGTGGATGGCCTGGTCGATGCGCCCGATGGGCAGCACGCAGACCGGGCAGCCGGGGCCGTGGATCATGCGCACTGCCGCCGGCAGCAGCGCCGAAACACCATGGCGCGCGATGGCATGCGTGTGCCCGCCGCAGAACTCCATGAAGGCGTAGCGGCGGTCGGGCTGCACCTCGGCGGCAATGCGCGCCGCAATGCGCTGCGCCAGCTGTGCGCTGCGGAATTCGTCGACGTACTTCACTCGCGGCCTCGCTCGAGCTCGGCGAACAGCGCCAGCGTGCGCTCGGCCTCTTCGGGATCGAGCAGGCCGATGGCGTGGCCGACGTGCACGATGACGTAGTCACCCTCGCGCGCCTCGGGCACCAGCGCGAGCGAGACGGTCTTGCGCACGCCGCCAAGGTCGATCTGGGCCTGCTCGCCGTCCAGACGTGCAAGCACCAGGGCAGGGAGGGCCAGGCACATGGTTCAGGTCTCCAGGGCAGCGGTTCGGGCCGTCGGGTCGGGTGAACGGGCGCGGTCCTGCCCCGCGGCCAGCGCCTGGGCCGCGGCCCAGGCCTGCCCGAGCGCCAGGCCGGCGTCGCCGATGGACAGCGACCGCGGGCGCAGCGGCTGCAGGCCGGCGGCCTGCAGGCCAGCGTCAACCCGCGCCGACAGGATGCGGTTGAAGAAGCAGCCGCCGCCCAGCGCCACCGCACGCGCGCCGCAGCCGCGCGCCGCGTCGTGCGCCGCCTGCACCAGGCCGTCGGCCAGCCCGGCATGGAAGCGCGCGGCGCCGCGCTCGCTGTCGGTCTCGTCCAGCAACTCGCCCGCCAACGTGGCGAGGTCCAGCGACGCGGCGGGTGCGGCCGGCCATTGCCCATGCCGGCCGTGCCAGCGGGCGGCCGCCTGCTCCAGGGCCTGCGCCGCCTGCGCCTCGTGCGCCTGCCGAAGGTTCAGCGCCAGCGCGCCGGCGGCGGCGTCGAACCAGCGGCCGGCGCTGCGCGTCGGCGGGCACTGCACTCCGCGCCGCAGCAGCTGCCTCACGCCTTGCGCCATTGCCATGCCCACCTGCGGCGCGAAGCGCGCGACGATCTCGTCGCCGCGGCCGTGCGCATGCAGCAGCGCCGCGGCCAGCCGCCAGGGTTCACGCGCGGCGGCGTCGCCGCCGGGCATCGCCAGCCAGGGCAGGTGCGCCAGTACCTGTGCGCCGGCGTGCCGACAGCACAGCACTTCGCCGCCCCAGGCGCGGCCGTCGGGGCCCAGCCCGACGCCGTCGAGCGCCAGGCCGACCAGCGGCTGGCCCGGCGGCCAGCCCTGTTCGGCCTGCACGACGGCGATGTGGGCCTCGTGATGCTGCACCGGCCACAGCGGCACGCCCAGGCGCGCTGCCCAGGCCGCCGCCAGCCGGCTGCTGTGGAAGTCCGGGTGCAGGTCGTGGGCGATGGCATCGGGCGTCCCCGCGGCCTCGGCCAGCAGCGCCTCGACCGAGGCCTCCAGCGCCAAGCAGGCCTCGGGTGTCGACAGGTCGCCGTGCAGCGGCGACCAGCGCACCTGCCGGCCGTCGAGCAGGCAGGCGGTGTTCTTCAAGTGCGCACCCACGGCCAGCACGCGCCGCGGGGCGGCCGCGGGCAGGGTCTGCGTGCCCAGCTCTGTCATGCCGCAAGCGCAGCCGCGTCGGCCTGCAGCAGCCAGTCCAGCCAGGCGTCCAGCCCCTGGCCGCTGCGCGCCGACAGCAGCAGCACCTCGAGCCGCGGGTTGACCCGGCGGGCGAGCTCCATGCAGCGCGGCACGTCGAAGTCGACATGGGGCAGCAGGTCGACCTTGGTGATCACCATCAGCCGCGCGGCGGCGAACATGTCGGGGTACTTGGCGGGCTTGTCGTCGCCCTCGGTGACCGACAGGATCGCCACCTTGGCCGCCTCGCCCAGGTCCCAGATTGCCGGGCAGACCAGGTTGCCGACGTTCTCGATGAACAGCAGCGCGCCTGGGTCGCGGCCCTGCGGGCCATGAGCGTGACCCGGGTCATGCCCATGCCCGAGCCCGTGCCCGTGCAGCGGCAGCCGCCCGAAGGCCTCGGCGACCATCTGCGCGTCGAGGTGGCAGCCCTTGCCGGTGTTGACCTGGATCGCCGGCGCGCCGGTGGCGCGGATGCGGTCGGCGTCGTAGGAGGTCTGCTGGTCGCCCTCGATGACCGCCAGCGCGCGAGCGGGCGCACGCCGTCGCAGCGCGTCGATGGTGGTGCACAGCAGCGTGGTCTTGCCCGAGCCGGGGCTGGAGACCAGGTTCAGCGCGGTCACGCCGTGGGCCAGGAAGTGCGCCCGGTTGTGCGCGGCGATGCTGTTGTTGGCGCCCAGCACATCCTGCTCGAGGCGGATCGCCCGCTCGGTGCTCATGCCGGGCACCGACACGCGGGCCGCACCGTGGCCGAAGTGCAGGTCGCCGGTGCGGGTGTCGACCAGGAACCCGCGATTGCCGTCGGTCGCCGCGTTCGCGGCGCCGGTCTGGCTGCATCCACAGACGACACACATGCTGCGGGCTCCCGGGATCAGTCGGACACGATCAGGTCCACCACCTTCAGCTCGGTGCCGGCGGTGGGTTGCAGTTGCCAGCCACCGCACCGAGGGCAGGCGTCGGCGCGGCTGGCGATCGCGACGCGGATGTCGCAGCGCATGCACCAGGCCTCGCCCGCGGGCTGCTCGATCACGATCTCGGCCCCCTCCAGCAGCGTGCCGGGCTGCAGGGCCTCGAGCGCGAAGCGCAGCGCCTGCGGCTCGACGCCGGCCAGCGCGCCGGCGGCCAGCGTCAGCCGCCTCACCTGCCTGAAACCCTCGCGCGCGGCGCTGTCCTCGACCAGACGCAGCACGCCGCCGGCCAGGCTCATCTCATGCATGGGGCGGGCCCTCGCCGGGCGCGCCGGCGGCCAATGCGCGCAGCCCGGCAGCCGCTGCCGAAGGCCGAAGCGCCGGCGCGCCGCGGGGGTGAGAGTTCCAGTCGGTCGGTGCGATCACCTGGCTATTCTCGACCCGTTGCCGCGCGCCCGGGCGGACCCTGTGGGCGCCGCGCCAACGGGCAGAATGGCCGGCTCCTCGAGGCAAGGATCATGCATCGCCGCCGCTCGCTCGCCGCCCTGTCCCTGCCCTCGTGCTTGCCCTCCTGGCTGTCCGTCGGGTCCGGCGCTGCCGTGGCCGATGCCTCGCACCCGGAACTCGCCTCCTACTACCAGCGGCATGGGGCGCTGGTCGACGGCACCGTCCTGGGCTGGGAGGGCGATGCGGCGCCGCAAGCCCTGCGCGGCGGCATCGTGCAGCTGGCGGTGTCGCGCCAGGCCTGGTACGGCGTCACGGCGCAGGGTGAACTGCTGCGCTGGACCCAGGCCGCCCCGGCAGCGGCCGTGCGGCTGCGCAGCGGCGTGGCGCGTGTGGCGGCTGGTGCCTCGGGCTGGATCGCGATCGACCACGACGGTTCGGCCTGGCAGGCCGGTGACGACGACCGGGCATTGCGCGTGATGGCCGATGTCGCCGATGCCTGCGTGGGCGACAGCGCCGACTACCTGGTCACGCGCGACGGCCGGGTGCATGTGCGTGGCCTTGCGCACCGCGGCCAGTACGGCGACGGCCGGCTGCGCGCCGCGCCGGACTACGTCAGCACGGCGGCCGACGCCGTGGCGGTGCGGGCCCATACCGGCCACGCGCTGCACCTGCGCCGTGACGGCACGGTGATGGGCACCGGGGGCAACCGCTACGGGCCCTTGTCGTCGCACGGCCTGGGCGACAAGGCCGACCGCTGGGGCCCCTTGTTCACCGGGGCGGTGGCCATCGCCACCGGCTCCAGGCATTCGCTGGCGCTGCGCGCCGACGGCAGCCTGTGGGCCTGGGGGGCGGGCTTCGCGATCGCGCCGGCGAAGCTGATGGAGCGTGTCCGCGCCGTCGCCGCGGGCGACCAGGCCACCCTGGCCTGGGACCGTGAGGGCGCCCTGTGGCAGTGGGACGGTGGTCGCGGGCCGCGGCGGCTGGCGTGGCGTTGACGGGAGCGCCCGGCCTCGGGCCCTACACCTTGATGAACTTGTAGTTCTTCTTCAGCTCCGACAGCTTGAGCCCGAAGGTCTTGCCGCCCGAGGTCTTGATGTCGAAATAGATCGCGTCGTCACCCTTGAGGTTGGCGTTGCTCGCCTTCTGCGCGTCGCTCATCACCTCGAGGACGTGGCGGTCACCGAACTCGGCCTTGAAGGTCATGCCCTTGGTGACCTCCTTGGGGAAGCTGGCCGCCAGCTTCTCCAGGTGCCGGCCGAGCGCCTCGTCCAGGTCCTTGCCCTCGCGCCTGATCACCTCGTCGAGCTTGTCGGTGTCCGGCAGCTCGCCGGGTTCCAGGGTCGAGAACGCGCTCACCAGCTTCTTCTTGTAGTCCTCGAACTCCTTGATGCCGTGCGTCTGGACGCCCTCGATCTTCGACAGGTGGGACTTGCGGGCCTTCTCGTGCTCGGCCATCGTGACCTTCATCTTCTGGTGAATCTCGTAGTAGCCGCGCGCAGCGCGCACGAACTCGCCCGCCGTCTCCTTCTTCTTGAACAGCTCCTTGCGCAGCTCCTCGATCTTCTTCAGCCCCATGGGGTTGCCCTCCGGAAAGTGGGTGACGATGCGCCAGGCGCCTGCGCGCCCGCTCGGCCGACGATCGTGGCATGGCCGGCGGGCCGAGGCAATGGTGGGCATCCCACCAAATGGGTGCGGCGCGTCGGTCAGGCGTCGCGCCCGGCCCGACAATGTCGGCTTCCTCACCACACCGGGGCCTGCGATGGACAGGATGGCGACGACTGCGCGGCCGCTGTGGCGGCGCCGCGCCTGGCTGGCGCGCTGCACCGCCGGCGGTATGGCGGCCCTGTGCGGGTCCGTCCGGGCGACGCAGACTGGCGCTGCCGCGCAGGTGGAGGTGTGGAAGAGCCCGAACTGCGGGTGCTGCGGCGACTGGATCCGGCACCTTCAGGCCAGTGGCTTCCAGGTCAAGGTGCACGATGTGCCCGACACCGCGCCGGTGCGTGCAAGGCTGGGCGTCGCGGCGCGATATGGGTCATGCCACTCGGCTCGCGTCGGCACCTATGCGATAGAGGGCCATGTGCCAGCGCGCGAGATCCGCCGCCTGATGCAGGAGCGGCCCGACGCACTCGGCTTGGCGGTGCCGGGCATGCCCGTGGGCTCGCCTGGCATGGACGGGCCGGTCTACCAGGGCCGCACGCAGCCCTACGACGTGATGCTGCTCGACCGCAGCGGCGGCGCCGGCGTATTTGCGCGCTACCGCTGAGCCGCTGTGCCCGCGGACTGCCGGCGCGCGCCTTCGCGCCGGTTGCGGAGCATGCGTAAACTGGTGCGATGCAAACAGGAAGGCGCCGGCTGCTGCTGGGCGCGGCGGCCTGGGGGTTGGCGGGCCTCCTGGCGCCGCTCGCCGGCTGCGGCCGCAAGCTACCGCGCGCACAGCCGCTGGCTGCCGGCGCCACGGTGCTCGCGCTCGGCGACTCGCTGACCTTCGGCACCGGTGCGGCGCCGCACCAGGCCTACCCGGCGGTGCTGGAGGGCCTGAGCGGCTGGCGGGTCGTCAATGCCGGCGTGCCGGGCGACACCTCGGCGCAGGCGCTCGAGCGGCTGCCCGAGCTGCTGCAACAGCATGCGCCGGCGCTGGTGCTGGTGTCCCTGGGCGGCAACGACTTCCTGCGCCGGCTGCCGGAGTCCGATACGCGGGCCAACGTCCGGCGGGCCTGCGAGCTGGCGCGCGCCGCCGGCGCCCAGGTGCTGCTGATCGGCGTGCCCCGGCCGACGCTGACCGCGGCCTTCACCGGCTCGCTGAGCGACCACCCGCTGTACGGCGAGATCGCCGAAGCCTTGCAGCTGCCGCTGCTGCGGCAGGGCTGGTCCGAGATCCTGGCCGACGAGCGACTGCGCTCCGACAGCATTCACGCCAACGCGCAGGGTTATGCGCAGTTCGCGCGCCGGGTGGTGGCCGCCGCGGTGGCGTCGGGGCTGTTGCCGCGCGCTTGACGCCGGTGCCGGCCCGCCTCCGCGCGCCGCCTCCGCGCCCGTCCCCGCGGCCGGGTCAGCGCAGCGGCGCGGGGCGCTCGTGGTGCATCAGCCAGCCAAACAGTCCGGCACCCAGCAGCAGTGCCGCCGCCGCCGACTGCAACGACCAGGCGAAGCCGGTCGCCGCATCGCCACTGCGCTGCACCAGCGTGGCGACCAGCAGCGGGCCGGCGATCTGCCCCAGGCCGTAGGCGGCGGTGAGCAGGCCGATCAGGGCCGCGGCGTTGTGCGGCGACAGCCGGCGCGCTTCCTGCATCGCGAAGAGCGTGATGGCGGTGAAGGGCAGCCCCAGCAGCAGGCTGCCGCAAGCGAAACCGGCCCGCGTCGGCCAGGCCAGGCCCAGCAGGACCCCCAGCGCCTGCAGCAGGTAGCCCGCCAGCAGCAGCCCGCGGCGGTCCCAGTGCATCGGCAGCTTCAAGGTGAGCAGCGCACCCGCCGACACGCCGACGCCGAACAGCGGCCAGAACAGGTCCAGCCAGACCGACCCGGCCAGCGACTGGCGCGCGATCACGGGCAGGAAGGTGGCGGTGACGATGTAGCCGAAGCCGGCCAGGCCATACGCCAGCACGAACAGGCCGACCGCCGTCCTGCGCGGTCCCGCTGCGCCGGCGGCGGGCGGTGGCGGCGGGCTCACCGACCCGCGCAGCTGGGGCCAGGCGAAGGCACTCAGCAGCAGGGCCAGCGCGGCCAGCGAGGCCCAGGCGGCGGCGGCGCTCACCCCGGCCGCCACCATCGCGGTGCCGGCCAGCCCGGCGTACATCAGGCCCGCCAGCGCCGGCGCGCCCAACGCCGTCAGGCGCGCCAGGCACCAGCCGGAGACGAAGACGAAGACCAGCGCGCTGACGATGCCGGCGGCCAGTCGCCACCCGACCCAGAGCGCCGCCGACGGCCAGGCCATGGCCAGCGTGAGCAGCGCGGTGGCCAGCAGCCCCGCGCGCACCACCGAGGCATGCACGAGCACAGGCGCCCGCGGCCAGCGGCGCCACAGCGCCGGCTGCAGCGCGCAGGCCATGGCACCGATCCAGTAGCCCAGGTAGTTGGCCGTCGCCAGCGTGCTGCCGCCCGCCAGGTCGACCAGGCCGTCGGCCAGCATCATCGGCAGCAGCGGTGTGAAGGCGAAGCGGCCTATGCCCATCGCGATCGCCAGCGACAGCAGCCCGGCCACCGCGATGGCCAGCGGGCGCGGGCCCTGGGCGGTCGAGGTCATGCGCTGCATTGTGAGTCGCAAGCCGTGCCCGCCCCTGCCCGCGCCGTCGGCATCGACCGGCGCAGGGCGGTGCCGGCGGCGCTGCGCGTCAGCGCGACGCCGCCGCCTCGGCATGGATCCAGGCCGGGAAGGCCTGGACCGTGCGCCGGCGTGAATGGCCAGGCGGGCAGACCAGGAAGTGCGCCTCGCGCGTGACCGCCTTGTCCATGCCGAACACGGCCAGCAGCCGGCCCACGGCCAGCTGGCGTGCGGCGCTGGTGGCGCCTGCCAGCGCCACGCCCAGGGCCTGCACGGCGGCGTCCAGCGACCTCTGGGCGCGGCCGAAGCGCAGGGCGAAGCGCTCGGGGGCACGCAGGCCGGCGAAGGTCTTCAGCCAGCCGGCCCACTGCACGACGCCGGCTTTGCCCTGCATCAGCGGCATGTCGGCCCGCTGCCCGACCCGCGGCCGGCCGCGCGCGCGCAAGAAGGCCGCCCTGGCGAGCGGCACGATGCGTTCCTCGAACAGGCGCTGGGAGCACCGCGATGACCGCCCCGGCCGGCGCACGACCGCATCGGCGTCGCGGTGCCGCACTGCCCGACGATCAAGCCGCTGGACCAGGCCGCCTTCGTCGACGCCGGTGCGCGGCGCACGCTGCACGCGCGCTGCGGCACCCGCCGCCGGGCGCTGGCAGCGCGCATCAAGGGCTGGCTGTCCCGAGCGCCGAGCCGCGGGCCCCGCTGCCCCCGGGCCTGGCGGGCAGGGCCGAGTCCCGCCGTGCGCGTCAGCCGCGGCTGAGCAGTTCCTCGAACGAAGCCAACTCGCCGGCGATCGCGCTGGCCGCCACCGTCGCCGGACTGGCCAGCCAGACCTGGCCGGGGCCCGAGCGGCCCGGGAAGTTGCGGTTGACGGCGCTGACCGTCACCTGGTCGGCCGAGGTCGAGGCGCCCGGGCCGCAGTTGGCGCAGGCGCCGCAGGCCGGTTGCAGCAGCTGCGCGCCGACCGCCGCGAAGGTCTCCACCCAGCCCTGCCGGACGCAGTGATCGCGCACGTCCTCGGTGCCGAACTGCAGGTACAGCGCCACCCCGGGCGCCACCCGCCGCCCGTTTGCCACGGCCCAGGACAGCACCTCGTGGTACTGCTGGAAGTCCTCGCGCTTGCCGGCGGTGCACGAGCCGCCATAGGCGATGGCGATGCGCGTGCGCTCGGCCAGCTGCGACAGCGGCAGGCCCAGGCCGGGGTCCCCGGGCCGCGCCACATGCGGCGACAGCCTGCGGGCGTCGACGCGGATCACATCGGCATAGCGTGCGCCGGCATCGCTGCACATCCAGGGCTCGATCTCGAAGCGCAGGCCGCGGCGCTCCTGCAGGAAGCGCTGCGTGAGCCCGTCGGGCTCGACGATGCCGGTCAGGCCACCCAGCTCGGCGCTCATGTTGGTCAGCGTGGCACGCTCGTCGACGGCCAGCGCGCGCACGCCGGAGCCACCGAATTCGATCACCAGCCCGACGCCGGCCCCGGCCCGCAGCGCCGGCAGGGCCAGCAGGTGCAGCACCAGGTCCTTGGCACTGACGCCGCGCGGCAGCTGCCCGCCCACCTCGATGCGCAGCACCGGCGGCTGTGCCATGCGCACCGCCCCCGTGACGAAGGCATTGGCCATCTCGGTGGTGCCGACGCCGAAGGCCAGGCAGCCCAGCGCGCCGCAGTGCGGCGTGTGGGAGTCGGTGCCGACGATCAGCTCGCCCGGCAACGCGTAGCGCTCGGCCATCAGCGCGTGCGAGATGCCCTGCGCGCCTTCGCCGCCCGGCTGCAGGCCGTGGTCGGCCAGGCCATGCTGCGCGACGAAGTCGCGGTGCGCCCTCGACAGCCGCGCCACCGAGCCGACCAGCCCGGCGTGGACATGCGCCGGGCTGCGCTCGACATAGGCGTGGTGGTCCTCGAAGGCGACGATGCGGTCGGGTTCGTGCAGGCGCAGGCGGCCGCCGAAGTGCTGCGCGAGCAGTTGCGCGCACATGCCGGTGTAGACCTCGTGGATGAAGCGCCGGTCGGTGTGCACGAAGCCGGGTGCGGCCCGGTGCCGTTCGACGATCTTCTCGAACAGCGTCTTCGGCCCTGGCCAGGGCGCGGGCAGGGCAGCGGGCGGGCCCAGCCCGTAGGCCAGCAGGCCGCCGGCGCGCAGGATGGCGGCGGCCTGCGGCTCGCGGTCGGCAAGCAGCTCGTCCAGCGTGAGGGACTCACCGCGCTGCAGCCGCTCGACCAGGCCGAGGTCGGTGCTGGTCAGCAGCCCCAGGTTGTCGGCGTTCTGGCGGTAGATGCGCTCGAAGCTTTCGGCGATGACCAGGCGCACGCCGGCCGCCTTCTCGGCCAGCGGGCTGTGCTCGCGCGAGCTGCCCTTGCCGTAGCGGCGGCCGGCGACCAGCACCTCGACGCCGGCCTCACGCAGCGCGTCGCGGCCGATGGGCCGCTCGCCGGCGGCCATGAAGCCGGTGTGCGCATGGCGGCCCAGCGTGGTGTCGAAATGCACCAGTGCGGGCAGCGGCGTGATCTCGTCGGTGGAGATGTCGTCGCGCAGGGCGCCGGCCTGCGCGCGGCCCAGCACGCGGCCGGCCAGCTGCTCGCGCACCCGGGCCGGGTCGCGGCAGAGCAGCAGCAGCCGGCCGAAGTCCACGGCGGCGGGCTCACTGCAGCTCGACGCCGGCCTTCTTCACCAGTTGCGCGTACTTGGCCAGCTCGCTGCGGAAGAAGGGCATGGCCTTGTCGGGCGGTGCGATCTGGATGACATTGCCCATGCGCGCCATGGCCTCCTTCACCGCGGGGTCGGCAAAGGCCGAGACCACCGCCGCATGCACGCGCTGGACATCGGCCGCCGGCAGGCCCTTGGGCCCGACGACCGCGAACCAGGCCTCGACCACGTAGTTCGGCAGGCCCTGTTCGACGAAGGTGAGGATGTCGGGCGCCGCCGGCACGCGCTGCGCGGTGGCCGCGCCGATGACCTTGAGCGCACCGCTCTTGAGGTGCTGCTGCACGCTGGGCAGGGCGGCGGTCGCGAAGTCCACCTGGCCGCCGATCAGGTCGGTGAGCATCGGGCCCACGCCCTTGTAGGGGATGTGCCGGGCCTTGGCGCCGGCTTCGTCGAGAAACATGTCCGACGCCAGGTGCAGGATGGTGCCGTTGCCGCCCGAGGCGTAGGTCATGTCGCCGTTTCTCGACTTCAGCAAGGCGATGAACTCGCGTGCATTGCTCGCCGGCACCCGGGCGTTGACCACCAGCACCACCGGCGTGTAGCCGACCACCGCGATCGGCGTGAAGTCGCCCGGCATGTCGAACGGCAGCGACTTGTAGACGCTGGGGAAGATCACCACGTTGTTCGACACCACGCTGAGCGCAAAGCCGTCGGCGGGCGAGCGCGCCAGCGCCTGCAGGCCGACGATGCCGCCTGCACCGGGCTGGTTGTCGACCACGATGGGGTGCCCCAGGGCCTTGGACAGCGCAGGCTGCACGCTGCGCGTGATGGCGTCGACGCCCGACCCGGTGGCGTTGGGCAGGATGAAACGCACGCTCTTGTCGGCCTGGGCCCAGGCGGGCAGGCCCAGCGACGCGCCGGCGGCGCCCAGGCCGCCCAGCAGGTGGCGACGGGTGAGGGGTCTGTGCATCGTGTCGTCTCCGGTTGTTCAGGCCACCACGGCCCGGCTCTTGAGGTCTTCGATCTCCGCCGCGCTGTAGCCCATACCACGCAGCAGCTCGTCGGCATGCGCCGAGAAGCGCGGTGGCTGCAGGCGCACCGGCAGCCGCTGGCCGGCCAGCGTGATCGGGAACAGCGTGGTCTTCACCACCTGACCGGCCTTGTCGCCGTCCGGCAGCTCCACGTCCGCCAGGCCACCGGTGGCGGCGAGGTGCGGGTCGTCGTACAGGTCCTCGGGCCGGCAGATGGGCGCGAAGGGCAGGCCGGCCGATTCGAACGTGGCCGCCAGCTCGGCGGCACTGCGCCCGGCCAGCCGCTCGCGCAGCGTGGCCAGCAGCTGCGGGCGGCACTTGACGCGGTCGTTGTTGGTGGCCAGCAGCGGGTCGGCCTTCAGGTCGGCAAAGCCCAGCGCGTCGCAGAAGACCTGCCACTGGGCGTCGCTGACCGCGGCGAGGAAGATCTGCTCGCCGCCCTGCACGGTGAACACGTCGTACACCGCCCAGGGGTTGTCGCGCGCCGGCATCGGCTGCGGGTGGCGGCCGGTCATCGCGAACTGCAGCATGTGCTGGCCCATCAGGAACACGTTGTTCTCGTAGAGCGCGCTCTGCACCTCCATGCCCTTGCCGGTGATGCCGCGCTGGATCAGCGCGCCCAGCGCGCCGATGGCTCCGAACATCCCGCCCATGATGTCGTTGACGCTGGTGCCGGCGCGCAGCGGGTCGCCGGGCCGCCCCGTCATGTAGGCCAGGCCACCCATCATCTGCACCACCTCGTCCAGGGCCGTGCGGTGCTCGTAGGGCCCAGGCAGGAAGCCCTTGTGGCTGACGTAGATCAGCCGGTCGTTGGCGGCCGCGAGGCTGGCGTAGTCCAGCCCGTACTTGACCAGCGCCCCGGGCTTGAAGTTCTCGAGCACGACGTCGGCGGTCGCGGCGAGCCGGCGGGCCACGGCGGCGCCGGCGGGCTGCTTCAGGTCGACGCCCAGGCTCTTCTTGTTGCGGTTGAACATCGGGAAGAAGCCCGCGCCGGCGCCAAGCAGCCGGCGCGTGCCCTCACCGTCGATGGGCTCGACCTTGATCACCTCGGCGCCCAGGTCGGCCAGCACCATGCCGCAGGTCGGGCCCATCACCATGTGCGTGAACTCGACCACGCGCAGCCCGGCCAGCGGCTGCGGCGCCGCCGGCCTGGGCGCCGGTCCGTCTTGCGCTTGCCGCATGTTCATGCCATCTCCTTCGTGGTCCTGGGCCGGCCGGCGCGGGCGATGCTGCCGTGCAGGGCCTCGCCGGGCAGCCATTGCGCCAGCCGCGCGCGCAGCGCGATCAGCGCGTCGAGGTCCAGCCCGGTGGGCACGCCCATGCGCTCGAACAGGAAGGCCAGGTCCTCGGTGGCCACGTTGCCGCTGGCGCCGGGCGCATGCGGGCAGCCGCCGATGCCGCCCAGGCAGGCGTCGAAGCGGCGCACGCCGGCCTGCCAGGCGGCGTAGGCATTGGCCAGGCCGAGCCCGCGCGTGTCGTGGAAATGACCGCAGCCCAGGCGATCGCCGGCGACGGCAAAGCCCTTCTCGAACAGGCGCGCCACCTGCAGCGGGTCCGCAAAGCCCACGGTGTCGGCCAGGCCCACGCGCTCGGCGCCGGCGTCCAGTGCGGCAGCCAGCAGCCGCAGCACCTCGGCCTCGTCGACCCGGCCCTGGATCGTGCAGCCGAAGGCGGTGCTGAGGCCGACCTCGATCAGGCAGCGCGATCCGCGCGCATCCCGCTCGGCGCGGATGCGTCCGATCTCGGCCACCGCCTCGTCGGGTGTCTTGCGCAGGTTGGCCAGGCTGTGCGCGTGGCTGGCCGACAGCGGCAGCAGCATGGCGTCGGCGCCCGAGTCGAGCGCGGCCATGGCCCCCTTCAGGTTGGGCACCAGCACCGAGCTCACCAGGCCCGGCAGCGTCCGCGCCACGGCCACCAGTTCAGCGGTGTCGGCGAGCTGCGGCAGCAGCCGCGCCGGCACGAAGGAGCCGACCTCGATCTCGCGTTCGCCCGCGGCGTAGGCGGCGCGCAGCCACTCCAGCTTGTGCGCCGTCGGCATCGTGCGGGCAATGCTCTGCAGGCCGTCGCGCAAGCCGACTTCGCGCACGGTGACCATGTTCTGGGTGTCCATGGGGCGGACTGTAGAGTTTCCAGGAGTCGATCACCACTGGCGGTTTTTCACGCCTTGCGTTCCAATCCGGAACGTCTCATGACCCGCCCGCTGGACCCGATCTCACTGCAGCTCTTCGTCGCCGTGTGCGAGGAGGGCAGCCTGGCACGCGCGGCCGACCGCGAGGCCCTGGTCGCCTCGGCCCTGAGCAAGCGCATCAGCGCGCTGGAAGCCGAAGTCGGCGTGCCGCTCCTGCTGCGCCGGCGGCGCGGCGTCGACCCCACGCCGGCCGGCGAAGCCCTGCTGGCCCGCGCCCGCGAAGTGCTGGCGGCGCTGGACCGCCTGCGCAGCGAACTCGGTGCCTTCGGCGCCGGTGTGCAGGGCAGCGTGCGCGTGCTGGCCAGCCCCTCGGTGCTGGCCGAGCAGTTGCCGGAGGACATCGGCCGCTTCCTGGAGGTGCAGCCCGGGCTGAGCGTCAGCCTGGACGAGCGCACCGGCCCCGACATCGTGCGCGCCCTGCGCGAGGGCGCGGCCGACCTGGGCGTGCTGTGGGACAGGGCGGACCTGAGCGGCCTGCAACTGCTGCCCTACCGGCGCGACCACCTCTGCGTCGCCATGTCACCGGCGCACCCGCTGGCGCGCCGGGCCTCGCTGCGTTTTGCCGACACGCTGGACCAGGTCTCGGTGGGCGTGGCCACCGGGGGCCTGATGGACCAGCTGCTGCGCCGCCAGGCGGCGCTGATCGGGCGGCTGCCGGCGCACCGCATCCAGGTCTCGAGCCTCGATGCGGCCTGCCGCATCGTCGCCGCCGGCCTCGGCCTGGCCGTGCTGCCGCGTGAAGTGGCGGTGCCACATGCCGGCGCGGGCCGGCTGGCGCTGGTGCCGCTGAGCGAGGCCTGGGCAAGGCGCCAGTTCGTCGTCGCCACCCGGCCACAGCCCCTGCCCTCGGCGAGCACGCAGTTGCTGGCCCGCCACCTGCAGGCGCTGGCGGGGTGAGGGCGACCGCTGGCGCCGCGCGATCCCACCGGCGCCGTCGCGCAGTTCTTCCCTGGCGTCCGCCCCGGAGTCAAGGTTCGGTCAGCTGGTGGCCCCACGACTCCACGATCCCTTGCAGCATGTGCGCCACCACGCGGCCTGCGGGCGACAGCTTGCCTTGCCTCGGAAAGGACAGCGCCACATGGCGGCGGAGCTCAGGTCGCACGAGCCGGGCGGCCTGCACGCGGCCGGCCTTCAGGTCGCCGGCGATCGAGTACGGGCCGAGCACGGAGTACAAGCCCGGTGTGCGCGCGACCAACTCCTTCTGCACGGTGAGCGAGTCCGCCTCGGCGACCGGCTCGAGCCTGAAGCCGAGCCCGCGCGCAGTCTCGTCCAGCGCGTTTCGCCAGTGGCTGGGCCGGCGGGGCAGCACCAGACGCAGGCCGTTCAGGCGGCCGAAGTTGACCGTCGGCGAACGGGTCAGGGGATCCCCGGGGGCGGCCACGAGGTAGGTCTGGGCCACGCAAAGCTGCCGCTCGTCGCTGCCGGTAGGCTTGCTGTGGCGAAACAGCACCGCCAGGTCGACTGCACCTCCGTCCAGCATCGCGTCGAGCTCCGCGCCCTGCGCCTCGGCGATGTTCAGCCGGATCGCGGGGTGCTCGGCCTGCAGCTGCGTGAACAGGCGCGTCGCCAGCGGATGGGCCGCCGACGGAATGATGCCCAGCCGCACGTCGCCCATCACCTGGCCCGACTCGCAGCGCAGTTCCTGCTCCAGCCGCTCGGTGGCCTGCAGCCAGGCGCGCAGCCGGCCGGCGGCGCGCAGCCCCTGCTCGGTGAGTTCGACGCCACGGCCGGTGCGCCGGAAGAGGCGTCCGCCGCATTGCTGCTCGAACTCCGTGATCTGGCGGCTGACGTGCGACTGCACGGTCTGCCGGCGTGCCGCCACCTTGCTGAGGCTGCCGGCCTCGGCCACTTCCAGGAACAGCTTCACCAGCGAGAGGTTCATTGGGCAGGTCCACCGCAGAGTTGCCTGAAAAGGCAATTCTGATTCATTTGAACTCCATCTAGCGGCAGATGCCGGTGCTCCCTACAGTGAGCGCACTCACCCGGCACCCCCAACCGTACGCAAAGGAGACCCCCATGAGCACGACCGGATTCGACATGCGCGGCCTGAACCCCGCACCCGTCACCCCCTTCACCCGCGAAGGCGCCGTCGACTACGCCGCGATCCAGCGTCTGGGGCGTTGGCTTTGCAGCGTGCCGGGCGTCAAGAGCCTGACGGTGCTGGGCCATGCCGGCGAAGGCACCTTCCTGGAGCGCGACGAGCAGTCCAGGGTCATCGAGGCCTTCCGCGAGTCGGTGAGCGATCGCATCCCCATCATTGCGGGCATCACGCTCGAAGGCACGCAGGTGGCCGCCGAGGAGGCCAGGCGTGCCGTGAAGGCCGGCGCCAAGGCCGGCCTGGTGTACCCCTCGCACGGTTGGCTGCGGTTCGGCTACCAGAAGGGCGCGCCGCAGGACAAGTACAAGGCCATCTACGAAGCGAGCGGCCTGCCGTTGATCCTGTTCCAGTATCCCGACGCCACCAAGTGCACCTACGACCTGCAGACGCAGCTCGACATCGCAGCCCAGCCCGGCGTGTTCGCGATGAAGAACGGCGTGCGCAACATGAAGCGCTGGGACCGCGAGATTCCCGTCATCCGCCAGGAGCGCCCCGAGCTGCAGATCCTGACCTGCCACGACGAATACCTGCTGCACACGATGTTCGACGTCGACGGCGCGCTGGTCGGCTATGGCTGCATCGCACCGGAACCGCTGGTGGAGATGATCGCCGCCGGCAAGGCCAGGGACTACAGGAAGGCGCGCGAGCTGCACGACCGCCTGCTGCCGGTCACGGCCAACGTCTACCACCGCGGCTCGCACATGGAAGGCTCGGTGGCGCTGAAGTGGGCGCTGGTGCACCGGGGGATCCTTGACCACGCCGCCGTGCGTTCGCCGCTGCTGCCGCTGGCTCCGGGCGCCGAGACCGAGATCGCCGAAGCCATGGCCAGCGCCGGCCTGAACCGGGTGGTCTGAGAGGCCGTCAGGCAGGGCGACGAGGGGGCGCGGCGAGCCCGCCCCGTCGACGTGCGTCCACCCGCAAATGACGAGGAGACATACCGATGAGACTCATCACCTGGCTGACGGCGCTGTACGTGGCTGCAGCTCCCTGGGTGGCCCAGGCCAGCACCTTCCCCGAGCGGGACAAGACGCTGAAGATCGTGGTGCCGTTCGCCGCCGGCGGCGGCGTCGACGCCGCCGCGCGCCTGCTCGGCACGCAGTTGCAGAAGCAGCTCGGCGTCACCGTCGTCGTCGAGAACAAGGCGGGCGGCAGCGGCACCATCGGCGGCAGGGCCGTGCAGACGTCGCCGGCCGACGGCTACACGCTGCTGTTCTCGGCCGCCACGCACGTGCTCGCCAGGCAGGTGCTGGCCCAGCCACCCTACGACCCACAGACCGATTTCGCGGCGGTGGCACGCATCGGGAACGCGCCCTTGATGCTGGTGGTGGCACCGTCGCGGCCGCAGTCACGGCTGGCCGACGTGGTTGGCGCCCTGAGGCAGCAACCGGACAAGTGGACCGCGGGCATTCCCGCCGCGGGCGCCCCGAGCCACCTGGCCACGCTGCTGCTGGCCAAACAGGCACAGGTCCGTTTCGCCACCGTGCCCTACCGGGGCACGCAGCCCGCACTGATGGACGTCGCGGGTGGCCACACGGACATGCTGCTGGACTCGATGATCTCGCTGCTGCCCATGGCCAGGTCGGGCAAGGTGCGTCCGATCGCGATCACCTCGGCCAAGCGCAGCAGCGTCGCGCCAGACGTACCCACGTTCAGGGAGAGCGGGCTTCCCGACTTCGCCTACGACTCCTGGTACGGCCTCTGGGCCCCGAAGGGCACGCCGGCCGATCGGGTGGCGGCGCTGAACGCCGCCGTCAACACCGCCACGCAGGAGCTTGCGAAGTCGGGCGCGCTGGCCAGCCTGGGCGTCGAGCCGGTCATCGAGTCGGCCGAGCAGTTCAGGCGATACATCGCCGCCGAGGTGGCTGAAGGCACGGAACTGCTGAAGTCGGCCGGCTTCAAGCCGGAATGACCCCCCATCACCGCACGAACAAGCCGGAGACGCCCATGTCACACCGAACTCCCACCCTTGCAAGAGGCGCGGCGCTGACCGCCTTGCTGGCTGCTTCTGGCAGTGTCGTTCAGGCACAGTCGTCCGTCACGGTCTCGGGCACGCTCGATGTGGGCGTCCGACAGGTCCGCAACGGCAGCCTCGGCAGCAGCACGTCCGAGGTCAGCGGCTCCAACCTGACCAGCAAGCTGATCATCCGCGGTGTCGAGGACCTGGGCGGCGGCCTTCGCGCCGGCTTCTTCCTCGACAGCACCATCCTCGCCGACACCGGCAGCGTGAACACGACGTTCTGGGACCGCCAGTCGACGGTCAGCCTGTCGCACCAGAAGGCGGGTGAACTGCGCCTGGGCCGGGACTGGGTGCCGACACACTTGCTGTGGACCGCGATCGACCCGTTCGCGACGCTCGGCGTCGCCAGCGCCAACACGTTCCGGTCGGTGTTCGCGGCGCGAGCACTCGGCCAGGCCTTTGGTGCCACGACGGCTGCCGCCGCACAGAATCCGACGCTGCGCGTGAACAACGCCGCCGAGTACTTCCTGCCTGGCGGGCTCGGTGGCTTCTACGGCGCGCTGATGGTGAGTGCCGGCGAAGGAGGCAGTGCGGGTGCAGGGGCCGCGCGAGGTGAAGGCGGGCGCTTCGGTTGGGCCAACGCGAACGCCAACGTCGCCATGGCCCGCTTCAAGACCCGCAACGCGGCCGACGGCTTTGCCTTCATCGACGAGGCCTGGGGCGGCTCCTACGACTTTGGCGTCCTGCGCGCCAGCATCGGCCAGCGACGCTGGGCTTACCGCGCCGACCGCTTGACGAACACGCTGATTGCAGCTTCGCTTCCCGTCGGCGCCGGCGTCATCAAGCTGAGCGTGGTACGCGCCGACCAGTCGGGATCCAGCGCGGCGCAGAGCGCCAACGACGCCACCCTGCTGGGGCTTGGATACGTCCACAGCCTGTCCAGGAGAACGGCCCTGTATGGTCACTTCGGGCAGGTCGACAACAAGGCCGGCGCCGCCTTCACCGTGCCCGGCGGGCCGGCGACCAGTGGCGTGCCGACGGCGGCCAACTACTTCGGTGGGCAGCGCTCGCGTGGCTTCGAAGCGGGGCTGCGGCACAACTTCTGACCCCTGGCCCCGTACGCCTTGCCGGTTTGCAGGTGGGGGGGTGATGAGAGGGACGAGCCATGGCGGGCGAAACCAACGACCCTGCGCCTGGCCTTGCCGGGCGGGTTGAACCGCTTCGTCGCTCGCCCTTGGGCTCGGCATGCGACATGCGGGATGAAGCCGCTGGCGAGAATGACCTTCAGTGCGGGCTTGCCGTGGTACCCGGCGGCGGCGCACAGGTGCTTGCCGCGGGGCGGCCTCGGTGTGGGCCGCTTGGTGACACATGCCTGCAAGACGGCTTCAAGGCCACTCACGCCATTGACGTTCGCCCCGGTCGCGATGAGCGACCCCGGCCCAGTCTGTCCAAGTCACCACCTTCATTCATCAGCACATCGCCTGGCAGGACCAGATAGCGCTTCAAGGCTTTCTTGCTGATGACGAGTGGTCACTGGCTCAGGTGGCAGCCATTGGAAGAACTGGTCGCTGGCGTTGCGCAGCGCCTCTGGCGTCTTGGCCTCGCCGACCACGTGAACCGTGGCGCCGCGCTCGCGCAGCTTGCGGCACAGGCCAGCGAAGTCAGAGTCACTGGTCACCAGGCAAAAGGTGGTGGCCCGCTGGTCAAACAGCGCCTCGATGGCGTCCATGGCCAGGGCGATGTCGGATGTGTACTTCCCAGCGGCAAAGGCGTACTGCAGGCAGGGCGTGAAGGCCTGCTGTACCAGCACGGTCTGCCACTTGTTGGCGAGCGTGGCGAAGGGGGTGCCTTTGGCTTGCAGATATGCACCTTCTGTGGTACGCATGAGCCTGTGAGGAAGCGAGATGGCAGAAAGTGCGCCATCCAGAGGAGCGGCATGAGGTCGGGCGCGATCTGATGCGGGTGCAGTGGCGCTGGCCGGTAGGGATGCCGCTGTGTCGGCCGATGGGGCAGGAACTGTGGGAGGTGCGCACGTCGCTTGGCACACGCAAGTTTGCGCGGGTGCTGTTCTGCCCGCACGACGGGGTCTTGCTGGCACTTCACGGGTTCATCAAGAAGACGCAGAAGACGCCGGACGAAGACCTATCGTTGGCGCGCAAGCGCCAGAAGGAACTGAGCAAATGACGAAGAAGAGCCAACATGTTGGGTCAAGCCTGGATGCGTTCCTCAAGGACGAAGGCATCTACGAGGAAGCCGAAGGCCAGGCCATCAAGGAAGTCATCGCCTGGCAACTTGCCGAGGCGATGAAGGAACGCTCGCTTTCCAAGGCGCGCATGGCAACGCTGCTGAAGACCAGCCGTTCGCAAGTAGACCGGCTGCTGGACCCCGAGCGCGATGTGACGCTGTCCACCCTGCAGCGAGCTGCGGCCCTCGTGGGACGAAAGCTGCAGGTTCAGCTCGTGTAGCCGGTCCCTGCCGCTATTCATAATCGAGCCAGCGGCGCGTGAGCGCCAGCGCAGGGCACCAAGACGGCGACGCGCGATTCCGTGGTTGTGTTCTGGCCCATGCCTCCACCTGGTCGACTCCACCCCGCCCTGCGAAGCCGTCGCCCCGCCCGCCGTTGCCCTCCATGTGGGCGCCAGCCAGGGCACTCGCGGACACGGCCGGACGACCTTCTCCTTGTGGTGCAATCTTGCCACCACAAGCTCGATCGCATCCGCCAGCGGCTTGCCGGTGCAGGGCGAGGTGGCTGGACTTGAAGGGTCGGTACAAGTTGATTCCGGACCTTGTCGACACAGAGCTGCAACGTCACCCTCGCCAACGGGTGCCGCCAGTCGAGACAGAGCGGCGAATGGCGACACGGACTTCCCAAACCACACTCACCGCCCATGCTCCGCTACCAGACCCACCCCGTCACGCCATTCGCGCAGAACTGCTCCATCGTCTGGTGCGACCGCACCCTGGCGGCGGCCATCGTCGACCCCGGCGGCGAGGTGCCGCGGCTGCTGCAGGCGGTGGGCGCCCTGGGGCTGGCGCTGGAGGCCATCTGGCTGACGCACGCGCACATCGACCATGCCGGCGGCACCGCGGAGTTGGCGAAGGCGACCGGCGTGCCCATCGTCGGGCCGCACCCCGGGGACCAGTTCTGGATCGATGCCATGCCCGAGCAGTGCCGCATGTTCGGCTTCCCGCCCAGCGAGCGCTTCGTGCCTACGCGCTGGCTGCACGACGGCGACGAGCTGGTGCTGGGCGACAGCCGGCTGGCGGTGCGCCACTGCCCGGGGCACACGCCCGGGCATGTGGTGTTCCACTCGGCCGAGGCGGGCCGTGCCTTCGTGGGCGACGTGCTGTTCGCCGGCAGCATAGGCCGCACCGACTTCCCCGGTGGCGACCATGCGACACTGATCGCCAGCATCCGCGAGCGGCTGTGGCCGATGGGCGACGACACGGTCTTCATTCCCGGCCATGGTCCGGAGAGCAGTTTCGGGCGCGAGCGGCGAAGCAACCCGTTCGTGCACGACTGAGCGCCAACTTTCCCCCGGCTGCGGGCCGACAATGGCGGCGCGGCGACCCGCATGCGCCGCGATTGCAGTCCAGGAGAACATGATGTATCACCCCTCGATTCAAGCCGCCCTCGGCGCGGCCGTCCTGATCGCTGCCGGTCCGGCGCTGGCGGTCAAGGTGGCCAACCGCGACAGCCAGTCGCATGAGCTGACCATCAAGTGCAGCACGACGACCCTGGGCGCGGTCGGCGCCAGTTCCACGCGCGACATCGGCAAGGGCCCGTGCACCGTGACGGTCAAGACCACGGGCAGCAGTGCCAGTGGCAGCGGCAAGGACGAACTGGTGATCGTCAAGGGCAGGTTCAGCCGCAAGTAGTACCTGGCCCGGCGCGACGACGACCCCGATGCATCTGCACCCCTTCGACGACGCGATCGCGCTGCAGCGGCGCGACGACGGCCTGTACGAGGGCCGCACGCACCCCGCCTGGGCCAACATGGTCGGCCCGTACGGGGGCATCACCGCCGCCGTGCTGCTGAATGCGGCCTGGATAGACACGCGGCGGCTGGGCGAGCCGCTGTCGCTGACGGTCAACTTCGCGGCCCCGCTGGCCGACGGCGAGTTCACCATCGAGGCGCGCGCGGCGCGCACCAACCGCACGACGCAGCACTGGACGATGGCGCTGCGGCAGGCCGGCGAGGTGGCCTGCACGGCCAGCGCGGTGTTCGCCATCCGCCGCCCGACCTGGTCGGCCGCCGAGCTGCACCCGCCCGACGTGCCGGCCGCCGAGGCGGTGCCGCCGGTGGCATCGCCGGCGCCGGTGGCCTGGCCGGCGCGCTACGAGATGCGCTTCGTGCGAGGCGGCTGGATCGGGCGCGACAGCGCGGGCGAGCCTTGCGACGACTCCGAAAGCCTGCTCTGGCTGCGCGACGACCCGCCGCGGCCGCTGGACGCGCTGGCGCTGGCGGCGCTGGCCGACGTGTTCTACCCGCGCATCTTCCGCCGCCGGCAGCGCTTCACGCCGGCGGGCACGGTGTCGATGACGACCTGTTTCCACGCCGATGCGGCGGCGCTGGCCGCGCAGGGCGCGCGGCCGGTCCTGGCGCGCGCCCAGGGTCAGCGTTTCGTCGGCGGGTTCTTCGACCAGGCGGCCGCGCTGTGGGGTGACGACGGGCAGCTGCTGGCCAGCAGCCAGCAGGTGGTGTACTACCGCGAGTAGGGGGCGCCCGGCAGCACCGGGGCGGCCCGCAGCCAGTCGTCGACCGCGCGCTCGTCGGGCTCGATCAGCGGCGCGCCGCCGCTGAAGCGCTGCCAGTCGGCGACGTAGGCGGGCGCCACCGCCGTCAGCAGCGGCAGGCCTTCGGCCATCACCGCCAGCAGTTCGTCGGCGAAGCCTTCGCCGGCCGCCTCGAGCTTGCCGAAGCGGTTGCACACGACCAGGTCGGGCGCGTCGGCCAGCGCCTGGCGCAGCACGCCGCTGGCGCGCGCGAAACCCTGCGGGTCGGCGCGGCAGCCGCTGGAGCCCTGGCCCAGGGCCTGCGACACCGGGTAGGTGTCGCCGCGCAGCGTGTCGACCAGCACCATCTCGCAGTGGCAGTCCTGGCGGCCCTGGGGGTAGGTCATCAGCAGGCCGGCGACTCGCAGCCCGCGCTGCTGCAGGCGGTGCACGCAGCCGTGCAGCCAGCTGTCGATGTCGGACTGGCCGTCGTAGCGCAGCGCGGCGGCGCGCACCAGGGGTTCGTGCAGGGCGTTCATCGTGGCGCGCATGGTAGCGGCCTGCCGGGGGCGGCACCTTGATGCAGTGCAGGCCTGCGCGTGCGCGCGGGGCCGCGGTGGTACGTGTCGCGACGTAAAGCTCGATTCCAGGCCTGTAATTCCACCCCACGGTCGCGCGGCGGGTTTGCAGAATCGGCGCCACACGGACAGGAAGGGAGTCGACGATGGCGATGTACATGCGGTCCCTGCCGGAAGCGCCGGCCACGCTCGCGGCCCCGCCCGCGCCGCCACCGCCACCCGCCCCCGTGGCAGCCGACGCCGGCGCCCGGGCGGCCGCTGCAGCGGCGTTGTCCGGGGCGGCCCTGCTGGCCGCCTGCGGTGGTGCCAGCGAGCTGCCGGCCGGCTTCGAGCGCCGCGCCCAGGCGCGCACCGACAAGACGGTGCTGGGCGTGGCGGCGGTCCCGGCGCCAGCGGCGGCATCGGCAGCGCCTGCCGCCCCGGGGGTGCCGATGGCCTCGGCCGCCCCGGGCGACGTGCCGACCGCCAGTGCGCTGATGGACTGGGCCGAGCGTGTCTACAGCGGCTTCTTCCCCGAGCACCAGGCCGACCAGGTCTGGGCGCCGTACACCTACCGGCTCTACTCCAACGGCAACGCGGTCGGCGTCGCCGAGGGCCGGGTGTATGTGCTGGGGCCGCTGGTCGGGCAGAGCGAGGTCCCGGTCGACGTCGGCTCGCTGGTCGAGTTCGGGCCGCTGGTCGGCGCCTCGCGCTGGGCCTACGACGACCTGCAGGCGGCGCGCTTCCTCGGCCATGCGACGCTGGGCGCGACCGATGCCGACATCGTCGCCGTGCGGGCGCTGGGCTACGAGGCCTGGCTGGCGCTGCAGTTTGCCGCCGCGCCGTCGAGCGGCAACTGGGACTGGCTGGTGGCGCGCGGCGTCGACAAGGACCCTGACGCGGCCAACGTCGCCAAGTTCGTCGACTCGCAGGTCTGGCAGCGCCTGATCGCGGCGCCCGACAGCCTGCGCCAGCGCGTGGCGCTGGCCTTGTCGGAGGTCTTCGTCGTCGGCTTCGACGGCATCAGCGGCCCGTGGAAGCAGTTCAAGCTGGCCGCCTACTGGGACCTGCTGGCCAGCCACGCCTTCGGCAACTTCCGCACCCTGCTGGAGGCGGTGACGCTGAGCCCGGCGATGGGCAACTACCTCAACACCGTCGGCAACCAGAAGGAGGACCCGGCCACCGGCCGCCTGCCCGACGAGAACTACGCGCGCGAGGTGATGCAGCTGTTCACCATCGGCCTGCACGAGCTGGGCGCCGACGGCAGCCAAAGGCTGGACGCCGCCGGCAACCCCGTCGAGACCTATACCCAGGACATGGTGACGCAGCTGGCGCGCGTGTTCACCGGCTGGAACTACGACGGCGCACGCAGCTCGGGCAACCCCGAGCTGATGCGCAAGCCGCTGGTGCTCAACGCGGCGCAGCACTCGACGCTGGCGGTCAGCTTCCTGGGCACCACCATCGCGGCCGGCACCGACGGCAAGGCGGCGTTGACGCAGGCGCTGGACACCCTGTTCGCGCATGCCAACGTCGGCCCCTTCATCGGCCGCCAGCTGATCCAGCGGCTGACCACCAGCAACCCCAGCCCGGGCTATGTGTCACGTGTGGCGGCGGCCTTCGCGAACAACGGCGCCGGGGTGCGGGGCGACCTGGCGGCGGTCGTCAAGGCGGTGCTGCTCGACGACGAAGCGCGCTCCCACGTCGGCCTGGGCCACTCCGATTTCGGCAAGCTGCGCGAGCCGCTGCTGCGCCTGCTGCAGTGGGCGCGCTCGTTCAAGGCCAGCTCGCGGACGGGCGACTGGAACCTGGGCAACCTGAGCGACCCCTCGACCCGGCTCGGCCAGAGCCCCCAGCGCTCGCCCAGCGTCTTCAACTGGTTCCGCCCCGGCTACGTGCCGGCCGGCACCGCCATGGCCACCGACGGCCTGGTGGCGCCGGAGTTCCAGATCGCCAACGAGACCAGCGTCGCCGGCTGGCTGAACTTCATGCTCAGCATGAGCTCGGCGCGCCACGCCGACGTGCTGCCCGACTACACCAGCGAGCTCGCCCTGGCCGGCGACCCGGCCGCCCTGGTGGCGCGGGTGGAGAAGCTGCTGTGCGCCGGCCAGCTGCAGGCCGATGCGCGGCAGCTCGTCGTCGACGCCGTGGCCAGCATCGCCAACACCGGCAGCGGCCCGACCAATCGCGTCTACACCGCGGTCATGCTGGTCATGGCCGCCCCCGACTACCTGGTCCAGAGGTGAAGCCATGCACCTGAACCGACTTCCCGACCTGGCCCGGCGGGCCTTCCTGCGGCGCGGTGCGCTGCTCGGCGTGGCCGGCGCGGCGGCGCCCTGGGCGATGAACCTGTCGCTGATCGGCCAGGCCGCGGCGGCCGGCAGCCCCACGGACTACAAGGCGCTGGTCTGCGTCTTCCTCTACGGCGGCAACGACTACGGCAACACCCTGGTGCCGGTCGACAACACCCACCATGCCCAGTACGCGGCGATCCGCGGCACGCTGGCCACGCCGCAGTCGCAGCTGCAGGCGACCACGCTCACGCCGCTGTCGGCGCTGCCCGACGGCTTCGTCTACGCGCTGGCGCCACAGCTGTCCGCGCTGAAACCCCTGTGGGACAACCAGCGCCTCGCGGTGCAGCTCAACGTCGGGCCGCTGATGCAGCCGACCACGCTGGCGCAGTACAACGCCCGGTCGGTGCCGCTGCCACCCAAGCTGTTCTCGCACAACGACCAGCAGTCGGTCTGGCAGTCCGACCTGCCCGAAGGTGCGCTGTCGGGCTGGGGCGGGCGCATCGGCGACCTCATGCTGGCCGACAACGGCGGCAGCGTCTTCACCTGCATCTCGGTCACCGGCAACGCGGTCTACCTGACGGGGCAGAGCGCCGTGCAGTACCAGATGGGCACCAGCGGCGCGGTCGCCATCCAGGGCATCACGCGCGCGCTCAACGGCTCGGGCAGCGCGCAGCAGGCCCTGCGCAGCCTGATCACCGCCAGCCGCCCGGCGCACCGCTTTGCCGCCGAATACACGCGCATCACGCGCCGATCGATCGACGCCGAGGCCCAGGTCAGCGCCGCGCTGGCCGCGCTGCCGGCGCTCAACACCAGCTTCGACGGCAGCAGCCAGCTCGCCCAGCAGCTGCAGATGGTGGCGCGAATGATCGCCGCACGCTCGGCTTTCGGTGTCGGGCGGCAGGTCTTCATGGTGTCGCTGGGGGGCTTCGACCTGCACGACAACCTGGCCGAGAACCACCCCGGGCTGCTCAGCCAGGTCGGCAATGCGCTCGCCGCCTTCCACGACGCGACGGTCGAGCTCGGCGTCGTCGACGCCGTCACCGCCTTCACGGCTTCCGACTTCGGCCGCACCCTGTCGATCAACGGCGACGGCAGCGACCATGGCTGGGGCGGCCACCAGTTCGTGCTCGGCGGCGCGGTCAAGGGCAAGCGCTTCTACGGCACCCCGCCGGCGGTGGCGATCAACGGCCCCGACGACGTCGGCCAGGGCCGGCTGCTGCCGACGACCTCGGTCGACCAGTTCGGCGCCACGCTGGCCAGCTGGTTCGGCGTCGCCGAGTCCGACCTGGCCAGCGTGGTGCCGCGGGTCGGCCACTTCTCGCCGCAGAAGATCGGGTTTGTCTGAGCGCCCTGAGGACCCGGCGCCCGAGGGCTGCGGGTGCGCCGCGCGCGCGGCCTTCCACCGCACTGATCATGCCCGGCGGCTCGAGTCGAACATGAGACCGTGGTCTCCCTCTGAAGGTGTCTTGCGGCCTGCGGTCTCGGTCGAGACCAGAGGCCTTGTGTGCGGTGCCTGGGCGCGTGGCGCCAAGCCGTTCGGACCAGCTCCAGCCGGGCCTTGCGGCCGACCGCGGCGGCGGCCTTGGTGAGGGTGTCGAGCTTCACGCTCGCGTTGTCGGGATCGGGAAGGCGATGGAGCTGCGGCCGTGAGGTCGCCACGCGCCTGGCCATCGCGGACTTCGAGAGGTCCTGGTCCTTCAGGGCTTGTCTGAGCTGCCGGGCGAGAACACGCTTCACCGAGGCGGTCGTCGCCTCCTCGTGAATGCCCTCCTCCTTCAGCCAGTCCTCGAAGAGGCCGCCGATCCGGGGGGACCTGCGCCAGGTGATCGTTCAATCTCCTTCTGTCGCTTGCGGGCCAGTGCCAGGTCGCCGGTCTGCGACCGGCAGGGCCACCCGCCAGTCCCGCAGCGGGTTGGAGCCGGTCGAGGACAGGCATTCGCTGGTCACGCCCAGCGCATCGGCCACGCGCTTCAAGCGCAGGCGGCGGGCCGATTGACTGGCTGATGAAGCGCCAGGGGCTGAGCTTCCTGCACGCGGTGGCTTGTTGCGCGAGCGTGTCGTCTCCATTGCCGCCCAGCCTGGTGTGAAGCGATCGACCGTGAAGACGCTGGCCGCGCCGACCGCTTCCGACGCCGGCTGGAGTTGAAACCGTCCGGCTGTCCGTCTGGCCGGCGACGATCTTGCGGGTCGCCGGCCACTGCAGGATCAGCCGCACCCTGCCTGCGGCGCATCGGGCTGCCGGTGTTGTCAACCGTCAAGTCGCGCCGGGTCCCCGCGGGTCACACTGACCCGCGGAGCGAACACCATCCCGCGCGAAGGCAGACACCATGGCCCATTCCGCCCTCTTCATCGACCGCCTCGACGCCGCCGTCGACCATGTGCTCGACACCGTGCAGGGCGACATCGTGCTCGGCATTCCGCTGGGCATCGGCAAGCCCAACCCCTTCGTCAACCTGCTGTACCGGCGCATCAAGGCCAACCCCGCGCGGCGGCTGCGCATCATCACGGCGCTGTCGCTGGAGCGGCCGGTGGGCAAGAGTGAGCTCGAGTCGCATTTCCTCGGCCCGCTGGTCGAGCGCCTGTTCAAGGACTACCCCGACCTGGACTACGTGAAGGACCTGCGCGCGCATGCGCTGCCGGCCAACGTGGAGGTCCGCGAGTTCTTCATGAAGACCGGCGACTACCTGGGCAATACGGTGGCGCAGCAGGGCTACATCTCGACCAACTACACCTTCGTCGCGCGCGACATGGGCGTGCAGGGCATGAACGTGATCGCGCAGGCGGTGGCCGTGCGCGGCGAGGGCGACGCGATGCGGCTGAGCCTGTCGAGCAACCCCGACGTCACCTTCGAGGTGCTCGAGCGCTACGCCGCCGAGGGCCGCCCGCTGCTGAAGGTGGCGGTGATCAACCGCGAGATGCCCTTCATGCCCAATGGCGCCGAGGTGGCGCCCTCGCTGTTCGACATGGTGGTCACCGACCCGGCGGCCACGCACACGCTGTTCGGGCCGCCGAACAACAAGGTGTCGACCGCCGACTACGCCATCGGCCTGCACGCAGCCAGCCTGGTCGAGGACGGCGGCACGCTGCAGATCGGCATCGGTTCGCTGGGTGACGCCATCGGCCAGGCGCTGATCGTGCGCGACCGCCATGGCGACGAGTTCCGCCGCATCCTGCAGACGCTGGCCCCGGCCGGCGCACAAGGCCTGGAAGGGCGGCACACCGGGCGCTTCGACCGCGGCCTGTACGGCTGCTCGGAGATGTTCGTCAACGGCTTCCTGCGCCTGATCGAGGCCGGCATCGTGCGCCGCGAGGTGTTCGACGACCTGGTGCTGCAGGAGCTCATCAACCAGGGCCGCATCGCCGACGAGACGGTGACCCCGGACACCCTGCGTGCGCTGCTGGACGCCGGCCGCGTGCGCTCGCCACTGGCCGCCGAGGACCTGGCCTTCCTGCAGCGCTTCGGCGTCCTGCTGCCCGAAGTGCGGCTGGCCGGCGAGACGCTGCGACTGGGCTCGCACCACTGCCGCAACGACCTGTTCGACGAGCAGGCCTTCGCCTGCGTGTCGGCCCACATGCTGGGCGGCCGGCTGGCCGGCGGGCGCTTCATGACCGGCGGCTTCTTCCTCGGCCCGCAGGACTTCTACGAGCGGCTGCGCACCATGCCGGCGCAGGAGCTGGCGAAGATCGACATGACGCGCATCGACTTCATCAACCAGCTCTACGGCCAGGGCGAGCTCAAGCGCGCGCAGCGGCGCAAGGCGCGCTTCATGAACACCACCATGATGATGACGGCGCTGGGCGCCGCGGTGAGCGACGCGCTGGACACCGGCGAGGTGGTCAGCGGTGTCGGCGGGCAGTACAACTTCGTCGCCATGTCGCATGCGCTGCCCGACGCGCGGCTGGTCATGATGCTGCGCGCCACACACGACAACAAGGACGGCCTGCGCTCCAGCATCGTCTGGAACTACGGCCATGTGACCATCCCGCGCCACCTGCGCGACGTCGTCGTCACCGAGTACGGCATTGCCGAACTGCGTGGGCAGCCCGACGGCGAGTGTGTCAAGCGCATGATCGCGATTGCCGACTCGCGCTTCCAGGACGAACTGGTGCGCGAAGCCCGGCGCCACGGCAAGCTCGACGCCGGCTGGCAGCTGCCCGACGCCTGGCGCCACAACCTGCCCGAGGCGCTGGAGGCCAGGCTGCACCCCTGGGCCGAAGCCGGGCTGCTGCCCGACTTCCCTTTCGGCACCGAGCTCACCGACGACGAGCTGCACATCGTCAAGGCGCTCAAGAAGCTCAAGCACGCCACGCACCACCCGGCCGAGCTGCTGACGCTGGCGGTGCGCAGCCTGTGGGACAACAAGGCCGCGCCCCAGGCCTACCTGGAGCGGCTGGGTCTGGCCGACGCGCACAGCCTGAAGGACCTGGTGGTGCGCCGCCTCTTTGCCGGCAACCTGTAGACAGCCCTGGCCGCCAGGCTGCTGGCTAGGGGGCCGGCCGGGCCGGCCGGGTCGGCCCCGGGGCGGGGTGGGCGGTTTGCCGCTACCATCCCCGCGCCCTGCCGAACCGGCCCGGTCCCTGCCGGGCAGCCTGCCATGAAGACCCGCTTCTCACTGCACCCCACCCTCGGCTTCGCGCTGGCGCTGCTGGCCGGCGCCGCGCTGGCGCAGGCGCCGCAGGCGCCTGCACCCGCCGCCTCGGCCGCGGTCATCGTCGTGAGGCCCGATGTCGCCAAGGGCATCAACGAGACCATTGACCTGTACAAGGCCGGCAAGCCGGCCGAGGCGCTGACCCGCGTGGAAAGCGCGATCGCCGCCGCCTCCAGCCCCACCAGCGGCGAGACCGGCATGCTGTCCCGCCTGCGCGGGCTGCTGCTGCTGGACCTGCGCCGCCCGGCCGAGGCCGTGCCGCTGCTGGAGGGCGCGCTCGCCTCCAGGAGCTTCCAGCCGGCCGAGGAAGTGGCGTTGATCGAGGCGCTGGCGCGGGGCAACTTCCAGGCCAAGAACTACAAGGCCACGCTGGAGTGGCTGGCCAAGGCCAGCGAGCGTGGCAGCAAGTCGCCCAACATCTACCCGCTTCGCTCGCGCTCGCTTTACCTGACCAACGACCATGCGGGCACGGTGCGCGAGATCGAATCGCACCTGAAGACGCTGGGCAACGCGCCGGCGCCCGAGGAGGACCTGCGGATACTGGCCACCTCCTACAGCCAGCTCAAGGACAACGACGGCTACCTGCGTGTGCTCGAGCGCCTGATGCGTGAACACCCGCGCGCCGAGTACTGGCCCGACATGCTGGCGCGCATGATGCGCGCGCCGACCTGGCAGGAGCGCTGGGACCTCGACGCCTACCGGCTGCGCCGGGTGGTCGGCGCGATGCAGGATGCGGTCGAGTACGTCGAGCTGGCCGAGCTGGCAGCCAAGGCCGGCCAGCCCATCGAGGCGCTGGCGGTGATCGAGGAAGGGTTTGCCAAGGGCCTGCTGGGCAAGGGCCCCGGCGCCGCGGAGCACCAGAAGCTGCGCACGCAGACTGCCAGGCTTGCCGACGACGACCGCAAGTCGCTGGCCACCCTGCGCCCGGCGGCGATCACCGACGCGCGCAGTGCCGGCAATGCGCTGTCGACCGGTGCCGCCCTGGTGGCCGCCGGCCAGGCCGACCGCGGGCTGGAGCTGATGCGCAGCGCGCTGGCGGCACCGCAGCTCGCCGAGGCGGCCCACGGCCGCCTGCGCCACGCGCTGGCCTTGCACGGCGCCGGCCGCACCGCCGAAGCGGTCGAGCAGTTGCGCCCGCTGGCCAGCGACGACAAGCTCGGCCTGCTGGCCCGGCTGTGGGCGCTGGCGCTGGCGCCCCAGAAGAAGAGCTGACCTGCCCGCCGCGACGACGCACCGGTAACCCGCTCGAAGAGCGCCCCCTGCCGCTGCCTGCCCTCGAGGACATCCTCGCCCACGAAGAGGAGATGGTCGCCCTCAGGCGCCGGATCCACAGCCAGCCCGAGCTGGCCTACGAAGAGAGTTCGACCGCCGACCGGGTGGCCGAACGCCTGTAGCGCTGGGGCCTCGAAGTGCACCGCGGCCTGGCCGGCACCGGGGTGGTCGGCACCCTGCGCGCGGGCACCTCGACGCGCCGCATCGGCCTGCGCGCCGACATGGACGCCCTGCCCATCGTCGAGACCAGCGGCCATGTCTGGGCCAGCAAGGTGTTCGGCAAGATGCACGCCTGTGGCCACGACGGCCACGCCGCGATGCTGCTGTCGGCGGCCCGCCACCTGGCGGCCACGTGGCGCTTCGACGGCATCGTGCACTTCGTCTTCCAGCCCGCCGAGGAAGGCCAGGCCGGCGCCCGCCGCATCGGCGATCGTGATGTCGCTGCAGACCATCGTCTCGCGCAACGTGCCGCCGCTGCAGATGGGCATCGTCACCGTCGGCGCCTTGCTGGCCGGCGAGGCCCCCAACGTGATTCCCGGCACCGCCGAACTGCGACTGACCATCCGCGCCTTCGACCCCGCCGTGCGCGACCTGCTGCAGCAGCGCATCGTCGAGGTCGCGCAGGCCCAGGCCGCGGTCTACGGCGCCAGCGCCGAGGTCGACTACCGGCGCCGCTACCCGGTGCTCTACAACCACCCGGAGCAGACGGCGTTCTGCAAGCGGGTGGTGCAGGACTGGCGCGGCGACGAAGGCCTGCTCGACATCACCGAGCCCGTCACCGGCAGCGAGGACTTCGCCTTCTTCCTCGAGAAGGTGCCGGGCTGCTATGTCTTCATCGGCAATGGCGAGGGCGAGGACGGCGGCTGCATGGTGCACAACCCCGGCTACGACTTCAACGACCGCGTGCTGTCCACCGGGGCCAGCTACTGGGTGCGGTTGACGCAGGCGTATCTGAACACCGATTGACGATCGACCGGTGTTCGGCGGGCGGCCTGCGCGACCCCGTTCCCGTCGAAGCCGCAACGGCGCCCCTTTCCGGCCCCGAGGTCGCTACGATGCCTGCCTGACCACCTCTCGTGGAGGCACCCCATGACCTCGCTCGTGATCTACGGCAACGAGTTCGCCCGCTACCTGGACCAGGGCCTGGCGGCCGAGCAGTTCCGCTGGCGGTTCCTGGTCGAGGGGGACTCGTGGATGGAGCGCAGCGCGGTCGTCGCGGCCTCGTTGCCGCACCATCTGGCGGGCGAGTTCGACGACCATGACGAGCCGGTGCTGATCGTCAACCTGGCGCAGTTCGGCGACACGCTGCGCCACATGGGCGACATGCTGGGCGGGGAGCTGGCCGGCTGGCTGGACGACTTCGCGTTCGACGCCCTGCTGCTGTCGGCGGGCGGCAACGACTTCATCGACGCCGCGCGCGACCCCGACCCCGGCCAGGGGCTGCTGACCGACCTGCGCGGACAGGTCATGCCGGCCTTCGGCCGCGACGCGGTGCGGCGCGACGCGGTGGCCATGCTGGTCGGCGACTACCTGGACCCGAACTTCGACAAACTCTACGCCGAGCTGCGCGGCAGCGTGCGAAATGCCGCGACGCCCATGTTCCTGAACCTCTACGACACGCCGGTGGCACGGCATGCGCCGGCCTTTCCGGGCGGGCGGTCCTGGCTGCACGAGGCCTACCGCAAGAACGGCATCGACGACCCGCTGTGGCCCGATCTCACCGACAGCGTGTTCGACGACCTGCAGACCACCATCCGCGGCTGGCTGCCGGGCCGCCAGGGCGTGCACCTGGTGCCGACCGACGGCCGCCTGCGGCCCGCCGACCCGGCCGATGGCGGGTCCAGCGGCGACTGGCTCAACGAGATCCACCCCAACCGCGCCGGCTGGCGCAAGCTGGCACCGGTCTGGCGCGACACCATCCGGGGTGTGCTGGCGCCGTGAACCCGGGCTTCGACGCGCGCGACCGGGCGGCGATGCAGCGCGCCCTGTGCGCGGCCGAACGGGCGGCGGGCTTGTCCGACCCCAACCCGCGGGTCGGTTGCGTGATCGTCGGCGAAGGCTGGTCGGTCGAAGGTCATACCCAGGCTGCCGGCCAGGCCCATGCCGAAGTGATGGCACTGCGCGCTGCACAGGCGGCCGGCCGCGACCCGCGTGGCGCCACGGCCTACGTCACGCTCGAACCCTGCGCCCACCACGGCCGCACGCCGCCTTGCTGCGACGCGCTGGTGGCCGCCGGGCTGGCGCGCGTCGTGGTCGCGGTCGGTGACCCCAACCCGCGGGTGGCCGGTGAAGGGCTGCGCCGCCTGCGCGCGGCGGGCATTGAAGTCGAGACGGGCCTCGAGGAGGAGGCCGCGCGCGAGCTCAACGTCGGCTTCTTCAGCCGCATGCAGCGCGGCCGGCCGTTCGTGCGCCTGAAGGTGGCGGCGTCGCTGGACGGCCGCACGGCGCTGCCGGATGGCCGCAGCCAGTGGATCACCGGGCCGGCGGCGCGCCGCGACGGCCATGCCTGGCGCCGCCGCGCTGGCGCGATCGTGACGGGCATCGGCACCGTGCGGGCGGACGACCCGCGGCTGGACGTGCGCGAGGTGCCGACCGTGCGGCAGCCGCTGCGCGTGGTGCTCGACGCGCGGCTCGAGACCCCCCCCATGGCGCGTGTGCTGCAGCCGCCCGGTCGCTGCGTCATCGTCACCGATGCGGCCTTGCGGGGCAGCGCCGCCGCCGACGCGCTGCGCGAGCGCGGCGCCGAAGTCGCCGGCGTCGCGCTGCAGGACGGCCGGATCGCGCTCGGCCCGCTGCTGCAGTCGCTGGCCGACGAGGAGGTCAACGAACTGCATGTCGAGGCCGGCGCGCGGCTCAACGCCGCCTTCCTGAGCGAGGGCCGGGTCGACGAGCTGCTGCTGTACCAGGCGCCGTTGCTGGTCGGCCCCGGGCGCGCGCTCGCCGAGCTGCCGGCGCTGGCCGCGCTCGACGACGCCCGGCGCTGGTCCTTCGTCGACGTGCAGCCGCTCGGACCCGACCTGCGTCTGCGCTTGCGGCCGCCGGGCGCTATGGCAGGCTTTGCGGGCATGCGCTTGCACGAGGACTCCCCATGACCCCCTTTCGCTGCGCCCACCGCTGGGCATTCGACGCCTGGGGCCAGGCGCTGCGCGAACGCGCCGACGACCTGCCGCCGCCGGCGCCTCACGAGGTGACGCTGGCAGTCACGCATTGCGGTGTCTGCCACTCCGACCTGCACCTGCGCGAAGGCGGCTTCGACATGGGCGGCGGCACGCTGTCGTCGCTCGAGCGCGCCGGCGTGCATCCACCGGTGACGCTGGGCCACGAGATCTGCGGCGAGGTCGTCGAGACCGGCAGCGAGGTGCAGGGCCTGGCCGTCGGCGAGCGCGTCGTCGCCTACCCCTGGATAGGCTGCGGCGAGTGCGCGACCTGCGAGCGTGGCGACGACCATCTGTGCGTGCGGCCGGCGCGCAACCTGGGCCTGCAGCTGCCCGGCGGTTTTGCCGACCGGGTGCGGGTTCCCCATGCGCGCTACCTGGTGCCCATTGGCACGCTGGATCCGGCGCGTGCGGCCACGCTGGCCTGTGCGGGCATCACCGCTTGGAGCGCGGTGCGCAAGATCGATGCACTCGGCGCCGACGAGACGGTGGCCGTGGTCGGCTGCGGCGGCGTCGGCATGACCGCGCTGGCGCTGCACGCATCGCTGCGTGCAGGGCGCGTGATCGCGATCGACCCGGACCCGACCAAGCGCGAGGCGGCGCTCGGCCTGGGGGCGGTCGCCGCGTTCGACCCGAGGGCCGCCGATGCCCAGCGCCAGATCATCCGGGCTTGCGCGGGGCCGGTGGCGGCGGTGCTCGACTTCGTCGGCAGCGAGGCGAGCTCGGCGCTGGCCGTGGGCCTGGTGCGACGGGCCGGGCAGGTGGTGATCGTGGGGCTCTTCGGCGGCGAGTTCCGACTGCCCTTGCCGACCTTTGCGCTGAAGTCGCTGCGCCTGAGCGGCAGCTACGTCGGCAGCCTGCCCGACCTGCGCGAGCTGGTTGCGCTCGCGCAGCGCCAGCCGCTGCCGCAGACCCGGCTGGACTGCCGGCCGCTGGCGGCGGTCAACGCTGCGCTGGCCGACCTGGCGGCCGGGCGGGTGCAAGGGCGGGTGGTGCTGCAGCCCTGAAGGTCGACCGCGGCGCCCGCATCCAGGACTGACGGCGCCTGGTGTCCAGCGGCCCGTTGTCGGACCTCCAGGCCGAGCTCGGGCGGCGCTTCGGCATCGTGCTGGCTGCCGAACCCGGTGGCGACGACCTGCAGCGTGCCGGGGACGGACTGCTGCTGACCAACGCGGCCGACGAGGTGCTCCGTCTGCTCGATGGCCCTGCGGCGCAGTTGCCGAAGCACTTCCCGGTCGGCGTCGGCCAGCGCAGCGTCGGGTTCCGGACCCATGGCGACGACGGCGGCGAGTTTTGCGCCGTCTTCCGCGGCCCCGACCGGCTGGTCTACCGGCGCCTGCCCACGGGCGGTGCGCACGGCGACCCTGTGGCCTGCGCGCATCACATCACCGGCTTCGTGCCGGTGTTCGTGCGCTGGTCGCGCCAGGCCCGCTGCCGCTGCCGCAGCGCCGCTCGGCGCGGCCTGAGCGTCGGCAGCGCAGTGTTCGGCCGCCCGCGTGCCGCCGACCCGTTCGACGAGATGATGGACTTCGGGGGGCGCAAGCCGCGCAAGGCGTGGGCGCAGCACATCAGCTGCCAGCGCGAAGCCCTGCCGGCCTGGCCGTCACGAGAGAATCGGCACCACCGACGACAGGGCCCGACGTGAATGCCGACCCCGTCCGCACCCACGACCGCAGCGCCGCCCGGCCTGTGGCAGACCGTGGAGTTCGGCACCGCGGCGGCCCGATAGGCACCTGGCGACTGCTGCGCGCTTGATGCATGGACCGACAACTCGACCTCTTCGCGGACAGTGGCGACGTGACGCTTCGCAACGCGCTGGCCGAAGCCCTGCAGGCGGGCGACGCTGCCGCGGCGGAACAAGTCGCCCGGCAACTGCAGGCGCAGTACCCAGGCGACGCCGTGCTGGCCCCCGGCACACGGTTGATCGAGCACCTGCGCAGCTGGCCGGCCTTGCAGGAAAGCAGCCGCCTGGCTGCGGCCGAGGTCGCCGATGCCCGCCGCCAGCTCGAGGGCCCGCTGGCGGCCGCTGCCCGCCAGGTGCTGGGGCCCCAGGCGGCGAACTCCTGGCTGGCGGCTCAGTGGTGCCGGCTGGCCGGGCATGCGGTCGGCCTGGCCTGGAACCCGGCCACGGCCGACGAGCATGCGGCGGGCTTGCTGCTGCGCGGCAGAGCCTGGCACCAGGCCATCGAGGCCGTGGCGCGAATCGAGTCCTGGCGGCGCATTCCGGGGCCCCTGCTGTGGATGGTGCAGGCCCGCTGGCACGCCAGCGGTGCCGACGCCGCCTGGCCGTTGCTGGCCGAAGCCTTGTGGATCAGCCCGGACAAGGCAGCCGCGCTCGTGCCCTTGCTGGCGGACCGCCACCTGGACCGGCTGGCCGACCGCTTCGACGCCTGGCTGGATGCCGCGGCTGCCGATGCGGCGACCGCAGCGCACGCCGCTTGGTCCTGGCTGCCCGCATTTGCCCTTGTGGACCAGCCGCTGCTGGCGACCCCTCTCGAGACCGCCGTGCCGCTGGCCGACCACCCGCCCAGCCAGGCGGCCAGGGTCGTGATGACGCTGCTGCGCCTGCAGCGGCACGGGCAGCACCGCGAGCTGATCGAGCAACGCGCACGCTTGCGCGCGCTGTCGCCTGCCTTGTTCTCGACCTACATGTCGACGCGCCAGGAGCGTGGCTGGGGGGCATGAGCGCGCCGGGCCGCTCCCAAGCGCTCATACCGGAGCCCCTTGGGGCGAAGGTGCTCCTATGAGCGCGCCGGGCCGCCCCAAGCGCTCATACCGGAGCCCCTTGGTGGCGGAGGTGCTCCTATGAGCGCGCCGGGCCGCCCCAAGCGCTCATACCGGAGCCCCTTGGGGGCGGAGGTGCTCCTATGAGCGCGCCGGGCCGCCCCCCGAGTGCTCATGACGGAGCCCCTTCGGGGGTCCGAAGGCACACCCCTGCGCACAAGCCCTGTCCACGCCACAGCGCCGGGCCGCGTTGGGGTGGTTCCGCCTCCGGGTCGATGGGAGACACAGCCATGTCCATGACAGCACGCCGCGGCTTCCTGGTCGCCAGTGGGGCCCTGCTCGTCGCGCTGGGCGGCTGCGCCGTCCTGCCCGGTGCAGCGTCGCCCAAGGTGTCGGTGGTCGGTTTCGACAGCCTGCCCAGCGAAGGCCTGGAGCTGCGCTTCGGCGTCAAGCTCAGGGTGCAGAACCCGAACGACTTCGCGATCGACTACGACGGCCTGGCGATCGACCTCGAGCTCGGCGGCCGGCCGCTGGCCAGCGGCGTCAGCGATGCGCGCGGCAGCGTGCCGCGTTATGGCGAAGCCGTGCTGACGGTGCCGGTGTCGGTCTCGGCGCTGTCGGTCGTGCACCAGGCCCTGGGCCTGGCCCAGGGGCGCAGGCTCGAGGGCCTGCCCTACCGGCTCGAGGGCCGGCTGGGCGGCGGGCCCTTCGGCGGGCTGCGCTTTGCCAGCAGCGGCCAGTTCAACCCCAGCCGCCGACCCAGCCCCGAAACGCCGCCGCGCGCTCCGGGCTGAGCTGCCCGCGGCCAGGCAAGCGCGGGTTGGTGGCGGCCTCCGGCCGGCCATCGCCCGAAGGCAGGCCACGGGCCGCACGAGCCGGCGTGCAGGGGTTGCCGACCAGCGCCCAGGCCGCCTCGACGCGGTTGCGGCCGGCGCCCTTGGCCGCGTACAGCGCCGCATCAGAGCGGCGGGCCAGGGTGGCCACGCAGTCCCCGGGCCGGGCCGGCGTGCAGCTGAAGGACAGGCTCACCCTCAGGCCGGGCGACAGCGCGGCCCGCTCATGGTCTGCCCCCTGGCAGCGAAGCCGCTCGCATCCAGGCGGTTGAATGTCGCGCCGCTGGCGTCGCTGGGGCCGATCGGCGACGCCAGGGCTTGAGCAGCGCACGGGAGGCGCGTGCAACACCGCTCCGCCGGGCCGAGACGGCCTGCGCAAGGGCGTCGGCCGGACTCAAGCCTGGCCCCCGATCCAGTCGCGGAAAGCTGCCGCACGCTCCTGGCTGACCTGCACATGGCCGGGCAGAGGCGGCTCGACGACGACCTCCAGCCGGCCCTTGCCGGCGGGCGCGAAACGGCGCACGGCGGCCGCCGACAACAGCAGCTGCCGGTTGGCGCGGAAGAACTGCCGCGGGTCGAGTTCGGCCTCCAGCTCGGCCAACGGTGTCTCCAGCAGGTAGCGCTCGCCTTGCAGGTCGACCGCGAAGGCCAGCTTGTCGACCGACACCACGTAGGCCAGGCGGTCGACCGGCAGCGCATGGAACATCGCCCCCTTGCGGCCCACCAGCCGCTGCCGGTAGGCCACCGCGGGGCCACCCCCCAGCCGGCGCAGCAGCGCGTCGACATCGCTGCCGAAGTGCAGGCGCAGCTGCTGCACCTTGGCCAGCGCCGCGGCCAGGGCCTCGTCGCCCACCGGCTTGAGCAGGTAGTCGACCGCCAGCGCGCGAAAGGCCTCGAGCGCGAAGCGGTCGTAGGCGGTCGTGAAGACGGTCGGCAGACGCAGCCGGCCGTCCTGGAAGAGCTCCAGCGACAGCCCGTCGGCGAGCTGGATGTCCAGCAGCAGCAGGTCGGGGGGCGGGTGCCGGGCCAGCCAGTCCAGCGTGCCGCGCACGCTGTCGGCATGGCCCAGCACGCGCACCCCGGGCGCCACGCGGCCGAGCGCCGCCAGCAGCCGCTCGCGCGCCGGGGGCTCGTCCTCGGCGACGAAGGCGGTGATCGTCGGGTGGGGCATGGCGGTCGGCGCGCTCGGCTGCATCATGCCGCGACCAGCGGCACGGTGACGTCGAACACGCGCTCGTCACTGCGCACCGTGAGGCCCTGGCCGGTGAGCAGGCGGCAGCGCTCGTCGAGATTGGCCAGCCCGACGCCAGCCGACGGCAGCGCGCTGCGCCGGGGCCGCCGCTCATGGGCCAGCGCGACGCTGCCGGCGGCCAGGCTCAGGCGCAGCGGCAAGGGGGCGTCGGCGGCCGCCTGGTTGTGCTTGACGGCGTTTTCGAGCAGGGTCTGCAGGGCCAGCGGCGCGACCAGCCAGTCGCGCGCCTGCGCCTGCACCGCTTGCAGCCCGGCCAGCGGCAAGGTGGGGCCGAAGCGCAGCTCGAGCAGCCGGTGGTAGCGGCGCAGGAAGGCCAGCTCGTCGGCCAGGGGCACCAGGTCGCGCTGGCGGCTGTCGAGCACGTAGCGGTAGACCTCGGCCAGCGTGTCGCAGAACTCGCGCCCGCGCCGGGCGTCCTGCGCGATCAGGTGGCCCAGGGTGTTCAGGCTGTTGAACAGGAAGTGCGGGTCCACCTGCGCCTTCAGCGCCGCCAGCTCGGCCTGAGCGCGCGCCCGCTGCAGGCGCTCCACGCGCATCAGGTCGGACTCGCGCTCGCGGATCAGGAACACCGTCTCGTAGGCATGGGTCACGAACAGCACGCAGATCACGTTGGTGGCCACCACCAGGCGCAGCGCCGCGGTGTCCACCGGCAGCCCGGCGCCGTGGAACCAGGCCAGCAGGCCGGCCACCGTCAACGGCGCGGTGTAGAGCACGTTGGCGGCGACCAGCAGCGCGAGCTTGCGCCAGGGCTGGTTGAACCAGTCCAGGTGCTCGCGCTGGCGCAGCAGCAGCCAGCGGTTGCCGAGCCAGATGGCGGCCGCCAATGCGACGAAGCCGGCCTGCCCGGCCCAGAACAGGCCCTGGCCGGGGTGCAGGGGACCGTACAGCCCGGTCAGCCAGGGTATCGACAGCCCGAAGCCCAGGATGCCGGCGGTCATCACCGCGCGGTCGTCCAGCCGCACCGGCGCCGGCGCAGCGGCCGCCGGTCGAGGCGACGGATTCGGGGCGTCGAAGTCGGGGTTCGGCATCGTCAGGTCGGGTTTCGGTGGCCGGCGGCTGGCGGCGGAAAGCGGCGGCCTGCAAGCTGGCGTGCCCTACCTTAACCCGAGGCCTGCGATGGACACACTCTCGATCAACGTTCCGGCCGCGCTCTGCGCGGCGCTGATGACTTTCGCGATCGGCGGCCTGTGGTATTCGCCGCTGCTGTTCGCGCGCGCCTGGATGCGCGAGGCCGGCCTGACCGAGGAACAGACGCGCCAGGCACCGATGGCGCGCGTGTTCGGCCTGTCGGCGCTGGCGGCGCTGGTCATGGCCTTCAACCTGGCGGCCTTCATCGGCCCCAAGGCCAGCCTCGGCTTCGGCCTGTTCGCCGGTGCGGCGGCCGGCATCGGCTGGGTCGCGATGTCGCTCGGCGTGATCTACCTGTTCGAGCAGCGATCGCTGAAGCTGTGGCTGATCAACAGCGGCTACCAGGTGCTTTCGTATACCCTCATGGGCGGACTGCTGGGGGTGTGGAAATGAAGCGACCGACGATGGCTGCCGCGCCGGCTGCGCTGGGGCTGCTGCTGGGCCTGGGCCTGGCCACGACACCGGGCGCGCGCGCCGAGACCAGTGCGGTGACGGCTGCGGGCTTCACCGTCACGCACGCGCATGTCGTCGACGCCACGCCCGAGCGCGTCTACAAGGCCTTCGGCGAAGTCTCGCGCTGGTGGAACAGCGCCCACACCTGGTCGGGGCAGGCGGCCAACCTGTCGATCGACGCGCAGGCCGGCGGCTGCTTCTGCGAACGCTGGGGGCAGGGCGCGTCGGCCATGCACGGCCGCGTCCTCATGGTGATCCCCGGCCAGGCGCTGCGGCTGCACGCCTGGCTGGGGCCGCTGATGGAGCAGCCGGTGCAGGCGGTGCTGACCTTCGGCACCGCGCACCGCGACGGCGCCACGCGGCTGCGCGTGACCTACCGCGTGGCCGGCGCGCCCGACGCCGGCCTGGACAAGCTGGCCGGCCCGGTCGACAAGGTGCTGGGCGAGCAGGTGGCGCGGCTCAAGGCCTACATCGAGACGGGGAAGGTGGAGTAAGGGGGCGGGCTGGGCGCAGCCCGGCCCTGGGGGCGCTCTCGATCCGGTCCCGGGGCGCGGACCCGCATGGCCGCCTGTGGGTCATGGACCAGCGCAGTGATCGTGCCGTCCCGCAGGCGCTCGACGGCGTCGCCGGTCACCTGCAGGCAGACGCGCGGCTCGTCGATGCCTGGCGCATTGCACAGGTTCCGCGGTGCGACGGTCCAGTCCCGGAAGAAGCCGTGCTGCGTCAGGGCTTCGTCGGCGAAGCCGCTGCCGATCGATCGTTCCGGCACCACGACGGCGGCCAGTCGCAGCCCCTGGTTGTGCAGCTTGTCCAGCAGCGCCAGATGGGGGTCGCAGGGCAATCGTGCCAGCACCGCTTGCACATACCCGGCATCCGGCCAGGCGTCGGCGATGGCGCGCCTGTACTTCAGGTTGCGCGGCGAGAAGCCCGTCATCTCCGGGAAGGCGGTGCGCAGGTCGTGCGCCAGCGCGTCGCACCCGGCGCCTTCGCCGCCCGGCCCGTGGCACGATGCTGGCCGGCCGCCGACCTGCCCTGCCGCCCTTGCCCGAGGAGCCTGCCTTGCCGACCGACACCCCGTACGTCCCTGCTGCCCCAGCTGCCCCAGCTGCGCCTGCCGCCCATGCCGCCCATGCCGCTGTATGGCCGCGCCGCCTGCCGCGCGAGCTGGTGCTGCCCGAGACCACGCTGTGGTTCAACCTGGAGGTCAGCGCGCGCCGCTACCCGGACAAGGCGGCCTATGTCTTCTTCGGCCGTGCGCTCGGCTATCGCGAGCTGCAGGCGCAGGCCGAGGCGCTGGCCGGCTGGCTGCAGGCGCATGGCGTGGCGGCGGGGGACAGGGTGCTGCTGTTCATGCAGAACTGCCCGCAGTTCGTGGTCGGCTTCTACGCGGTGCAGCGCCTGGGCGCGGTGGTGGTGCCGGTCAACCCGATGAACCGGGTCGACGAGTTCGGGCACTACATCACCGACCCCGGCGCGCGGGTGGCCCTGACCAGCGCCGACCTGGCGGGCGTGGTGGCCGAGGCCAATGCGCGGCTGGCGCCGGGCGAGCGCCTGCAGCACATCGTGGCCACCCGGCTGGCCGATGCGATGCCGGCGACGCTGGACCCGGCCGAGGCGCCGGCAGCGGCGGTGCTGGAGTGGCTGCGGTCCGACCCGCCGCTGCCGGCGGGCTGCGTGCGCTGGCTCGATGCGCTGGCCGCCGGGCATGCGCCGGGCCCGCACCAGGGCAGCGCCGACGACCTGGCCCTGCTGCCCTACACCTCGGGCACCACCGGGCTGCCCAAGGGCTGCCTGCACACGCACCGCACGCTGATGCCCAACGTGGTCGGCGGCGGCCTGTGGGGCCATGCCAGCGCCGAGTCGGTCAGCCTGGGCGTGGTGCCCATGTTCCACATCACCGGGCTGATGTACGGCGTGCTGGGCTCGGTCTGGCTGGGCAGCACCGTGGTGCTGCTGCCGCGCTGGGACCGCGAACTCGCCGGCCGGCTGATCAGCCGCTGGCGGGTCACGCACTGGACCTGCATCCCGACCATGATCATCGACCTGTTCGGCAGCCCGAACTACCGCGGCTTCGACCTCTCCAGCTTGCGCTACCTGTCGGGCGGCGGCGCGGCCATGCCGCACGCGGTGGCCGAGCGGCTGCGCGACGAGTTCGGCCTCACATTCGCCGAGGGCTACGGCCTGACCGAGACGGCCGCGCCCAGCCATGCCAACCCGCCCGAGCGCGCCAAGCTGCAATGCCTGGGCATCCCGATCTTCGGCGTCGACAGCCGCATCGTCGACCCCGACACGCTGGCCGAATTGCCGCCGGGCGAGACGGGCGAGATCGTGACCCACGGGCCCATGGTCTTCAAGGGCTACTGGCGGCACCCCGAAGCGACGGCGGCGGCCTTCGTCGAGATCGAGGGCAGGCGCTTCTTCCGCACCGGCGACCTCGGCCGCCGCGACGAGGAGGGCTATTTCTTCATCACCGACCGCCTGAAGCGCATGATCAACGCCAGCGGCTTCAAGGTCTGGCCCAGCGAGGTCGAACTGCTGTTGTTCAAGTGCCCGCTGGTGCAGGAAGCGTGCGTGATCGGCACCCGCGACGCCTACCGCGGCGAGAGCGTCAAGGCGGTGGTGGTGCTGCGCGCCGAGGCGCGCGGCCAGGCCTGCGGGCAGGACATCGTCGACTGGGCGCGCGAGCACATGGCGGCCTACAAGGTGCCACGCGAGGTCGAATTCGTCGACGCCCTGCCGCGCAGCGGCAGCGGCAAGGTGATGTGGCGGCAACTGCAGGAACGCGAGAACGCAAGCCGACCGTCGAAGCGATGAGCGCCGCCGCGTTCGACGTCGTCATCGTCGGCGGCGCGGCGGTCGGCAGCGCGGTCGCCTTCTTCCTGGCGCAGGACCCGGGCTTCCGCGGCCGGCTGGCGATCGTCGAGCGCGACCCGAGCTTCCGCGATTGCGCCACGGCGCGCTCGCTGGCCAGCCTGCGGCACCAGTTCAGCACGCCGGAAAACATCCGGCTGTCGATGTTCGGGACCCGGTTCCTGCGCGGCGCGGCGTCGCAACTGGCGCTCGACGGCGAGACGCCCGATCTGTCGTTCAGGGAGGGTGGCTACCTGTTCCTGGCGACCGCGCCGGGCCTGGCGCGGCTCGAGGCCAACCACCGCGTGCAGCGCGCCGAAGGGGCCGACGTGGCGCTGCTCGACCCCGGCGCGCTGGCCCGGCGGCTGCCCTGGCTGCGCGTCGACGACCTGGCGGCCGGGTCGCTGGGGCTCAGCGGCGAGGGCTGGTTCGACGCCGCCAGCCTGATGCATGCGCTGCGCCGCAAGGCGGTCGCGCGCGGGGCCACGCTGCTGCACGGCGACGTGGTGGCGGTCGAGGCGTCGGCCGGCCGTGTGCAGGCCGTGCGGCTGGCCGATGGCCGCCGCCTGGCCTGCGGCGTGCTGGTCAACGCCGCCGGCACCGGGGCCGCCGCGCTGGCTGCCAGCGCCGGCATCGAGCTGCCGGTGCGCCCGCGCAAGCGCTGCGTCTTCCACTTCACCAGCCCCGAGCCGGCGCCCGGCTGCCCGCTGGTCATCGACCCCACGGGGCTGTACTTCCGCCCCGAGGGCCGCGGCTACCTGTGCGGCATCGCCCCGGCGGCGCACGAGGACCCCGACTGCGAGGACTTCGAGGTGCCGCTGCACTGGTGGGAGCAGCGGCTGTGGCCGGCGCTGGCGCAGCGCGTGCCGGGCTTCGAGGCGGCGCGCCTGGTGTCGGCCTGGGCCGGCCACTACGACGTCAACCTGCTCGACGAGAACGCCATCCTCGGGCCCCATCCGGCGCTGCCGAACTTCCTGTTCGCCAACGGCTTCTCGGGCCATGGCGTGCAGCAGGCGCCGGCCGTCGGCCGCGCGCTGGCCGAATGGGTGGTGCATGGCGCCTGGCGCACGCTCGAGCTGTCGGCGCTGGGCTGGTCGCGCGTGCTCGAGGGCCGGCCGCTGCGCGAGCTCAACGTGGTGTAGCGGGCAGCAGCGGGCCGGCCGGGGCCGCTACGCTGCGAACTGGCGCCGGTAGTCGCTCGGCGCGACGCCGAGCTGGGCGCGGAACACGCGGCTGAAGTGGGCCATGTTGTGGAAGCCATGGCCGAGCGCGATCTCGGTCAGCGACTTCGGCGGGCCATGGCGGTCCGCCAGCACGCGCGCACAGGCTTCGAGGCGGCGCGCCAGGATGTAGCCGGCGACACCGTCGGGCTCCTCGGCGAACGCGTTGTACAGCTGCCGGCGGCTGCAGTTCAGTGCGTGGGCGATGGCGTCGACGGTCATTCCGGGGTCGGCCAGGTGCCGCGCCACATGCTGCTTGATGCGGTCGCGCAGCGCTTCACGCTGGGTCTGCTGCGTGGCCTGTCCGGCCAGCTCCAGCAGGCTCAGCCGCACCAGCTGTGTGATCGCCTCGCCGGCCCCGCAAGCCGCCGAGGCGGACATGCTGGGCAACTCGCCGAAGGCACTGCGCATGGTCTGCAGCGCCAGCGTCGAGATGCCGCCGCTGCCGCCGAGGCGGCGGGCCATCAGCGTGCCCAGCGGCAGGCCGCGTTCGGCCAGCGCCGTGCGTGGCAGCATGACGATCAGGTGCTCGACCCGATCGGGGTTGGCCACTGCGTAGCTGTCGGTGGTGTCGTAGATGCTCCATTGCCCCGGCGTGACCCAGGTCTCGCGACCCTGCTGCTCGACCCCGGCGCAGCCCGACCAGGGAGCGACGATCTTCAGGTAGGCCTGTTCGGTGTGCCGGGCCAGCGAGGCCGAGCGCATGACACGGTGGCGCGAGGCTTCGAGCCGGGTGAGCACCACGTCGCCGGCGCGGTGCGTGCGTGCCCGGCCGTCGAAGTCGGGGTCGCCGTACTGGTCACCGCGCAATCCCTGGAACAGGCGCGCCAGCCAGTCCGACCACAGGCCGACCCGGTCCCGGGCGGGGACAGCGGCGGTGTCCATCGACTCCGGCGATGCGCTCATGAAGGTGGCTCCTTGGGAACGGCTCCCGCCAGCGTAGCGCCAGGCCCGGACCTGTGCACGCGCGCGGCGTCGCCGGCGAAGCCAGGCAGGGAAAGTCCCGATCGCCCGTGCACGCTGGGCAAAGCCGCGTGCACGCGCGGCAAAGCGGGGCCCGCCGCGGTTCCCCAGAATGGCTCGCTGCCGTCGACCACGGCGCCTGGAGATCCGACGATGACCGACCCGCTCCACCATCCCCTCCCGCGTCGCCGCGTCGTGCAGGCCCTGGCCGGCAGTGCGGCCGGCGTGGCGCTGGCCGGCATGCCGGCGCTGGTGCGCGCCAATTCGCCGGTGCGCATCGGCTACACGATGGCGCGCACGGGGCCGTGGAGCGTCGGCGCACAGGTCAGCCAGGAGCCCAACTACCTGCTCTGGGCCGAACAGACCAACGCCGCCGGCGGGCTGGACGTGAAGGGTACCCGGCGCCCGGTCGAGCTGCTGGCCAGCGACGACCAGAGCAACCTCGAGACCTGCGTGCGGACCTACGAGAAGCTGATGGGCAGCGACAAGGTCGACCTGGTGCTGCCGCCCTGGGGCAGCAACGCCAACTTCGCAGTCGCGCCCCTGGCCAACCGCTACGGTTACCCCTTCCTGGCCCCGACGGCGCTGAGCCGGCGGCTGGTCGAGATGAAGCTGCCTTACTTCTTCCTGCTGCTGCAGCAGCCCAAGCCGATGATGGAGGCGCTGGTCGACATGCTCAGGAGCCAGGGCGCGAAGTCGCTGGCGACCATCTACGTCGACGACCTGTTCGGCCTCGAGAACTACGCGGCGCTGAAGGTCGCGCTGCAGGGCAGCGGCATCCAGCTGGTCGAGGACAAGAGCTACCCCCTGGGCGTGAAGGACCTGGCGCCGGTGCTGCGCGGCATCAAGGACAGGAACCCGGACGCCTTCGTCGGCCTGACCTACCCGCCGGACACCATCCTGGCCAGCCGGCAGTCCAAGGAGATCGGCTTCAACCCGAAGTTCTTCTATGCCAGCGTGGGCACCGCGTTCCAGCTCTACCGCAACGTGATGAAGGAAGGCGCCGAAGGCGTGCTGGGCATGGGCAGCTGGAACGGCAAGTCCAGCGCCGCCGCCAAGGCCTACTTCGACGCCCATGTGAAGAAGTTCGGCGCTGCCAAGGAGCCCGACCGCTGGGCCAGCGGGCACTGCTGGGCGGGCCTGGAGATCCTGAGCGCCGCGGTTGCCAAGGTGGGCCTGGATCGCAAGGCGATCCGCGACTTCGTCGCCGCCGGCACGCACAGGACCATCGTCGGCGACATCCGCTTCCAGGGCAGCGAGAACGTCGGCGTGCCGGGCACCGTGAGCCAGTGGCAGAAGGGCGAGTTCGAGGTCGTATGGCCGAAGTCCAGGGCCACGGCCGCACTGGCGCCGGCCAAGCCGGCCTGGTGAGGCGCAAGGCCAGGCACGGCGCCGCAGCGGCGGCCGCGTTGCCCTCGGCTGCCCAGCTGCCATGACCGCCCTGGCCTGGTTCGAGCTGATCGTCTCCGGCCTGATCACCGGGGGCGTGTACGCGCTCGTCGGCCTCGGGCTGAACCTGCAGTACGGCCTGATGCGCATCCTCAACATCGCGCATGGCGAGTTCCTGATGCTGGGCGCCTTCCTCACCTGGGCGGCCGCCACGGGCTGGGGCTGGTCGCCGCTGCTGATGATCCCGGTCAGCTTCGTATTGCTGATGGCCCTGGGCGTGGCCCTGCACCGGCTGACCTTCAGGCGCATTGCGCGGACCAGCCCCGACCTCGACGTGTTCGAGGCGCGCGGCCTGATGGTGTCCTTCGGCCTGATGTTCCTCGTGCAGAACTTCGCCCACGCCACCTGGGGCGCCGACCTGCGCGGCTACGACTACCTGACCGAGCCGGTGGTCCTGCCCGGCGGCGCCCAGTTCGCCGGCAACAAGCTGCTGCTGCTGGGGTTGTCGCTGGCCATCGCGGCCTTGCTGATCGTCGTGCTGCGCCTGACGCTGTGGGGCAAGGGCGTGCGTGCCCTGATGCAAAGCCCCACCGGCGCGCAGCTGGTGGGCATGGACACCGAGCGCCTGCACCCGCTGATGTTCGGCGCCGGCCTCGGGCTGTCGGGCGTGGCCGGCTGCCTGCTGTCCACGGCCTACACCATCACGCCCTCGATGGGCGAGCCCTATACGGTGACGGCGCTGATCGTCATCACGCTGGGCGGCTTCGGCCACATGGGCGGCGCGCTGTTCGGCGGCCTGGCGCTCGGGGTCGTCGAGGCGCTGGGCATGCACTTCACCAACCCGTCGCTGAAGTCGCTGCTGAGCTACGCGGTGTTCATTGCCGCGCTGCTGTGCAAGCCCGACGGACTCTTCAACCGACGGCCATGAGGGTCTCCCGCAGCGACCCCTGGCCCCAGCGCCTGCGCGAGCGGCTGACCGGCTGGCTGCTGGACACACGCGGCATGGGCCGCGACCTGTGGGTGCTGTTCGCGCTCACCGGCTGGGCGCTGGCGGTGCCGCACTACGGCAGCGAGTTCGCGGTGTCGATGGCGCTGAGCTGCCTGATGTACGTCGCGCTGTCGACGAGCTGGACCTTGTTCTGCGGCAGCACCCGCTACCTGTCGCTGGCGACCTCGGCCTTCTTCGGCATCGGCGCCTACGCGGGGGCGCTCACGCTGGAGCAGCTCGACTGGTTCGGCGTCGTCGCACTGGGCGCGGGCTGCGCTGCGGCGGTGGCGGTCGTGATGGGCAGCGCCGTGCTGCACCTTCGCGGCACCTACTTCGCCGTGCTCACCTTCGGCATGACCGAGCTGATCCGTCACGCCGTCACCTACTGGGAGAAGAAGGTCACCGGCACCGTGGGGCGCGTGCTCACGGCGGTGCCCGAGCGCGACACCGTGTACCTCACCGTCGCCGGCCTCGCGCTGGCGGCGCTGGCCGTGAGCCTGGTGGCGCGCCGCACGCGCTTCGGCCTGGCGCTGCAGGGCATAGGCGCCGACGAGCAGCGCGCCATGACGCTGGGCGTGAACACGCGCCTGGTCAAGGTGCTGGGCTTTGCGCTCACGGCCGCCTTCGCCGGCGCCGTGGGTGCGGCGATGAGCGTGCGCTGGACCTACATCGACCCGGCCACGGTCTTCAACCCCTTCATCGGCTTCCAGACGGTGCTGATCGCGCTGATCGGCGGTGTCGCGACGCTGTGGGGGCCGGCGATCGCCGCCATCGTCTTCAGCCTGCTGGCCGAGACGCTGCGCCTGCAGGCCCCGCAGGCCTACCTGATGGCGCTCGGGTTGCTGCTGATCCTGTGCGTGCTCTTCCTGCCGGGCGGCCTGGCCTCGATGCGCTGGGCCCGCCTGCGCCAATGGCGTGACGACCTGCGGGGCTGGTGGCGCGAGCGCGACGACAAGGCCCGGCGCGCCGCCCGCCGCGCGCGCCAGGCGCGCTATGGCGTCGGGCCGTGAGGAGGGCGTCGCCGTGAACGGACACCCCTTGCTGGAAGCACGCCAGGTCAGCGTGCGCTTCGACGGCCTGGTCGCCGTCGATGCGGTCAGCGCGGCCTTCGCGGCCGGCGAGCTGGTGGGCATCATCGGGCCCAACGGCGCCGGCAAGACCACGTTCTTCAACGCGCTGTCGGGGCTGCAGCAGCCCACCGGCGGCGAGCTCCATGCGATGGGCCGGCGGCTCACCGGCGCCAGGGCGCACCGGTACGCCGGCCTCGGCATCGCGCGCACGTTCCAGACGCCGCGCATCTTCGGCGGCCTGTCGGTGGCTGCCAACATCGCCTTCGGCCTGCACTTCGCCGGCCGTCGGCGTGCCGGTGCCTGGCTGCTGAAGGACGAACACAGCATCCTGAACGTCATCGGCCTGGCCGAGCTCGAGGACCTCCCGGCCGCCGCCATCACGCCCAGCCAGCAGCGGCTGCTGGAGATCGGCATGGCGCTGGCCACGCGGCCCAGGCTGCTGCTGCTGGACGAGGTGGCCGCCGGGCTGACCGAGGCCGAGATCGATTCGATGGCGCAGCTGATCAGGCGGCTGCGCGACGAACTGGACCTGACCGTGATCTGGATCGAGCACGCGGTGACCACGCTGCTGAAGTACGTGGAGCGCGTGATCGTGCTGCACCAGGGCCGCAAGATCGCCGATGGCACGCCGGCCGAGGTGGTGCGCAACGCCGAGGTGATCGAGGCCTATCTGGGCGACGAGCTGGCGCAGGCGACGTGAGCCGGCCATGAACAACGACATCGCATTCACCGTCGGCCGGCGCCTGGCACACCTCGAGGTGATCGGCCTGGCCGCAGGCTATGGCCCCTTCCTCGTGCTGCGCGACGTCCGCATCCAGGCGCGGCCGGGCCTCACCGTGATCCTCGGCCCCAACGGCGCCGGCAAGACCACGCTTCTCAAGGCCATCGCGGGGCTGATCCGGCGCGCCGCCGGCACGCTGTGGTTCGATGGCGCCTTGCTGGACCCCGAGGCGAAGACGAGCGAGATCGTCGAACGCGGCCTCACGCTGGTGCCCGAAGGCCGGCAGCTCTTTGCGCAGATGACCGTGCGCGAGAACCTCGAGCTGGGCGGCTGGCTGGTTGGCAAGGAGGAGCGGGCCCGACGACTGGACGAGGTGCTCGCCCTCTTCCCCCGGCTTGCCGAGCGCATCACCCAGCGCGCCGGCACCATGAGCGGTGGCGAACAGCAGATGGTGGCCGTGGGCCGCGCGATGATGAGCAAGCCGCGCCTGCTGATGCTCGACGAGCCTTCGCTCGGCCTGGCGCCCAGGATGGTGGACGAGCTGCTCGGCATGGCCCGCCGCATTGCCGACCAGGGCACCACCGTGCTGATGGTGGAGCAGAACGTGAGAAAGGCGCTCGCCGTGGCCGACCGTGGCTACGTGATGGAGCGCGGCCGCATCGTCGCCAGCGGCAGCGCCAGCCTGCTGGCGCGCAGCACCGTCATCCGCGAAGCCTATCTGGGCAAGCCGGATGAACGAACCTCGGCCAGCCGTGCCGCGGGCATCGCCATGAAGGAGCTACCCATGTCCGATCTCTCCATGCTGATCAACGGCCTGTCGGTCGCCGCCGAGAAAGGCGCCACCTTCGACCGCCGCAACCCGCTGGACGGCAGCGTGGCCACACGCGCCCCGGCGGCCAGCGCTGCCGACGCGGTGGCCGCCTGCGACGCTGCGGCCGAGGCCTTCAAGACCTGGAAGGACACCGGCCCCGGCGAGCGCCGCCGGCTGCTGCTGAAAGCGGCCGACGCGCTGGAGGCCAGGGCGCCCCGGTTCGTCGAGGCGGTGCCCGCCGAGACAGGCGCCACCGGCCTGTGGGCCGGCTTCAACGTGATGCTGGCCGCCGGCATGATCCGCGAGGCGGCGGCGCTGACGACGCAGATCGGCGGCGAGATCATCCCCTCCGACGTGCCCGGCTCGCTGGCCATGGGTGTGCGCCAGCCGGCCGGCGTGGTGCTGGGCATCGCGCCGTGGAACGCACCCGTCATCCTGGGCGTTCGCGCCATCGCCACGCCGCTGGCCTGCGGCAACACCGTCATCCTCAAGGGCAGCGAGAACTGCCCGCGCACTCACCACCTCATCGTCGAGGCCTTCCAGGACGCCGGCTTCCCGCCGGGGGTCGTCAACTACATCACCAACGCGCCGGCCGATGCGGCAGCCGTGGTGGAGGCCATGGTGTCGCACCCGGCGGTGCGGCGCGTGAACTTCACCGGCAGCACCCGCGTGGGCAGGCTCATCGCGATGACCTGTGCCAGGTTCCTGAAGCCGGTGGTGCTGGAGCTCGGCGGCAAGGCGCCACTGGTGGTGCTGGACGACGCCGACGTCGACGCCGCGGTCGACGGCGCGATCTTCGGCGCCTTCGCCAACAGTGGCCAGATCTGCATGAGCACCGAGCGCATCGTCGTCGATCGCCGCCTGGCCGACGAGTTCGCCCAGCGCTTCGTCGAGCGCGCCAAGGCCCTGCCCCTGGGCGACCCTCGCAAGCCCGAACCCTGCGTGCTGGGCAGCGTGGTCGGCATGGGCACGGTGGAGCACTGCAATGCGCTGATCGACGACGCGCTGGCCAAGGGCGCCCGGCTGCTGTGCGGCGGCAAGGTCGACAACACGCTGATGCCGGCCACCGTGCTGGACCATGTGACGCCACGCATGCGCATCTACCACGAGGAGACTTTCGGCCCGGTCAAGTGCATCGTGCGTGTCGACGGGGTCGACGCCGCCGTCGCCTGTGCCAACGACAACGAGTACGGCCTGTCGGCCGCGGTGTTCGGACGCGACACCGCGCGCGCGATCGCGGTCGCCCGCCGCATCGACAGCGGCATCTGCCACGTCAACGGGCCGACCGTGCACGACGAGGCACAGATGCCCTTCGGTGGCGTCAAGGGCAGCGGCATGGGCCGCTTCGGCGGCCGTGCCGGCATCCACGAGTTCACCGAGCTGCGCTGGATCACGGTGCAGACGGGGGAACGGCACTACCCCTTCTGAGGGACGACGCCGCCGCCACCGGTGCGCGCGGCGTCGCGGCTGCGCGGGACTACCCGCCGGGGGCCGGGCCCAGGCGGCGCAGCTCGTCGAGCGTGTTGGCGTTGAAGAACGGCGCCGAGTCCTCGAAGGTGACGCTCACGCAGCGGTGCAGGGCGGTCCAGCGGTCGATCTTGCGCTGGCCCGACTGCGTGAAGCCGACCAGGCTCTCCATCAGCGTCGCGCGCATCAGGCAGAACACGGGCTGCGGCTGCAGCTGCCCCTGTTCATGCGTGGCGGCGATCGCGACCTCGGCATCGGCGTCGACCAGCCCGGCCGCCAGCCGGGCCACCAGGTCCTGCGGAAAGCCGGGCGTGTCGCAGGGCACGGTCACCAGGTAGGGCGTCTGGCAATGTTCGAGCCCGCTCAGGAAGCCGGCCAGCGGGCCCGGGTAGTCGGGCAGCGCGTCGGGCCAGACCGGCACGCCCATGGACTCGTAGGCACCGAGGTTGCGGTTGGCATTGATCATCACCTCGCCGACCTGCGGTGCCAGCCGCAGCAGGGCGTGCAGGGCCAGCGGCATGCCGGCGAAGGGCTGCAGGCCCTTGTCGACGCCACCCATGCGGCTGCCGCGGCCGCCGGCCAGCACCAGGCCGGTGATGTCTTCGCGCGCGATGGCCGCCATGGCGTTCACTCGACCATGTCGAAGGCCTGCGCCTCGACCTGCACGAAGGCGCGCGTGAGGTCGGCCAGCTCGCGCAGCCAGCCCGCCTGCGGGTGGGCGGCGACGGCGTCGCAGCAAGCCTCGACCCAGGGCTGCAGGTGCTGGCGGAAGAAGCGGCGCTGGTTCTCGAGGTGGCAGGTGGCGCCGTCGTCGCCGGCGATCAGCCAGCGCATGACCTCGAAGCCGAAGGCGATGTGGTCCTCGGTGCTGCCGTCGGCGACGCCGCGCGCCAGGCCCAGCCCGGCCAGTGTCTGCCGCAGTTCGGCCAGCGGCTTCTCGTTCAGGAAGCCGGCCTGGTAGTACGAACCGTAGGCGAACACCTCGGGCTTGCCGACGCCACCGAACAGCGCGTCGAAGCGCTCGGCGGCAGCCGCCTCGTCGGTGTGGCGCAAGGCGTCGACCAAGGCCTGCCAAGGGGCTTCGAGGAAGCTGCCGGACTCGGGCGCCTGCGTCACGGCGACCGCGAACTGCTGCAGCAAGGCGGCGTCGGGCGGCGCATGCCACAGGCGCGACAGCAGGCCGTAGAGCTCGGCGCGCGCCAGTTCCTCGTGGTCGTGGCCACCGGCGCAAGCCAGCGCGACCGGCGCGACAGGCGTCGAAGGGGAATCGGGGTCGTTCACGGCGCGCAGGTCAGAGGTCCAGGATGCGCACCTCGTCGGGCGCGCTGTGCAGGTCGATGACGCGGCAGTCGCCGCACATCTTGAGCCGCTCGGCCGCCGCGCCCTGGAACGCGGCATGGCCGGCCAGCCGGGTGACCATGGCCTCGATGGCCTTCAGCGTGCCGAACGGCTTGCCGCAGCGCACGCAGGCATAGGGCGGCATCTCGACGAGCACGCGCGGCGACTTGCGGGCGCGGCCCTGGTCGGCCACCTGCAGGCGGGGCTCGAGGCGGATCGCCTTCTCGGGGCAGGTGCCGGCGCACAGTCCGCACTGCACGCAGTTCTTCTCGATGAAGCGCAACTGCGGACGCTCGGGGTTGTCGAGCAGGGCGCCTTCGGGGCAGGCACCGACGCAGCTCAGGCACAGCGTGCAGGCGTCGGTGTCGACGAGCAGGCTGCCGAAGGGGCTGCGCGAGGGCCCGGGCAGCGAAGGCAGGGCGATCGCCTCGGGCGCTGCCGCGGCGGCCTGCGCCAGCAGGTGCTCGATCGCCATGTCCAGCGTGCCGCGCTTGTCGGCCAGCGCGCTGGCCTCCAGCGGCCGCGCGACGCCGCGGGCCGGCGCCACCTGCAGGGCGCCGTCCAGGTGGCCGAGTTCGCGCGCGTCGCGCACCTCGATCAGGCCCAGGTGGCCGCTGCCGAAGCCCAGGCCTTCCAGGATGGCCTGGCCGACCGCCATCTGGGCGGCCAGCGCCTCGCGGTACTCGGGGGCGTCGCTGTCGGTCAGCAGCACACGCACTTGCGATGCGCCCTGCGCGATGGCCAGCAGCCAGAGGTCCAGCCCGGTGCTGGCGGCATGCCACAGCGAGACCGGCAAGGCGCGCGCCGGCAAGCCGTTCAGCGTGCGGTCCAGTCGCGCCGCGCGGCCCAGCGCGTCGACGGTGCGCTGGCCTGCGCCCTGGTCGTGCAGCAGCAGCAGCGCGTCGCGGCCGCCGGCACCGCGGTAGGTGTCGAGCAGGGTGCGCAGGGTGCGGCCCTGGTCGCGCGTGCCGGGGTAGGCGTAGGCGATGGCGCCGCTCGGGCAGACGGTGGTGCAGGCGCCGCAGCCGGCGCACAGGTGCGGCTCGACGACGATGCCGCCGCCTTCGCCCGGGCGGCGGCCCTTCAGGCGGGCGTCGCTGCGGATCGCGCGCGCCGAGCAGACGTCGATGCAGGCTGTGCAGCCGATGCGTTCGTTGCGGCTGTGCGCGCACAGCTTGGGCCGGTAGTGGAAGAAGCGCGGCTTGTCGAACTCGCCGACGCTGTCGCGCAAGGCGGCCAGCGCCTCGTCGAGTCGGCGTCCCGGCGCGGCAGCGGGCGGCATGTGCGGCACGTGAAAGTAGCCCTGCGGCTTCTGGTGCTGGCCGAACGCCGGCTGCGGCCGCAGGTCCAGCACGAGGTCGAAGCGTTCCTCGACGCGTTGCGGCGCACGTGCGAAGTCGATCGCGCCGGCGGCGTCGCAGGCGCGCACGCAGTCGCGGTGGCTGCGGCAGGAGGCCAGGTCGACCTGGTAGTCCAGGCCGATGGCACCCTCCGGGCAGGCCGCCAGGCAGGCGTTGCAGCGAGTGCACAGCTCGAGGTCGATCGGGTTGCGTGACTCCCACTCGGCCGTGAAGGCACCCAGCCAGCCGCTCAGGCGCTGCAGTTCCCCGCTGTGCACCGCATGGTGGCGCGGCTGCGGCAGCGCGCTGCCGCTGCCTTGCAGCAGCACCACCGGCTCCAGCGCCCCGGCCAGACGGTCGGCGGCGTCATGGGCCGCCTCGGCCGGGCCGACCACCAGGCAGCGGCCCGCCGATCGGTAGCCGACGGTGGCCACCGGCTCGGCCGCCGGCAACTGCGCCGCGGCCAGCAGTGCCGCCGTCTTGGGCATGGCCAGGCGCGCGTCGCGCGACCACAGGCCGGCCTCACGGATGTTGACGAATCGGATCGGCCGCTCGGACAGCGGTGGCGCGCCTTCGGTCTCGGCCGCCAGCGCCGTGAACAAGCGCTGCTCCTGCGTGCAGGCGACCAGCAGGTCGTCGCCAGCGCGCGCCGCGCGCTGGAAGGCCGGCGCCTCGCGCCGGCACAAGAGCGTGTGGGCCTGCTCGAGACCGTCAGTCGAGGCGCCGGGTTGCCGGCCCAGCGCTTGCCGCAGGGCCGGCAGGTCCAGCGGCATCGTGCGGTTGCAGTCGCAGATCAGCGTCTTCATCGGGGTCGGGGGCGACGGTCGTGAGGTCGGGGCGGTCGTCTGGCGGCGGCGCGCTGCCTGACGGCGATGCATTGTCGGTCGTCGGCAAGGCCCGCTCGCCAGCAGGGCCGGCAGCGGGCGGCAGGGTGGCCGGTTCCTTGCCAGGTTCATCGTCGAACAGGCCCAGGAAGCGGCCCTGGCTGCCCTCGGTCATCAGCGCCCGCAGGCGGGCCGGCAGGGGGTCGGGGCGGCCATAGTCCTCGATGTAGGTGTCCAGGCCGTCCATGACATTGAAGTGCGGGTCGGCAAAGAGCTTCTTCAGCGCGGCATGCTGCACCTCCGGCGACACGTCGCGGGCCACGAAGCGCGAGAAGTCTCCGGCGTCGGGGCGCAAGTCGGCCACGTCTTGCAGCGTGGGCGCCGGCGCGGCCGCCGGGGCTTGGGCCGCCTGGGGCGGCGCCGCCTGATCGCCTGGCCGGTTGGCCGCCAACGGTGCCGTTGGTGTCTTTGGGGCCGTTGGTGCCGTTGGGGCCGTTGGTGCAGTTGATGCCGTTGGTGCAGTTGATGCCGCTGGCCCGGCCGACGGTGCCGCTGCGGCGGGCACTGCCGGCACGGTGGCGGCGGCCGCCGGCACTGCCGTTGCGGGTGGCGGGGGCGGCGCGGCAGCGCCACGGCGGTCCGCCGCCTTGCGCCGCGACCAGCGGGCAAGGAACGAGCCGGGGTCCTCGGCCGGGGTCATCGTCTCAGCCCCGGCGGTCCGGGGCCAGGAACGACGCCGGGCGCTTGCGCTGCTTGGGCTCGGGCCGGTAGTTCTCGTCGGTCCAGGCCTGCAGCCAGGACCGCACCTCGGGTTGCAGCGGCAGGTTGTCGACCCGCTCCTGGGCGTCCAGCAGCCGGCCGGCCACGTCGTAGGACAAGGTCACCTGTTCGGGGCGGGCGATCGACGGGTCGGCCTCGTCCAGCCGCCACATCACGAACCACACCGCCTGCGGGCTGCTCAGGTTGAGGTGGTAGCCCTCCGCCTCGTCACGGTACAGCGTCACCTCGAATCCCGGGTGCAGCCAGCTGGCGGTGCGGCCATCGTCGCGCAGCAGGCGAGGCGAGTCGCCCCAGCGGCCGTCGTCGAGCAGCACCTCGGCGATGTGGTGACGCCAGGGCTCCCAGCGGTTGGGTGCCGCCTCGCGCTCGACGCGCACGGCCACGCGCAGGCGGGGGCGGCTGTCCATCGCCGGCGTGTCGCCGCGTTCAGCCCGCGACCACGCGCATCGCGGGATGGGGCGGCAGGGGCTCGGCGTCGAAGCGGTCGAAACCGCAGTAGCACAGGAAGTGCCGGTTCGCCGCGCGGCCGAACAGCGTCATGCCCAGCCGCGTGGCCAGCGCATGGCCCATCTGAGTGACACCGTTGCGCGAGACGACGATGGGCACGCCCATCTGCGCCGCCTTCATCACCATCTCGCTGGTCAGGCGGCCGGTGGTGTAGAAGACCTTGTCGCCGCCGGCGACGCCTTCCATCGCCATCCAGCCGGCGATGGTGTCGATGGCGTTGTGGCGCCCGACATCCTCGACGAACATCAGCATCTCGGCGCCACGAAACAGGGCGCAACCATGCACCGAGCCCGCCTTGCGGTGGATGCTGTCCTGCTGTCGAACCTGCTCGAGCATGGCGCGCAGCGTCGACTGCCGGATGCGTGCCTGCCCGGCAGCAGGCAGCTGCACGCGGTCGAGCTGCGCCAGCGCATGGCCGAACACCGTGCCCTGGCCGCAGCCGGTGGTCACCACACGCTGTGCCGTGCGTTCCTCGATGCGGCTGATGCCGTGGCGCGTGCGCACGGCTGCCGCGCCGACGTCCCAGTCGACCTGCACCGACTCGACGTCGCCGACGCCGTCGACCAGGCGCTGGTTGTGCAGGTAGCCCAGCACCAGCAACTCGGGCCGCTCGCCCAGCGTCATCAGCGTGACCAGCTCGCGCTTGTCGACGTAGACGGTCAGCGGCCGCTCGAGCGGAATGTGGATGTGCCGGCGCTCGCCGTATTCGTCGACGATCTCGATCTCGGCCAGTGGCTCGACCCGCGCGGCCGACAACTGCGGGCGCAGCGCGCTGGCGGGCGCGGGCAGCGGGCGGGCGGCGGGGTCGGTCACGGTGCGGGCAACTCGGCGCAGTCGATCGCCGGACTCTACTTCTTGGCTGCGGCCGGTGCGGCCGGTGCGGCCGGTGCAGCCGCCGCCGGGGGTGCCGCTGGGACTGCCGCCGGGGCTGCGGCGGGCGCCGGGGTGTAGACGAAGGGGCCGGGATCGGCACAGGCCGGCGTGTCGGTCGCTGCGGCCACCGGCTTGCCGGCCTTCTTCGCGGCGTCGCGGTAGCCGGCAGCCACCTTGTCCATGGACTTGCACAACAGGAAGGCGTCGACCTTGCCGGCATGCGCGGTCTTGGCGGCCGTCTCGGCGGCTTTGGCCTTGGCTTCGTCGCTGGGCGCGGGCAGCTTGGCCGGCGCGGCGCTGGTCAGCAGCGCAAGCAGCGCTGCCGTGGCGAGGGGCAGGAGGGTCTTCATCGGCGTTCCTCAGGACGGGATGGCAGGCGCACTGCCCGGGGCGGCAGCGCCGGCTGGCAGCGAGCGTTGCGCCGGGATGCGGCCGGCCTTGATGTCGTCGAGCCAGAGACTGTGGTGCTCGCGGGCCCAGCCCTCGTCGACCCAGCCGGTCTTCATCGCGCCCAGGGCGCCCTTGACACCCACCGTGCCCATGTAGATGTGGCCGATCAGCATGGTCATCATGATCACCGCGGCCAGCGCGTGGATCATGTGCGCGACCTGCATCTGGCCACGCGTCTGGCCCCAGCCCGGCACCAGCAGGTCCAGCACCAGGCCGGAGCCGACGACCACCAGCCCGGGGATGCACACGCCCCACCAGAACATGCCTTTCTCGCCCGCGTTGAAGCGGTGCGACGGCACTTCATGGCCATCGCCCAGCATGCCGCCGGCCTTCCTGAGCCAGACCCAGTCGGCGGCGTTGGCGATGTTGTCCTTGACGAAGGTGAACACGACGATCAGCAGCGAGACCGCGAACAGCGGGCCGACGAAGTTGTGCAGGGTCTTGAGCGCGAAGCTCAGCCAGCCGAACAGCGTCGAGCCGAGCACCGGCAGCAGGAAGAACTTGCCCCAGGCCATCACGATGCCCGACAGCGCCAGCAGCACGAAGGCGCTGGCGTTGGTCCAGTGCGCGGCACGCTCGAAAGGCGTGAAGCGCTCGATGACGGGCGGGCCGTCGGCATGGTGGCCCCCCAGCGGGCCGCGCCGCCAGTAGAACAGGGCCAGCGCCAGCACCGTGATCAGCAGCAGCGAGCCGCCGTAGGGCAGGATCCACTGGTTTCGCACCTGGCGCCAGGCTTCGCCGGCGCTGGTGTGGCGCGATCCCGGGTATTGCACGAAGGGCTGTATCAGGGTGCCCTTCTCGGCCCCCGGCAAGCTGCTGTAGCCCGGCTGCTGGCCGGACTCGCGCACGCCACGCCAGAACGGCGCGTTGTTGCCGGGCTGGCTGCGCGCACGCTCGGCATTGCTGTCACCGGGCTTGGGTTCCGGCAGCGCGGCGGGGGCGGCCACGGCCGGCGGGCTGGCGGGCGCCGCGCCGGCGGCCGGCTGCTGCGCCCATGGGGTGCCCGCCGTGACGAGCAACCCCGCCAGCAGCAGTGCGCGGATCGAGGGGTGGGACATGGGGGCTCCGATCAGCGAGACGGGGTCCGCGAATACTCGTTCTGGCCCTGGGCACGCGCCTTGATCTGCTGTTCCCAGGCGGCCTGGTCGCCGCCCTTGTAGCCGGCCGCCGTGTAGTCGGTGCGGGCGCCGGCCCAGGGCTTGTCGTCGACCTTGCGCGTCGTGGTCTGCGGCTTCTCGGTGCACGCCGCCAGCAGGACCGCAGCGGCGAACAGGCACAGCGTGGAGCGCCTCATGACTTCTGTGCCTCCGGCTTGGCCTGCTGCGGGGCCGTGCCACCCTGGGACGGCTTGCCGTAGGCGGTGCCCCAGCCCCAGACCTCGCTGCCCTTGCCGCGCGTCATGACGCGGGTGCGGAAGATGTCGGCGACGATGTCGCCGTCACCGCCGAGCAGCGCCTTGGTGCTGCACATCTCGGCGCAGGCCGGCAGCTTGCCTTCGGAGAGCCGGTTGCGGCCGTACTTCTCGTTCTCGGCGCTGCTGCCGTTGGCCTCGGGACCGCCGGCGCAGAAGGTGCACTTGTCCATCTTGCCGCGCAGGCCGAAGGTGCCGTTGCTCGGGAACTGCGGTGCACCGAAGGGGCAGGCATAGCTGCAGTAGCCGCAGCCTATGCAGGTGTCCTTGTCGTGCAGCACCACGCCCTCGTCGGTGCGGTAGAAGCAGTCGACCGGGCAGACCGCCATGCAGGGCGCGTCGCTGCAGTGCATGCAGGCCACCGAGATGCTGCGCTCGCCGGGCAGGCCGTCGTTGAGCGTGACGACGCGGCGCCGGTTGACGCCCCAGGGCACGTCGTGCTCGGCCTTGCAGGCGGTGACGCAGCCGTTGCATTCGATGCAGCGCTCGGCGTCGCAGATGAACTTCATTCGGGCCATTGAGGTCTCCTTGTCAGGCCGTGGCACGCTCGATCTGGCAGACCGTGGTCTTGGTCTCCTGCATCATCGTCACGCTGTCGTAGCCGTAGGTGGTGGCGGTGTTGACCGACTCGCCGCGCACCACCGGCATCGCGCCCTCGGGGTAGTAGGGTGCGAGGTCGACGCCACCCCAGCGGCCAGAGAAGTGGAACGGCAGGAACACCGTGTCCGGCCCCACGCGCTCGGTCACCAGCGCCTTCACGCGCAGGCCCTTGAATTCCGGCAACGCCTTCATCGGTGGCGTCCTGACCCACACGTATTCGCCGTTGCGGATGCCACGGTCGTTGGCGGCCTTGGGGTTGAGCTCGACGAACATCTCCTGCTGCAATTCGGCCAGCCAGGGGTTGGAGCGCGTCTCCTCGCCGCCACCCTCGAACTCGACCAGGCGCCCCGAGGTCATGACCAGCGGGAAATCGCGGCCGATGTCCTTGTTGGCTTCCTGCACGGTCTTGAACAGCGTGGGCAGCCGCCAGAAGGCCTTGCGGTCGTCGTGCGTGGGGTACTTGGCGACCAGGTCGGGCCGGTTGCTGTACAGCGGCTCGCGGTGCTGCGGCACCGGGTCGGGAAAGTTCCAGACCACCGCCCGCGCCCTGGCGTTGCCGAACGGGTGGCAGCCATGGTTCTTCATGGCCACGCGAATGATCGCCCCGCTGGGGTCGGTCTTCCAGTTCTTGCCCTCGGCGGCCTTCTGCTCGGCCTCGCTGAGCTCGCTCCACCAGCCCAGCTTCTTGAGCAGCAGGTGGTCGAACTCCGGGTAGCCGGTGGTCAGCTCGGCGCCGGCCGAGTGCGAGCCATCACCGGCCAGCAGCGACTTGCCTTCGCGCTCGACGCCGAAGTTGGCGCGGAAGTTGCCCCCGCCCTCCATCACAGGTCTGGAGGTGTCGTACAGGTTGGGGCTGCCCGGGTGCTTGAGCTCGGGCGTGCCGTAGCAGGGCCAGGGCAGGCCGAAGTAGTCGCCGTCCAGCGAGTAGCCAGTTTCCTTGTCGGTGCCCCCCTTGGCGCGCAAGGTCTTGACGTCGAACACATGCATGTTGCGCATGTGCGCCTTCAGCCGCTCGGGGCTCTGGCCCGTGTAGCCGATGGTCCAGACGCCGCGGTTGATCTCGCGCAGGATGGACTCGGGCTCGGGCTCGTCCAGGCCGCCCTTGCCCTTGACCATCTTGTAGTTGCGGGTCAGCTCCTTGTCGAAGCCGAGCTTGGCGGCCAGCTGGAACATGATCATGTGGTCGCTGCGGCTTTCCCACAGCGGGTCGATGACCTTCTCGCGCCACTGGATCGAGCGGTTGGACGCCGTGCACGACCCGCTGGTCTCGAACTGCGTGCAGGCCGGCAGCAGGTAGACGCCGCGCCTGGCGTTGGCGTCCTTGCTGGGCATGGCGGCCATCGCCGCGGTGGCGCTGGGGAAGGGGTCGACGACGACCAGCAGGTCGAGCTTGTCCATCGCCTTCTTCATCTCGAGGCCGCGCGTCTGCGAGTTCGGTGCATGGCCCCAGAAGAAGACGCCGCGCAGGTTGCTGTCCTGGTCGACGAGCTCGTTCTTCTCCATCACGCCGTCGATCCAGCGCGACACCGTCATGCCGGACTTGGTCATCATGCCCGGCGCGTAGCGCTTCTTGATCCACTCGAAGTCGACACCCCAGACGCCCGCGTAGTGCTTGAACGAACCTTCGGCCAGCCCGTAGTAGCCGGGCAGCGAGTCGGGGTTGGGGCCGACGTCGGTCGCGCCCTGCACGTTGTCGTGACCGCGGAAGATGTTGGCGCCGCCGCCGCTCTTGCCGATGTTGCCCAGCGCCAGCTGCAGGATGCACGAGGCGCGCACCATGGCGTTGCCTATCGTGTGCTGCGTCTGGCCCATGCACCAGACGATGGTGCTGGGCCGGTTCTCGGCCATGGTCCTGGCGACCTGCAGGCAGGTCGCCTCGTCGACCCCGCAGGCCTCCTGCACCTTGTCGGGCGTCCACTTGGCGAGCACCTCCTCGCGCACCTTTTCCATGCCCCAGACGCGGTCCTCGATGTACTTCTTGTCCTCCCAGCCGTTCTTGAAGATGTGGTGCAGCACGCCGAACAGGAAGGGGATGTCGGTGCCCGAGCGGATGCGCACGTACTGGTCGGCCTTGGCCGCCGTGCGCGTGAAGCGCGGGTCGGCGACGATCATCTTGCAGCCGGCCTCCTTGGCGTGCAGCATGTGCAGCATCGACACCGGGTGCGCCTCGGCGGCGTTGGAGCCGATGTACAGCGCCGCCTTGGCGTTCTGCATGTCGTTGTAGGAGTTGGTCATCGCGCCGTAGCCCCAGGTGTTGGCCACCCCGGCGACGGTGGTGCTGTGGCAGATGCGGGCCTGGTGGTCGCAGTTGTTGCTGCCCCACAGCGACATCCACTTGCGCAGCAGGTAGGCCTGCTCGTTGTTGTGCTTGGACGAGCCGACCACGTAGATGCTGTCGGGGCCGCTTTCCTTGCGCAGCTCGAGCATCTTCTGGCTGATCTCGTCGAGCGCCTGGTCCCAGGTGATGCGCTTGTACTTGCCGTCGACCAGCTTCATCGGGTGCTTGAGGCGGAACTCGCCATGGCCGTTCTCGCGCACCGCCGCACCCTTGGCGCAATGTGCGCCGAGGTTGATCGGGCTGTCGAACACCGGCTCCTGGCGCACCCAGACGCCGTTCTCGACCACGGCGTCGATGGCACAGCCCACCGAGCAGTGGCCGCACACGGTGCGCTTGACCTCGACCTTCCTGGCGCCCGCCGCGCCAGCGGCCGGGTCGGCGGCTTCGGCGCGCTTGACCAGCGTGAGCTGCGAGGCCGCGATGCCGGCGCCAACGCCCAGGCCGGAACGGCGCAGGAAGGCGCGCCGGTCCATGGTCGGCACGGCGCGCGTCAGGCCGCGGGCCAGGCTGGAGACGAGCGCGGACGGGGCCGACGCCGCGGCGGGGTGGGTGGGGGTTCGGCGGGTGAGCAGCATGAGGGCTCCTGCGCGGGAAACGAGGGGAAGCGAGTGGAAGCGAGGGGCGCGGACCGCGGGGGGACCGGGCCGACGCCCGGGTTCAGACGCGTGCGGTCCTGTAGTAGTGCAGCACGTGCGCGGTCTCGCGGTAGCCACCGGCGTGGTCTTCGGGCAGCGACGCGACGGCGGCTTGCGGAGCCTCGACGCGCCCGGCCGGCAGCAGTGCAGCGGCGCCGGCCAGTGCACCAGCGGCACCGGCGCCGGCGAACAGCGTGCGGCGGCTCATCGCCGGGGTGCGGGCGTCGGAATCCGGCGCGGACGGCGAGTGCGGGATCGGTTTCGGATTCATGAAGGGCTCCTCGGGTACGGCAGCCTGCGCCCTGGCGGGCGACGGGTGCCACCTTGGAGTTATGTCAGTGGTTTCACGGCTCATCAATCCGGGCCGGCCCGCGCCCGCAGGGGTCAAACTGACCCCGGGTCACGACAATTTGTCGCGCGGCGCGGTCCAGGCGTGGCACCTCGTCCCGGGCCTGCCCGACCCAGGTCGGGCATGTCGGGCCATCGGGGGGCCCAGAATCGCGTCTCCCCCATGAACACACAGGAGCCTGCGATGGGACTGCTCGACTCGGTGATCGGCGCGATGAATCCGGGCCCTGGTGGCGGCCCGGGCGGGCAGGCCGAGCTGCTGAACATGGTGCTGGGCGTGCTGGGCCAGGGTGGCCAGGGGGCCGCCGCGGGAGGGCTGGGCGCTCTGGTCGAGCAGTTCCAGCGTGGCGGCCTGGGCGATGTCGTCGCTTCCTGGGTGTCGACCGGCCAGAACCTGCCGATCTCGGCCGACCAGCTCGGCGGCGTGCTCGGCGCCGACACCGTGGCCGGCATGGCCTCCAAGCTGGGCATGGGCAAGGGCGACCTGCTGGGCCAGCTCAGCCAGATGCTGCCGCAGGTGGTGGACCGCCTGACGCCGCAGGGGCGCCTGCCCGAGGCCGGCGAGACCCCCGACCTCGGCCAGCTGGCGGCCGGCGTCCTGGGCGGCCTGCTCAGGCGCTGAGCCTGCCGTGCCTTGGCCATGGGTGTGCTGGTCCGTCCCGACGACGGCGATCGCCGCCCCTTCCAACTTGCGCTCCAGATCCTGGATCCGCGGATCAAACGGTCTTCCCGGGACGCGCTCGGCCCGTCGCTGTTCCGGTCTTCCCCCTGTTGAGGCCAAGCCCGCTGCCGGCCACGGACGAGCAGGACGCGCAACTCAGGGCCAATGAAATCGTCGAACGGGCCAGGCGAACCCAAGCGGCTGCATCGTCGGCGGGCTGAGGCCGAGCGGCCTGGGCAAGGCCCCCCGCGGGCGGGATGAATGCCTCAGGCGCCGGTGGCCCGGGCGTCGCTACACGCCATAAGGCACCCAGACGTTCTTGACCTGCACCGCCTGCGCCAGCAGCGTACGCGGGTCGTGCAGCGGGCCTTCGTCGGCCACCCAGCAGCGCTTGAGGTTGGACACCGAGAGTGCCTCGACGCGCGCCGCCTGCGCGGCGCTGGCGTCGGGCCACCACAGGGCGTCGACCTCGGCGTGCGCCGCCAGCACGTCGGCCAGCTCGTCGACCGGACCCGTGACCAGGTTGAGCACGCCGCCGGGCAGGTCGGAGGTGTCGAGCACGGCGTACAGCTCGGCGGCGACCAGCCCCCAGGCCGCGCAAGGCAGCGCGACCACGCGGTTGCCCATCGCCAGCGCCGGCGCCGCCAGTGCCAGCAGGCCCGACAGCGGGCGCGCCTTCGGCGCGACCAGGCCGATCAGACCCACCGGCTCGTGCAGCGCCAGCACCACCGTGCGCGATGGCGCCTGGTGCACGGCGCCGTCGAACTTGTCGGCCCAGGCGGCGGCGTCGAACAACACGTGGACGCTGGCGTCGAGCTCGGCGGCCGCCCCGGCGTCGCCCAGCAGCGGGCCGAGCAGCGCCAGCAGCCGCGGCGACTGCGCGGCCAGGTTCTCGGCCAGGTAGTACAGCACCTGCGCACGGGCATGGGCGCTCTGGCGTTCCCAGGCCATGGCGGCGCGGGCCGCCTCGACGGCATTGCGGATGTCCTTGCGGTTGCCCTCGGGCAGCAGCGCGACGAGTTCGCCGCCGACGCGCAGCTCGCGGCTGTAGCCGCCGTCGGGCCGTGCCTGCTTGCCGCCGATGTACAGCTTGGGCGTGCGGTCGATCGCCGCCACCGCCGCCAGCGGCCGCGTGCTCGTGCTTGTGCTCGTGCTCGTACTCGTACTGGCGGCCGCGGCGCTGCGGCGTGCGGGCTTGCGGGCCGGGGCTGCCGCGGGCGCGGGCCGGTGCAGGTATTCCCTCAGGCCCTCGGCGCCGCCTTCGCGGCCGAAGCCCGATTCGCGCACGCCGCCGAAGCCGCAGGCGGCGTCGAACTGGTTGGCGCCGTTGACCCACACCACGCCGGCCTTCAGGCGCGGCGCGAGGTCCAGCGCCAGGCCGATCGACTCGCTCCACACGCTGGCGGCCAGGCCGTAGCGCGTGTGGTTGGCCAGCTCGACGGCCTCGGCCGGCGTGCGGAAGGTCTGCAGCGTGAGCACCGGGCCGAAGACCTCCTCGCGCACGATCTCGCTGGCGGTGTCGACGCCGCTGACCAGCGTCGGCGGGTAGTAGCAGCCCTGCGCGGGCAGCCCGCCGGCGCAGGCCTGGTGCACCACCGCGCCCTCGGCACGGGCGCGGTCGACGAAGCCGGCAACGCGTTCGCATTGCACGGGGCTGACCAGCGCGCCCATGTCGCTGGACTTGTCCAGCGGCGAGCCGACGCGGATGCGTGCCATGCGGGCCTGCAGCTTGTCGGTCAGCCTGGCCGCCGTGCCTTCGTGCACCAGCAGCCGCGATCCGGCGCAGCAGACCTGCCCCTGGTTGAAGAAGATGCTGTCGACCAGGCCCTCGACGGCGGCGTCGAGGTCGGCGTCGGCACACACGATGAACGGTGACTTGCCGCCCAGCTCGAGCGTGAGCTTGCGGCCGCTGCCGGCGGTGAGCTTCCTGATCTCGCGCCCGACCTCGGTGCTGCCCGTGAAGGCGATCTTGGCGATGCCGGGGTGATCGACGATCGCGCGGCCGGTCGAGCCTTCGCCGTTGACCAGGTTGAAGACGCCGGCCGGCACGCCGGCCTCCACGCACAGCTCGGCGAATCGCAGCGCCGTCAGCGGCGTCTGCTCGGCCGGCTTGAAGACCACGGTGTTGCCGCAGGCCAGCGCCGGCGCGACCTTCCAGGCCAGCATCAGCAGCGGAAAGTTCCAGGGCACGATCTGGCCGACCACGCCCAGGGCCCGGTGGTGCGGCCACTCGCTCTCGAGCAGTTGCGCCCAGCCGGCATGGTGATAGAAGTGCCGCACCGCGAGCGGGATGTCGACGTCGCGCGTCTCGCGGATGGTCTTGCCGTTGTCCAGGGTCTCCAGCACCGCGAACAGGCGTGCATGCTTCTGCAGGCCGCGCGCCAGCGCGTACAGCACGCGCGCGCGCCCATGGCCGCCCAGCGCCTGCCAGGCGGGCAGCGCCGCGGCGGCGGCCTGCACCGCCTGGTCGACCTGCGAGGGGCCGGCCTGCGCCACTTGCGCCAGTTCGCTGCCGCGCGCCGGGTCCAGGGTGGCGAAGTGGCGCGCGCCGCGCACCCAGCGCCCGCCGATGAAGTGGCCGAAGCGGCGGCCATGGCCTTCCAGCCAGGCCTGGGCGACGGCATCGGACTCCGGCGCCGGGCCGTAGTCCATGGTCTCGAGGATGGACGTGATCGTGTTCATCGTCAGGGCAGCGCGTGGCGGTGGGCGGCGCTGTAGAAGCCGCTCACGTGGTGTTCGAGCTGTCGCTCGATGTCGGTCAGCAGGCTGCTGGCCCCGAAGCGGAAGAGGTCGGGCCGCAGCCAGCGCGGGCCCAGTTCCTCGTTGATGAGCGCCATGTACTGCGTGGCCAGCCGCGCCGAGGAGATGCCGCCGGCGGGCTTGTAGCCGACCAGCTGGCCGGTCTCGGCGTGGAATTCGCGGATCGCGCGCACCATGACCAGCGACACGTCCAGCGTCGCGTTGACGCCTTCCTTGCCGGTGCTGGTCTTGATGAAGTCCGCGCCTGCCATCATCGCCACCCACGACGCGCGGGCCACGTTCTCCAGCGTCTGCAGCTCGCCGGTGGCCAGGATGGCCTTCATGTGCGCCGGGCCGCAGGCCGCGCGGAAGGCGCGCAGCTCGTCGTGCAGCGCCGGCCAGTCGTGCAGCAGGGCCAGCCGGCGGCTGATCACGATGTCGATCTCGCGCGCGCCGGCGGCCACCGAGAGCTCGATCTCGCGCAGCCGCGTCTGCATGGGCGACAGCCCGGCCGGGAAGCCGGTGGACACCGCGGCCACCGGGATGCCACTGCCGGCCAGCGCCGACACCGCCTCGGCCACCATGTCGTGATAGACGCAGACGGCGCCGACCTGCAGCGACGGCAGCTGCAGCGCCGCCCGCAGGTCGTCGCGCAAGGGGCGCCGCGCCTTGGCGCACAGGCGCCGCACGCGGCCTGGCGTGTCGTCGCCGGCCAGCGTGGTCAGATCCAGGCATTCGATGGCGCGCACCAGCCAGGCGGCCTGATGCAGCTTCTTGACCGAGCGGCTGGCGTTCAGCCCGGCCACGCGGCGGGCCACCGCAGGCTGGTTGACACGCACCGCGCGCACGCGGGCCAGGTCCAGCGGCGTGCCGGCGTTCAGACTCGTGGCTTGGCTCACTCTGGGCCTTGGGCTTGGGGGGTGCGGGTGCGCTCCGGTGCAGCGTGCGGCCCGCTCAGGGTGCCGCGCGGGTCGCTCAGGATAACGCCAGCGGCGCAGGCCGGCGCGGCCGGCCCAGACCCCTGTGCGCCAGCGAGCTGCGCGAGGCGGGCCGCACCCGTGGGCCCGGGCGCCGCTTCAGGCCGGTTGCGCTGGCGAGGCCGCCTGTGCGGCTTGCGTGAGCTGCGCCATCACCTGCCGGGTGACGTCGAGCCCGCCTTTCAGGTTGGTCGCCAGCGCGCCGACGGTATGAAAGGGCCCCCACGGGATGCCCCACCAGCCGAGCAGCAGGGTCAAGCCCATGGCCCGCAGGCCGGCCTTGGGGAACGGGTCGTCGGCGCGCACGAAGTGGACGTCGCCGGCACGCCGCTGCGTCACCAGGATCATCGACACGCAGGTGCTGAAGACGACAAAGCGCGCACCGGCCAGCACTTCCTCTTCAACGTCCTGCAGGCTCAGTCCATCGGCGCCGACGATCCTGGTCATGGCGGTTGCTCCCTGGCGTGGTCGGGTTCAGCTCTTGCCGAAGAAGGCGTGCACGAGCTTGCTGCCCAGCTCGTCGAAGGCCCGGTCGGCCATCACCGCATACACCGATGCGTCCGCGGGGGACTTCTCCGACACCTGGAAGCGCTCCGGCGGCAGCACGTCAAGCTTGAAGCGCCATGCCGGTGCGACCTCCGGCGCCTGCATCTCGGCGGCGAAGCCTATGGTCACGCCGATGAACTGGCGGCCCGTCTGCTCCGACCGGTAGACCATGCCCGACGGACGGATGTTGTAGGCGATGGCCATGTAGGGCCGGTTGCTGGTGGTCACCGGCGTGGTGTTGGCGGTCAGCACATCGGTCGGGAAGACGCGGCCGAAGGCCGACTTGAGCTCCTCGGCCATGCGCTTCTCGCGCTGCGCCGCCGTGTTGCCCTGGAAATGCGAAGCGGCCGCCGCCGTGCCGGCCGCCCCGGGCGCCAGCTGGCTGACACGCGCATCGAGCTTGGTGATCTCCGCCGCCGGCGGCCGCGCAAAGCGGATGTCCACCCGCGGGTCGCCCGAGGCCTCGGCGCGGCGCAGCGCCGAGGCCACCACGTCCAGCAGCACCGGGTCCTGCCGGTTGAGCCTGGACTTGAAGCGCGCGAAGGCCTTGTCGTAGATGGCGCGCACGTCCGCCTGCACGTCGGCGGCGATGCCGCCCTGGGGGTACCTCGCCAGGGCGGCGCGCAGCGCCGTCACCGTGCCGGCCTTTCTGGCGTCCTGCAGCGCAGCGCGTGGCAGCGCCGCCTGCGCCTGGGCCTTGAACTGCAGCGGGTGAGTGAGGTAGCTCTGGTAGGCCTGCTCGGTGTTCAGGGCCCTGGCCTGGGCCCATTGGCGCTCGTCGCTGCGCTGGTCGCGAAAGGTCTGCAGGGGCCAGGCCAGCGCCGCGCCGGCCAGTGCGCCGATGAGCGCAGCCCGCGGCAGCCGCTGCAGGGCCGCCAGCGGCAGGGGGGCCACGGGGACGCTCAACCCGACGAAGGGGTCGATGCGGCGCTGCTCTTCCAGCGAACCCTGCTGGGCCGCCGCGCGCAAGGCGGCGTTGGCCTCGCGAAGCCGGGCAATGGCCCTTTCCGCCTGTTCCTTGCCGTGCATCAGGTAGACCCACCGGGTCCCGTCGGCCGCGGTGAACACCAGGCGGATGCGGTCCAGGCCGCGCACCTTGCCGGCCGCGGTGGCGCGGAACTCCCGCAGCCCCTGCAGGGACCGCACGCGCCACAGCGGCTCGCGCGTGTCCACGATGTGGCCGGCGAACATGTAGATGCCCGGCAGGCCAGCGGCACGCTCGAGCCAGTGGCGCGGCAGCGCCCACAGAAAGGCGCCGAACAGGGTCGCGAGAAGCACGCCGCAGACCCCCATCATCGCAGGGCCGCCCACCACACCCTCGGCGCCCAGTTCGCCAAAGCCGCGCCAGACGGCGAAGGCCAGCGCCGCGGCGGCGGCCAGGGCGATCAGCAGCGCCGGCCCCGATGCCGCGGCCGGCTTGCCCCAGAGCCGGAACAGCGCCGCCCCGTCGGAGATGCCGGACCGGGCCCGCGAGATCTCCTGCCCGATGCGCGCGCGGTCGGCCGCGCTCAGGCCGGCAAAGCGGATGCGTCGCTCGAGTTCCATGGCATCGCCTCCATGCGCAGATCGGTGCCGCAAGGAAGGCCGACGCCCGGGGCCTTGCGCATCGACAGGTTGTCGGACCGACCCTTCAGAGGTCGGACGCCTTCTTCTTGGGGCCTGCCATGCCCAGGCCGGCCGGTGTCGTGAACATCTGGACCCGGCTCCCGATCTGGGACACCTTCTGGCCGCTGGTCCTGGCGCTCATGGGGTTGCTGAGCGAGTAGTCCTTCTCGCCTCGCACCCGGTAGGCGAAGAAGTAGTGTTCTCCCGCGCACAGGCCGTCGAAAGTGACGAGGTTGTCGCCCTCGAACTTCGCATGGCCCAGCCGCGCGGAGCCGGGTGGCTTGCCTTGCCTCAGGTCCACCTCGCCCTTGGCCGTGGGGGCCAGCCCGACCACCAGGAACGTCGCACTGCCGTTGCAGTCGGTGGCCGGCGTCGCGCCCGCGTCGGTCGGCTGCTGGGCGTGCGCCGCGCTGGCCGCCATCAGCAGCACGCAACCCAGGCGGCTGGCGCGGGGCGGGGTCGGGATCACAGGAGCGTTGCGCACGGGGGCCTCCTAGCGCCGGCGGGCCAGCACCTCGACAGTCACGCTGTCATTGGAGCTGTCCAGCAAGAGGTTCTGGTTCGACATGACGATGATCGAAGGCTCGAGGCCGCGCTCGCCCAGCCACCCCTGCAGGTGCTGGTAGACCGCCCGCAGCCGACCGTTGCGCAGCGTGTTCTCGTCCGGACCGTTGAGCGAGAACACCGGCACGAAGGGAGGGTGGTAGAGCAGGTAGACGGCGACGACGTCCCTGGATCTCGCGGCGTCGATGAAGCGCTTGAGATCATCCAGGCCGCCCAGGATCTCCATCGACTCGCGCGTGAACACCACCTTGTGGCGCGAGGCGCTCACCTTGGCCACCGAAGCCGTGAGCCGGGCCGGGGCTTCCTGTGGTGAAGCTGCGCTCCAGCTGGCTGTCGGCCCGAGCAGCAGGGCGGCCAGGCCGGCCCGCCGCGGTCGATTCCAGAGAGCCCGCGCAGAACGTGAACGCGCGCGGTCCGACGACATGTGACTCACGGAACCTCCCGGCAGGTTGACACTTGCGGCACCGACGGCTGGCGACGGTGCTGGCCCGCGAACAGGCCCAGGTCCGTCACGCTCGAGGAAGAAGCACCCCGTCGTTCGAAGCCACTGTACCGGGTCCCCGTTCGAACGTCCTCCTCCATTTGGTCGATGCAAATGACCGGCCTGCGCCCCTTGGCCGCCTATCCGCCGTCGAAGTCCTCGGTGTCCACGTCCGCCTGAGCGGCCGGGTTGTAGCGCGGCCCGCTCACGTTGCCCTGGTGGATCAAGGCATCCAGACGTGCCGCGACGCCGGCGGGCAGCGTCACGCGGCTGGCGCCCATGTTCTCCTCGAGGTGCGCCACGCGCGACGTCCCCGGGATGACCACGACATGCTCGCCGCGCCCGAGCAGCCAGGCCAGCGCCAGCTGCGCCGGCGTGCAACCGGCTTCACGCGAGAGCGCGACGAAGGGCGGCAGCAATTGCAGGTTGCGCGCATAGGCCTCGGGAGCGAAGCGCGGCATCGTGCGCCGGATGTCCTTGTCGGCCAGCGTCGACAGGTCGTGCAGCGTATCGGTCAGGAAGGCGCGCGCCAGAGGACTGAAGGCGACGAAGGCGGCGCCAATCTCGTGGCAGGTGGCCAGTACCGCGATCTCCGGGTTGCGCGTCCACAGCGAGTACTCGGTCTGCACCGCGGCCACCGGGTGCACGGCATGGGCGCGGCGGATCAGCGGTGCGGAGACCTCGGACAGGCCGATGGCGCCGATCTTGCCCTCGCCCACCAGGCGCGCCATCTCGCCCACCGAATCCTCGATGGGCACCGCCTTGTCCCAGCGGTGCAGGTAGTACAGGTCGATGTGGTCGGTGCCCAGCCGCCGCAGGCTGTCCTCGAGGTTGCGGCGCACGGCCTCGGGCCGGCCGTCGATGACGCGCCGCGTCAGGCCGTCGCCACCGGTGACGCCGGCCATGCCGCCCTTGCTGCACAAGGTGATGCGCGAGCGATGCGCCTTCAGCACGCGGCCGACCAGCAACTCGTTGGCACCGAAGCCGTACAGCGCCGCGGTGTCGAACAGCGTCACGCCCAGGTCCAGGGCGCGGCGCAGCAGGGCCTCGCCTTCGGCCGCCGATGGCGGCGTGCCGTAGGCATGGCTGAGGTTCATGCAGCCCAGGCCGATGGGGCAGACCTGGAACGGGCCTATGGATCGGGTGTGCGGGTTCAAGGGCGGTCGGTCCCGGTGACGGTGGGGGAAGCGGGGGCGACAGCCCGCTGCGGCGGTGGACTCAAGCCTGCAGCTGCTGTTCCAGGCGATGCAGCACCTCGTAGCAGGGCAGCACCTGGGCCACGCTGGCGTTGGGCTCGCGGCGCTCGCGGATGGCAGCGATGAACTCGCGGTCCTGCAGCTCGATGCCGTTCATCGACACGTCGACCTTCGACACGTCGATCTTCACTTCCTTGCCGTCGAACAGGTCGTCGTAGCGCGCGATGTAGGTGCCGGTGTCGCCTATGTAGCGGAAGAAGGTGCCCAGCGGCCCTTCGTTGTTGAACGACAGGCTCAGCGTGCAGATGGCGCCGTTGGCCGCCTGCAGCTGGATGCTCATGTCCATGGCGATGCCGAGCGCCGGGTGGATGGGCCCCTGCACGGCATTGGCCTTCACGACCGGGCTGCGCGCCTGGTAGGCGAACAGGTCCACCGTGTGCGCCGCGTGGTGCCACAGCAGGTGGTCGGTCCAGCTGCGTGGCTGGCCCAGCGCGTTCATGTTGGTGCGGCGGAAGAAGTAGGTCTGCACGTCCATCTGCTGGATGTGGAACTCGTCCTTCAGGATGCGCTGACGCACCCACTGGTGGCTGGGGTTGAAGCGGCGCGTGTGGCCGCACATGGCGACAAGCCCGGTCTCGCGGGCACGCTGCACCACGGCCTGGCCGTCGTGCAGGGCATCGCACAGCGGGATCTCCACCTGCACATGCTTGCCGGCGTCCAGGCAGGCCAGCGTCTGGCTGGCGTGCATCTGCGTCGGCGTGGCCAGGATCACGGCATCGAGCTGCGCGATCCTCAGGCTGTCGGCCAGCTCGGTGGTGGCGTGCGCGATGCCGTACCGGGCGGCCACTTCCTGCGTCTTGTCGAGCTCGCGGCCGACCACCGAGACGACTTTCACGTCGGGGATGAGCGCGAGCGCGTCGAGGTGCTTCTGGCCGAAAGCGCCGGCGCCGGCCAGGGCGACGTGGATGGTCATGTCAGTTCTCCAGGATCAGGTGGCCGACGGCCGTGTTCGAGGCAGGCACGTGATAGAAGCGGTGCGCCACCCGTGGCGCCGGGCCGCCGGCGACGTCGGCCATCGCGCCGCGCGCGATCAGCCACATCACCAGCTCGATGCCTTCGCTGCCGGCCTCGCGCACGTACTCGACATGCGGCACCTGGGCCAGGCCGGCGGGGTCGGCGATCAGCCGGTCGAGAAAGGCGTTGTCCCACTCGCGGTTGATCAGCCCGGCACGCGGGCCCTGCAGCTGGTGGCTCATGCCGCCCGTGCCCCAGATGTGCACGTTCAGCGGTTCGTCGTAGCTTTCGACGGCGCGGCGGATGGCCTGGCCCAGCTGGAAGCAGCGCCGGCCCGAGGGCACGGGGTACTGCACCACGTTCACTGCGAAAGGGATCACCGGGCACGGCCAGGCGCCGGTCTTCGGGTCCTGCTCGCCGCACATCAGCGACAACGGCACCGTCAGTCCGTGGTCGACGTCCATGCGGTTGACGATGGTGAGGTCGAAGTCGTCCTGGATCACGCTCTGCGCGATGTGGCCGGCCAGCTCGGGGTGACCCCGCACCACGGGCACCGGGCGCGGGCCCCAGCCTTCGTCGGCCGGCTGGAACTGCGCCGCCGTGCCGATCGCGAAGGTGGGGATCAGCTCCAGGCTGAACGCGGTGGCGTGGTCGTTGTAGACGAGGAAGACCACGTCGGGCGGCTGGTCGCGCAGCCAGGCGCGCGAATGCTCGTAGCCCGAGAACACCTTCTGCCAGTAGGGCTCGTTGGCCTTGCCCAGGTCCATGGCGGCGCCGATGGCGGGCACGTGGCTGGTGTAGACCGATGCGGTGATGCGGGCCATGGTCAGCGCGCCGCCCTGCTTGGGCCCTGGGGCTGGCGGTGCGCCTGGGCGCTGCCGTCCTCGCCCACGACGCGGTTGCCTTCGATCGAACGGCCGCCGGCGACCATCATGTCGCGGTACTCCTCCTCGGTCATGCCGGTCATGCTGCCCGCCATCTGCTGGAAGCTGCGGCCGTCGGTGGCGCCGATCTTGGCCAGGAAGTAGATGTTTCCACCCGCAGCGATGCAGCGGTTGAGGTCGCGCGACAGCACCGCGAGCTTCTGTTCCTCGCTCATCGGCCACTCGTCGAGGTAGGCGCGCTCGCCGGCCTTGAAGCGAGCGCGGTTGTCGGCCTTCATCAGGCTCATGCAGAACTGGTTGAGCCAGTAGCCCTTGCGCGACTGCTCGGCATCGAAGATGGTCGTGCCGGGGATGTCGAGATAGGGTCGGGACAGTGCCATCAGCTCATCTCCTCCGGCCAGTACAGGCGCCGCGGGTTGTCGACCAGCAGCTTGCGTTGCAGCTCGGCCGTCACCGCGATGTGCGGGATGAAGTCGACCAGCAGTCCGTCGTCGGGCATGTGGCCCTTCAGGTTGGGGTGCGGCCAGTCGGTGCCCCAGAGCACGCGGTCGGGAAAGCGCCCGACGATGCGGCGGGCGAACGGCACCACGTCCCGGTAGGCGGCCCTTTCGCCGTCCAGCGCGGGCGGCCCGCTCGACGACAGCCGCTCGGGGCAGCTGACCTTGCTCCAGACGTTGTCGTGCTCGTGCATGAATCGCTCGAAGAGCGCGAACTGCGGGCCGTCGACCGCCAGCGTCACGTCGGGCCGGCCCATGTGGTCGACCACCACGGTGGTCGGCAGCGCCGTGAAGAAGTCCCACAGCTCGGGCAGGTCGACCGCCTCGAAGTAGATCACCACATGCCAGCCCAGCTGTGCGACGCGCCCGGCGATCTCCATCAGCTCGTCCTTGGGCGTGAAGTCCACCAGCCGCTTGACGAAGTTGAAGCGCACGCCGCGGACGCCGTCGCCGTGCAGTTGCTCGAGTTCGGCATCGCTGACGCTGCGCCTGACCGTGGCGACGCCTCGCGCGCGGCCTTCGCTCGAGCGGCAGGCGTCGGCCATGGCGCGGTTGTCGGCACCGTGGCAGGTGGCTTGCACGATCACGTTGCGCGCAAAGCCCAGGTGGTCGCGCAGCGCGAACAGCTGCGCCTTGCCGGCGTCGCAGGGCGTGTACTTGCGCTCGGGCGCAAACGGGAACTCGTGGCCCGGGCCGAACACATGGCAGTGCGCATCCACCGCACCGGGCGGCAGCCTGAACTGCGGCTTGCTGGGGTTGCCGTGCCAGTCCAGCCAGCCGGCGGTCTTTTCGAAGGGCATTTCGCAGTCCCCGCGGGCTTCGGTTCAGTCCAGGTAGCGCAGGCCGGCGCGGGCCAGGGGCTCGCGCATGCCGTACATGTCCAGGCCCAGCACCCCCGAGGCCAGCTTGTCCCGCTTGGCGGCCTCGTTGGCCTCGCGCGCCGCGGCCGCCTCCAGGGTCGCGGCCGCCATCGCCCGCGGCACGCAGACGACGCCGTCGTCGTCGGCCACGATCACATCGCCCGGGTGCACCAGCGCGCCCGCGCACACCACCGGGATGTTGACCGAGCCGACCGTGGCCTTGATCGTGCCCTTGGCGCTGATCGCCTTGCTCCAGACCGGAAACGCCATCGCGGTCAAGGTGCTCACGTCGCGCACGCCGGCGTCGATGACCAGTGCACGCGCGCCGCGGGCCTGGAAGCTGGTGGCCAGCAGGTCGCCGAAATAGCCGTCGGTGCACTCGGCGGTGACGGCGGCGACCACGACGTCGCCGGGTTGGATCTGCTCGGCCGCCACATGCAGCATCCAGTTGTCGCCCGGGTGCAGGAGAACGGTGACGGCCGTGCCCGAGACCTGCGCGCCTGCGTAGATGGGCCGCATCACGGGCTTCATCAGGCCGACCCGTCCCAGGGCCTCGTGCACCGTGGCGCAGCCGAAGCGGGCCAGACCCTCGGCGATGGCGGCGTCGGTGCGGGTGATGCGGCGGTAGACCACACCCAGCTCGTACATGGTCACATCCCCTTCGCGTTCAGTGCGGCATCCAGCCGCGGGTAGACCCGGCGCGCATTGCCTTCGTAGATGGCATGCCGGTCGGCCGGCCCGAGCCGGGTGCTGGCCTCGATGTAGCGCCGCGTGTCGTCGAAGTTGAAGCCGGTCTCCGGGTCCACGCCGCGCACCGCGCCGATCATCTCGCTGGCGAACAGGATGTTCCTCACCGGCACCACCTGGGTCAGCAGGTCGATGCCGGGCTGGTGGTAGACGCAGGTGTCGAAGTACACGTTGCCGAGCACATGCTCGCTCAGCAGCGGCTTCTTCAGCTCCTGTGCCAGCCCGCGGTAACGGCCCCAGTGGTAGGGCGCGGCACCGCCACCGTGCGGAACGACGAACCTGAGCGTCGGGAAGTCCTTGAACAGGTCGCCCTGGATCAGCTGCATGAAGGCCGTGGTGTCGGCGTTGATGTAGTGTGCGCCCGTGGTGTGGAAGCAGGCGTTGCAGCTGGTGCTGACATGGATCATCGCCGGAATGTCGTACTCGACCATCTTCTCGTAGATCGGGTACCAGTGGCGGTCGGTCAGCGGCGGGCTGGTCCAGTGGCCGCCGGACGGGTCCGGGTTCAGGTTGATCGCCACGTTGCCGAACTGCTCGACGCACTTGACGAGCTCCGGGATGCAGCTCGCCGGGTCGACGCCGGGGCTCTGCGGCAGCATGGCCGCGGGCACGAAATGCCCGGGGAAGAGCTGGCTGACCCGGTGGCACAGCTCGTTGCACAGGGCGGCCCAGGTGCTGCTGACCTCGAAGTCGCCGATGTGATGGGCCATGAAGCTGGCGCGCGGACTGAACACGGTCAGATCCGACCCCCTCTCGCGCATCAGCCTGAGCTGGTTGGTCTCTATGGTCTCGCGGATCTCGTCGTCGCCGATCACCAGCTCGCCGGCGCGCGGGCGTGCCGCGGGGTTCTGCAGGGCCGCCACCTGCCGCTGCCGCCAGGCCTCCAGCGCCTTCGGGGCGGTCGTGTAGTGGCCGTGAATGTCGATGATCACCGTGGGCCTCGATCGAACAGGGAGGCGGTCATTGTTGGCCAGGACAGCTCCTCCATCAATGCGATGGCACCACTATCAGCTATAACGCAGCGGTATGGATCTGAAACAGCTCGCCTACTTCGTCCACGTCGCCGAGACCGGCAGCTTCACGCGTGCCGCCGCGGTGCTGCGCGTCGCCCAGCCGGCGTTGTCGAGGCAGGTGCGTGCGCTGGAAGTTGAACTCAGGCAGGTGCTGCTCGACCGCAACGGGCGCGGCGTGACGCCGACCGAGGCCGGCAAACGCATGCTGGCGCATGCACGCGGCATCCTGCAGCAGGTACAGCGCGCGCGCGAGGACCTGGAGGACCAGCGCGGGGCCGCCAGCGGACGCTTCGCGGTGGCCTTGCCGCCCAGCATAGGGCGCACGCTGACGGCAGCGCTGGTGGCCGCGTTCAGGCAGCAGCTGCCCCGCGCGCAGCTGAGCGTCGTCGAGGGGCTCTCGGCCTACGCGCTCGAATGGCTGGCCATGGGCAGGGTCGATTGCGCGGTGGTCTACAACGCCACCCCGTCGCCGGCCATCGACCTGCAGCCGGTGCTGGACGAACCCCTGTTCCTGGTCTCGGCCCGGGCGTCGCAGTCCCGGCGCTCGCCGGCCGCTGCCGCCACGTCGGTGTCGCTGGCCGAGCTGGCCGACAAGCCGCTGGTGGTCCCGAGCCGCCCGCACTCGATGCGCATGCTGCTGGAGAGCGCGCTGGCGGCGCAGGGTCGCCGTGTCCACGTGGCCATGGAGATCGAAAGCATCCCGGCCATCCTCGAGCTGGCCAGCCAGGGGGTGGGTCACGCCGTGCTGGCAGCTCATGCAGTGCGCGGCAGCGCGCATGCGGGACAGCTCTCGCTGCGCCCCATCGGCCCGCCTGCGCTGACGGCCAGCCTGTGGATCGCCAAGGCCGCCCATCGCCCCGCGGGCCCGGTGGTCGAGCGAGGCATGTCGCTGCTGACGCAGCTGCTGCGCGCCGCGCTGTTGCCGGAGCCTGAATTCAGCGCGACCCCGAAGGGTCGGCCCGAAGGTCGGCCGCATCGTCGCTGAGACCTGCGTCCTGCGCCGGCACGCGATAGTCCTCGCTGGCCCAGGCACCGAGGTCCATGCCGCGGCAGCGATCGCTGCAGAAGGGCCGCCAGGGGTTGGCCGGGCCGAACAGGCAGCGCTGCCGGCAGTTCGGACAGCTGACCTCGACCGTGGCCCCCGAGGTCATGCGCACAAGGTGAGCTCGAAGGGCACGTCCTCGGCGGCGGGGCGCAGGCGGCCCTCGGCATCGGCCTTCATCATGCGCACCTGCACCATGAGCCGGTGGCCCATGATCTCAGGCACCCAGCCGCGGCTGCCGTCGACGCGCACGCGCAGCAGGTGGAAGGTGCGGGCCTGCGGCAGACTCTGCTGGAACTGGCCGCCGGCGGCCACCATTCTTTGAGGCGCACCACTGTCCCGCAGCAGTCCCATCAGCGCCTGCAGCGCATCGGCCAGGGGCGTCAAGGTCGAGGCCCAGCCCGCCAGGTCGGCGCGGCGGCGCGCGGGGTCGTGCTGCTGCCAGGCGTAGTAGCCGGGCAGGTCGAATTCGCAGGTGCCTCCCGGGATGCTGATGCGGCTGCGGATCCCCATCAGCCACTCATTGCCGGCCAGGGCCTGGCCCGCCTTGCCCTGCAGGCGGTTCAGGCCGGCATGGGCATGGTCGACGCGCGCGATCACGGCCTCCAGCGCCGCCTCGGCAATGCGAGGGTTGCCCCGGTAGGCCTGCAGCTGCGCGCGATGGCGTTCCAGCTCCTTCAGCAGGTCCGACTTGAGGTCGGCACGCGAGGCGACGTCCATGATCTCGAAGATCGTGGCGAGCGCGAAATGGTGGTCGACAGGCGCCTCGCGTTCCATCAGCACGGCCAGCCTGTCGAACAGGTGTTCCAGGCGCAGCATCGTGCGGATGCCTTCGTTGAAGGGATACTCGTAGAGGACCAAGATGCGAGCGGGTTCCGGGCGGTACGGAGGGTTGCCGCGATTGTTTCACAGGGGGCAGGCGCCGCCCCAGCGGCGCCAGAGCACATCGACCTCGGCGGCCAGGCCGGCGAGGTCGAGGCCCTCGTTGTGGATCACGGCGTCGGCGGCCGAGCGGCGCAGCGGGCGGCTGGCCTGGCGCTCGATCACCGCGAGCACGGCCTGTTCGCTCCAACCCGAGCGCGCCGTCACGCGCTGCACCTGGCAGGCGGTGCTGCAGTCGACGACCAGCACGCGGTCGACTCGCCCGCGCCAATGGCCCGACTCGACCAGCAGCGGGACATCGAACACCACCACGGCGGCCCCTGCGCCGAAGGCCCTTTGCGCCCGAAGTCCGGCTTCGCGCCCGATCAAGGGGTGCAGGATGCCTTCGAGCCTGGCCTTGGCCTGGGCGTCTGCAAAGGCGAGCTGCCGCATGTGATCGCGGTTCAAGGCGCCGTCGGCCGAGATCACGGCGTCGCCAAAGGCCTGGCGCAGGGCAGGGATCGCCAGGCCGTGGCTCGTCGTGAGCTCGCGCGCAATGGCGTCGGTGTCCACCAGCACGGCGCCGCGCTCGACGAAGACGCGCGCGACAGTGCTCTTTCCGCTGCCGATCCCGCCGGTCAGCCCGACGCGACGGACTGTCGCGGTCATCGGACTCCCCGCGCGCGGCGATGCGCGGCCGGACGCTGCCTCATGCCCAGCCGATCAGCTCCAGCAAGGGCTCCAGGCCGACCAGCAGCACCACCAGACCACCGCCGGCCAGGAAGGGCCCGAACGGCACGAATCGGCCGCTGCGCAGCTTGCCGCCCGCCTTCATCGCGACGCCGACGACGGCGCCCAGCAGTGAAGACATCAGCACGATGGGCAGAACGGCTTGCCAGCCCAGCCAGGCGCCCAGCGCGCCGAGCAACTTGAAGTCGCCGAAGCCCATGCCTTCCTTCCCGGTGGCCAGCTTGAATACCCAGTACACCGACCACAGCGACCCATAGCCGACGACCACACCCCAGAGCGAGGTCTTCAGGCTGACCCCGGGCAGCCAGCCTTCGGACGCGGCGACCAATCCGACCCACAGCAGCGGCAGCGTCATCACGTCCGGCAGCAGCGTGGTGTCCCAGTCGATCAGCGACGCCGCCAGCAAGGTGGCCGCCATCGCGCAATAGAGCAGGGCCACGGGCTGCGGTCCGATGCGCCAGGCGATGGCGCCGAACAGCATCGCGGTGCCTGCTTCGACCAGGGGGTAGCGCTTCGAGATCGGCGCGCCGCAGGCCGAGCAACGACCCTTGAGCCTGAACCAGCTGAGCAGCGGGATGTTCTCGTGCCAGCGGATGCGGTGTCCGCATGCCGGGCAGCGCGAGCCGGGCGCGAGCAGGCTCAGAGGTCGAAGCGCCTTGAGCGTCTTGCGCAGCGCGGCGCCCGCGTGGCCGAGGCCGTCGGGCGCCTCGGCCGAGAAGGTGCGGCGAAACGAGTCCCTGTCCCTGAGCTGCGACACCACATCGGCCCACCACTGCCGCTCGAGCATGACGGGCAATCGATGCACGACAACGTTGAGGAAACTGCCGATCACCAGCCCCAGCAGGGCCAGCAACCAGGGCGACAGCAGCAGTTCCAGCGCGGCGTCGGGCACGTCGGGGGCTCAGACCACCGCGCCGAGCTTGAAGATCGGCAGGTACATCGAGACCACGATGCCACCGATGACGACGCCCAGGATGACGATGATGAACGGCTCCATCAGGCTGGACAGGCCCTTGACCATCTCGTCGACCTCGTCCTCGTAGAACTCGGCCGCCTTGGCCAGCATGTGGTCCAGCGAGCCTGACTCCTCGCCGATCGACGCCATCTGCAGCACCATGACCGGGAAGATGCCGGTCGCCGTCATCGAGGTGGTGAGCGCCGAACCCGTGGAGACGTCCCTCTGGATCTGCTCCGTGGCCTGCTGATAGACCGCATTGCCCGAGGCGCCACCGACCGAGTCCAGCGCCTCGACCAGTGGCACGCCGGCAGCGAACATGGTCGACAGCGTCCGGGTCCAGCGGGCGATCACCGACTTGTTGATCAGGTCGCCGAAGACCGGCACACGCAGCAGCAGGCGGTCCATGAACATCTGCATCTTCTCCGATCGCTTCCAGGACTCGAAGAAGAAGTACAGACCACCGAAGATCAGGCCGAAGATCGCCCACCAGTACGAGACGAAGAACTTCGACATCGCGATGACGATCTGCGTCGGCAAGGGCAGTTCGCCGCCGAAGGACTTGAACACGTCCTCGAAGGCCGGGATCACGAAGATCATGATCACGGTGACCACCACGAACGCCACCACCATGACCGCGATCGGGTACATCAGTGCCGACTTGATCTTGCTCTTGATGGCCATCGTCTTTTCCTGGTAGATGGCCAGCCGGTCGAGCAGGGCCTCCAGGATGCCTCCGGCCTCACCCGCTTCGACGAGGTTGCAGTACAGCGAATCGAAATGCAGCGGGTGCTTGCGGAACGCGGTGGACAAGGCGGTGCCGGTCTCGACGTCCGAGCGGATGTCGTTGAGCAGCTTGGTCATGCGCGGGTTGGTGCTGCCGCGCGCGACGATGTCGAAGGACTGCAACAGCGGGACGCCGGCCTTCATCATGGTCGCCAGCTGGCGCGTGAAGATCGCGATGTCCTTCTGCTTGATCGAGCGGCCGCCGCTGGTGCGGCGCTTCTTGACCTTGGTGATCAGGATGCCCTGGCGGCGCAGGCTGGCACTGACCACGGCCTCGCCGCCGGCGCGGATCTCGCCACGGACAAGCTTGCCGTTCTTGTCCTTGCCTTCCCACTCGAAGATCGCGTCCTTGGACTTTGCGACTGCTGCTGTTGCCATCTGGTCTCCGGCCGAAGCCGCCCTGCTCCCTCGACGACGCCCCATGCGCCGCACGGCAGCCCTTGCGGGTCGACCCCTGCCGGGCCGATGCTACTGCCGCACTACTCGTTGGTCACCGTGATCACTTCCTCCAATGTGGTGACACCGGCGCGGACCTTGACCAGGCCGGACTCGCGCAGGTCACGCACACCTTCGCGCCTGGACTGGGCCGCGATGTCGATCTCGGTGCCGCCGCCCAGGATGATGCGCTGGATCTCCTCGGTGATCGGCATCACCTGGTACAGACCCACCCGTCCCTTGTAACCGTTGTTGCAGGCCGAGCACCCCACCGCCCGGTACGGGCGCCAGCTGCCGTCCAGATCGGACTCGGAGAAGCCCGCCTTGAGCAGATTCTGGCGCGGGTACTCGGCCGGCGACTTGCAGTTTTCGCAAAGGCGGCGCGCCAGGCGCTGGGCCGTGATCAACAGCACGCTCGACGCGACATTGACCGGCGCGATGCCCATCTGGATCAGGCGTGCCAGGGTCTTGGGGGCGTCGTTGGTGTGCAGCGTGGACAGCACCAGGTGGCCCGTCTGCGCGGCCTTGATCGCGATCTCGGCGGTCTCGCCGTCGCGGATCTCGCCGACCATGATGATGTCGGGGTCCTGGCGCAGGAAGGACTTGAGCGCGGCGGCAAAGGTAAGGCCCGCCTTGTCGTTGACGTTGACCTGGTTGATCCCCGGCACGTTGATCTCCGCCGGGTCCTCGACGGTCGCGATGTTGACGCCCGGCACGTTGAGGATGTTCAGGCAGGTGTAGAGCGACACCGTCTTGCCGCTGCCCGTGGGCCCGGTCACCAGGATCATGCCGTAAGGCCGGCCGATGGCCGAGAGCAGGCGATCCTTCTCGATCTTCTCGTAGCCCAGCGCATCGATGCCCAGCTTGGCGCTGGACGGGTCCAGGATGCGGATCACCACCTTCTCGCCGTACAGCGTGGGCAAGGTGCTGACGCGGAAGTCGATCGCCTTCTGGCCGAACTTCAGCTTCATCTTGCCGTCCTGCGGCACGCGCTTTTCGGCGATGTCCAGGCGCGAAAGCACCTTGATGCGGGCGGCGAGCTTGTCCTTGATGGCGACCGGCGGCTGGGTGATCTCGCGCAGCTCGCCGTCGACACGGAAGCGCACGCGGTAGTGGTACTCGTAGGGCTCGAAATGAAGGTCCGACGCACGCAGGTTGATGGCGTCGATCAGCATCTTCTGCAGGAAGCGGACGACCGGCGCATCCTCGACCTCGGTGCTGAGGTCTGACTCCTGGGCGGCTGACTCCTCGTCGGTGACGTCGAACTCGAACTCGCCACCGGCCATCGACTCCAGGACCTCGTTGACCGGCGTGCCCTGACCGTCGAGGGCCTTCTCGAGCTTGTCCTGCTCGACGATGACCCACTCGGGGTTCATCTGCGCAAAGAACTTGATGCGCTCGGCCGCCTCCTGGTTGGTCGGATCGGCAGCGCCGATGAACAGCCGGTTGCCCCGCTTGCCGAGCACCAGCAGCTGGTACTGGCTGGCGACCTTGGGGTCGATGATGTTGCGCGGCAGCCGCTGGAGGTCGACCGCGTTGAGGTCCATCAGGGGCAAGGCCAGCGCGCCCGACAGCGTGTGAGCCAGGTCAGCTGCCGAGACCGCGCCCGCGGCCACCACGGCAGAGACGAAGCTGCTGTTGCGCGCCTTGGCCGACTTCTGCAGCTCCTCGGCGCTGCGGGCCGACAGCTTGCCGGCGTTGACGAGAACCTTGGCCGCGCCGGCAAGGCCGCTCTGCGGCGGTTCGACCGTCGTTTCGGCTGCCATCGGTGGTCAGAGGCCCGGCTTCATATCCGGATGATCATCGCCGATCCGCTGCTTGCTGTAAACCGTACTGCAGTGCAGTGCAGTGCAGTGCAGTGCGGGGCAGCCGCCGTACGGGCGACCCGCAGCGCGGCGGATCGCGCTCGAGCGTCGTCACGACGCGGCACAGGGATCGGGTCTGGTCGGGGTGAGAGGATTCGAACCTCCGGCCTCTACGTCCCGAACGTAGCGCTCTACCAGGCTAAGCTACACCCCGCTTCGAGCAGGAGGTCCGCGGCCACGCCGGGCTGGACATCCTGCCATGGACCGCAAGGGCCGCTCAGGAAGAGCGGTCCACCGATCGAGCGCACAATTCTAGCAGAGCGTCGCGTGCCGTCGAGGGCGGCAGTGCCGCCAGGCACTGCCGGGCCTTGTCGGCCTCCCGGCGGGCGGCCTCGCGCGTGGCATCGATCGCGCCGGTGGCCTTGACGATCGAGATGATGTCCTGCAGGCGCTCCACCTCGCCGTTCTCGATCGCCCGACGCACGGTCTGCCTCTGCTCGACGGTACCGCGGTTCATGGCCAGCAGCAGCGGCAGGGTCGGCTTGCCCTCCCGCAGGTCGTCGCCCACGTTCTTGCCCAGCTGCTCTGCATGGCCTTCGTAGTCCAGCAGGTCGTCGACGAGCTGGAAGGCGGTGCCCAGCGCGCGACCGAATGCCGCGCAATGCTCTTCGGTGGCGCGGTCGGTCCGCGCCAGCACGGCCCCCAGCCTTGCGCTGGCTTCGAACAGCTTGGCGGTCTTGAAGCGGATGACCCGCAGGTACTCCTCCACCTCGAGGTCCGGGTCATGCATGTTGAGCAGTTGCAACACCTCACCCTCGGCGATCACGTTGGTCGCCTCGGCCAGCACCTCGAGCACGCGCATGCGGTCGATCGACACCATCATCTGGAAGGCGCGCGAGTAGAGGAAGTCGCCGACCAGCACGCTGGCGGCATTGCCGAACATCGAGTTTGCCGTCGCGCGTCCGCGCCTGAGCGCCGATTCGTCCACCACGTCATCGTGCAGCAGTGTGGCGGTGTGGATGAACTCGACCACCGCTGCCAGCTCGTAGCGCTCGGGCCCCTCGAAACCGAAGGCCTCGGCGAACAACAGCACCAGGCGGGGCCGGATGCGTTTGCCGCCGGCGCCGACGATGTAGGTCGAGATCTGGTCGATCAGTGCCACGCTGGAGCTCAGGCGAGCCCGTATGACCTCGTCGACCCGTTGAAGGGAGAGGTCGAGCGGGTCTGTGGCGGCGTCGATGGTGTCGTTGGTGGAGGGCACGAACCTGGCCTCGGAGGCGGATCGATTATAGGAACCGGCCTCGGGGACCGCCTCGCAGGTCGCGCGGGCCAATGCGGGCTGCTATACTCCGCAGCTTCGTCCGCCCCGGGGCCCTACCTGGATGGCCCGTGCAGCGGCGCAGGGATGAGTGGTGGGCCGAGACGGTCCGCCGACCTTGCCGTGGCCTGGCGAAGGCCCGGTCGGCGAAGATTTCTCCTAGGAAGCGAAGGGCACATATGTACGCGGTCATAAAAACCGGCGGCAAGCAATACAAGGTGGCTGCCGGCGACAAGATCAAGGTAGAACAGATTGCTGCGGACGTGGGCCAGGAAATCGTGATCGATCAGGTCCTCGCCGTGGGCGAAGGGGCTGAGCTGAAGGTCGGTTCTCCCTGGGTCGCGGGCGCCAACGTGAAGGCCAAGGTGCTCTCACAAGGCCGGCACGACAAGGTGCGCATCTTCAAGTTGCGCCGCCGCAAGCACTATCAGAGGCATGGCGGCCACCGCCAGAGCTACACCGAGCTCGAGATCGGCGCCATCGTCGCCTGAAGGAGCACTGAACCATGGCACAGAAGAAGGGCGGCGGGTCCACCCGCAACGGTCGCGATTCCCAGCCGAAGATGCTGGGCGTCAAGGTGTTTGGTGGTCAGCAGGTCAACGCGGGCTCGATCATCGTCCGCCAGCGTGGCACTCGGTTCCATGCCGGCGCCAACGTCGGCATGGGGCGCGACCATACGCTGTTCGCGCTGGTCGACGGCAAGGTGGCGTTCCAGGTCAAGGGCGCGTCGAATCGCCAGACGGTGACGATCCAGCAAGGCTGAGCCCACGCTTGGGGCGGTCTGCCTGAGCCGGTCCAACGCCGACGTCGGCCGCGTTCGGGCTGTCTTCGGGCCGCTTTCTTGCGGCAGTGTCCGGGCAGGCCAGGGGCCGGCTCGTACTGAGGGGCGGGCGGCAGGGCCGGGCTCACCTGCCTGCGCCGCGGCCTCGTCGTGCGGCAGGTCTCCAAGCCCCGGCGTGCCGGGGCTTTTCGCTGGGCGCATCTCGAAGGTCCGGTATCCCTGATCATGAAGTTCGTCGACGAGGCCACCATCGATGTTGTCGCCGGTCACGGCGGGGCCGGGTGTGCCAGTTTCCGGCGCGAGAAGTTCATCCCCTTCGGCGGCCCCGACGGCGGCGACGGGGGGCGGGGTGGCAGCGTTTGGGCCGAGGGCGACCGAAACCTCAATACGCTGATCGACTATCGCTATTCGCGCCGGCATGAAGCCCGCAGCGGCGAAGCCGGTCGCGGCTCGGACCAGTTCGGGGCGGCAGGTGCCGATGTCGTGCTACGGTTTCCCGTCGGCACCGTGATGACCGATGCCGAGACCGGCGCGCCGGTGTGCGAGTTGCTGGAGCATGGCCAGCGCGTGCTGTTGGCCAGGGGGGGTGACGGCGGCTTCGGCAACCTGCACTACAAGTCCAGCACCAACCGGGCCCCACGACAGAAGTCACCCGGCTGGCCCGGCGAGCAGCGCCGGCTGAACCTGGAGCTGCGGGTGCTGGCCGATGTCGGCCTGCTGGGCATGCCCAACGCCGGGAAGTCGACCTTGATCGCCGCGATCTCCAATGCTCGTCCGAAGATCGCGGACTACCCGTTCACCACCCTGCACCCCCATCTGGGCGTGGTGCGGGTCGGGCCGGAACAGAGCTTCGTCGTCGCCGACATTCCCGGCTTGATCGAGGGCGCCTCCGAAGGGGCGGGCCTGGGGCACCAGTTCCTGCGCCACCTGCAGCGCACCCGGCTGCTGCTGCATGTAGTGGACATGGCGCCGTTCGACGACACGGTCGACCCTGTCGTCCAGGCGCGTGCCCTCGTTGCGGAATTGAAGAAGTATGACCCCGCCTTGCATGCCAAGCCGCGCTGGCTGGTGTTGAACAAGCTCGACATGGTGCCTGTCGAGGAGCGTGCACGGCGGGTGCGCGAGTTCGTCCGCCGCATGCGCTGGAAGGGGCCGGTGTTCGAGATCTCGGCCCTGGCGCGCCAGGGCCTGGGGCCTCTGGTGGGGCGGGTCTACGAAGAGGTCTCGCCGCACAGGCGCGCGCCACGCGAGCCCGACCCGAGGTTCGATCCGCCCCCGCCTGTCGAAGAAGGGCTGTGATGGCCGAACCCTTCCTGTGCACGGCACGGCGCATCGTCGTCAAGGTCGGCTCCAGCCTGGTCACCGACGAAGGTCGAGGGGTCGATGCCGAGGCGATCGGCAACTGGTCGCGCCAACTGGCGGCCCTGGCCCGGCAGGGGCGCGAGCTGGTGATGGTCTCCAGTGGAGCCATCGCCGAAGGCATGCAGCGCCTGGGCTGGAGCCGCAGGCCGACCGAACTGCATGAACTGCAGGCTGCGGCTGCGGTCGGCCAGATGGGCCTGGTGCAGATGTACGAGACCCGCTTGCGCGAGCAGGGATTGCACAGCGCACAAGTGCTGCTGACGCACGCCGACCTGGCCAACCGGGAGCGCTACCTCAACGCGCGGTCGACCCTGCTGACCTTGCTCTCGCTGCGCGTCATCCCGGTGATCAACGAAAACGACACGGTCGTCACCGACGAGATCCGGTTCGGCGAGAACGACACCCTGAGCGCGCTGGTGGCCAACCTGGTGGACGCCGACGCACTGGTCATCCTGACCGACCAGAAAGGGCTCTTCTCTGCCGATCCGAGGAGGGACGCCTCGGCTCGATTCATCGACGAGGCGATGGCCGGCGACCCCGCGCTCGAGCAGATGGCCGGCGGCGCCGGCTCAGCCATCGGGCGTGGCGGCATGATCACCAAGGTGCTGGCGGCCAAGCGTGCAGCCGGCAGTGGTGCCGGCACCGTGATTGCCTGGGGGCGCGAGCCCGACGTCCTGTTGCGACTGGCTGCTGGCGAGCGCATCGGCACCGCCCTGATCGCGGGCACCGCCAAACTTGCGGCACGCAAGCAGTGGATGGTCGACCACCTCCAGCTGCGCGGCGCCGTGGTCGTCGATGCCGGGGCCGCCCAGCGCGTCCGCGAAGACGGCAAGAGCCTGCTGCCCATCGGCGTCGTCGAAGTCTCCGGTGACTTCTCCCGGGGTGACGTCATCGCGATCCGCACGCTGCAGGGGGCGGAACTCGGACGCGGGCTGGCGAACTACTCGGCCGTCGAGTCGAGGCTGATCGCGCGCAAGCCATCGTCACAGATCCAGTCGCTGCTCGGCTACGCCAACGAGCCCGAACTGGTCCACCGCGACAACCTGGTGCTCAGCTGAGCTCGTGGCCCCCGGGGAGCAGGGGGTCGACCATGCTGGCGTCGGCGGCCGGCTGCTGCGGCTCGCGTCGGCGGTCGTCCTCGGCATGGCGGCCATGTCGAACGCCGGCCCTCAGGTAGCGGGTCTGATGCCCCAACCGTGGAAGGTAGCGTGAGAGCTCGGTCAGCGCCGACTCGTAGACGCCCCGCTTGAACTCGATCACCACATCCAGCGGCACCCAGTACTCGTTCCAGCGCCAGGCATCGAACTCGGGGTGATCGGTGGCGCGCAGGTTCATGTCACTGTCCCGCCCGACCAGGCGAAGCAGGAACCAGATCTGCTTCTGGCCGCGATAGTGGCCTCGCGCATCCTTGCGGATGAAGTGATCCGGCACCTCGTAACGCAGCCAGTCGCGCGTGCGGCCGACGATCTCGACATGCTCGGGTCGCAGGCCGACCTCCTCGTGCAGTTCGCGGAACATCGCCTGCTCCGGTGTCTCACCGTATTTGATGCCGCCCTGCGGGAACTGCCAGGAGTGCGTCCTCAATCGCTTGCCCCAGAACACCTGGTTGCGCGCGTTGAGCAGGACGATGCCGACGTTGGGCCTGAAGCCTTCCCTGTCGAGCATAATCAAACCTCAATTTCGTGACTGAAATCATTATTGCACCGGCGCAGAGCGGCCTGCGCACCTAGGAAACCCGCATCGCGCGCCCCGTCACGGGCGTGTTGACCCTGCAAGCGGACTGCCGCCGGTGGCTCGTCAACGCCCATGAAAGCCACCCAGACCTTCGTCTCGACCCTCAAGGAAGCGCCCTCCGACGCCGAAGTCGTCAGCCACCGGCTGATGATGCGCGCCGGCCTGATCAAGCGGCTGGGCGCCGGGATCTACAACTACATGCCGCTTGGCCTGCGGGTCATCCGCAAGGTCGAACGGATCATTCGCGAGGAGATGGATCGCGCCGGGGCAGTCGAGCTGCTGATGCCCGTGGTGCAGCCGGCCGAGCTGTGGGAGGAGAGCGGGCGCTTCCAGGCTTACGGTCCTGAACTGCTGCGCATCCGGGACCGCCACGACCGGTCGTTCGTCATCCAGCCGACCAGCGAAGAGGTCATCACCGACATTGCGCGGCAGGAGCTGCGAAGCTACCGTCAACTGCCCCGGAACTTCTATCACATCCAGACCAAGTTCCGCGACGAACGACGGCCGCGCTTCGGCGTCATGCGCGGTCGCGAGTTCACGATGAAGGACGCCTACTCCTTCGACAGGGACAAGGAAGGCGCGGCCCGCAGCTACGAGGCGATGTTCGCGGCCTACGGTCGGATCTTCGATCGCTTCGGTTTGCGCTACCGTGCCGTGCGGGCCGATTCCGGAGCGATCGGGGGTGACCTCTCCCATGAGTTCCAGGTCATCGCCGACACTGGAGAGGATGCGCTGGTCTACTGCCCGGACAGCGATTTCGCGGCCAACATCGAGCTGGCCGAGGCGGTGGCGCTGCTGCCGCAGCGCGCTGCGGCCGGCCAGCCGCTCGTCAAGACACCCACGCCCGGCCGCAGCACCTGTGAAGCGGTGGCTGAGCTGCTCGGCTTGCCGCTGGCAGCCACCGTGAAGTCGCTGGTGCTGGCCACCGACCGCGAAGGCGAGGGCGGCGTCTCCCGCACCACCCTGTGGTTGCTGCTGGTCCGCGGCGACCACGCCCTCAACGAGGTCAAGGCGGGCAAGGTGGACGGGCTGAAGGAGGGGTTTCGTTTTGCCACCGCGGCCGAGATCGTCGACCATTTCGGCTGCCAGCCCGGCTATCTGGGTCCGATCGGGACACGCAAGCCGGTGCGCGTGGTGGCCGACCGCACGGTGGCGATGATGAGCGACTTCGTCTGCGGGGCCAACGAGGGCGATGCACACTACACCGGCGTCAACTGGGGCCGGGACCTGCCGGAGCCCGATCTCGTGGCCGACATCCGCAACGTGGTCGCCGGTGACCCTTCACCCGACGGCAAGGGTGCTCTCGCCATCCAGCGCGGCATCGAGGTCGGCCATGTCTTCTACCTCGGCACCAAGTACAGCGCCGCGATGGACGCCAGCTACCTCGACGAGAGCGGCAAGCCGAGGCTGATGGAAATGGGCTGTTACGGCATCGGTGTCACCCGGCTGCTCGGCGCGGCCATCGAACAGAACCACGACGAGCGCGGCATCGTCTGGCCGGTGGCCATGGCCCCGTTCGAGATCGTGGTCTGCCCGATAGGCTGGGAGCGCAGCGAGCAGGTGCGGCTGCTGGCGCAGCGCATGCATGACGAGCTTGCGGCGGCGGGAGTCGATGTCGTGGTCGACGACCGTGGCGAACGGCCGGGCGCCATGTTCGCCGACTGGGAACTGCTTGGTGTTCCCTTGCGCCTGGTGGTGTCCGATCGTGGACTGAAGGCTGGCACGGTCGAGGTCCAGGGTCGGCGCGATGCCCAGGCCACCGTGGTACCGGTCCCCGACGCCGTCGCCCTGGCCTGGCGGCGTCTGCACGAGTGAGATTGGCCGAATGACGGCCGAGGCGGTACGGCGGCGCCAGGCCGTTTGTGCCGCCCTGGGTGTCGCGCTGGTGCCTTGGCCGCGTGCCTCGAGGGCCGGGGCTCAGATCGAGGAGCCGCTCGCCGACTCGGTGCGCGGCGCCTTGACCGCGGCTGTGGCCGACCGTGCGCCGCCCAAGCCCGCCTTCGAACGCATCGAGGACCGGCTGGCCTATCTGCGCTGGCTGGGACAGGCCTCGCAGCGTCTGAAGAAGCGCAAGGCCGAGCACCAGACGCGAATCGAGTTCCTCGAGACCCTATGGTACGAGTCGCGGCGCGCGGGGCTGGAGAGCTCGCTGGTGCTGGGGGTCGTGCAGGTCGAGAGCGGCTTTCGAAAGTACGCCATCAGCTCGGCGGGCGCGCGCGGCTACATGCAGGTGATGCCCTTCTGGGCACGCCTGATCGGCGATGGCGATGCGAGCCGGCTCTTCCACCTGCAGACCAACCTCCGGTTCGGCTGCGTGATCCTGCGCCACTACATCGACACCGAGCGCGGAGACCTGTTCCTGGCCCTGGGGCGCTACAACGGCAGCCGGGGCCGCGCCGAGTACCCCAACATGGTTTTCGCGGCGCGCAGGCACTGGACCTGGCCTGCTGCGGCCGGCTGAGACCTTCGGCGCCGACATACGGCCTGCCGGGCGAAGGGGGTCGCTACGCCTCGCCCGGGCGCTGGCGTGGTCTGTCAAAGCCCGGGCCAGGGCTTGGGCTCGGCACCGGCAACACCGGCCAGCGCGAGCACACGCTCCACGCCTTCGTCGACCATCTCCTCGATGCTGGAGGGCCGGTGGTAGAAGGCGGGCAGCGGCGGGAAGACGATCGCCCCCAGTTCAGTGGCGGCGACCATGTTGCGCAGGTGGGCCAGGTTCAGCGGAGTCTCTCGTACCATGAGGATCAGCCGCCGGCGCTCCTTGAGCGTGACGTCGGCTGCCCGCGTCAGCAGGTTGTCCGAGAGGCCATGCGCCACGGCTGCCAAGGTGCGCATCGAGCAGGGTGCGACGATCATTGCGGCGGTGTCGAAACTGCCACTGGCGACGCAGGCGCCGATGTCGCCCGGAGCGTGGGCATGGTCTGCCTCGGCCTCCAGCTCACGCCGATCCAGGCCCAGTTCATGGTGGGCGCTGACGACCCCGGCAGGGGAGACGATCAGATGGGTCTGTACGCCCAGGTGGCGAGCCCGCCGCAACACACGCAGGCCGTAGAGCGCTCCGGTGGCGCCGGTGATGCCGACCACCAGGCGGGGCGCCACGGCACTCAACGTGCGAGGACCTGCTGCAGTTCGCCGGACTGGTACATCTCCATCATGATGTCAGAGCCGCCCACGAACTCCCCACCGACGTAGAGCTGGGGAATGGTCGGCCAATTGGCGTATTCCTTGATGCCCTGGCGGATCTCCTCGTCGTCCAGCACGTTCACGCTGGCGAAGTCGTCGACGCCGCAGGCCTTGAGGACCTGCACGGCGCGGCCGGAGAAGCCGCACATCGGAAACTGCGCCGTGCCTTTCATGAACAGCACGACCTTGTGGCTGTTGACCAGGTTGTCGATGCGTTGGCGGGTGTCACTCATGGAGGGTTCCTGACTGCTGTATCGAGCGAGCTTGCAAAGCGGGATTTATAAGCGATCCACGATGCCCAGGGCGCGGGCGCGGCCAAGGCCGCCTGTCACCGGACCCCGGGGGCTTGTCCGCCACTGAGTCGATCCAGCCCGGCCAGATCCTGGCGCGTGCAGGCGTCGACAAGACCATGGACCTGCAGCAACTGCCTCACGTCCGGGCCCTGGTCGTGGCCGTGTTCGAGCAGCAGCCAGCCGCCGGGGCGCAGGTGCGCGAGTGCGCCTGCGACGATGCGTCGCAGGTCGTCGAGCCCGTCGACCCCGGCGATCAGTGCAGTGGACGGCTCGTGCCGCAGGGCCGGCAGGTGCGGGTCGGCCTCGGCGATGTAGGGAGGGTTCGACAGCACCAGGTCGAAGCGCTCGCCGGACAGGTTCGCCCACCAGTCGCTGTCCAGCCATCGAACCCCAAGACCGAGCCGCGCGCCGTTGTCGCGCGCGACCTCCAGTGCCGGGGCGCTCTTGTCGGTACCGGTGACCTCGGCCGATGGCGCGCAGCGCTTGATCGCCAGCGCAATCGCCCCGCTGCCGGTGCCGAGGTCGACGACCTGTGCCGGCGGCGCGCCTGCAGGGCGGCGCGCAAGGCGTTCCAGCCCCCACTCGACCAGGGCCTCGGTTTCCGGTCGCGGGACCAGCACTGCAGGGCTCACCTTCAGGCTCGAGCCATGGAACTCCGACCGGCCGACGATGTAGGCCAGCGGCTCCCCCAAGAAGCGACGATGGAAGTCGTGCTCGCAGCGCTGCGCCAGCGCCGGGTCGATGTCTTCGTCGCCATGGGCCACCAACCAGGCGCGAGATCGCCCCAGGTGATGCGCAACAAGCCACTGGGCATCCAGTCGGGCCAGCCCACGATGCCTGGCCAGGGCGACGAGTCCGTCGACCGTCATGCGCCGGCTTCGAGTTCGGCCAGCTGTTCGGCGGCGCGGGCCGCCTGCAGCATGTCGACCAGCTCGGTCAGCTCCCCGTCGAGCACGGACTGCAGCTTGTACAAGGTCAGGTTGATGCGGTGGTCGGTCACCCTGCCCTGCGGAAAGTTGTAGGTGCGGATGCGGTCGGACCGGTCGCCGCTGCCGACCAGGCTCTTGCGTGTGGCGGCTTCCGCCGCCGCCCGCTCGCTTCGATCCTTCTCGCGCAGGCGGGCGGCCAGTACCGCCATCGCCTTGGCCTTGTTGCGGTGCTGTGAGCGATCGTCCTGGCATTCGGCCACCAGGCCGGTGGGCAGGTGGGTGATGCGGATCGCGCTGTCGGTCTTGTTGACATGCTGTCCACCGGCCCCGCTTGCCCGAAAGGTGTCGATGCGCAGCTCTGCCGGGTCGAGGGCGATGTCCTCGGCCTGGTCGGGCTCGGGCATCACGGCCACCGTGCAGGCGCTGGTGTGGATTCGCCCCTGGGATTCGGTGGCCGGAACGCGTTGCACCCGATGACCGCCCGACTCGAACCGCAGGCGGCCATAGGCTTGCGGACCCGAAACCCGGATCACAAGCTCCTTGTAGCCGCCCAGCTCGGCGCCGTTCTCGCTCAGGATCTCGGTGCGCCATCCCTGGCGCTCGCACCAGCGCAGGTACATGCGGGCCAGGTCGCCGGCGAACAGCGCCGATTCGTCGCCGCCAGTGCCGGCACGGATCTCCAGGAAGGCATTGCGGTCGTCGTCGGGATCGCGAGGCAGCAGCGCGGCCTGCAGCTCGGCCTCCAGCCGGGACAGGTCGGCTTCGGCGGTCGCGATCTCTTCGGACGCCATCTCGGCCATGGCCGGATCCTGCAACCAGTCGCGTGCGGTCTGCAGGTCGGCCTCCCGGCAGCGGTACCGCGCCCAGCGCGATTGAAGCTCGGCGACTTCCGCCTGCTCCCGTGCGAGCTCGCGCCAGCGCCGGTTGTCGGCCAGCGTCGCCGGGTCCGCGAGGACCTGGTCGAGTTCCGCCAGCCGCAAGGCCAGGCGGTCGAATCGTTCACGCAGGGCGGTCTTCATGGGGGTGCACGGGGTGGGGCACCCAGGGTGCACCCGGTGCCGCGATCGCGGCTAGCGGGGGTCGCCACCCGGCGTGCGGGGGCTCTGGCGCAGGAACAGTCGGGACACCGTGCGGACCAGTTGCTCGCGGTCGACGCCGTCGACCGAGTGCAGTTCCGCCATCGTGCCGTGCAGCATCTTGTGCGCGAGGCCACGGGCCAGCGTCTCCAGCACCGCCTCCGGTGCTTCGCCGCGAGCCAGCAGCTTTCGTGCACGTGCCAGCTCGGCCGCACGCCAGGACTCGGCCTGTTCGTTCAGGGCCTTGATCAGCGGCACCGCGGCGCGCTGGTCGAGCCAGTGTGAAAAGCTCTGCACGCCGGCGTCGATGATCGCTTCGGCCTGAGCGACGGCGGCCTGCCGCTTCTCGCCGGCACTTTGCACCAGCTGCGAGAGGTCGTCGACGGTGTAGAGGTAGACATCGCCCAGCGCGCCGACTTCGATCTCGATGTCACGGGGCACGGCCAGGTCGACCATGAACATGGGCCTGTGCCTGCGTGCGTGCAGCGCCGTCTCCACCGCGCCCAGGCCGATGATGGGCAGCGAACTCGCCGTGCACGACACCACGGCGTCGAACTCGTGCAGCCGCTGGGGCAGTTCGGCCAGGCGTATGGCTTCGGCGCCAAACCTCTGTGCCAGCTTCTCGCCCCGCTCCAGCGTCCGGTTGGCGATGGCCAGGCTGCGCGGCGAACGCGCCGCGAAGTGTGTCGCCACCAGTTCGATCATCTCGCCGGCGCCGACAAACAGCACGCGGACCTCCCGCATGTCTTCGAACAGGTCGCCCGCCAGCCGCACGGCGGCAGCCGCCATGCTGATCGAATGGGCGCCGATTTCGGTCGAGCTGCGCACCTCCTTGGCAACGGAGAACGAGCGCTGGAACAGCTGGTGCAGCGTGGTGCCCAGAGTGCCCGCTTCGTCGGCATGCCTGACGGCCTGCTTGAGCTGGCCGAGGATCTGGGGTTCACCCAGCACCATGGAATCCAGGCCCGAAGCGACCCGGAACGCGTGCCGCGCGGCATCACGGTCGACGCGCACGTAGGTGTGCGGGTCCAGGTGCGAGTGACTGACACCGCCTTGCCGGGCCAGCCAGTCGAGCGCCGGGGCCACGAGCGGGGCCGATTCGGCGCTCCGGGACGCGATGTAGAGCTCGGTGCGATTGCACGTCGAGATCAGCGCCGCTTCAGGTTCCGCGCGCGCAAGGTGGGCCTTCAGTCCCTGAAGCGCAGCACCCAGCGACTCGGGCGCAAAGGCCAGGCGGCCGCGCAGGTCGAGTGGTGCGGATGTATGGTTGAGCCCGAGGGCGAATACGCTCACGGCAGAATTCTACGAGGGGCGCTGGGCAGTGGCCGGTACCGGCCGGGCGCAGTCTGCAGGCAACAGACGCGACGATCTTGATCACTGTCAAGCAACTTGCTCGCCGTCACCAGGAAAGCCGACGAGGGGTATGGGGCCGCTGGACCTGTCATGGCTGCTGATGAACGCGCTCGCTCCTGCGATCGTGGTGTCCGCATTGGCGACCTTCGTCTGCCGGGCCTTGCGGCGGCGGGTGCCGGCGAGAGTCGGCTGGAGGCGTCAATGGGGGATGGCGGCGCTGGCCGCCGTGGCTGGCCAGGCGCTGGGCTGGGGCCTGACCGGCCGCGACGGCACGATGACGGGGTATGCGCTGCTGGTCGGCGCCGTGGCATTGGCTTCATGGGGGTCAATGTCGCGCCGGCGTTCCCCGGCCTGACCCGGCTGGCCGGGGTGGGCGCCGCGTGCAGGTCAGGCCGCGGGCGTGGCCGCCGTTGTTTCGAGGCAGGGTGTCCCCCGTAACGAGTGTGGAAGGGCCTGAGTGATGCGCACGTCGATCATGCGGCCGACCAGGCGACGGCCGATCGGGCCGCCGTCGAAGTTGACGATGCGGTTGCACTCGGTCCGCCCCATCAGTTCCTGCTCGTTGCGTCTCGACGGCCCTTCGACCAGGATGCGGCGGGTCGAACCGACCATCGAAGCCCCGATGCGCCGCACCTCCGCTTCGATCATCGATTGCAGGCGCTGCAGCCGCCTCAGCTTCTCTGCCTTGGGCGTGTCGTCCGGCAAGTTGGCCGCAGGCGTCCCCGGCCGCGGACTGAAGACGAAGCTGAACGAGGCGTCGAACCGCAGTTCCTCGATCAGCGACAAGGTGCGCTCGAAGTCTTCCTCGGTCTCACCCGGAAAGCCGACGATGAAGTCGCTGGACAGGCTGAGTTCCGGCCGGCGGGCACGCAGCTTGCGCACGATGCTCTTGTACTCGAGCACGGTATAGCCGCGCTTCATGGCCATCAGGATGCGGTCGCTGCCATGCTGCACCGGCAGATGCAGGTGAGCGACCAGCTGCGGCACGCGGTCATAGGCCTCGATCAGCCGCTGCGTGAATTCCTTGGGGTGGCTGGTCGTGAAGCGGATGCGCTCGATGCCGCTGACTGCACCGACGTACTCGAGCAGCAGCGCGAAATCGGCCAGTTCGCGGCTGTCGCCCATCGCGCCGCGGTAGGCGTTGACGTTCTGCCCGAGGAGCGTCACTTCCTTGACGCCCTGTTCGGCCAGGCCGGCGATCTCGGCAAGCACGTCCTCGAGCGGTCGACTGACCTCCTCGCCGCGGGTATAGGGAACGACGCAGTACGAGCAATACTTCGAGCAGCCTTCCATGATGGAGACGAACGCCGAGGCCCCTTCGACGCGCGCCGGCGGCAGGTGGTCGAACTTCTCGACCTCGGGAAAGCTGATGTCGACCTGCGGGCGTCGCTCGACTCGGCGCGCCTCGATCATCTGCGGCAGGCGATGCAGGGTCTGCGGCCCGAACACCAGGTCCACATAGGGCGCGCGTTCGATGATCGCCGCCCCTTCCTGGCTGGCGACGCAGCCACCCACGCCGATCAGCGCCCCGCGCGACTTCAGGTGCTTGACCCGACCCAGGTCGCTGAACACCTTTTCCTGCGCCTTCTCCCGTACGGAGCAGGTGTTGAAGAGGATCAGGTCGGCCTGCTCGACATCGTCGGTGGGCTCGAAGTCGGCACTGGCCGACAGCAGGTCGGACATCTTGTCGGAGTCGTATTCGTTCATCTGGCACCCGAAGGTGCGGATGAACACCTTGCGACGGCTCATCGCCGGCTCCAGGTCTGCGCGATGGGGTCGAACTGAAGCGCCGCCGCCTGGCTGGCGCTGGCAGGCCAGAAGCGGGCCCGCTCCGAAGGCGTCAGGATCCAGATGTCCAGCAGATGACCACCGGCATCGATGGTGTAGTGCACGAGCAGCCGGCGGCCCGCCAGCGTGCCCATGACCTCGAAGCGGTTGTCCTCGTTGCGCACCCGTGCGCCCGGCGCCAACCGCGCGGCGCGGCCCTCCAGCATCACGTCCGGCGGCGCCGTGGCGACCAGTTCGCCACGCAGTGCGTGAGGCGGGAACATGCGTGGGACCTGTGCCGGCACGCTGGAGCTCAGCAAGGCAAGGGCAAGGGCAAGGGCGAATGCGGCACAGCGAGTCATGGTGTGGATCCAGCGGCTGTGGAGCAGCCGACCCTGTCGACTGCAATTGAAATGGCCCGAGCGGACTCGGGCCATGCGGGATGCGGGCGCTGCCCGGATCGGGGATCTGGTGGCGCTTCAGGGACTTGAACCCCGGACCTGCGGATTATGATTCCGTCGCTCTAACCAACTGAGCTAAAGCGCCAAGAGCTGGTCATTATAGCGAGCCCTGCGCCCGTTGTTGACGCAGCGAGGCGGCGCCAGCGCTTGCCGATGTTCAGCTTTTTCCGCAGGAAGTCGCCCGCGGCGCCTGGCCCCGAAGTGCCTGCAGCCGCCACGTCGCCAGACCCACCCACGGCGCCGCTGCACGCCGCAGCCACCAGCGTCCTGCCCAGCGCAGCGCCGACGTCGCAAGACAGCGCGCGGACCGACCATTCCACGTCCTCGCCGCAGGCGCCCGCAGACCCCCCGGAGGCATCGCGCAGCGGCTGGATGCAGAGGCTGCGCCATGGCCTCAGGAAGACCGGCGCCGGCATTGCCAGGGTCTTCACCGGGACCCGCATCGACGACGAGCTCTACGAGGAGCTGGAGGCTGCGCTCCTGATGGCCGACGCCGGTGTCGGCGCCACGGCGCAACTGCTGGACGACCTCAAGCGGCGGGTGAAGGAGGCCAAGGCCACCGAGGCCATGGCGGTGCGCAGCCTGCTCGTCGACGCCATCACGCAGTTGCTGCAACCGCTCGAGTCGCCCCTGGTCGTCGGTCGCATGCAGCCGACCGTGCTCATGGTGGCCGGCGTCAACGGCGCGGGCAAGACCACGACCATAGGAAAACTCACGCGGCACCTTGCTGCGGCCGACCGCAAGGTGCTGCTTGCCGCCGCGGACACCTTCCGCGCCGCGGCACGCGAACAGCTCGCGGCATGGGCCGACCGCAGCCGCGTCGAGGTCGTGAGTCAGCAAGGCGGTGACCCGGCGGCAGTGACCTTCGATGCGGTCAACGCGGGCCGGGCACGCGGCTGTGACGTCGTCATTGCCGACACCGCCGGTCGGCTGCCCACGCAGCTGCACCTGATGGACGAGCTGAAGAAGGTGCAGCGCGTGATCGGCAAGGCGATGCCCGGTGCGCCTCACGAGGTGCTGCTGGTCATCGACGGCAACACGGGCCAGAACGCGCTCGCACAGGTCAAGGCCTTCGACGCCGTGCTGGGACTGACGGGCCTGGTGGTGACCAAGCTCGACGGCACGGCCAAGGGCGGCGTGCTGGTGGCGATCGCGCGCTGGTGCGCCGAGCGTGGAAGGCCGCTGCCGGTCTACTTCATAGGTGTCGGCGAGGGCCTCGAGGACCTCGAGGTGTTCAAGGCACGCGAGTTCGCGCAGGCCATGGTGGGCTGACCCGAACGGCCGGCGCCGGCAGTCAGCGGCGCGCCGGTTCGAGCTCCTCGAAGAAACCCGAGGGCACGGGCTCCTCGATGGCGGCGTCACGGGCCGCCGCGTCGCCATCGGCCAGGATTTCCTGGATGTCCGGCACGGGGATCAGGGGCATGGGGCGGGAAGGCGACGCACGTGGCGACTCCAGCGGGCCGCTTCCGCGCGCGAGGTCATGCGCCAGCGCCGTGCGGACTTCGGCCGGCGTCGGGAACTTGTCCTCGCGCCAGATGTGCACACGGATGCCCGCAGCCTGAAGCACACGCATCAGGCGGTCGTGCCGGCGTCGGCTGCGGTCGGACTCGGTCTCCTGGCGAACGTCGATGACCGCCAGCACGCGCGAACCGCTGTCGCAGACCAGAAGGTCCGCGCTCAGTGCCCCGACTCGCTGCAGCCACTCTGCATAGGAGTGGCGCATGGGAACGCGAACGAACCGGGACAAGGGGACCTGGGCCAGCACCATGTAGCCGGGCAGCGCACGGCGAAGCAGTTCGTAGCCCTTGCGCTCGTGCGAGGTCATCACCCGGGCAGGCTCGGGCGGCCACGCCTGAACGGTGTCGAGCGCATCTCGGCCGGGGCCCGCCCGCGACCCCCGGGCGCGCCAGCGAGTGGCCAGCAAGGAAAGCAGCAGGGCCGCGGCGAGCGCCAAGGCCCAGGTGCTGGTTGCCGAGAAGTCCATGGCCGTTCGCCTCGGGTGTGGGTCTGAAGGTCGGCCCAGGGCGGGCGGACAGTGAAAAGCTTCACGCTACGCCACTGCACGGCGCAGGTCAACGCGACCGCCGCGACGAGCGTAAGACTTTGTAACGAATGGGCCTCGAGGTGGCGTCCTCAGCGGGGAAGTCCCGGGAATCCGCCCCCCATGCCGCCGCCCATGCGACGCATCATCTTCATGAGGCCGCCGCCCTTCATCTTCTTCATCATGCCCTGCATCTGCTCGAACTGCCCGAGCACGCGGTTGACCTCCTGCACGCTGACGCCGGCGCCGGCGGCGATGCGCCGCTTGCGGCTGGCCTTGATCAGTTCCGGCTTGCGGCGTTCGAGCGTCGTCATCGAGCAGACGATGCCTTCCATGCGACGCACGTCGCGTTCGGCGCGGTCGATGTCGGCGCTGCCCGCGCGCGCCGACAACTGGCTGGGCAGCTTGTCCACCAGGCCGGCCAGACCGCCCATCTTCTTCATCTGGCGGATCTGCTGCAGGAAGTCCTCGAGGTCGAAGCCGCTGCCGGTGCGCACCTTGTCGGCCAGCTTGCGGGCTGCCGCCACGTCGACGCCCTTCTGGACCTCCTCGACGAGCGCGACGATGTCGCCCATGCCCAGCACCCGTCCTGCATGGCGCTCGGCATCGAACACCTCCAGGCCGTCGATCTTCTCCGACACCCCGGCAAACTTGATCGGAGCGCCCGTCACCTGCCTGACCGACAGCGCCGCACCGCCGCGGGAGTCACCGTCCAGCTTGGTCAGCACGACGCCGGTCAGCGGCAATGCCTCCCTGAACGCTCGTGCCACGTTGATCGCGTCCTGGCCCTGCATGGCGTCGACCACGAAAAGCGTCTCGACCGGTGACAGCGAGGCGTGCAGCTCTCGGATCTCCGTCATCAACGCCTCGTCGATGGCCAGCCGTCCCGCGGTGTCGACGATCAGCACATCGAAATAGTGGCGTCGCGCATGGTCCAGCGCGGCAAGCGCGATCTCGCGCGGCTTCTGCGAGGCGGTCGAGGCAAACCACTCGGCGCCGGCCTGTGCCGTGACGGTGCGCAGCTGCTCGATGGCGGCCGGCCGGTAGACGTCGGCCGACACGGTCAGCACCTTCTTCCTGCGCTTGCCGATCAGGTGGCGCGCCAGCTTGGCCGTGGTGGTGGTCTTGCCCGACCCCTGCAGACCGGCCATCAGGATCACGGCCGGCGGCTGCGTCGCCAGGTCGATGTCGGCGACACCCTCGCCCATCGTCGCGGCCAGCTCCTTGTGCACGATGCCGACCAGGGCCTGACCCGGGTTGAGCGAACCCGCGACCTCCTGTCCCAGCGCCTTGTCCTTGACCCTGGAGACGAAATCGCGCACCACAGGCAGCGCGACGTCGGCCTCGAGCAGGGCCATGCGCACCTCGCGCAGCATGTCCTGCACGTTGCTCTCGGTGATGCGGGCCTGGCCGCGCATCGTCTTGACCAACCGCGAGAGCCGTTCGGAAAGGGTCGAGGACATGATGCGCAAAGGGGCCTCGCGGCCCCTCGAAAGTACACTTCCGCCATGATTCTACCGACGGCGTCCGTGGCACAGGAGGGCGGTCCTGCGCTCTGGCTGGCCGGCCTGGCCCTGCTGGCCTACGCGATGGCCGCCTTGCCGCTGCCGTCCGTCGAGCGCGCGAGCGCGCTGGCCTTGCCCGTCGGATGGCTGGCCCACCTGGGGGCGCTGGCGATGGAGGCGGTCTCCGCATCGGGTGCCCGCTTCGGCTTTGCACCCGTGCTCTCGATCACGGTTTGGCTGGTCATCGCGGTGCATGCGCTCGAGAGTCGTCTGCTGCCCCTGCCCACGGTCCGGCGCTGGCTGGCGCCAGCCGGTGGCGCGGCCGTGCTGCTGGCCCTGCTGTACCCCGGTGAGATGAAGTCCGTGGTCTCCGGCTGGGTGCCGCTGCACTTCGTTCTTGGTGTCGCTTCCTATGGGCTGTTCGGCGCGGCGGTGCTGCATGCGGCGCTGCTCGACGCCAGCGAGCGCCGCATGCGGCTGCGCACTGCGCCGCGCGCCACGATGGCCGGCATGCCCCTGCTTCGACTCGAGCGGCTGACCTTTCGCTTCGTCGAGGCGGGCTTCGTGGTCCTGAGCGTCACGCTGGTCCTTGGCGCCGTGTCGGCGCTGCAATGGCGCTGGGACCACAAGACCGTGCTGTCCTTGCTCGGGTGGCTGGTCTTCGCCGGCCTGCTGGCCGGTCGGCACCTGCGCGGCTGGCGCGGGCGTCGTGCCACGCGCTGGCTCTACGCAGGGGCATTGCTCCTGCTGCTGGCCTATGCGGGCTCCCGCTTCGTGCTGGAGGTCGTGCTTCGGCGAGGGGGTGGTGCATGAAGTTCGTGTTGCTGCTGGCGGTGCTCGTCGTGGCGGCCTGGATGGTGCTCTCCCGCGTGGCGGGCCGGCGCAACGCAAAGGACGAGGGCAAGGCGCCGCAGGCGCAGGCCAGGCCGGCGGCGCAGGCCGTCGACGTGCAGCCGATGGTGGCTTGCGCCCATTGCGGAGTCCATCTGCCGGCACAGGATGCGGTGACCGACGCCGCGGGTCGCGGCTTCTGCAGTGACGCCCACCGCACCTCCGGACCGCGTTGAGACGTCGAAGCTGCCGGGCCGGGACGGCCCGGCCGTGAGTGGCGATCGAAGGCGGGGCGACCGGCGCCGTGCCGACCGTCGGCTAGGCGACCGGCGCCGCCGACCCGGCGAGCCCGACGGGGGCGCCGACCGTGGCCCGACCCTGCGCGAGTCCAGCCCGGCCGAGCGGGAGTCCTTCTTCGACGCCGGCTGGATGGCGGCCGGCGACCTGCCACCCGACAGCCGGCCGGCGGCCGGCCGGTCGCGGCAGAACCGCGACGAGCAAGGCAGTTCGCTGTCGCGCATCTACCGCACCTACGGCATGGCGCGCGCTGCCCTCGGCGTGCTGCTGGTCGCCGCGCTGGGCATAGGCGGGCTGCTCGGGGCGCGACCCTCGCCCGCTTCCGTGGTGGTCTGCGTGGCCTATGGCCTGCAGTCGGTGCTGCTGTGGCTGCTGCCGCGCTATCGACTGGATGCAGTGTCGCCGGAAGGCGGACGCCATCGTCGCGCGCTGTGGATGTCCACGGTCGGCATCGACCTGCTGGCTTTCATGACGCTGCATGCGATCGAAGCCGCGACCACCTTCAACTACGCCGCGCTGCTGGTGCTGCCGGTGATGATGGCGGGCGTGCTGTCGAGCCGGCTGCGGGCACTGGCGACCACCTCGGCCGTGACCTTGCTGCTGCTGGCGGTGGCCTGGCAGGGGGCGCACGCGGGTGGCGATCTGGCGCCGCAGATGATGCAGGCCGGACTGGCAGGCATAGGCCTGTTCCTCATCACGCTGATCACCGGCGAGCTGGCCGGGCGGCTGGCGCGCGAGGAACTGGCCGCGCGCGACAGCCTCGAGCTGGCTCGGCAGCAGGCACAGCTGAACCGGCTGGTGATCGAGGAGATGGTCGACGGCGTGCTGGTCGTCGATCAGGCACTGCGCGTGAGGGCAGCCAACCCCGCGGCGCGCGGCTTGCTGGTCGAGGAGGGCCTGAGCCCGCCGGCGCCCCTGTTCCTGGACTCGCGGCCGAGCTGGGCGACCCTCGCCCGGGCGGTCTCGCAGGCCCTTCAGGAGGGCGACTGGCCCGAGGCCGGCAGCGACGTGCGGCTGGACTTCGACGCAGGTGCGGGGCGAAACCTGCGGGTTCGCGTGCGCTTCATGCGGCAGCATCCCCTGGACGCGGCGGCACCGGCTGGCGAACGCCTGTGCGTGCTGCTGCTCGAGGATGTACGCACGGCGCAGGCCCGGCTGCGACAGGAGAAGCTGGCGGCCATGGGGCGGGTGTCTGCGGGCGTCGCGCACGAGATCCGCAATCCGCTGGCCGCGATCGCCCAGGCCAACGCGCTGCTGCTCGAGGACGAGCTGGGTCCGACGCAGCAGAGGCTGGCGCGCATCGTGGCCGACAACGTCGAGAGGCTCAAGCGTATCGTCGACGACGTGATGGAGGTGGCGCCCGGGCCCAAGCCGATGCCGGGCCTGATCGACCTTCGGGACGTGGTCGGCTCGGCGGTCGTCGACTGGGCGCGTACCGTGGGGCTGACCCTGGGGCCGCACAGCCGCTTGCGGGTCGACCTGCCGGGCGAGCCGGTCGGCGTGCGCTTCGATCCCGAGCACATGCGGCGCGTGCTCGTCAACCTGCTGGACAACGCCCGACGGCATGCGACCCAGGAGGCCGGCTCCATCGTCCTGCAGCTGATGCTGCCGGATGCGCAGACGGCAACCCTGGCCGTCCTCAGCGACAGCCCCGCGATCGCGCCCGAGGTCGAGCGCCATCTGTTCGAACCCTTCTTCTCGACGCGCAGCCGCGGCACCGGGCTCGGCCTGTACATTTGCCGCGAGTTGTGCGAGCGTTACGGCGCCGGCATCGAGTTCCGCCAGAGGCCGACCTCCGAACGCCTGCGCAACGAGTTCCGGGTCACGATGCGTCGCGGCCCGCAGCCGGCCAGCCCTTCCACGCTCAGCCTGGTACCGTGACCGACACAGCCAAGTACCGCCTGCTCGTCGTCGACGACGAGCCCGATCTGCGAACGCTCTACGAGCTCACCCTGGTTCGTGAGGGCTACGACGTCGAGAGCGCCGGTTCGGTCGAGGAAGCCTGGCAGCTGCTGGCGCAGCAGCAGTACTCGGGCATCATCACCGACATGAGGCTGCCCGACGGCACGGGCCTGGACCTGTTGCGGCGGATGGAATCCGCCGGCAGGCTCGAGAAGGGCATCGTGATCACCGCCTACGGGTCGGCGGAGAATGCCGTCGAGGCGCTCAAGGCGGGGGCCTACGACTACCTGACCAAACCGGTCGATCTGCGGCAGTTCCGCGCCGTCGTGGCGTCTGCCCTGGGGCGAGTGCCGCCGAGCGCGGAGGCGCCGGCCGAGCGGGCCCGCGAGCGCGCTCCGGAAGGCCGTGTGGACAGGCCGCGCAGCGACGACGGCCGGCGTGGTGGCGACTCTGCCCTGGGCCGTCTGGTCGGCCGCTCGGCGGTGATGCAGCAGGTGCGTTCGCTGATCGAGAAGGTGGCCCGCAGCATGGCGCCCGTGCTGGTGCAGGGCGAGTCGGGCACCGGCAAGGAGCTGGTCGCGCGGGCCATCCACGAGGTATCCCCGCGATCCAGGATGCCGTTCATCGCCGTCAACTGCGGCGCCATCCCCGAGGCCCTGCTGGAGGCCGAGTTCTTCGGCTATCGAAAGGGGGCCTTCACGGGGGCCCAGGACGACCGCGACGGCGTCTTCCAGGCGGCGCAAGGCGGCACGCTGTTCCTCGACGAGATCGGCGAGCTGCCGCTGTCCATGCAGAGCAAGCTGCTGCGCGTCGTCCAGGAGCGCGCAGTGCGGCCCATAGGGGCGGTCAACGAGCTCCCGATCAACGTCAGGGTGGTCAGCGCCACGCACAAGGATCTTGCCGCCGAAGTGCAGGGCGGGCGCTTCCGGCAGGACCTGTTCTACCGGCTCAATGTGATCCAGATCGCCGTGCCGCCGCTGCGCGAGCGGCTCGACGATCTCGACGCCATCGGCACCGCCCTGCTGGCCCGCATCGCCGGCGACGCGGGGGTCGCTCCTGTGCCCACGCTGTCGCAGGAAGCCCTCGAGCTGCTCAGGCTGCACAGTTTTCCGGGCAACGTGCGCGAACTCGAGAACCTGCTGCACCGTGCGCTCGCGTTGTCCGGGGGCCTGGTCATCGACCGCGGCGACCTCGACCTCTCGGGCGCGGACCTCAGCGACACCCGATTCGAAGTCGAGTCGGTCACGCAGGCGGTCCGCGCGCCGACGACGGCGGAGGCGTCTCTGCAACCGGGGGCACTGCCGCGCAACCTGCAGGCCCATCTCGACGGCATCGAGCGCGACATCCTCGAGCGCGCTCTCGAGCGGCACCGCTTCAATCGGACGGCCGCCGGCGCCAGCCTGGGGCTGTCCCTGCGCCAGATGCGCTATCGCATGGCGCGGCTCGGCGTCGTGGTCGGCGCCGACCTGGGGCCCGAACGCAGCGAGTGAGGCCTGGACCGCGGGCCCGTCCGGGGCCCGCGAAAGGCATCGGTCGCATTGGGGAAGGTCCGGGGCTCGACACTATCCCTAGCGTCTTGCCCGGCATACAGACCCCAGATATAGTGTCGCACCGTCACACGCGGTGCTGTGGCTCCGCAGTCGATCTTGCGCGGATCCAGGGGCATTCGGCGAGCGACAGGCCGGCGCTGCGGGACGCGCAGGCCATCGGGCCACTCAGGTCGCCGGGTTCATGCCGGCGACGGGAAGTGCGGGCAGGGGCCTTGCGGCCTCCAGGCTCCCAGACGACATCGGGAACAAGAGGGGACTCATGCAGACTGTCATGCCGAACGCCGCAGAAGGCCTGGTCGGAGCGCGGGCCACACCGCCGCTGCCGGCGGCGCCCGGGCCGGCCTTTGCGGGCTACCAGATCATTCGCCGCAATGGCGCCGTGGTGTCGTTCGAACCGAACAAGATTGCAGTGGCGCTGATGAAGGCCTTCCTGGCCGTGCATGGCACCCAGGGTGCGGCATCGGCCAGTGTGCGCGAGACGGTGGAGCGCCTCACCGAAGCCGTCGTCAGGGCCCTGCTGCGTTCGCGGCCCGGTGGCGGCACCTTCCACATCGAGGACGTGCAGGACCACGTCGAACTGGGTCTGATGCGCGGCGGGCACCACGAAGTCGCGCGCGCCTACGTGCTCTATCGGGAGCGCAGGACGCAGGAGCGCGCTCGGCAGCAGTCGGCGGCGGCGCCCGTGCGGCCAGCGGAGCTGCACGTGCTGGAGGGTGGGCAGCGCATTGCGCTGGACATGGGTGCACTCGAGGGGCTGATCGGCGCGGCCTGTGCGGGCCTGGGAGACGACGTCCGCCCGGAGCCCATCCTGGCCGAGACCCGACGCAACCTGTACGACGGCGTGCCGATGGACGAGGTCTACAAGGCCTCGATCCTGGCCGCCCGCACGCTGATCGAGAAGGACCCGGCCTACAGCCGGGCGACGGCCAGGCTGCTGTTGCACACCATCCGGCGCGAGATCCTCGGCGGCTTCGGCCTCCCGGTCCCAGGGCCGGGGCAGGACGCCGAGCAGCAGCTGTATGCCGAGTACTTCCCGCGCTTTGTCGCACGGGGCGTCGAGGCCGAGCTGCTCGACGATCGCCTGCTGCAGTTCGACCTGGTGCGGCTGGGCCGGGCGCTCGACGCCCGCCGCGACCTGCAGTTCGACTACCTCGGCCTGCAGACGCTGTTCGACCGCTACTTCCTGCATGTCGACGAGCAGCGCATCGAGATGCCGCAGGCCTTCTTCATGCGTGTCGCGATGGGCCTGTCGATCAACGAGATCGACCGCGAGGCGCGGGCGGTCGAGTTCTACGACGTGCTCTCGCGCTTCGACTTCATGAGCAGCACGCCGACGCTGTTCAACAGCGGAACACGGCGGTCGCAGCTGTCGAGTTGCTACCTGACCACGGTGGCCGACGACCTGGACGGCATCTACGAAGCGCTGAAGGAGAACGCGCTGCTGTCGAAGTTCGCCGGCGGGCTGGGCAACGACTGGACGCGCGTGCGCGCGCTGGGCTCCTACATCAAGGGCACGAACGGCAAGAGCCAGGGCGTGGTGCCCTTCCTGAAGGTCGTCAACGACACGGCGGTGGCCGTCAACCAGGGGGGCAAGCGAAAAGGGGCGGTGTGCGCCTACCTCGAGTCCTGGCACCTCGACATCGAGGAGTTCCTCGAGCTGCGCAAGAACACCGGTGATGACCGGCGCCGCACGCACGACATGAACACGGCGAACTGGATTCCCGACCTGTTCATGAAGCGGGTCGTCGAGGGGGGGCACTGGACGCTCTTCTCCCCGAGCACCTGTCCCGACCTTCACGACAAGTTCGGCAAGGCCTTCGAGCAGGCCTACCTGGCCTACGAGGACAAGGTCGAGCGCGGTGAGATCAAGCTCTTCAAGCGCATGCCGGCGAAGGACCTGTGGCGCAAGATGCTGTCGATGCTGTTCGAGACCGGGCACCCCTGGATGACCTTCAAGGACGCCTGCAACCTGCGCAGCCCTCAGCAGCACGTGGGGGTCGTGCACTCGTCGAACCTGTGCACCGAGATCACGCTCAACACCAGCGACAGCGAGATCGCGGTCTGCAACCTGGGCTCGGTGAACCTTGCGGCGCACGTGGTGGAAGGCCCCGAGGGCTGCCACCTCGACCACGCCAAGCTCAGGAAGACGGTGGCGACGGCGATGCGCATGCTCGACAACGTCATCGACATCAACTACTACGCGGTCAAGAAGGCCCGTGACTCCAACCTCCGCCATCGGCCGGTGGGTCTCGGCGTGATGGGCTTCCAGGATTGCCTCTACCAGCTCCGCCTGCCCTATGCCAGCGCGGAGGCGGTCGAGTTCGCCGACCGCTCCATGGAGGCGCTGTGCTACTACGCCTACTGGGCGTCGACCGAGCTTGCCGAGGAGCGCGGCCGCTACTCGAGCTACCGCGGCTCCCTGTGGGAGCGCGGCGTGCTGCCGCAGGACACGCTGGACCTGCTGGCCGACGCTCGCGGGGGCTTCGTCGAGGTCGACCGCTCGGCGTCCATGGACTGGCCGGCCCTGCGCGAGCGCATCGCCACGCATGGCATGCGCAACTCCAACTGCGTGGCGATCGCACCCACGGCGACGATCTCCAACATCATCGGTGTCGACGCATCGATAGAGCCGAGCTTCGGCAACCTGTCGGTGAAGTCGAACCTGTCGGGCGAGTTCACGGTCGTCAACGAGTTCCTGGTCCGCGACCTCAAGCGCATCGGTCTCTGGGACGACGTGATGGTGATGGACCTCAAGCACTTCGACGGTTCGCTGCGCCCGATCGATCGCGTGCCCGAGGAGATCAAGCGCATCTACGCCACCGCCTTCGAGGTCGACGCCACCTGGCTGGTCGAGGCTGCGGCGCGGCGGCAGAAGTGGATAGACCAGGCACAGTCGCTGAACATCTACATGGCAGGAGCCTCGGGGCGCAAGCTCGACGAGACCTACAAGCTGGCCTGGCTGCGCGGCTTGAAGACGACCTACTACCTGCGCACGACCAGCGCCACCTATGCGGAGAAGGCCACCGTGGCGCCGGGTGCGATGAACGCGGTGGCGTCGCATGCCGCGGCGCCCGCAGCCGCTGACGCACCGGCCACCGACATCAGGTTCTGCGCCATCGACGATCCCGACTGCGAGGCCTGCCAGTGAGGGACGCCAGTCGATGCACTGCTGCAACATCGAACGGCTGTCGAAGTCAACTAGTGCTTGGTGTTCGCACGCGACACTCGGATAATTCACGGCCACAGGACGAAGAGACATGCTGGTCTGGGACGACGACGTCAAACCCACTTCGATGAACGCGCGCGTGATGGCAGGTCGCCTGCCCGCACGGGGTCCCGAGCCCGCGCTGCAAGCCCTGAAGCCGGATGGCTTTTCGGATTTCTCTTCGACTTGCCCACCAGACAGCTCGCCCATCGCGTCGACAAGCCCGTCGCGCGCTGGCGCGGGTTTGCAGCCGTCTTCGCTGGCCACGGCCATCCACTTGCCCACCGGGTCGCAGCAGCCTCGCGCTGGCGCGCAGCTGCCGGCGGTCGACGCCAGGCGGCGCGTCAACGTGGCCGACAAGCGCATCATCAACGGCCAGACCGACGTCAATCAGCTGGTGCCTTTCAAGTACAAGTGGGCGTGGGAGAAGTACCTCGCGGCCTGTGCCAACCACTGGATGCCCCAGGAAGTGAACATGTCGCGCGACATCGCGACCTGGAAGAACCCGGCAGGACTCACCGAGGACGAGCGCCGCATCATCAAGCGCAACCTCGGCTTCTTCGTCACTGCGGACTCGCTGGCGGCCAACAACATCGTGCTGGGCACCTATCGGCACATCACCGCGCCGGAGTGTCGGCAGTTCCTCTTGCGGCAGGCCTTCGAAGAGGCCATACACACCCACGCCTACCAGTACATCGTCGAATCGCTAGGCCTGGACGAAGGCGAGATCTTCAACGCCTACCACGAGGTGCCCTCCATTCGCGACAAGGACGAGTTCCTGATCCCGTTCATCGACGCGATCATGGACCCGTCTTTCGTCACCGGCACCGCGCAGGCCGACCAGCGGCTGCTGGAGAGCCTGATCGTCTTCGCCTGTCTGATGGAGGGCTTGTTCTTCTACGTCGGCTTCACGCAGATCCTCGCGCTCGGCCGGCAGAACAAGATGACCGGCGCCGCGGAGCAGTACCAGTACATCCTGCGCGACGAGTCGATGCACTGCAACTTCGGCATCGATGTCATCAACCAGATCAAGCTCGAGAATCCGCATCTCTGGACAAGCGCCTTCAAGTCGCGCATCCGCGAACTGTTCGAGCGGGCGGTCGAACTCGAGTACCGCTACGCAGAGGACACGATGCCGCGCGGCGTTCTCGGGCTCAACGCGTCGATGTTCAAGGGCTACCTGCGCTACATCGCCAACCGGCGGGCGACCCAGATCGGTCTCGAGGCGCTGTTCCCGAACGAAGAGAACCCCTTTCCCTGGATGAGCGAAATGATCGACCTGAAGAAGGAGCGCAACTTCTTCGAGACGCGCGTCATCGACTATCAGACGGGCGGTGCGCTCAGCTGGGACTGAGCCTTGCCGGCCGACATTCTTCGAGTATCCCTGGCGCAACCGAACGACAGACACACGACATGGCGGGTACCGACCGACTCGACCGCGCAGTGCACCGGGCCCCGAGGGCCTCGGGGCGCAGCCGGGCGCAGCCGTCGGCTCCGGCCGCACAAGGGCGCCACAGCGCCCCGGAGGACCGATCGAGCTTCGTGGCCACACGCATGCTGCCGTCAGAGCAGACAGGTGGGGCCGCTCCCGCATTCATGACACCGGGGCATCCGCTGACGGGCAGGGCCCGGGCGGAAGACCATCGGGTCATGAATCGCCGCGCTGTATCGAGCGGTGCGGTGTTTCCAGCAACTTGATCAAGGAGATCGTTATGGCAACTGCGAAGAAGGCCGCTCCGGCCAAGAAGGCGGCGACCAAGAAGGCCGCTCCGGCGAAGAAGGCCGCCACCAAGAAGGCCGCCCCGGCGAAGAAGGCCGCTCCGGCCAAGAAGGCGGCGACCAAGAAGGCCGCGCCGGCCAAGAAGGCGGCGCCGGCGAAGAAGGCCGCTCCGGCCAAGAAGGCGGCGACCAAGAAGGCCGCGCCGGCGAAGAAGGCGGCGCCTGCCAAGAAGGCTGCAGCGGCGAAGAAGCCGGCCGCGAAGAAGGCGGCGACCAGGAAGGCCACGAAGAAGGCGGCGCCCCCGGCGCCCGCTGCCCCTGCGGCCCCTGCCCCTGCCCCTGCTCCTGCGGCGAAGACGGCCATCAGCCCGGCTGCGGCCTGGCCTTTCCCCACAGGCAACAAGCCCTGAGTCACGAAGGGGGATCCTGCCCGAAGGGCGGGTCCCCATGTGTGCGCCGGCATCTGCCGGCGGTCAGCCCGGTCGCGTACCGGGCTTTTTTTTGGGGCGCGAGGCGCGATGCATCCGATGGACCGTGACCGCTGGCCCTGCCTGCACCGTCCGCCGCCGGGCCACCCCGAGCAGTGCTCGCTGCTCCTGCACGTGGTGCCGCAAGCGGCGCGCAGCGGCACCCAGGGCTTGCATGGTGATGCCCTGAAGGTGCGCGTGGCTGCGCCGGCGGTCGACGGCCGGGCCAATGCGGCTGTGCTCGACTGGCTGGCCGGGCAGCTTGGCGTGCCGGCGCAATGCCTCGCCCTGGCGACCGGCCAGACCTCGAGACGCAAGCGCATCGTTGTTCGCGCTCCTGTCGAGCGCGTCGAGGCCTGGCTGGCCACCGTGCTGGGCCCGGCCTCGCCGGGCGACGCCGTCAGCCCAGGTCCAGCGCGTGCCGCTCGACCCGGTGGTTCTGGCCGCCGCGGCAAGCGATCTTGAGGGCGCCCAGGCGGTTACCCAGCGCGGCGCAGCGTTGCAGAGGCCAGCCCCGCTCGAGGCCGTAGAGAAGCGCGGCCCGGAAGGCGTCGCCGCAACCCGTGGGGTCGACGACCGCCTCGGCGGCAACGCCTTCGACCCGGGTGCATCGACCCTCCATCCAGAGGTCGCAGCCTTCGGCGCCCAGGGTCACGACCACTCCCTTGACCTGCGTGCTCGACATCTCCTCGAGGCTCATGCCCGTGCGCTCGCACAGCATCCGGCCTTCGTAGTCGTTGACCGCCACCCAGCCGGCAAGCTCGATGAAGCGTCGAAGCTCGGCGCCGTCGAACAACGGCAACTGCTGCCCGGGGTCGAAGATGAAAGGAATGCCGGCCAGCGAAAGCTGGTGCGCGCGCTTCCACATCGCCTCGCGGCCGTCGGGCGCAATGATGGCGATCGCGAGGTCGCTGCGGTCGGGCAGGTCGATCAGATGGGCCAGCTGCATCGCACCCGGATGGAAGGCCGTGATCTGGTTGTTGTCGGTGTCGGTGATGATCATCGCCTGTGCGGTGTACATCTCCGGTTCGCGACGGACCAGCGAGGTGTCGACCTTCCAGGCGTCCAGCCGCGCCAGGTAGTCACCGCCGTCGCTGCCGAGCGCGGCCATGACCACGGGTGCGCCGCCGAGTGCGTACAGCGAATAGGCGATGTTGCCCGCACAACCGCCGAACTCGCGCCTGAGGGTCGGCACGAGGAACGACACGTTCAGGATGTGCACCTGGTCCGGAAGGATCTGCTGCGCGAACCGTCCGGGGAAGTTGGTGATGGTGTCGAAGGCCAGGGAACCGCAGATCAGTGCAGCCATTCCGAATTGCTCCAGCAGAGGGGTTGCCGGCGGCCCGCCGGACCAGGGTCAGGGATAGAAGAGCTCGACCGTGTAGCCGCTGACCTGGCGCTCGCCGACATTGAGCGCGACTTGCAGTGGCACTTCGGCGCCAGCGCTGATCGAGGGCAGCGGAGCCCCGAGTTCGACCAGTGACAGTACGCGGCGCGAGATCACCTTGCCCTGCGCGTCGGTGAGTGTCAGGTCGAGCGAGGGCGGCGCAAGTTCAAGCGCCGCGTTGTTGCGCAGCACCACGTTCAGGCGGTACAGGGCCGTGCCGTCGATGCGCACCAGGCCGCTGCTGTCGACGACCAGCGACTCGATCTGTCGAAGGGCGTCGATCCTGCAGCCGAGCCAGTCGCAGGCCTGTCGCAACACGGGTGCGGCCAGCGGCCAGCGCGCGGCGATCAGCGAGCGGAACTCGAAAGCGGCCTGCGCGCCCAGCAGCAGGGCGCCGGACAGGCAGACCAGCCAGAGCCCGCGCTGCACCTCGGGCCGATGCCAGCGTTCGGCCCGCTCCGCCTGCTCGATGAACGAGGCGGCGACCGGCGGCGCGTCGATGCCTGCGGGCTCGTCGTCGGCGACCGCGGGGGCCGGGACTGGCCCGGACCCCTGGGCGCGATCGGCCTCGTCGTGGCGATGACCCGCAACTTTGCCGAAGCCGGGTGTCTCGCTCTCGAGGTCTCGAGGCAACGCGGGGACCCGAAGGCCGGAGTCGAGCTCGCTTGCGGCCAGCGCGGGCGACGGCTCCTCGCTCGGCGGCGGACGAGGCTCGAGCGCGCGCCCGCCCGTGGGCAGCCAGCCATCGGAAGCCACCAGCCCGGCTGCCAGGGAAGGCTCGAGAGAGGGCTCGAGAGAGGGCTCGATACGTGGCGTCGTGGAGGACTCGACACCGAACGAGCTGACGACGAACTCGGGCAACAGCCGGTCGGTGTCGCTGCGGCTGGGCGGCGCGTCCAGCGGGTCCTCGTCGGGCGGCAGCGTATCGGCAAAGTCCGGTGGCGCAGGCTCGGCCTCTTCGGGCGGTGCCGGTTGCGCCTGCCGACCCGCCGGGAGCGCATCCGGTGCCGTTGCGGCAGGTGGCCCACCGCCTTGCGGTCGCGGCGCCTCGCGCGCCGGCGGGCGCAACGCCTGCTCGTCCAGGCTGACCAGGCACTCGACCGCGTTGAACACCTCGGCGCATCGCCCGCAGCGCACCCAGCCTTCGGACACCCGCAACTGATCCTGCACCACGCGAAACACGGTGGCGCATTTCGGGCAGCGGGTGGCAAGACTCATCGGGCTCCCTTGACCGGCTCGACCGTCACAGGCAGCGAACAGACCTTGCCCTGCGAGGACGTCTTCGTGCTGATCATGCCATGCCGGGCTCGCGGCCGCGCCCGCTCAGCAGCACCCAGCCCTCCTCGCTGTCGGTCACCTGCAAGTCGATCCACGGCGCATAGGCCGTCTGCAGTGCCTGCACCTGTCTGTCGAGCAGCCCGGCCAGCACCAGGCTGCCACCCGGCCCGACATGTCCGCACAACAGCGGCGCCAGCAACTCGAGCGGCCGCGCCAGGATGTTGGCCAGCACCACCGAGTATCGCCCCGAGGCCGCCGCGGGCAGCGCGGCCCGCAAGGTGACACCATTGGCCAGGGCGTTGTCGTGCGTGGCCTGCACCGCGGCAGGATCGATGTCGACCGCCTCGACGGCACGCGCGCCATGCAGCGCCGCGGCGATCGCCAGGATGCCGGAGCCGCAGCCGTAGTCGAGCACTCGGTCAGACCCTGCGCCGACATGCCGGGCCACCCAGCGCAGGCACATTCGGGTGGTCGGATGTGTACCGGTGCCGAAGGCCAGACCGGGGTCGAGCCGGATGGCGATGCGGGCGTCCGGCGGCGGGGCATGCCAGCTGGGGACGATCCAGAAGCCCTCGCAGACCTCGACCGGCTGGAACTGCGCCTGCGTCGCGCGCACCCAGTCCTGATCTGCCACCGCCTGCAGCGCGCGCAGTTCGACCGCCTGGCCATGCGCGGCCAGCACCGCCGCGGCGGCCTGCTCGGCGGTGCTCATGTGCTCGAACAGGGCCCGCACCAGCGAACGCTGCCAGCCCGCGGCCGGCACCGGCACGCCGGGTTCGCCGAACAGGGCCTGCTCGTCCTCGGTGTCGGCGTCGTCGTCCTCGATCGACACCGAACAAGCGCCGAGCTCGTCCATCAGGGTCTCGGACAGCGGCTCCACCAGGGACTGCGGCGCACGCATGGCCAGCTCGATCATCGGGTCGGGCTCGGTCGCAGTGGCGGCGGGGCGGGCGTCGGCAGCCGGCATCGGAACGCGGCAGGCATGCCCTAGCGGCGGTGCTGGGCCATCCAGGCTTCCAGATAGTGGATGCTGGTGCCGCCGGCGACGAACTTGGCGTCGGCCATCAGTTCCCTATGCAGCGGGATGTTGGTCTGTATGCCTTCGACCACGGTCTCCGACAAGGCGGTGCGCATGCGGGCCAGGGCCTGCTCCCGGGTGTCGCCATGGACGATGATCTTGCCGATCATCGAGTCATAGTTCGGCGGCACGTAGTAGTTGGTGTACGCATGCGAATCGACACGCACGCCCGGCCCGCCAGGCGGGTGCCACATGGTGATGCGGCCGGGCGAGGGCGTGAACTTGTAGGGGTCCTCGGCGTTGACGCGACACTCCAGCGCATGCCCGCGCATCTGGATGCTGCGCTGCGCGAACGGCAGCTTCTCGCCGGCGGCGACGCGGATCTGCATCTGCACGATGTCGATGCCCGTGACCAGTTCCGTGACCGGGTGTTCGACCTGCACGCGGGTGTTCATCTCGATGAAGTAGAACTCGCCTTCCTCGAACAGGAACTCGAAGGTGCCGGCGCCGCGGTAGCCGATCTTCTTGCACGCCGCGGCACAGCGGTCGCCTATCCTCTCGATGATGCGGCGCGGGATGCCCGGCGCCGGTGCTTCCTCGATGATCTTCTGGTGGCGGCGCTGCATCGAGCAGTCCCGCTCGCCCAGCCAGACGGCATTTCGAAAGGTATCGGCCAGAACCTGGATCTCGATGTGCCGCGGGTTCTCGAGGAACTTCTCCATGTAGACCGAGGGGTTCCCGAACGCTGCCCCGGCCTCGGCGCGCGTGGTCTGCACGGCGTTGATCAGCGCCGCCTCGGTGTGCACCACCCGCATGCCGCGGCCGCCGCCACCGCCGGCGGCCTTGATGATGACCGGGTAGCCGATCTGGCGTGCGATGCGGATGACTTCCTTGGGGTCGTCGGGCAGGGCGCCCTCGCTGCCCGGCACGCAGGGCACGCCGGACTTGATCATCGCCTGCTTGGCGGCGACCTTGTCGCCCATGATCCGGATGGACTCCGGGGTCGGGCCGATGAAAGTGAAACCGCTGCGCTCGACGCGCTCGGCGAAGTCGGCGTTCTCCGACAGGAACCCATAGCCCGGGTGGATGGCTTCGGCGTCGGTGACTTCCGCGGCCGAGATGATGGCCGGCATGTGCAGGTAGCTGTGCGACGAGGCGGCCGGTCCTATGCAAACGGCTTCGTCGGCCAGCTTGACATACTTGGCCTCGCGGTCGGCCTCGGAATAGACGATGACCGACTTGATGCCCATCTCGCGACAGGCGCGCTGGATGCGGAGGGCGATCTCCCCCCGGTTGGCGATGAGGACTTTCTTGAACACCGTGGGCTGCCTATTCGACGACGAACAGCGGCTGGCCGAACTCGACCGCCTGGCCGTTCTGGCACAGGATGCGCAGCACCTTGCCGCTGCAGTCGGCCTCGATCTCGTTCATGATCTTCATGGCTTCGATGATGCAGACCGGCTCGCCTTCCTTGATGCTGCTGCCCACCTCGACGAACGCCTTCGCGCCCGGGCTTGCCGCCCGGTAGAAAGTGCCGACCATGGGCGACTTGATCACCCGGCCTTCGGGTTCCGCGGGGGCCGCAGGCTCCGCCGCCGCGGCCTGCGCGGTGGCCGTCGACGGCATGGCGGAGGCGGCCTGTGCCTGCGCCGGCGCCATGGCCGTCATCATCCCGGGCATGGCGGCCAGCGGTGCCGGCGCCGACTTCACGATGCGCACCTTGCCTTCGGCCTCGGTGATCTCGAGTTCCGAGATGTTCGACTCCGAGACGAGGTCGATCAGGGTCTTCAGCTTTCGCAGGTCCATCGGGAGACTCCTCCAGGAAAGGGCCGGGCGCCGGTGCGGGCGGCCTGGCAGTCACGGACTCAGGCTTGGGGGCAGGCCCTCAGCACATGCTCGACCGCCAGGCGATAGCCGCCGGGGCCGAGTCCGCAGATGACGCCGACCGCCTGGTCGGACAGGAACGAGCGGTGGCGAAACGCCTCCCGCCGGTGCACGTTGGAGATGTGCACTTCGATGAAGGGCAAGCCCACGCCGGCCAGCGCGTCGCGCAGGGCGACGCTGGTGTGGGTCAGCCCGCCCGGGTTGAAGACGATGAAGTGTGTGCCGTCGGCGCGTGCGGCGTGGATGCGGTCGATCAGCGCCCCTTCATGGTTGCTCTGGAAGCTTTGCAGTGCCATGCCTGCATCGGCCGCCAACGCGAGCAATTCAGCGTCGATCTGCGCCAAAGTAGTGCTGCCGTAGACCTGCGGCTCGCGGCTGCCCAGCAGGTTGAGGTTCGGACCGTGCAGGACCAGGATGCTCATCGAAAGGGCTCGCTGGCCCTCGAGGAACCAGGCCGGGCAATCACGAAGGCGCGAACTTTACGTGCTTTGGCTGCGTTTGCAAGCAGACAGAGCAAAATTGGGCGAAGAAAACCACTTGACATTCGGATCGCCGGCGTTCAGCCGATTTTCGACCACTGCACGAGCTGTTCATAGCTGGTTTCCCCTTCGTTGCGGCGCAACACCCGGCCTTGGCGATCGAACCAGACCGTGAACGGCAGGCCGCCACCGGCATTGCCCAAGCTTCGGCTGGCCTCGATGCCCGCGAACCCGGAGATGCCGACTGGAAACCCGACTGGCGACCGGCGCAGGAAATCGGCCACCGCAGGGGCATTGTCGGCCGCCACACCCACGACCTGCCAGCCGCTCCCCCCCTGTTCGCGGTGGAAGCGGTCGAGCGCCGGCAGTTCGCGCACGCAAGGTGGGCACCAGGTGGCCCAGAAGTTCAGCACCAGGGGCCTGCCGCGAAACATGGCCAGGGCCAGGTCCGACCCGTCCGGCCGCTGC